>Ga0209889_1000547_pt1 | contig 10486 bp, 11 predicted proteins | sample GWRWN1_0_10_FD_187233 | JGI IMG/M metagenome (GOLD analysis project Ga0209889, IMG submission 187233) | Riverbed sediment microbial communities from areas with no vegetation in Columbia River, Washington, USA - GW-RW N1_0_10 (SPAdes)... | ecosystem: Environmental > Aquatic > Freshwater > River >... | reverse complement strand
ACCGAGACCGCCGTGGTGGTCCGCCAGTTGCTGCTCGCCGGCTACACGGGTCGCAACCGACACGCCGTGATGACGCACGTGCGCGAGCTCGAGGCCCTCGGCGTCGCTCCGCCCCACCGCATCCCGAGCGTGTTCGTCGTCGACCCATGGTCGGTCCAGGTGACCGATGCCATCGAGGCGAGCGGACCAGAGACCTCCGGCGAAGTCGAGGTGGTGTTCTTTCGGGGCGACGAAGGGCTGCTGGTAGGGGTCGGAAGCGACCACACCGACCGCGCGTGCGAGGCGATCGACATCGACGAGTCGAAGCGGAGGTGTCCCAAGCTCGTGGCGCCCCTGGTCTGGAGGCACCGGGATGTCACCGGCCACTGGGACGAGCTCGAGCTCAGGTCGTGGACGACCGAGGGCAACGATCGCCGGCTGTACCAGGAGGGAACGCTGGCCGAGTTCCTGCCAGTCGATGAGCTGTTCGACGAGCTACGCGAGACAGGCTTCGACGACCGTGGCGGCATCGTCGTCTTCGCCGGAACGCTGCCGACGCTCGCGGGACTCGTGTTCGGCCAGCGCTTCGAGATCGAGCTGCGCGATCCCGTCCTCGACCGTTCGATCTCGTGGAGCTACCTCGTCGCGGTCGCTCAATGAGCGAGGAGCCGAGCGCCGACGCCTTTCTCGCCGGCCGTGGCGCGCCCGCGCGCGCAGTGTCGTAAGCGCGACCGAGCCGGGCTCTCGCCTAGCGCAGCCACAGCGGTGGCGACTACTGTAGAGTGAATACATTCCCCAGCGCTTCAAGGGTTCACATGGCTCTCACGTACCGCCGAACCGAGGTCAAGGAACGGGCACGTGCCGATTGGCACGGCCTGTGCAACGTGACGCTCCCGTCCTTTACGACCGACTTCACCGATCTCGGCGACATGGGGATTCGCCACGACGTGCGCCGGGCCGCGGAGCTCGGTTATTGGGGAACTCTGCTCGCCGCCGAGTGTGGCACCACCACGAGCGAGTACGTCCGCTTCCTCGAGCTCGCTGCCGACGCCGCTCCCGACGGTTTCCGCCTGGTCGCCCACCTCAGCGCGACGACGCTCGAGGAGATGCTCGTCATGGCCGATGCGGCCGAGGGCATCGGTGTCGAGGCGGCGCTCGTCTCCTATCCACCGACGTTCGCCCCGACGAGCGCCGGCGACATCGTCGAGTTCACCCGCCAGGTCGCAGAGCACAGCAACCTCGCACTCATCCTCTTCGCCGTCGCGACCTGGGGATTTCGGTCGCTCCATCCGAGCCAGTTCCCCCCCGAGGCGATCGCTGAGATGGCCAAGTTCGACACGGCTGCGGCAGTGAAGTACGAGGCCAACAACCCCGGCCTCGTCGCTGGGCTCGCCGACCTGTTGCGTCGGTGCGGCAACGACGCGCTCATCGAGTGTCCGATGGAGCAGCACGCGCCAGGGCTCATCGACTGGTTCGGGATGCAGTGGATGGGCACGAGCGCCTACGAGTCCTTTGGCGACCGTCCGCCTCGCTGGTTCCGGATGGTGCACGAGGGACGCTGGGACGAGGGCATGGAGCTCTATTGGAGCTACCAGAGCGCACGCGAGGCGAAGTCCAGCTTCCACCAGAGTTTCAGTGGGTCGAACCTCATCCACCGGGTCGGCTGGAAGTACTTGTCGTGGCTCAACGGTTTCAACGGAGGTCTGCTCCGGATGCCCCAGATGCGCCTCAGCCCCGGGCAGATGCGCGCCCTGCGGACCGGCCTCGCGAGCTCGGGATTCGATGTCCCGGAGGAGGACGTCGGCTTCCTCATGGGCCGGAACCCGTCGTGACGTTCGCCACCGGGGCAGTCTCCTGATGACCCGATTCATCGGACCCGACGTGTTGCTGGGCAAGGTCAGTCCGTCGCTGGCGCTGCAGTCGATGGAGCATGCGTTCGGCTTGGAGGCTGCAGACCGCACGACACTCGTGCCGCGAGCCGACGTCTCCTCAGATCACGGTTTCCTCCGGGTGATGCCTGCGGTGCTCGACGAGGTGATGGGCGTGAAGGTCATGACCCTCGCCGATGGAGTAGGGACTCGCTACCTCACCCTGCTCTACGACACGAAGAGCGGCGAACTGCTCGCGCTCTTCGATGCCGATGAGCTCACACGCCAACGAACCGCCGCGACCACAGCCCTGGCCGCGACCGCCATGGTCACCGAGGCCCCTAGACGAATGGCGCTCCTGGGATCTGGGTTCGAGGCCATCGGGCAGATACGCGCCCTGGCCGCCCTCTGGCCACTCGACGAGGTCGTCGTCTACAGCCCGAACGCCGAGCGTCGGCAGCGCTTCGCAGCGAAGATGAGCGACGAGCTCGCGATCACTGTCAGGGCGGTCCCATCCGCACGTGAAGCGCTCCGCGACCAGGGCGTGGTCGTGCTGGCGACGAAGGCCTCCGAGCCAGTCGTCGACGGCAACGAGTTCGCGGTCGGTGGCGTGGTTCTCTCCATCGGCTCGACTCGGCCCGACCTCCGGGAGCTCGACAAGGCGACGTTCGCACGAGCCGGAACCGTCCTGGCCGACAACCCGGGACAGCTCAGCATCGAGTCCGGTGACCTAACAGAGGCGCTCAGTTCGGGCGCGCTGAGCAGCCGGCACATCGTGGCGCTCGCCAGCGTCTGCGCCGGAGACGCGACGCTGCGGACATCCGAAGATCGCGACTTGCTGGTCTTCAAGTCGGTCGGTACGGCGATACAGGACCTGGCGATCGCCCGTGTCGTATTCGAGGACGCCGTGAAGCACGACTACGGAACAGAGCTCGGTGAGCTCGCGCGACTCAAGCCGTTCGCGCAGACCACGTGATGCCGGAAGGCTGATGTGATCCGATGGCCGGCTCGGTCACCCTGGGAGCACAGCTGCGGCTGGCAGTGCCCGACCTCGTCTCGAACTCCTACTTCCCGGCCATCGCGGCCGTCGAGATGGGCTTCCTGGCGGACGCCGGGTTCGACGCCGAGGTCGAGCTGATCTTTCCAGTGTCCTCGGCCATGAACGCACTGCGCCGAGGCGATGTTGACCTCGTCGCGGGGGCGGCGCACGCCACGCTGACCGCGTTCCCTCGATGGCGAGGAGCGAAGCTCCTGGCCGCACTGGCTCGGCACATGTACTGGTTCCTGGTCGTGCGCGCGGACCTCGGGCCGGCGCGCGGCGACGTCGAGGTGGTCAAGGGTCTGCGGATCGGCGCGGCGCCCGGGGTCGACGTGGGGCTTCGTCAACTGCTGGTCGATGCGGGCATCGATCCCGATCGAGACGTCGACATCACGCCTGTGCCGGGCGTTGGTGATGGCAGGGTCTCATTCGGTGTGAACGCGGCTGCTGCTCTGCGCGAGGGACTTCTGGACGGGTTCTGGGCCAACGGGATGGGTGCCGAAGTCGCTGTGCAGGAGCGTGTCGGGTCGGTTGTCCTGGATGTACGCCGCGGCGACGGCCCGGCACAGGCGCGCAACTACACGTTCGCGGCACTCGTGGCGACAGACACGACGCTTCGAGATCGCCCTGACGTCGCGTCCGGCTCAGTGCGCGGCCTGGTCCGTGCCCAGGAGGCGCTTCGAAACGATCCGAAGCTGGCTACTCCCATCGGCCGCAGGTTGTTTCCACCGAGGGAGGCTGAGCTCGTTGCGGAGCTGGTCGCTCGCGATGCTCCGTACTACGACCCTGTGATCCCGCCCGATGCGGTGACCACACTCAACTCGTTCACACGCGCGGTCGGGCTTTCCGCCGGGGCCGGCGAGTATGCGGACGTCGTCGCCCTCGAGATGCGGCCGTTCTGGTCACCACGGGTCGGCTGAGGGTGCCGAGACGGTGGGTCGGCAGCGCGGTCGAAGGGACAAGGAATGCCGAAGCCTGAGCGCGAGTTCTTCGACGCGTCGCGACTTGGGCGCCGGTCGGTAGCTGGGATTACGGGCCTGACCGAGACGATCCTGACCGAGGATCCCGAGACCGGTGACTACACACGCCTGCTTCACTTCGAGCCCGGCACCGACACCACCCCGATGGGCGTGCAGCGTCACGAATTCTGGGAGGAGGTGTGGATCCTGGACGGCTCCATCGAGGACTTGTCGCTGGGCCAGACCTTCTCGGCGGGTATGTACGCGTGCCGACCTCCGGGGATGCCCCATGGTCCGTGGCGCTCCGAAGACGGTTGTCGAACGTTCGAGATCCGCTACCACCGACGCGACCGAACCTGACCCGGGCCTTCTCCAACTCGTTCGAAGACGGCGATAAGAGGCCGAGAGTTCATCTCTCACCTCCCGATTGCGAGCAGGTCAGCATGCGCCGTCAGGTCGTCCTCGACGACGTACCTTTCGACAGCGAGCATCACGTGCCGAATGTCGCGCTCGCCCAGCTGGGCGATCCGATCGACCAGCTGGGTAGGGGTCCGGAGGCTACGCCATCCTGTCCGGGGTTGGCGTCCGCGGGATATCCGATCGCACCGAGCGTGCGGATCGAGGTCGAGCCTTTCGGCGTCAGCAGGAGATGCTGGTAGCCCCAGCCGGTGCCGAGCAGCGATCCCCGGTTGCCCGATTCGGGCGCGAGGGCATGACGCCCCGTGTCGGTTCAGCCCCGTTCTGTGTCTCGCTGCGCGCCTGGGCGACTCCTGATAGGCGCTTGACAGTCCATGAGATAACCGTTAGCTTATTGGCTAACCGTTAGATTGGAGCGTTGTGCAGCAGGAAGTCGTACTGGCGATGCTGGCCAAGGAGCCCTCGCACGGCTATGAGTTGCGGGCGCGGTTGCGCCAGGCGCTCGGCCCACTCGGTGAGGCGATGAACCCCGGGCAGATCTACGTCACGTTGACCCGGCTGGAGAAGGCGGGCCTGGTGGCGTCCGAGCGGGCGGAAGGGCTGGCAGATCGGCCGGACCGCAAGGTGTACGCGCTGACCCCGGACGGCCAGCAGCGGGTCGCCGAGTGGCTGGCAGAGGTGGGTTGGCCCAAGCCCGACCTCGCGGAGTTCCATCTCAAGCTGGTTGCCGCTGCGGCTGCCGGGCTGGCTGACCCGCTCAGCATCGTGGATACCCAGCGTCGCGAATTGCTGCGGCGGCTGCGCGACGCCCAGCGCGCAGCGATGGCCGAGCCCGAGGGCTCGGAGGCGGCGCTGTTGTTGGAGGGCATCGTGTTGCGGTTGCAGGCGGACCTGCGCTGGCTGGAGGCATGCGAGCAGAGCTGGACCGGCCGAAGGAGTGGATCGTGAGCGATACAAATAACACCCCCGTGCTGCGGACCCGTGGATTGCGCAAGACGTACGGCAGGGAAGAAGGACTGGTGCGGGCGGTTGACGGGGTGGACATCGCTGTCGCCCCGGGAGAGACCGTGGCGGTGATGGGGCCCAGCGGTTGCGGGAAGTCCACGCTGCTGCACCTGCTGGGCGGCCTGGACCGGCCCTCTGATGGAGAGGTGTGGCTGGCTGGGCGTCGCATCGACGGGATGGGGGAGAGGGCCCTGGCCCGGATGCGGCGGACCGCAGTCGGGTTCGTGTTCCAGGCCTTCCACCTGATGGAGGAGCTGACCGCGGTGGAGAACGTCGAGCTGGCCGCGCTGCTGGCCGGACGCTCAGCGCGAGCGGCACGCCGGCGGGCCGTGGAACTGCTGGAGCGGGTCGGGCTGGCCGACCGGGCGGGATTCCTGCCTTCGGCTCTGTCCGGCGGTCAGCGGCAGCGGGTCGCGATCGCCCGGGCGCTGAGCGGCGAACCGCTGGTCGTGCTCGCCGACGAACCCACCGGCAACCTGGACAGCGCCGCCACCGTGGACCTCCTGCGGCTGTTCGAGAGCCTGCACGAGGCCGGCCAGACGCTGGTCATCGTCACCCACGACGAGCGGATCGCGGCCACCGCCGACCGGCTGATCTCCATGCGCGACGGCGCGTTCGTCGATGAGACCAGACTGGCCGGCGGCACCACGGGGCGTCTGGGCGCCCTCGCTGGACTGGAGGGCTGACCCGATGGGACGCATCCTGCTCGTGTGCCGCCTCGGTGCCCGCGACCTGCGGCGACGCCCAGCCGAAGCCGCGCTCCTCATGCTCGCGATCACGGCCGCCACGGCCACATTGACGCTCGGGCTTGTCCTGCACGACGTGGCGAGCGACCCCTACCAGAACACACGGGCGGCCACGGCCGGGCCCGACGTCGTCGCCACCGTCTACCCGGGCCCCGAGCCCGCCGACCCCGCCAGCCTGGAGGCACTGACCGACGCTCCCGGCGTCGTTGGCCACAGTGGACCGTACCCGGTCACCGGGGCGATCTTGGAGGCACAGGGCCAATTGGCGACGGCGCAGCTGGAAGGACGCGACCCCGCAGCGGCCACGATCGACCAGCCCAAGCTCACCCAAGGCAGCTGGGTAGAGGCCGGAGGCGCGGTGATCGAGGCCGCTTTCGCCGACGCGCTCGGCGTGCACGCCGGGGATCAGATCACCCTGAACAGCCGCTCATTCCAGGTTGTCGGTGTGGCCGTCACGGCTGCCATGCCGCCCTACCTGACCATGTCCCCACCGGGCACAGCCGAGAATCCGCTGCAATACTGCCCGCTCCCTTCCCCTTCCCCCTGCGACCAGCTCGCGGAGGCGAGTGGCGGCCCTAGCCCCGAGCTGGAGGCAGCGCTACGCCGAGTCGACTCCGAGCATCCCGGCCTGGTCTGGCTCACCCAGACGGATGCCCGCAATCTCGCGCCGCAGGCGGAATCTCTGAACTACGTCCTGAACCTCAAGCTGGACGATCCGGCCGAAGCGCCGGCATTCGTCAACGCGCACCTCGCGCAGCACCCAACGGATCCCGACGCACCTGGCCTGAACTTCCAGTCGTGGCAGCAGATCCGCGAACAGATCGCCGCCGATCTGGAGCGAAACGAGCAGCGAGCCCTGCTGATAGGCAGCCGGCTGCTCGGCCTGCTCGCCGTGGCCAGCGTCGCGGTCCTCGTCGGCGGCCGGATGGCCGACCAGACCCGACGCGTCGGACTGCTCAAGGCGGTCGGCGGTACACCCAGCCTGGTCGCCGCCGTGCTCCTCGCCGAATACCTGGTCGTGGCCCTGCTCGCGGCCGCGGCCGGGCTGGCGGCCGGATGGCTGACTGCTCCCTTGCTCACCGATCCCGGTGCCGGCCTCCTCGGCAGCGCGGGTGCCCCGTCCCTCACGATGTCCACGGTCGGCGTGGTCACGGCCGTGGCGCTAGGGGTCGCGGTGGCCGCGACATTCGTTCCTGCCGTCCGCGCCGCACGGACCAGCACCGTCCGCGCCCTGGCCGACTCCGCCCGCGCACCCCGGCGCACGGCCTGGCTGATCGCGATCTCAGCGCGACTGCCTGTCCCCCTGCTCCTCGGGTTGCGGGTGGCCGCACGGCGGCCGCGCCGCGTCGTGCTCGGAGTGGTCAGCATCGCGATCACGGTTAGCGGGATCGTCGCCGCCCTCGCCGTCGACGCGCAGGTCGGCGAGGATCGGGGGTCCACCATCAAGCAGGATCGAGTGGACCAAGTGCTGCTGGTGATCACGATCACGCTCGCCGCCCTGGCGGCCGTCAACGCCATATTCATCACCTGGGCGAACGCGCTCGACGCCAAACACTCCTCCGCGCTGGCACGCGCCCTCGGCGCGACCCCCCACCAGGTCAGCACAGGACTTTCAGCAGCCCAGGTGCTACCCGCGCTCGCCGGCGCCGTCCTGGGCATCGCCGGCGGCCTCGGACTCGTCTCCGCCGTAAGCGGCGACGAGACGGCCAACCCGCCGCTCTGGCAGCTGCTCGCCGTAGTACCGGGGACCGTGCTCGTGGTGGCGGCGCTCACCACAATCCCCGCCCGCCTCGCCGCCCGCCGCCCCACCGCCCCGATCCTCCAATCCGAACTTGCCTGATGCCCGGGCGGACGGGCACCGACCGATCGCGATCCGCGGTGGCACCGCGCGGCCGGCTCCTCATCGCACTCTCATCTTCGCCGCCGTAGGGTGGCGGCTGGTGCGGCTGCTCGTAGTCGAGGACGACGTGAAGATGGCCTCGCTGCTCAGGCGAGGGCTCCAGCGGGAGGGTTACGCGGTCGACGTGGCGGCCTCCGGGGTGCAGGGCGTGTGGGCGGGCACGGAGTTCCCCTATGACGCCGTGTTGCTCGACGCCATGATCCCCGAGCCCGACGGCTTTGCGGTGTGCCGGCAGCTGCGGTCGGCAGGGCGATGGATGCCGGTGATCATGCTGACGGCGCGGGGCGCGGTCGAGGATCGGGTGCGGGGACTCGACGCGGGTGCCGACGACTACCTGCCCAAGCCGTTCGCGTTCGCGGAGCTGTTCGCCCGCCTGCGCGCCCTGGTGCGTCGGGACCCGGGGGAACGTCCTCTGGCGTTGAGTGCCGGCGACCTGCGGCTTGATCCGGCCGCGAAGACCGTCAGTCGGGGGGAGGTGGAGGTCGCGCTGTCGGCCAAGGAGCTCGCCCTGCTCGAGCTGTTGTTGCGTCGCAAGGGCGACGTCCTGTCTCGCGCCGAGATCCTTGACCATGTGTGGGACTTCGCGTACGACGGCACGTCGAACGTCGTGGATGTGTATGTGCGGTACCTGCGGGACAAGGTCGATCGACCCTTCGGCCGCCGGGCCATCGAGACGGTGCGGGGGTCCGGTTATCGGCTTCGACTCGATGGGGGCTGACCACGACGATGGCACGCCGCCCAGGGCTGCGTGTCCGCTTGGCGGCGCTCGTGGCCGTGGGCGCGACGGCAGTTCTGACGATCGCGGCCTTGGCCTTGTACGACGACGTGACCAGCGAGGTCAGCGACGCGATCACCACTGAGCTCGACGTACGCCTCGCCGACTTGGTGGCCGACCTGGACGACCCGGCGGGCGCCGCCGCCGCCCAGCGGCCCGTCGTGGCCCAGGCGGTCGACGCGAACGGCGCGGTCGTGGTCCCGGCCGGGGCCGCCCCGCTTCTGACCGACGCCGAGCTCGCCAGGGCCCTCGAAGGTGAGCTTCTCGTCGACCGCGCGGTGCCAGGCATCGGCGACGACGCACGCGTGCTCGCCCGCCGTCTCGACGAGGGACGCGGCGGGGCGGTGGTCGGGGTCACCGCGACCACGACCGCACCGCTGGAGCGTGTCCGCAACCGTCTGGTCGTTGTGTTGCTGGTGGCCGGTCCGGCGCTCACCGCCGCCGTCGCCCTCACGGGGTGGGTGCTGGCCGGCGCCGCCTTGAGGCCCGTGCGCTGGATGGCCCAGCGGGCCGAGACGATCTCGATGACCGCGCCCGGCGAGCGGCTCCCCGAGCCCCCCGGCGACGACGAGATCGCCGAGCTGGGACGCACCCTCAACGCAATGCTGGCGCGCATCGAAGCGACGATTGCGCACGAGCGGGGCTTCATCGACGACGCCAGCCACGAGCTGCGCACACCGCTGGCGGTCCTGCGCGGCGAGATCGAGCTTGCCGCGCAGGACGACGACCTCCCGGCCATCAGGCATGGCTTGCACAGCGCGCTCGAGGAGACCGATCGACTCACGCGCCTCAGCGACAACCTGCTCACGCTCGCTCGGGCTGATGCGGGCCAGCTCCGGGCCGGACCGACGCGGGTCGATCTTCTCGACGCCGTCCGCGCCGCGGTGGCCCGCATCCCCTGCCCGGACGGGGTGACCCTGACCGTCGAGGGCGAGCCTGCGACCGTGCGAGGCGAGCCCGAATGGATCGAGCGCGTCGTCGCCAACCTCGTCATCAACGCCGTCCGCCACGCCCGAAGCCAGGTGCGTGTCACTCTCGACGTCACGACCGACGGCGTGCGCCTGTCCGTCGCCGACGACGGACCAGGATTTCCCGACGAGCTGTTGCCGCGGGCGTTCGACCGGTTCAGCCGCGGCGACAGCGCCCGCCGCCCCGGCGGCATCGGGCTCGGCCTGGCGATCGTCGCCTCGATCATGCGGGCGCTCGGGGGAACCGCCCGCGCCGGCAATGGGCCCCCGTTGGGAGGCGCCAGGGTCGAGGCAACGTTCCCCGATCACGGCACCTGAGCGGCTCTCATCGGTGTCTCACGAACCCGTCGTCAGGCTTGGCTCGTGATCCCGCCCACCCCCCCGGTGCAACCCGTGCGACACGTGCTCATCGTCGAGGACGACCGGAAGCTCGCAGCGGTACTGGCCCGCTCCTTGCAGCGGGCCGGCTACAGCTGCGCGACCGCGGAGTCGGGCGACCAGGCTCTGTGGGCGGTCAACGCTCGGCAGCCCGACGCGTTGGTGGTCGACGTCATGATCCCGCATCCCAGCGGCGTCGAGGTGTGCCGCCATCTGCGCAACAGCGGGTTCGACGGCCCCATCGTCGTCATCAGCGCCCGTAGCAACGCCGACGATCGCGCCGCGGCCCAGCGCGCCGGCGCCGACCGGTTCCTGGCCAAGCCGTTCGCGCTCGCCGAGCTGGTCGCCACCCTCGGCTCACTGATCGAGGCACGGGCCACGAGCTGAACGACCCACCCCACCCGCCAAGGCGCGCCGCGCCGCTCGGCGTCGGCCGGCTCTCATCATCGCCT
>Ga0209889_1000545_pt1 | contig 10504 bp, 10 predicted proteins | sample GWRWN1_0_10_FD_187233 | JGI IMG/M metagenome (GOLD analysis project Ga0209889, IMG submission 187233) | Riverbed sediment microbial communities from areas with no vegetation in Columbia River, Washington, USA - GW-RW N1_0_10 (SPAdes)... | ecosystem: Environmental > Aquatic > Freshwater > River >... | reverse complement strand
GAGACCGAGCGGCATGCCGACGATGGCGGCCGCGGTCACGACACCCACCGTGGAGCGATCAACGTGACCCCGGCCGCGCAGCGACAGCTGGGCGACGAGGACCAGGCCGACCATCGTGAGCCCCACGACCGCCTCCTTGGGACCGACCAGCACCGCGACGAGCGCGACCCCGTTCGCGAGGCGCCAGCGGTCGCGCGACCCCGATCGCCCCAGTCGGTCGACCAACGCCGCACCGTCGCTCGGCGAGCGCACGCCGAACGCGAGCACCGGCCCGAGACCTCGCGCCAATCCGAACGGTGCCAGCAGCGCCGCCCCGACGAGCGGATGCCCGCTCGCCACCGCGGCCACCGACATGACGACGAGCGTCCCGTGACCGAGATAGGTGAGGATCCCGGGTCCGAGGCCGACCCCGTACAGGAACGCCGCGACGTGGGGCGGGAAGAACGTGCGCCACCAATCCGGCACCTGCCTGCGGAGCTGCGGCACCGGCACCGCGACCCCGAGCTCGCGGGCGACGTACAGGCCCGCGGACGCCGCGACGAGCGCGACCCCGGGAACGCCCCACGGGGCACCGAGCAGCGCGCCGGCGGCTGCGAGCAACGAGCCGAACACGGCGGCGGATGCGGTCGCCCCGGCGGCGTGCACGAGGACCGACACGACCCACCGGTTCCGGTTGCCCCCGTGGACCACGGGGGTGATGGTCTCCACCATCGAGAGGCCTCAGGGACCGAACAGGCTGGAGATCCCGGAAACGACCGAGGCCACCACGAGCGCGAGGCCGGCCGGTTCGCTCAGCACCGGACGTTCAGCTCTCGGTAGGTGATACAGAAGACCTTTCGACCGCGCGGGCAGTAGCCGCGCACCCCGCCGTCGCCGTTGATCCGGATGTCGGAGGAGGAGCAGCAATCCTGGATGTGACGCACCCGGCCGTTGCAGCACCGGCTCCACCCTCCGCCGTACCGCGGGTTCGGGACGAACGGGTACTCCTCGGGCACGACGGTCTGGCACACCTTCCGCCTCGACTGGCGGTTCGAGAGGTAGATCGAGCCGTCGTCGTCGACCGGGTACCCGTGATGAGGGTGGACCGGGAAGCCGTACACGTCCGTCCTCGAGAGTGGCTCGTAGGGATGTGGACAGGAGCCGGTCGTGAAGATGTGGCCGCAGATGTGGTGCGCCTCGGCGCGATCGGGGTCGAGGGCGACGGCGACCATCGAGCCTCCGGCGATCGCGACCACCGCCCTGCCGAGCCTGCCGAGGAACGAACGCCTGCTCGTCCGGCGCGCGAGCTCGTTCCCGGCTCGCTCGACGGCCCCCATCAGCCGGCCCGGACCTCCTCGGCCTCCGCCGCTCGGCGACGCGCCGAGTCGACCAGCCCCTCGACCTGCTCGAGCGAGTTCACGGTCCCCTTCGATCGGACGATGCCGAGCCGGTCGAAGACCACGACGAACGGGACCCCCGGGATCCGGTACGCCGTCTCGAGCTCGGGGTCGGACACGACCTGCAGCTCGAGCCGGCTCGCGCCCGCGGCGGCCGGGAGCGACGGCAGCACCTGCTCGCAGATCGGACAGGAACCCGAGACGAACGCGAGCAGCCTCCCGGGCCCCGGCCCGCCGACGACGACCGTGGACCCGTCTCGCGTGCTCGCCGGCCGGGCCTCGGGTGCCTCACCGAGCGGTGGCCCCTCGTCGTCGACCTCGAGCGCGCCGAGGGGGGCGAGCCGCAGCTGCAGGACGCCGATCTGCCGCGCGAGCGCGACCACGACGATCGCGAGCACCGCGACCAGCACCCATTGGACGATGAAGGCCGCTCCCCACCAGCCCGACACGCCGGTCAGCTCCGCTCCCGAGCCTCCGGCCCGGCGGGTTCCGACGCTCCGTGGGGAGCGTCCACGGTCGGCGAGAACGAACTCGGCGCCGTCCACTCGGGCTCGCCCTTGTCGTCGAGGAACTGCATCACCGGCGTTCCGTCGGCCGTGAGACCGAGGATCGCTCGCAGCTCCCCCTCCTTGTTCAGGAGCCGAAGGATCGGCGAACCCTCGGCCGCCAGACCGATCCGAGCGCGGACCTTCCCGTCCTCGTCCTGCAACGAGATCGTCGGCGAGCCTTGCTGCGCCAGCGAGTACACGAACCCGAGTTGTCCGTCCTTGTTCCGGAGCGCGAGCGTGGGAGAGCCCTCGGTGCCCAGGCCGAACTTGGCTCGGACCTTCCCGTTCCGGTCCACCATCGCCATGCTGGCGGACCCATCGGCGAACAGACCGAACGTCGCTCGGACCTTCCCGTCATCGTCGGCGACCGCCAAGCCGGCCGAGCCGTCGGGCTGGACGCCGAAACGCGCGCGGAGCTTGTCGTCCGCACCGTAAAAGGACATGAAGGGGAGATCCTCGTTCGAGACCCCGAAGCGCGCGCGGACCCGTCCCTCCGAGTCCTCGATCTCGATCTCGCCCGCCCTGATGACCCGTTTGCGCATCTCGCAGCCTCTCGCCGATCGGAGCTCGAACCTGAGTCTAGGACGAGCACGAGGCTCGATGTGCGCGGAAGCACCCCGGATGTGAGAAACCGCCGCGACCCGAAGGTCACAGCGGTCTCTCGCAGCGCACTCTACGGACGCTCCCCCGAGGTGGTCAACCGGAGTGAACGGTTTTGTCACTCTTTCTCGAACCGCTCCGTCCGACGCGTGGCGGCCTCGAGCCGCGCCGGGTCGGGGTCGACGCCGATCCCGGGACCGTTCGGGACGGGGAGGGTGCCGTCGGCCTCGAGGACGAGTGGCTCGGTGAGGTCCTCCGCGAAATACCGAGACGTCGCGCTCGTGTCACCGGGCAACCGGAAGTTCGGAAGCGCGGCGAGCGCGAGGTTCGTCGAGCGCCCGATCCCCGTCTCGAGCATCCCACCGCACCACACGGGCACCCCGAACTCGGCGGCGACGTCGTGCACCCGTTTGGCTTCGAGGAGCCCGCCGACCCGGCCCTGCTTGATGTTCACGATCCGGCACGACCCGAGCTCGATCGCGGCGCGAGCGTCCGCGGCCGAGCGGATCGACTCGTCCAGACACACGTCGGTGCGGATCTCCCGTTGGAGGAGCGAATGCTCCCAAAGGTCCTCGTGGTGCAGTGGCTGCTCGACCATGAGGAGACCGAACTCGTCGAGCGCGCGGAACACCTCGACGTCGGTGAGGCGGTACGCAGCGTTCGCGTCCACCGAAAGGAGGATCTCGCGATACGCCTCGCGGACCGCGCGGACTCGGTCGACGTCGGTCCCCGGTTCGATCTTCAGCTTGATCCGTCGGTACCCCTCCGCGAGGTAGCCCCCGACCTGCTCGAGCAGCACGTCGGTCGACGGCGCGATCCCGACCGACACGCCGCATCCGACCCGATCCCGGACGGCGCCGAGGTAGGAGGCGAGCGAGCGGCCCTGTGCTCGCAGCTCCGCGTCGAGCACCGCGTTCTCGAGCGTGGCCTTGGCCATCGGGTTGCCGCGGACGAACGCGAACACCGACGCGAGGCGCTCGACGTCGACGTCTCCCGCGGCGAACATCGCGGGCGCGAGGAAGTCGCGGATGACGTTCCACGCTCCGTCGTTCCATTCCTCGGAGAAGTTGGGCTCGACGTCGCTCACGCACTCCCCCCACCCGAGGGCGTCATCGGTCTCTACCCGAGCGATGACGCACACCTTCTCGGTGGACTCCCCGAAGCTCGTGCGGAACGGACGCACGAGCGGGATTGCGACCAGCCGCAGCTCGAGCGAGCGGACGCGGGTCACCCGGGCACGTCCTCCCCGAGCGCGAACACGTAGCTCGACGTGGCTCGGTCGAACCCCGCAGCGATCATCCCGGCCGTGAGACAGGCCTCGATCGCCTGGGCAGAGGCGTCGCGCCAGGCCGAGGCGCACTCGGGGTCGGCCGATCGCACTTCGGCGTAGTCGCTCGGAACGGAAACGAGCGTCGCACGTGCCGAGGGTCCGCGGACCGCCCCCGGCCACCCATCGTCGTCCTCGAGGGTCGACGCCGCCGCCCCAACGTCGCGGGGGCCCGGCTCGCGCTCGAGTGGCCAACGGACGGTGAACCGGTCGCTCCGCTCCCCGAGGTTCACCTCGTCGACCATCGCGCCGTAGTGGTTCCGATCGAAACGGTCGGCGATGGCTCCCAGCTTGTGCAGGTTGAAGTAGGCGTTGCGCGCGACGAGCGGGTCGAACGTCCAGCGGATCTCGGCGACGCCCTGCTCGAGTGCCTGCGCGCGCTGGGCGAGCTTGAGCGCGTACCCCACGCCCGCGTTCCGCCGATCCGGCAGCGCGGCCAGCATGTGCGAATGGGTGTGGAGCCCGTCCTCGGGATCGACGCCGACCCATCCGAGGAAGAAGCCGATCGCGTCCTCACCGTCGAACGCGCCGAACGGGACGTTCCCGCTGTCGACGAGCGCGCGGAGCATTTCGCGAGGGACTGGCTCGTGACCCGGCCACGTCGCGCTCATGACGTGGAGGATGCGGTCCGCGTCCTCGAGCTCGGGGAGCGGTCGGAGCTCGAGGCCGGCCGCGCGAGCCGCCTCGAATGCCAGCTGCCACGCGTCGCGCACCACGGCGCGGGAGTCTAGCGAGCCCGGAACGCGCCGGGGAACGTAGAAGGGCCCGCCACCGAGCGCGGGCCCTTCGACGAGCGGTTCCGGCGGGACCTATCCGCCCGAAGGGGGCGGGAGCTCCTGCCACTCGTCCTCATCCAGATCCTTGCCCCGCCGGCGCTTGAAGATGGCCACGACCGCCGCGACGATCGCCGCGATGAACGCGATCTTCATGAGCTTGCCGAAGAAGCCGCTCTTCTTCGTCTCCTCGGTTCCGTCGGACATCGCCGCCTCCTCCTCGCCGGGTGGGCCTGGTTGGACTTGAACCAACGACCTCATCCTTATCAGGGATGCGCTCTAACCGAGCTGAGCTACAGGCCCGGGGGACGCTGTTCGGGGGCCTTCACCCGGCCCGTGGGCAAGCGTACGCGTGGCCTCGAAAGGGTGTCAATCGTGCACGAGACCCGAAGGTGTTCGTGACCCGAGCGCGGGCTACCGGCGTTCGGACAGTGTGACCTCGATGCCGCCGACGATGTCAGAGAGCAAGTTGTACATGAGCACGATGAACACGTTGATGAGCGTCCAGAGCACGACCAGGCCGAGCCCGATCGCGAGGCCGCGGCTGAACAGCCAGTCCCCGTGAATCTTGAAATCATCGCCGAACCCCAGCTCGACGAGGAACGCCGTGAAGTTGTCGAGCACCCCGATGGCCCCCAGGATCCCGTACAGGATCATCATCGCGCCGAGGATCACGACCATCACGCACAGGTAGAACAGGAACGAGATCTTCAGAACCGACCAGGGGCCGACCTTCCGTACGACGACCCTCGCCTGGCGCGATCGCGCCGGTGAGGAGGGTTCCGGACGACCTCGCTCCGTGCGAACGGCAGCCCCCGGGGGCGGGGGCGGCGGTGCGACGGTGGCCTGGTCGGCGGGATCGCTCAAGGCTTCGGGCTCTTTCTACGCGGCGACAGGCCCCTCGGCAACCACGTCGCCTCATCCAGGCTGGCCGAACACCAGACGCGCGTGCACGGGTGTGAGCACCCCGAGCACGACGAGAGCGACCGCCCACGACGCGGGACCGACGTCCTCCTGCACGAGGAGTCCACCCGCCCCGATCGCCATCCCGCATGCGGCCATGAGGGCGAGCGCCGTCACCGGCGGCAACCGTCGCCACAGGAAGAAGACGATGACGAGACCACAGGCGCTCGCTACGGCGATCGTCGCGACACCGACTCCCGTCGACACGATGGGATTATCCATCGAGGACGACGACCGTGGATCCCACGACCCAGCTCGAGCACGACCTGCGGATCATCCTCGCGATCCAAGCCCTGCGCGCGTTCGGCTACGGGTTCGCGAGCGTGGTGCTCGGGGCGGCGCTCGCGGACGGCGGTCTCTCGGACGGCCAGGTCGGGATCGTCTTCGCGGCGATCCTCGCCGGCAACGCCTTGGTGTCGATCGCGATCGGCCTCGCAGGCGATCGCATCGGTCGGCATCGCGCGTACGTCCTGCTGCTACTCGGGATGAGCGCGGCCGGCGTCGCGTACGCGCTCTCGGATTCCGTACTGGTGCTGGTGCTCGTAGCGCTCACCGGCACCCTATCGACCGATGCGAACGAATCGGGCCCGCTCACCTCGCTCGAGCAGGCGATGATGGGCGGCGCCGCGCCCGAGGTCCGAGCTCGCGTCTTCGGCCGATACAACGCGGTCGCCTACCTCGCCGGAGCCGTCGGCGCGCTCGCCGGCGGCGGTCCGGCGTTGATCCGCGAACAGATCCCGAACCTCCCGACCGACCAGCGCTGGCTCCTGGTGCTGACCATCGCGGGAGCCGCGTGCGTCGCCCTCACCCGGCGGCTCTCGCCCGCGATCGACGCACGGGCCGGACATTCGACGGCGCCGCTGCGCCGATCACGAAAGGAGGTGAGCCGACTCGCGCTGTTGTTCGGTCTGGACGCGTTCGCCGGTGGATTCGTCGTCTCGACCTTCCTGGTGTTCTGGTTCGGCAGGCGGTTCGGCGCGAGCGCGGAGCTCATGGGCCTGGTGCTGTTCTGTTCGGGTCTGCTCCAAGCTCTCTCGTCGATCGCGTCGGGGTGGATCGCTACCCGGATCGGCCTGCTCACGACGATGGTGTTCACGCACCTGCCGTCGAACGTCCTGCTGATCCTGATCCCCGTGATGCCCACGCTCGGCTCGGCGGTCGCGATGCTCTTGCTGCGCTCCACCCTGTCGCAGATGGATGTGCCCGCCCGACAGGCCTACGTCACCGCCCTGGTCGATCCAGAGGAACGCACCGCCGCGGCGGCGTTCACCAACACCGCACGCTACGTGGTGCGCCCCTTCGGCGCCGCGAGCGCGGGCCTGTTGATGCAGTCCGTCGCGGTGGGTGCGCCGTTCGTGGTGGCTGGCGTGCTGAAGAGTCTGTACGACGTGCTGGTGTTCGCGCGGTTCCGACGGGTGCCGCTTCCCGAGGAGCATCGGAGCGGCCCTTCGGGGCCGGGGACCACCTCGGAACCGCCGGTGGGGAGATAGCTACTCGAGCTCGACGGTGGCGATGACCGGCGCGAGTGCGACGACGGTCGCGCCCTCCTCGACGCGCATCGTCCGGACGCCCTGCGACGCGCGGCCCACCCGGCGGATGTCCGCCGCCGCGACCCTGATCACGATGCCCGACGACGAGATCACGAACATGTCCTGGTCCTTCGACCCGACGAACGCGCCCGCGAGCAGGCCGGTCTTCTTCGTCAGGGTGTGGCCGATCACACCCTTGCCGCCCCTCCCCTTCACCGGATAGTCCTTCAGCGGCGTCCGCTTCCCGTACCCCTGATGCGTGACGCTGATCAGCTCCTCGCCCTGCGACGCGACACCGAGGACGATCACCTCGTCGTCGGCGGCCAGACGCATCCCGATCACGCCCGCGGTCTGCCGGCCCATCGGTCGCACGAGGCTCTCCTTGAACCGGATCGCCTGTCCCTTGCGAGAGACCAGGATCACGTCGTCCTTGCCGTCGGTCAGGCGCACGTCGATCAGCTCGTCCACGGGCCTCAGATTGATAGCGGCGAGACCGGTCCGCGGCGAGTCGTACTCGGGCAGAGCCGTCTTCTTCACCATGCCCTTGCGCGTCGCGAACAGGAGGTACCGCCCTTCCGAGTATTCCTTCAGGTCGATGACGGCCTGGACCTTCTCGTCGCCGCTGATCGAGACGCCCGGCAGGTTGGCGGCGTACGTGCCTCGCGCGGTGCGTCCCGACTCCGGTACCTCGTGGACCTTGACGCGATAGACCTTGCCCCGGCTGGTGAGGAACAGCAGCCAGTTGTGCGTCGTCGTCGTGAAGACGTCGTTGATGACGTCCTCTTCCTTCAGGTTCGCGCCGCGGATGCCCTTGCCGCCCCGGCCCTGCCGCCGGAAGTTCTCGATCGGCTGGCGTTTGACGTAGCCGGCGCGCGACACCGTGATGACCACGTCCTCCTCGGCGATCAGATCCTGCACGTCGAGGTCGCCCTCGTCCGCCTTGAGCTGCGTGCGTCTCGGGTTCGCGAACTTCTTCTTGATCTCGAGGATCTCCTCGGAGATCACGGCGCGGATCTTCTTGGGATCTTTGAGCAGGCCCTTCAGGTACCGGATCCGCGCGAGCAGCTCCTTGTGCTCCTGCTCGAGCTCCGCACGGGCCAGCCTGGTCAGCCGGCGGAGCGGCATGTCCAGGATGTGGTTCGCCTGCACCTCGCTGAGCTTGAACTGCGACATCAGCTTGCCGCGCGCCTCCTCGGCGTCCTGCGAACCACGGATCACCTTGATGACCGCGTCGAGGTTGTCGAGCGCGATCAGCAGGCCCTTGACGATGTGGTCGCGTTCCTCGGCCTTCTTCAGCTCGTAGCGCGTCCGCCGGGTCACGACGTCGATCTGGTGATCGACGTAGTAGCCGATCATCGCTGCGAGGTTCAGGGTTCGGGGCACGCCGTCGACCAGCGAGAGCATGATCACGCCGAAGCTGTCCTGGAGCTGCGTGTGCTTGTAGAGCTGGTTCAGCACGACCTGCGGATTGGCGCCCCGCTTGAGCTCGATGACCAGGCGCATGCCTTCGCGACCGCTCGAGTGGTCCTTCACGTCCGCGACGTCCTTCAGACGCCCGGTGCGAACTAGGTCCGCGATCTTCTCGGCCAGGCGAGCCTTGTTCACCTGGTAGGGGAGCTCGGTGACCACGATGCGCTGGCGCCCGTTCGACGCCTCCTCGATCGAGCACACGGCCCGAACCTTGATCGAGCCCCGGCCGGTCTCGTACGCGTCCCTGAAGCCGTCTCGGCCCAACACGATCGCGCCCGTTGGGAAGTCCGGACCCTTGACGAACTTCATCAGGTCCTTCGACTTGGACTCAGGGTGGTCGATGAAGTGCACGACCGCATCGATCACCTCGCCCAGGTTGTGCGGCGGGATGTTCGTCGCCATGCCCACCGCGATCCCGCCCGACCCGTTCACGAGCAGGTTCGGGAAGCGAGATGGGAGCACCACCGGCTGCTGCTCGTAGCCGTCGTAGTTCGGGACGAAGTCGACGGTCTCGGCTTCGATGTCGCGGAGCAGCTCGAGCGCGATCGGCGCCAGCCGAGCCTCGGTGTAGCGCTGCGCGGCCGGCGGGTCGCCGTCGACCGACCCGAAGTTCCCGTGACCGTCGACGAGCGGCGCACGGAGCGAGAAGTCCTGTGCCATCCGAACCAACGCGTCGTAGATCGCGACGTCGCCGTGCGGGTGGTACTTCCGCATCACATCGCCCACCGCGGCGGCGGACTTGCGGTACGGCCGATCTGGCCGGAGGCCGGCCTCGAACATCGACCACAGGATCCGCCGGTGGACCGGCTTCAGGCCGTCGCGGACGTCGGGCAACGCACGGCCGACGATGACGGACATCGAGTAGTCCAGGTAGGAGGTCTGGATCTGGTCCTCGAGCTGGACGTCCTCGATCCGGCCGCCGAGTATGGACTCCTGCGCCACCGAGGTCTCCTTACCCTCCGCCTACACGTCCAGGTTCTGGACGTCGGCGGCGTTGTCCTCGATCCACTCCTTGCGCGAGGCGACGTCCTCGCCCATGAGGATGCTGAACAACCGGTCGGCGGTGGCCGCGTCCTCCAGCGTCACCCGAAGGAGCGTGCGTTGCTCGGGGTTCATCGTCGTCTCCCACAGCTGCGACGCATCCATCTCGCCGAGCCCCTTGAACCGCTGCGGCTCGAGCTTGCGGTGGCCGTCGACCTCCTTGCGGTACAGATCCCACTCGCGCTCGGTGTAGAAGTACAGCTCCTGCTTGCCCTCCTTGAGCAGGTACAGCGGTGGCTTCGCGAGGTAGACGTACCCCGCGTCGATCAGCTCGCGCATGTACCGGAACAGGAAGGTCAGCAACAGCGTCTGGATGTGCGCGCCGTCCACGTCGGCGTCGGCCATCAGCACGATCTTGTGGTACCGGGTCTTCGCCACGTCGAACTCCTCGTCGCCCACGCCCGTGCCGATCGCCGTGATGAGCGCCTGGATCTCGGCGTTCTCGAGGATCTTGTGCAGCCGCGACTTCTCGACGTTCAAGATCTTGCCGCGGATCGGCAGGATCGCCTGCGTGGCCGGGTCACGTGCCTGCTTGGCCGAGCCGCCGGCCGAATCGCCCTCGACGATGAAGAGCTCGGTGGCGCTCGGATCCGTGAGCTGGCAGTCGGCGAGCTTGCCGGGGAGCCCACCGCCCTCCAGGAACGACTTGCGCCGCGTGAGGTCGCGCGCCTGCTTGGCCGCGAGGCGGGCCTTGGCCGCCTGGGACGACTTAGTCACGATCCGCTTGGCGTCGCCGGGGTGCTCCTCGAGCCAGGTCATCAGGTGCTCGTTGACGGTGGTCTCGACCAGCGAGCGCATGGTCGTGTTGCCGAGCTTGGTCTTCGTCTGGCCTTCGAACTGCGGCTCGCGCAAGCGGACACTCGCGATCGCGATCAGG
>Ga0209889_1000544_pt1 | contig 10511 bp, 10 predicted proteins | sample GWRWN1_0_10_FD_187233 | JGI IMG/M metagenome (GOLD analysis project Ga0209889, IMG submission 187233) | Riverbed sediment microbial communities from areas with no vegetation in Columbia River, Washington, USA - GW-RW N1_0_10 (SPAdes)... | ecosystem: Environmental > Aquatic > Freshwater > River >... | reverse complement strand
CTGGCCAGGCAGGTCACTGTCAGATCAGAGGCCGGCGGCAATGGCCGGGACAGAGACCTCGGACGTGACATCAGACTCCGCGGAACAATCATTGACCTGCAGACACACGCTCAGGGCATCTTCCGCCTGCAAGAGTCGTCTCGCGCACGTGGATTTCCCTGGACGGTGCAGCTCCACCCGCAGATCAAGGTCGAGGGCCAGCTTGACGATCGAGGTGAAGAGAAGGTCGACGGGAGAGGCCCACAAATCGCGATGCGCCTCCTCCGGGTAGGGGACGTCGTCGATGTTCAAGGGCGAGTGATCGGAAGACAGCAGATCCAAGCACGCGAGATCAGGTTCCGCGGCCAAACCGGCGCCTTTCCGGTTCCCGTGCCTGGCCCCGTTCCCTTCCCGGGACAGACCGTAATCATTTCGCCGCACGAGGGCGAGGAGATCGGGACAGAAGAGTTCTCCGTGATCGGTCAAACCGTGCCGGGTGCGCAGGTGCGGATCGGGGTCAGCGCTCGGTTCGGCGTGTTTCAGGTTCAAGTGGCAGGCGGGACCGTCACAGCGGACCATACCGGATACTTTGTGTTTGTGGTGCGACCGTCGGTGCGAATCCCCGGAAGTCTCTATACAATAACGGCAACGTCCATCATCCAGGGCCAGACCGCTCCGGCAGTTTCCGTGACGGTCCGACAGTTGTGACGCGATAACACCGGCCCGCGTGTCTATCGGATCTCCAGGTAACCCTTCATGCCTGCCTCCTGGTGGCCTTCGATCGTGCACGCGAACGGGAAGCGACCACCGCGCCGCGGCGTGAACTGGACCCTCGCCCAGCTTCCCGGCTGCAACCGAAGGATGTCGAGCCCGTTGACCTCAAGATAGAGTGCCTCGCCCGTCAAGCGGGCCGGTTCCAAGCGCAGATAATCCGTTTCGAATTGGTGCGCAATCTGACCGTGGTTCACGAGGAGGAGCCTGACCGGCCGGCCTTTCGGGATCCGAACTATCGACGGCGCGAACGCGAACTCCGTCATTTCGATCCGGATAGTGAGTGGTGTCTGTGCCTGTGCGGATAGGATCGAGGCCGTCGTTAGCAGCCAAACGGCGACAGCAATGAGTGCCGTAAGGGTGAGGGGGAGGACGCGGGATGCTCCTCCCCCTTCACGCTCGGATCTCACTCGTTGTTGAACGGGGTCAACAATGGGTTGAACTCGGCGAAGACGCCGGCGGGATTCGGATACCAGATCCAGAGGTGTAATGTCACGAGCGGCCCGTGCCAGAAGTTGAAGGCTGCGCCGGTCCTGGGGTGGGCCTTCGCGCAGTTTGCCTCTGCGGCGGCCATCACAAACTCGCCGTCCGTATAGTGACAGGCCGCGCCGAACGAGCCGTACTTCGCCCCCTGGAGCGGCGCCGAGGCAGGCTTCTCAGGAAAGACCCACTCGATCGCGGCCAGCTGCCATGTGCCCCCGCTGCGCACGTAGACCAGGATGGGCGGACGGGTGATGTCAAATCCGCTGATCTTAGGATTCAAGAAATGGTATCCCATGTTGGGAATCATCGGGGTGATGATGACGTAACCGTCGGCCTTCGCCCGCGCGAGATTCATCGCGTACTTCGCCGTGGCCAGGCGCGCCTTGGAGATCTGCGCAACGACGCTTGACGGCACTGCCGCCTGTGCCGCCATTGTCTGTGTGTGCTGCATTTCCGCTGAGACGGGATTGGTCGCCGCCCCGCCCCACGCCGTCAAGACCGTCAGTAGGGCGACCAGTGCGATCTTCCACATCTTCTTCACCCCCCAGAATTTTCGCCGTGCCCTACCGGTAGAAGTAGGGGTCGAGCACGCTCACTTCGATAATGCGATCCACGGGCAGTCCGTTCCGGCGGGCCGCCTTCCGGATAGCTTCCGGCGATGGGCCGTCGTAGATGCAGAACGTCTGCAGTTTGTCCTGCGTCACGTAGGAATGCACCCACGTGACGAGATCTTCCGCGTTGTTCCCCACGACTGTCCTACACGTGGCCGCTCCCTCCTCGGTCATCGGGATGGCCAGGCCGTCGGGAAAGGTCCGTTCCACCAGATAACGGGGCATGCTCATGCCTCCCTGAATCAGATGTGAGTCCGGACTCGGCTGCAAGGATATCAGCCGGACGCAGCGCGGACATGGGGAACACTCCCTATCCTGCGGAGGCGGATTGCCTAACTTTGGAGGATGCCGAGCCGGTACGCGCTGGCAACGGCCTCGGCCCGCGAGCGGGCGTCGAGTTTGGCGAGGACGGCGGAGACATGGTGGTCGACGGTCCTGAAGGAGAGGACAAGGCGTGAGGCGATCTCTGCGTTCTGCAGACCTTGCGCCAGGAGGAGCAGCACTTCCAGCTCACGCACAGACAGCTTGGCCGGGTTCCTCACTGTGGAGGCGCGGGGCCCCCGAGGAATGCCGCGGATGCCCTGGGCCCTCATGTTCCTGCGAACGAGCTCCGCGGCCGGGCGGGCGCCCAGGTGCTGGAATATCAGCAGCGCCTTTCGACCAGCCTCGGCATCGCCATCCGCGAGCGCGCGCGCCTGCTCGTAGGGGCATCCCATCTGCGCCCAGGCCTCGGCAGCATCCCGCCAGTTCCCCTCCATCTGAAGGCGGAAAGGCGGGGCCGCCGACGGGGGCGGCGCCTCGAGGTCTCCGGCCCGCCAACGCCAGAACCCAAGCTCCCCGATGAACCAGGCGTGCTCGTGTCGGGCCGCGAGGTCGAACGCGGCCCGCGCCTCCTCGATCACCGCCTGGGAGCGTTCTGCGAGCCAGGCCGCCTCGGCCCGCGCGGTCCGCACGGGCGCCACCCGCTGGAGCGTCGCGGTCTGCTCGGCCAGGTGCAGGGCTTCGTCGAGCGGCGACATGACGTCCGGATCGCCCCGCCGCGCGCGCAGGCGGCCGAGCGCCACCAGGGCCATGATGCGCGTGCTGGCCGCAATACCGGGACGGCTCAGCACGGCGAGCGCTTCTCCGGCAGCCTCGTCCCAACGTCCCAGGTACATGTAGACGAGGCCCCGCCATGCCATCATGTAGTTCCGGTTCTGATCAAAGTCGCGCTCTGCAGCGTACGAGATCCCAGCGGTCAGCGCCTTCTCCGCCTCCCGGAAGCGGTGCTGCTCGCCCAGGGCGGAGCCCAGGTTCAGGTGGGCGCCGGCCACCGCCACCTCGAGCCCGGCCTCCTCGGCCAGGACTCGCGATGTTTCCAGGTAACGGCGTCCTTCGTCGTTGCCTGCTGTAAGGAGGGCCGAACCGATTGCATTATGAACTGAAACGATGCTCTCCGTGACCCCGAACTTCTTCGCTAGGGCGAGGGCCTTTTCACCCCATGCGACCGCCTCATGCGTATCTCTGTTCAACATGCGGAGCCCAGCCTGAATACGATAGGCAGTGGCGAGCTCCGGACTGGCCGCCAGGCTCTCCAGGATCTCGATGGCCCGGCGGGCCGCCTGTTCTCCCTCCGCCGTCCGACCCGAGAAGACAAGGCTGCTCCCGAGCCGCGCTAAGTTCTCGCCCTCCTTGAGCCGATCGCCCGCGGTGCGAAACAATTCGATGGCCTTCTGGCGCGCCCGGATGCCCTCGTCGAGCCGATCGAGGATCGAACATTCCATCGCGTAACTCTCGAATAGCCTCGCCCCCCGCGATGGCTCGAGAGCGTGTGCGAACCGAATCGCGCGGACGTACTGGGCCGCAGCCTCCCGGTGGGCGCCCAGCGCCGCCGCGCGATCTCCTGCCACAGGAGCGTACTGAAGGACAGCCTCCCCGTCGCCCGCGGCATCGGCGTGGTGCGCAAGCCGGGCCAGATCGTCGGGTCCGGCGGGCGAAGACCGCAGCGCATCCAGAATTGCCTTGTGCAGTGCGGCGGCTCTGGCCGGCGGGAGGGCGTCCAGGATGGCCTGGCGCGCCAGCTCGTGCCGGAAGCTGAAGCCTCCCTCGACCGGCCGCAGCAGCCCACGCGAAACGGCCTCCTCAACTGCCGGCATGCCATCTCCAGCCACGGCCTGCAGCAGCCACGCCTCCGCCTTGGCCCCAATGACCGCAGCAACGTCCAGGACCGAGCGGGCGCTTGGGGGGAGGCGCTCGGCGCGGGCCAGCACGGCATCTCGCACGGTCGGCGGCACGCCGGGCTCGGCGCTCGCCAGCACCTCCGTGACGAAGAACGGATTGCCGCCGGTGACCGCGTGGACACCGGCGGCCGGGCGGTCCGCCTTCCGGGCCAGCATCTCGACCGCGGCCTCGGTCAGGGGGCCAAGCGCCACGCGGCTCAGCGCCGTCCCCGGCAGATCGCCCAAGAGGAGCCGCAGCGGATGACGCGGGCCCACCTCGTCGTCGCGATAGGTCAGGATCAGCAGGGCGCTCGTCCGGGCGATACGGCGGCCGAGGAACTTGATCAGGTCGAGCGTGGCCTCGTCGGCCCAGTGCACGTCCTCGATGACGACCACGGACGGGCGCCGGCCCGGCGGCAGCTCGCCGAGCAGCGCGCCGAAGATCCGCGGCCGGGGGGCGTTACTCTCGAGCAGCGACAGGAGATCGGACGGCAGCTGGGCGGCGATGTCGTACAGCGGGCCGAGCGGCCGCGGCGTAAAGAGCGCTTCACACGCCCCCCAGAGGATGCGGGCCTCGTCGCGGTGCCGGTCCGCGAAGCGCTCGACGAGGGAGGTCTTCCCGATGCCCGCCTCGCCCGAAACGAGCACCGTCCGGCCCGTCCCCAGCCCCACGAGTTTCAGGATGGAGTCCAGGTGCCTGAGAGCCTGGTCTCGTTCAAGCAGTTCAGCCGTTTGATACATCACTTTGATTCGCGACAAGCAGAACCTTGCCGGCCGTCATGTTGTCCTGATAGAGATCCAGGGCCTCTTGCACCGCCGAGAGCGGCACGCGTCTCTGCACAGTCGTCTGCAAATCCGTACCGGCGAGTTGCTGGACCCGGGACGTATCTCGCAGCACTTGAGGAAGGCCCTTCTTGGCCAGCCAGTTCGGGAGATAGAAGCCCGTCAACTCTTTCTCCTCGTAGAGAAACGTGGTTGCCTCAATCACGCTCGGCTCACGCGCCAGGTAGCCATAGACGACCACGGTGCTCCCCGCCGGAGCGACTCTCAGCAGCTGGGCCGTCTGTCGGCCGGCCAACGCATCTAATAATAGGGTTGCGTTCAGTTGATAAGCCAGAGTCCGAAGCTGCGCGCTGAAGTCCGCATCGCCAGTGTTGAGCACGTATTTCGCCCCCATCGAGTGAAGCAACTCCACGTGGCTTTGACGCCGGACGATGTTGATGATGGGAACGCCATGTCTTGCCCCGAGCCGCACAATCATCCGGCCCAACGCGCTGGCAGCTGCAGTGCTCACAATGGCGGCGTGCTTCCCGCGTTTGGCGATGTCGAAGAAGGCCAGCGCAGTCAAGGGATTAACCAATAGCATCGCTCCCTGCTCCAACGACACGCCTCGCTTCAGGGGAACACATCGCCTGGCAGGCGTGGCCATGTATTCGGCCCAGGTACCTCCGGACGTGGGCACAGCAGCGCACGCCACACGCTTCCCTACCAGAAATCGCGGGAGCAGACCACGTCCCGCCGCCACGACTGTTCCGCTCCCTTCAATTCCAGGGATGGCGGGGAACGGTTTCTGAGGACCAGCCCCCATGAGGAACGCCAGGTCCGATGGGTTAATGGGAGAGGCAGCCATGCGGACGAGAACTTCGCCTGGACCCGGCTTTGGTACAGGAACCTCTCGCACACTGACTCGTGCTCCGGGAGCATCAAGTTGAACAGCCTGCATGACATCCGGTAGGGCTCCCATCACATGCGCTCCTTCCTCTCACCCGCAGGGGTCCCTCCTGACCCCGGTGACCATTGAGAGACAGTCCTTGAAGCGCTTTCCAGGGGCAGACTATGGATGATGCCAGACACCGCGCGAGCCACTTCTCCGAAAGTCCTCATCATTGGAGCGCTGTCAGGCTTTCTGGCCGCCTGGCTCCTGGCCATCGAGTTGGCCGCGATTCAGGGGTCCAGAGCCCTCCGTCTTTCGTGGATTATCATCGCTCCCTGGGATCCGGAGATCCAACCGTTCACGTTGGCAATCACGTTCGCGGCCGGTTTTGTCTCTCTTGTGTGGCACTCGAGGGAGGCTGGGCGGCTTCAGCCGCATCGGGTGTCTTTACGCTGGTATCTCCGGACCGTGGCGTGGGGTCTCTCGTGCGCGCTGTTGAGCATCGCGCTCGTGCTTGTGCCCGACCTTCTCCGCAGCACGGTCCAGGCGCCTGCGTCCCTCAAGGCAGCTCCGTTGGTCTTTGTCAGCTGGGGAATCTACGGACTGTTCTTCGGATCTCCGATTGTGCTCTTGCTCTCGCCGATCGTTGTCTGGGTCGCCGAGCAGGCTGTTCTTCGCAGCCGCTACCGCCCAAGATGACCACCGGGATCATCCAGTTCGAGATCCGGCCGCCCAGGAAGAAGAGAACCGTCAACGCTACCGTCGCAACCTGCGTTACCTGACCGGCGCGCGCCAGAGCGCGCTCATTGAGTGCAGGATCGTCGATGAAGCTCAGGAGGCGCCGGCCACTCCACCAAGCATATGCGCCGGGCAGCACGCCGAGCGTAATGGAAAGGTAATCCCACCAGGCAGCCACGTCTTGTTTCTGCCCGCGCGCACACCTAGAAGACTAGACGGGGGCTTGCTAGTTCGACGTACCGTCGGCAGAGAGGTAGGAGTGCCAGAGTATGCGGGCGGCGACCGCGCGCCAGGGAGCCCAGGCGTTGGCTATGTGTGAGAGTTGTTCAGTGTCGGGAATGCGACGCAGCTGCTTGACCTGTTGTGCGGCTCTGGCCAGTGCCAGATCACCCTGCGGCCAAATATCGGGGCGGCGAAGCGCCATGAGCAGATAGATGTCTGCCGTCCAAGGACCGACGCCGGAAAGCTGCAGCAAGATGGATCGGACTGCCTGATCATCGAGTTGGGCGACGGCAGCGAGGTCGAGTGTGCGGTCAACGACGGCTCTCGCCAGGTTGTGACAGTAGGCTGCCTTTTGTCGGGTGAGACCGGCTTCTCGCATCTGGCTTTCGGTGGTGGCCGCGACAGACCCAGGGGTGACTCGGCCAACGAGCCTCTGAAGTCGAAAGTACGCGGCCTCGGCGGACGCGAGGGAGACCTGCTGCTCGAGAATGATGCGGACTAGAGTGGCGAAGCCTGGGGGTCGGGCCCAGAGGGGTGGTGGTCCGTATCGCCGGACGACTTGAGCGAGGTCACGATCGCGAGCCGCCAGATCGTGAATGCCTCGATGGAGAGAGGCTGGGGAGAGTTGCCCCGCGGTATGGAAGATGCGGCGTCCCTCATATGCGGTCATTCAGTTCCTTGTTGCGGTGAGACCCGTGGTCTTACTCTCCGGCGCACAACCGGCCTCGTCCTTTTCCGGCGGGCTACTTCCTTGAAACCAGCCCGGTCATACATCCGCTTGGCGCCAAACCACATGAAGTCGGGATGGCTCCGTTCTTTCTTATCGACTGGATAGGCCTCCAACAGGGTGACGCCTTTCGAGCGAGCATAGTCGATCGCCGCCTTCAGTAGACCCTCCATAACTCCCTTGCCTCGCTCCTGACGATCCACGAAGAAGCACACAATCGACCACACGGGTTTCTCGTCAACGCGTTTCATCACCGGTGAGCGCTCGAGCCGGCGATAGTCTTCGCGCGGTCCCAATGAGATCCAGCCGATGGGCTGCCCGCCCTTGTAAGCGATGAGCCCCGGTACGGTCCCGCTCTCCACCAGCGACTTCATAGCCCGCTTGTTGCTCTTGCCACCGCCCCCGTGACTGCTGGCGCCGGATTTTCTGTAGGCCATACACCAGCAACCCCGGACAATTGACCCTCCTGGCCGGTTGAAGAGCTCGACGAGATCGTCCCAGCGCTCCTTCGTCAGAGGAAGAACTTCCAGTTGCATCGTCATCCGATCGCCTCCCTCAACAGCACGCAGACGCGCAGCGACCACTAGGGCGGCGTGATCACGCGCTCACGGCCATCCGCACCCCTCAACGTGATGCTGGTGGTCTTCGGCAACTGAGTGGTACCAGTGCGTCTGGCGATGATTTGCACATAAGACTGGGACGCGGCCTCGGTTGTTTCATCGAACAGAACGAGCCCTGAGCCGGTCTCGCCTGCTCCAAACTTTACGCGATTGATCCCGTTCTTATCAAACAGGTCGAGCTCGATGACACTGCTCGGCGTTTTCACACCGAGTCGCGCGCGGACCACACCGCGTTCATCCACCAACTCAAGCACGCGCCCTCGTATGGTGTCAGAGACGGACTGTGCTCTGGTGGACCTAGCCTGCGCCGAGACAAGAACCAGGAGCACGAGGAGCACAAGGTTGATCGCGATGAGCGCGATGGCAAGCCGCTGTATCTTCATACAATCCCCCCTGGACTGTCTAAACGCCAATCACTTTGACGTCAGCGCCGGACTATATCTTCATCTTGGAGCCAATCCAGGAACTCGCAGCCTCAACCAAAAAAGGCCGTCGCAAAACGGCCCGTTTTGGTCCCGACCTTCACTGCAACGTGCTCTTAACTCTTCATAATCTTTCGACCTGCCTTACGTTTTCTAACGCGACCGCGTCCACCAGGCGACTTAGCAGCACGCTTTTTAGCTGCAGTCATTCTACCGCCTCTGCTTTTCCTTGCCATTTCGAAATCACCCCCCGTCTTCCTTTCCTTCCCCAGAGAGGAAGTCTGACCCTTCAACATGCCAGACCATCATTTCTTGTCATGATCGAGTCAGATTCTGTGACTTCGGCCGCCCTACGACTCCAAGCGGCAGGCAGAAGGACCGCTCCGAAGAGTGGCCCTCTTGTCAAAAAACTGCATACGATGGGGACGGTTGTAACCTTGTCGCTACCGTGTGTTACTCTGGTATGTACCGCCTGATCTGCTCTCGAGCAGGCGCCGCTTCCGCGGGTGCCAGGATCCGACTCGCCTCAGAAATTCTTGATGGGATTTCGCCAGCACATAGAATCGCCAATAGTCTGGATCTATCCGTGAACTGGGATTGTGGAGACTGCCGCACCTGATCCCCACGTGGAGGAGATCACTCCTGAGTCCTTTGAGATCGGCCTGATCCTTCTGGACAAACTGAAGATAGAACCGATCGCATGGATTTCTCGGAATACCGCCTTCCGCGTCAAAGTAACCTCGAGCGAACGCAGCGCGTTCGAACTTGCCACGAAATTTCTCCGATTGATGTAGCCGATATGTCGTTTCAATCACCCAGACATTCCGCTTGCCTTCTCTGTAGATCCAACTGCGACTGCCGAGCTTGGTGAAAAGCAGGCCCAGCACCTCAAGCCATCGAGGATCTGCCTGAGAGATTCGGAGGGTCGAATGAAGACGATTGAACGTCCCATCACGCGAGGCGCCAGACACGTATTCACGCGCCTCATGGATAGTCGCAGCCTTAGCCTCGGCCATGATCTCTTGGAGTGTCTTATCTGACCAAATCATCGGAGTTGGGAAAGAAGAAGGGCCCTCGAAAGAGGGCCCTCCTCTCTGAAACTGCATATGGTAGGGGCCGTTGGAACCCTGGTCACCACCGCGGGTAACCAGTGCACCGGTTCTCCTTAGAAAGGAGGTGATCCAGCCGCACGTTCCCGTACGGCTACCTTGTTCGTGTTGGTCCCCGTGTCGCCACGGGGCACGGACTATATCATCATCCTGGAGCTTTCACCCCAGGAGCCGGCGTGTAGTCTCTGAGGGGTCAACCGATTGTGCGATCGGCGACTTCCCTGCTGATTGTCCGCATCACCCGACGCGTTGTCACCCGAGTGCTAGGCACATGGCTTTCGAACCTTCGGGTAGCGCGGGATCCTTGCGGGGGTTCCAGCATATAGCCGGGTTTGACACCACGGTTACCCGTGGAGGTCGCAACTTGGCGGTTACGACTTCACCCCAATCATCGACCCCACCTTCGACAGCTCCTTCCCTTGCGGGTTAGGCCACTGGCTTCGGGTGGAACCGACTCTCGTGGTGTGACGGGCGGTGTGTACAAGGCCCGGGAACGTATTCACCGCAGTGGTGCTGACCTGCGGTTACTAGCGATTCCGGCTTCACGCGGGCGAGTTGCAGCCCGCGATCCGAACTGGGACCGGATTTAAGGGATTAGCATCTCCTTGCGAAGTAGCAACCCGTTGTTCCGGCCATTGTAGCATGTGTGTAGCCCAGGGCATAAGGGGCATGAGGACTTGACGTCATCCCCACCTTCCTCCGGCTCGTCGCCGGCAGTCTCCTTAAAGTGCCCGGCATCACCCGCTGGCAACTAAGGACAGGGGTTGCGCTCGTTGCGGGACTTAACCCAACACCTCACGGCACGAGCTGACGACAGCCATGCACCACCTGTGCAGGTACTCGACTTTACGAGTCCCTCCCCTTTCGGTTCGGTACTACCTGCATGTCAAACCCTGGTAAGGTTCTTCGCTTAGCATCGAATTAAACCACATGCTCCACCGCTTGTGCGGGCCCCCGTCAATTCCTTTGAGTTTCAA
>Ga0209889_1000543_pt1 | contig 10512 bp, 8 predicted proteins | sample GWRWN1_0_10_FD_187233 | JGI IMG/M metagenome (GOLD analysis project Ga0209889, IMG submission 187233) | Riverbed sediment microbial communities from areas with no vegetation in Columbia River, Washington, USA - GW-RW N1_0_10 (SPAdes)... | ecosystem: Environmental > Aquatic > Freshwater > River >... | reverse complement strand
GGTCATGAGGTAGAGGAAGGACAGAGCCATCGGCGGATTGTCGCTTGGCCCGGTCCTCGCTGCTCAGCATGCCCGGCCGAGTTTCTGAACCCTACGGGCCACCGGGGTGATCGTCAAGGCCCGCAAACCCACCTAGCGGGATCAGCCGTTGACCGGGGTTGCGGTGAGATCAGCGCTGGGCTATTGTGCTCGTGTTCATGTTATCAACTGAAGACTTGAACATGAGCGAGGTGCGATGGGCGACCGAGCCGACAAGACAGCGCTGTTCGACGAGTTCGCCCGGGTCGGCAAGGCGCTGGCCAGCGGGCGGCGGATCGAGCTGCTGGACGTGCTGGCCAACGGCGAACGCACCGTGGACGGCCTGGCCGGCGAAGTCGGCCTGTCGGTGGCCAACACCAGCCAGCACCTCCAGGTCCTGCGCCAGGCCGCCCTGATCACTGGCCGCCGGCAGGGCACCTCGATCTTCTACCGGCTGGCCGCTCCCGACGTCTTCCAGCTGTGGCAGGCGCTGCGGACCCTGGCCGCCAGCCGCCTGGCCGAGGTCGAGCGCCTGGCCGCCGCCTACCTGGGCGCCCGCGACGAGCTGGAGCCGGTGACCCGCCAGGAGCTGGCCCGCCGGCTCCAGGACGGCGACGACCTGGTGGTCCTGGATGTGCGGCCTGCCGCCGAGCACGCCGCCGGGCACCTGCCCGGGGCGGTGTCGATCCCGGTCGATGAGCTGCAGCGGCGGCTGGCCGAGCTGCCCGCTGATCGGGAGATCGTCGCCTACTGCCGCGGCCCCTACTGCGCCTTCGCCCACGACGCCTTGGCCCTGCTGCGCCAAGAGGGCTTCTCGGCTCGGCGGCTGGAGGACGGGCTGCCCGAGTGGCAGGCCGCCGGGCTGGCCGTCACCCGCACCTGACCACCCATCCAGCGGAGCCGGCCATGCCCACCATCCATCCGGTCGTCGACGAAGGGCTCGGCAACAGCGCCTATGTGGTCGAGCTGGGCGACGGGCGGGCCCTGGTGGTCGACCCGACCCGCGACCCCACCCCGTACCTTGAGCTAGGCCGCGGGCGGCGGCTGCGGATCGCCTACGCCGCCGAGACCCACCTACACGCCGATTTCCTGACCGGCAGCCGCGAGCTGGCCGCCGCCGGCGGTGCCGAGGTCTTGGCGCCCCGCACCAGCCGGCTCGGCTTCGCCCACCGCGGCCTGGAGGACGGTGAGGAGGTCGACCTGGGTGGGCTCACCCTGCGCGCCCTGGCCACGCCTGGGCACGCCCCCGAGCACGCCAGCTACCTGCTGCTGGACGACGGCCGGCCGCTGGCGTTGTTCAGCGGCGGCGCGTTGCTGGTCGGCACCGTGGCCCGCACTGACCTGGCCGGTCCGGAGCTGACCGAGCCGCTGGCCCGGGCTGCCTACCGGTCGCTGCACCAGCGGCTGCTGTCGTTGCCCGACGAGCTGGCGGTGTACCCGACCCACGGAGCCGGGTCGTTCTGCGCCGCCCCGGTCGGCGGTGAGCGGACCACCACCATCGGCGCCGAACACCGCCACAACCGGCTGCTGGCCGCCCCGGATGAGGACGCCTTCGTGGCTACGCTACTGGCCGGGTTCGGCAGCTACCCGCCGTACTTCCTGCGGCTGCGGGAGCGCAACCGGGTCGGCCCCGAGCTGCTCGGCCCCGACTGGCGCGTCCTGCCCCTGCTCACGGCCGACCAGGTTCGTCAGCACCTGGCCGACGGCGGGGTGGTGGTCGACGCCCGCCCGGTCATCGCATTTGCGGCCGGCCACATCCCGGGTGCGCTGTCGATCGCGCTGCGCCCAGCGTTCGCCAGCTGGCTGGGCTGGCTGGTCGACGACACTCAGCCGCTGATCTTCGTCCTGGACGAGGACCAGGACCGCGGCGAGCTCGCCCGCCAGTGCCGCACCATCGGCTACGACCACCTGATCGGCGAACTGGCCGGCGGCATGGCCGCCTGGCAAGCCGCCGGCCTCCCCCAAGGGCAGCTTCCCCTGGTGCAGGCGGAGCAGCTCGGCGACCAGCCCGCCCTGGTGCTGGATGTCCGCCAGGCCAGCGAGGTCGCCGACGGCCACCTCCCTGGCGCGGTCGCGGTCGAGCTCGGCGCCCTCGCCGGCGACCAGCTGCCGGCGGAGCTCCCCGAGGGGCCGGTCACGGTGATGTGCGCCCACGGCGAGCGAGCGACCACCGCCGCCAGCCTCCTGGAGCGAGCCGGCCGCCAGAACCTGCGCGTCGCGCTCGGCGGCCCCAAGGACTGGCGCCGCGCCACCGGCCGGGCCCTGACCCGTCCGTGACCCGGCCCGCGCAGCGCTCCTCACGGGGGCTGCGGCTTGGGTTGCGGGCCAACCTGGCCCAGTTCTGCCTCCTGGTCGGGGTCAACGCTGGTCGGCGGCATGGTCGGCCAGGAACGCAGCCTGCTCTCGCTGCTGGCCACCCAAGTCTTCGGGCTGGCCGCGGTCTCCGCCGCACTCACCTACATCGTCGGCTTCGGCCTGACCAAGGCGGCCACCAACCTCCTGGCCGGCACGGCTTGCGACCGCTACGGCCGCAAGCCGGTGCTGGTGGCCGGCTGGCTGCTCGGGCTGCCGGTACCGCTGCTGCTGATCTGGGCGCCCACCTGGACCTGGGTGGTCGCCGCCAACGTCCTCCTCGGGGTCAACCAGGGCCTGTGCTGGTCGACCACGGTGATCATGAAGATCGATCTGGCCGGCCCACGCCGCCGCGGGCTGGCGATGGGCCTCAACGAAGCCGCCGGCTACCTCGCGGTCGCCCTCACCGCCTACCTCACCGGGCTGATCGCCGCCCGGGCCGGGCTGCGTCCCGAGCCGTTCTACCTCGGCCTGGCCTACGCCGGCCTCGGCCTGGGGCTGTCGGCGCTGCTGGTCCGCGAGACCCGCGCGCACGCCCACCTCGAAGCCCAGCTCGCTGACGCCGACCGCCCGACCGGCGGCAACCCCGGCCGCAACCCATCACGGGTTGTAGCCGGCGGGGGAGCAGCTGTCGACCCGCGAGGTGCTGGCGCGTACCAGCCTCCGCGAGCCGGCCCTGTCGGCCTGCAGCCAGGCCGGGCTGGTCAACAACCTCAACGACGGGCTCGCCTGGGGCCTGCTGCCGCTGCTGTTTGTCCGCGGCGGCCTCTCGGTCGGCCAGGTTGGCCTGCTCGCCGCCCTCTACCCGGCCGTCTGGGGCCTCGGCCAACTCCTCACCGGCCCCCTCTCGGACCGGCTGGGCCGCAAGCCCCTCATCACCGGCGGCATGCTGCTCCAGGCGGTCGCGCTGGCCGGCACCGCCCTGGCGGGCCGTTTTTTGCCCTGGGCAGCCAGCGCCATCCTGCTGGGGGCCGGCACCGCCATGGTCTACCCGACCCTGCTGGCCGCCATTAGCGACGTCGCCCACCCAAGCTGGCGCGCCTCCGCCGTTGGCGTGTATCGGCTGTGGCGCGACACCGGCTTTGCCGTGGGCGCGTTACTCGCCGGGCTGGTCGCCGACCTCGCCGGCCTGGTGGCCGCAGTCTGGGTCGTCGCCGCCCTCACCGCCGCCTCCGGCCTGGTCGTCGCCGTGCGCATGTACGAGACCCACCCACCAGCGGCACGGACATGATCGCTGCTCAGGGCGACTGCCCGCTGGCGCTGCTGGCCGGCGTTGCCTGCACGAGCGCGGTTCGCCTGGTGGTGGGCCGACCCGTCGGCGCCCTCGCGATGCTGCCGGTCACCCCCTGGCAGGGCTGAGACACCCTCACTGAGGCCCGAGAACACCAGGACGAGGCTGCTGCCCCAGCTGAGGCGGCCGCCGCCCCGTACGCGCTGAGGAGTCGGCGCGGTGGCACTGATGTGCATAGACTGGCGTCCTGCTGGTTCGCCGATGGGCGAGGATGCGTTGCCGATGAGCCGCTTGGGCAGGGTCGCGCTGGTGCTGCTGGTGCTGGCCTTGGTGGTGGCGGGCCTGCCGGTCGGGATGCCAGCGATGTCCTGCCCCCAGTGCGTGCCGCCGGTCGGGGCCTGGTGCCTGCTGGTGGCGGCGTTGCTGACGGCGGCGGTGACGGTGGTTGCGCCGGATCGGACCGGCGGGCGAGTCGGCGTGCTGCCGCTCCGGTTGCAGGCCCGGCTGTGGGCGCGCCGGGTGGACCGTCCCCCGCAACGGCTACCCCAGCCGGTCTAGCCGGACGCGGGCTCGACCGCGGGTGGCGCTGCCACCCACGGCGAGCGGCTGGCTGCGGGCATGCCTGCTCGATAAGGAAGCTACGCGTCCCACGGTCATGCCATTGCGCCGCAATGGTGTGGCTGCTGTGGCGGCCGTGTGCTGCCAGGACGGTCCCCGGCCCGGACCGGGGACGCCCTCAGCGGCAGACGCCCAGACCCGGAACCCACGTGCAAGGGCGCAAAATACTGGCGCCAAGGAGCGCATCGATGAGGAACCAACCGACACCACCACACCCGCTGGTGTCACCAGCGCGGGCCCGCCAACCGACCACCACGGCCCGCCGGCCGACGGCCCGCTGGCTCGTCCTCGGGCTCCTGGTCGCGTTGGCTGCGGCCGGCTGCAGCAGCGGCCGTCAAGCCACACCCAGCCCAGCCCTCACCGAGGATCCTGGGCTGGTGCACGTCCACGGGCTGGGAATCAACCCGGCCGATGGGATGCTGTTTGCGGCCACTCACACGGGGCTGTTCACCGTCGGTGACGGCGCCGCCAGCCGGGTCGCCGACCGCTACCAGGACACCATGGGCTTCACCGTGGTCAGCGCCGACCATTTCCTGGGCAGCGGCCACCCCGACGCCCGCGACCCCCAGCTCTACCAGCCGGGTCGCCGGCCGCTGCTGGGGCTGATCGAAAGCCGCGACGCCGGCCGCAGCTGGCAGCCGCTGTCGCTGCTGGGGGAGGCCGACTTCCACGCCTTGCAGGTCGGCCACGGCCGTGTCTACGGCTATGACGCCACCGGCGGCCGCTTCATGGTCACCAGCGAGCGCCGCAACTGGCAGGTACGGTCCAAGCTGGAGCTGATGAGCTTCGCCGTCAGCCCGACCGAGCCGGAGCTGGTGGTGGCCGCCACCGAGCGCGGCCTTGCCCGCAGCCGCGACGGGGGCCGCCGTTGGCAGCCGATCCGTGGGCCGGCCGCGCTGCTGCTGGACTGGAAGCGCCCTGAGGGGTTGTGGGCGATGACCGCGGACGGGCAGGCATGGCGTAGCCGCGACGCCGGGCAAAGCTGGAGCAGGCGCGGCGCGTTCAACGGTCAGCCGGAAGCGTTCCTCGCTGACGGGGAGCGGTTGTATGTGGCGATCTCGGGGCTGGGCATCGTCAGCTCGGGCGACGGCGGTCGCAGCTGGCAGCTGCGCTACCGGTCGGGTCAGCCGGCCGGGTAGCAACCCGACCTGGCCGCCTGCATGACAGGGGTGGTGGGTGGGGCCACGGTGCTCGGCGCCGCCGCGATCCACGCCGGGATCAGGAGGTGGGAACGGTGTGCTGCCCGGGCGGGTTGTCTGGGTGGCTGGGCTCGGGTGCGGGGAGGTCCGGGGATGGGGCGTCGGCGGTGGGTGGTGGCCGCCGTCGTGGCGTGGGTTGCGGCCGGCTGGCTGCTGGGCGCGCCGCCCGCGGCCGCCCACGCGTTGGTGGTCGCCACCAATCCGGCGGCCGGCGGGGTGCTGCCGCGCCCGCCGGCTGAGCTGCGGGTGGTCTTCTCCGAGCCGGTCCGCCCGCTGGGGCAGGGGCTCACCCTGCGAGGCGGCCGCGGTGAGGTGCGGCTGGGGCCCGTCGGCCATCCTCCAGGTCACCCGGACGTCCTGGCCGCTACCGTGCTGGCGCGCCTGGGCGATGGCGCCTACACGGCCGTCTGGCGGATCGTCTCGGTCGACGACGGGCACGTGGAGGCCGGCTCGTTCGTCTTTGCCGTGGGCGCGGGCAGCAGTGTCGGCCCCGCCTCCCCGGGGCCGCGCCAGCTGCCACCGCCCGGGCAGGCCGCCGCCCGCTGGGTCGCGGTCACCGGGGTGCTCACCCTGGCCGGTCTCGTGCTCAGCGCGCTGGCGCTGTGGGGGCGGGCCGGCCGGATCGGCCCCGGCGAGCCGGCCTACGGCCGGCTGGTGCTGGCCGCTGCCGGTATGGCCGCGGTCGGGTTGGTCGGCGAACTGGTCGTCGATGCAGGCACCGCCACTGGCGGTGGCCTGCTCGGCGGGCTGCTGCCTACCGCGATCGGCTCGTTTGTGGCCGCCTCGCCGGCCGCGGCCGCCCGCATCGCTATCCCGTTGGCCCTGGTGCTGGCGGCCGCCCTGCTGGTCCGCCATGCGGTCCGCCGTGGGCGGCGACCGGGGACGGCCGCGGTTGCCCCGGCCGCCGGGGCGGTCGCGGCGCTGGTGCTGGGCGCGCATGCCACCGGCCTGCAGCCGCGCTGGTGGTTTCTGCTGCTGGAGACCATCCACTTGCTGGCCGTGGCCGTCTGGGTCGGTGGGCTGGTGGCGCTGGTGAGCCTGGGCCGGCGGGTGACCACCGCCACCGTGCGGCGGTTTTCCGCCCTGGCGCTGCGCGCGGTCGTGGTCATCGCGGTCACCGGGGCGCTGGAGGCGCTGGGCGAGGTGCCAGGTCGCGCCGGCCTCACCCATACCGACTACGGCCGCACCCTGCTGGTCAAACTGGGCCTCGCCGCCGGCGTGCTCCTCCTGGCCGCCGTCGTCCGCCTGCGGTTGCTGCCCCGCGCCCACGAGGAGCATCCGCCGCGGCGGCTGCGGGGCCTGGTCAGTGTGGAGGCGGCTGGGGCGTTGGCGGTGGTGCTGGTGGCCGCCGTGCTGGCCAACACCGTGCCGGCCGGCGAGGTCATCGACACCCTTGCCGCCGGCAGGGTCGCCGGCGGCCCGCAGCAGCAGCGGCTGGCGGCCGGGTCGCTGCACCTGCAGCTGGGCCTGGAACCCGGCACGGTCGGGCTGAACATCCTGTCGTTGCGGCTGACCGACCCCGGTGGGCGGCCGGTCGAGGGGCCGCGCGCGGTGCGGGTCACCGTCGCCGACCAGGCCGGGCGGGTCGCCCCTGCCCCGCTGACCGCACCCCGGGTCGCCGCCGCCACCTACCGGGTGGCCACCGACGCGTTCACCGTCCCGGGCCGCTGGCAGGTCACGGTTGCGTCGCCCGCTGCCGACCTGCAGTTGCAGGCGTTGGTCGGGATCGCCGCCGCGCCGGCCACGGTGGGGGCGACCCCGCCTGACCCACCGGACGCGCTGGTGTTGGGCGGTCGGGCCGGCAGCGCGTTGGTGGGGCTGACCGCGTTTGTGGCCGGGTCTGGCCTGGTGGTGCGCGTGCGGGGCGGGCTGGGCATCCCACCCCCTCTCGCCCCCCGGCCCCTGCGGATCCTGGGCCCTCGCGGCCGGCCGGTGGCCGCGTCGGTGCAGCCCTGCGGCGCCGGCTGCGCCGAGGCGTTCCTGCCCGCCCCACCCCGCGGGCCACTGACCGCCCTGGCCGCGCTGCCTGGGGGCACCGTCCGCTTCCAGCTCCCGGTGCCGCTGCCACCCTCGGGCGCCGCCCGGCTGCGGGCGGCCGACCGGGCCCTGGCCCGCGCCGGCTCCTACCGCCTCCACGAGGTCCTGGACAGCGGCCTCGGCACCACCGTTCGCACCGACTACCTCCTGCAGGCGCCCGACCGGGCCCGCTGGCACACCGAGAGCGGCACCAGCAGCGCCGACACCGTCTGGGTCGGCGAGGCCCGCTACAGCCGCGACGATCGCGGCCCGTGGAAGAAAGAACCCACCCCTGGGCTCACCCTGAAGTTTCCCGCGCGCAACTGGAGCGACCGCGAGGCCAACGTGGTCGACCTCGGCCCCGCCCGCCTCGGCGCCACCCCGGCGACCGTCCTGGCCTTCATCGACGCGGCCAACGGCGCCTACCACCGGCTGTGGGTCGACCACGCCAACCACATCCTGCGTGAACGCATGGACGCCCCTGGCCACTTCATGACCCGTGACTACGCCGACTACGGCGCGACGGTGACCATCACCCCACCACAACCATGAGCCCATGAGCCCGCGCCCCAGGATCGCCCTGGTCGACGGCACTACGGCGACCGGGCCCGGGAACCGCCACCGCCGTGTCCGCGTTACCCCACTGACCCACCACAAAGCCACGGGACGACCGGCACAACGGGTGAGGAGGCGGCGGTGCCGGATCCACCTCCTCGCACCCGACCTGCCTCATGTCGTCCCAGTGCAGAGAAGCCGCCTGGGATGTCCAGTAGCGCGCTCCCGAAGCGGCTGTGCACGTCACAGCCGGTCGCGCCGTGATTGAGCTTCGTGCTCGCGGCCGGTCGTTAGCGCCCTGCCATCGCGGCAGGTATTCGCAGTTGCACAATCGATCGACGGCGACCGCGACGTAGCACCATCCGCGTACTTGTCAGCGCTCGCCGAGGTAGTCGTGGACGAGCTGGACGGCGATGGAGCCCTCCCCCACTGCAGAGGCCACCCGCTTGATCGACCGGTGGCGCACGTCGCCGGCGGCGAACACCCCCGGCAGGCTGGTCTCCAGCAGCCGGGGCGGGCGGTCCAAGGGCCACGCCGGCAGCGGCTGGCCACCCTGGTTCAGGTCGGGACCGGTCAGGACAAACCCGGGCGCGTCGCGTTCCAACGTCTCGGCCAGCCATTCGGTCCGCGGTTGCGCACCGATCAGGATGAACAGTGCCGCCGCCGGGACGGTCTCGCTGGTGCCAGTGCGGGCGTCGTGCAGGGTGAGCTGTTCCAGCCGACCGGCCCCGCCAGCCGAGATGACCTGGGTGCCCAGACGGACGGCGATGGCGTCGTTGGCCTGGAGTTCCTTGACCAGGTAGTCGGACATGCCCCGACTCACCGAGTCGCCACGGACCAGCAAGGTTACCTGCTCGGCGTACTTGGCCAGGTGCAGAGCCGCCTGCCCAGCCGAGTTGCCGGCCCCGACCACAAACACCCGGCTGCCGGCCATCGCCCGGGCCTCGCTGACCGCCGCGCCGTAGAACACCCCAGCCCCCAGCAGCTCCTCCACGCCGGGCGCCTGCAGCCGGCGGTAGGCGGCGCCGGTGGCCACCAACACCGCGCGGCCGACCGCCTGGCTGCCGTCGGCCAGCGTGACCACGCGGTCCTGCCCAGCCGGGCGCAGCCCGACCGCGCGGGCGTAAACCAGCTCCGCCCCAAACAGGATCGCCTGCGCGGAGGCTCGCTGGCCAAGGCTGCGGCCACTGACCCCGTAGGGGAAGCCAAGATAGTTGCGGATCAGCGAGCTGCTGCCGGCCTGCCCGCCAAGCGCCTCGGACTCCACCATCAGCGTGCGCAGCCCCTCGGAGACGCCATAGGTGGCCGCCGACAGCCCCGCCGGCCCGGCACCGACCACCACCAGGTCGTAGCGGGCCACCTCGGGCCGGGTCGCGATGCCGATCGCGGCGGCGCCCTCGGCGTTGGTCGGGTCGACCAGCACCCGGCCGTCGAACAGCACCAGCACCGGCAGGCGGGCGCCGTCCTGCCCATGCTCGCGTAGCAGCTGCTGACCGGCCTCGCTGTCATGGGGAAGGAACTGGTAGGGGATGGCGTTGCGGTCCAGCAGGTCGCGGATCTCGTGGCTGCGTGGCGTCCACTGCTGCCCCACGATCTGGATGGCCACAAAGCCCGGCTGCCCGGTGGCCCGGATCCACTCGGTGAGCTGCTCAGTGACCGGCAGGTACAGGTGCTCCTCAGCGGGCTCCCACGGCTTCAGCACCCAGCCGTCCAACCGTCCCAGGCTCATCGCCTGGCTCATCGGCTGGTTGGTGCTGCGGTCCCAGACACCGACCAGCAGCAGCCGCCTGGCCGCGGGGTGCAGCTGGCGCGCCTGGGCCAGCAGGTCCAAGCCGGTCATGTGCGGCATCCACTGGTCGGCGATGATCACCGCGACCGCCACGTCGTCTTGGCGCAGCCGCACCAGAGTCTGCAGCGCCGCCTCGGGTGAGCGTTCGGCGAGGATCTGGTAGTCGGCTCCGTAGCGCCTGGCCAGGGCGGCCTGGAGCGCGGCCAGGACGTCGCTGTCGTCGTCAACGACCACAAGCACCGGTTGTGTCATGCGCCCTCCCGGGGTCTTAACCCGAGCGCGACGGTCGTCCCGGTTGCCACGGCGCTCCGGCCAAGGGCCTGATGATCGGCCGCCATCGCAGCGCCCACAAGCTCGCTGGGACACGACCGAACGATCACCTTGGCTTGGTATGCCCCTCGCATCGCCATGTACCCAACCCAGCGTGTTGCGTGGGGACTCGCTGCGACCTTGCAAACAGCACGCGGCGCAGGCTGACAGCTCCCGCCGGTCGCGTCGTTATGGTTGTTGGAAGGCAATCACCAGCTCGACGCAAGGGCGGTGTCGCGACCAGCAAGCAGTGAACTGCCCTGGGTTCGGTAGAGGCTCAGGCGGTTGGGTTACGCGACCTCCTTGGGCTCTTGATGCTGACGGTCGTAGATGGCTTCGTGTTCTGCTGGCGGGATGTCTCCAATCGCGCCGTGCAGCCGGCGCTGATTCCACCACTGCACCCACGCCAGGGTCGCCAGCTCGAC
>Ga0209889_1000542_pt1 | contig 10513 bp, 12 predicted proteins | sample GWRWN1_0_10_FD_187233 | JGI IMG/M metagenome (GOLD analysis project Ga0209889, IMG submission 187233) | Riverbed sediment microbial communities from areas with no vegetation in Columbia River, Washington, USA - GW-RW N1_0_10 (SPAdes)... | ecosystem: Environmental > Aquatic > Freshwater > River >... | reverse complement strand
GTCGCCCTATTCAGTCCCTACTCAGTCGTGCGCTGTTCTCAATCGCGTGCTGTCTCAATCGTGCGTTGTTCATAACCAAACGCCACGCGGTCGGAACCGACCCTTCGCGGCTGTCCGAAGCGTAACGCGCCGTAACCTCCCACCGCTCCTGGCAAGCCTCGACACGCGTAGTCGGCGGGCCGGCGGATCCGCCGGCCCGTCCTTACCTGGCAGGATGGCCCCGTGCACAACCTCGATCCACCCTTCCCGCGGCCGGCCGAGCGGCAGGGCATCACCACGCGGCGGAGCTTTCTCCGCGGCGTCCTTGGCGTCGCCGGTGCCGGTGTCCTTGGTACTGGAGCGCTGGCGGGCTGTGACCTCCTCGGCGGCGGCATTGGCGGTGGTGGCGCCCAGGCTCATCCGCTGGACGGCTTCCTCCTGGCCACGGTCGCGCTCGGTGACCGGTATGACGCGACGCTGGCCGCCGTGCCGGCACTCGCGCCGGCGCTGACGTCCGTTCGGGATGCGCACCGGGCCCACGCGACCGCGCTGGCGGCGGAGCTTGGCAAACCGGCGCCCAAGGCCCCCGCGGACGCGGCGCCTGCCCCGGTCGACCGCGCCGAGGCCGTGGCGGCTCTCGCCGCTGTGGAGAAGTCCGCCCGCGACGAGGCCGTCGCTGCCTGCCTGGCTGGCTCGGCGCGACTGGCTCCCCTGCTGGGCGCGATCGCCGCTGCCCGCGCGAGCCATCTGGAAGTGCTGAGGTGACTAGTTCTCTGAGCGGATCTGCGGCCGAGGCCCTGTCGACGGCGCTCGCCGCCGAGCACGCGGCCATTTTCGGGTACGGCGCGGTGGGCGCACGGCTCGACGCCGCTGGCCAGACCGCAGCGCGACAGGCCGAAGCGGCCCACCGTAGCCGCCGTGACGCGGTGGTGGTGCGCATCGCCTCCGCGAACGCGACTCCGCCGCCGGCGGCGCCCGCATACGAACTTCCCTTCCCGGTCACCGATCGGCCGAGCGCCCTCAAGCTGGCGATTGCCCTCGAGGACGGCGCCGCGCACGCGTGGCGGCAGGCGCTGGGGGCGACGTCCGGCGACGATCGGAAGCTGGCGGTGGAGGCGCTCATGGACTGTGCGGTCCGGGCCACCCGGTGGCGTGCGACGGCCGGGATCAGCCCCGCGACCGTCCCCTTCCCCGGCACCCCCGCCTGACGAGCCTGCGTCGGTTGCTTGTGCTCCGCATACTCAGTATGCATACTGCGTAATCATGAGCGTCAAACATGGCCTCCTGGCCCTGCTGGAGCGTGGCTCGCGCTATGGCTATCAGCTGCGGGCCGAGTTCGAGCAGGCGACCGGTGGCACCTGGCCACTGAATATCGGGCAGGTCTACACCACTCTGGCCCGCTTGGAACGCGACGGCCTCGTCCATGCGCTGCCGGAATCAGACGGGGGGCAGCGCCCGTACGAGATCACCGACGACGGCCGGGTCGAGCTGACGCTGTGGTTCGCCACCCCGATAAGTCCGGCCGACCGGCCGCGCGACGAACTCGCGATCAAGCTGGCGCTCGCATTGACGACGCCCGGGGTGGACGTCCGCGCGGTCGTGCAGACCCAGCGCACGGCGACCATGCGGCTGCTGCAGGAGTACACCCGGCTCAAGGGTGGGGCTGAACGCCCCGGTGACCTGGCTTGGCGGCTCGTGCTTGACGCGATGATCTTCCGCGCGGAGGCCGAGGTCCGTTGGCTCGACCATTGCGAGTCGAGCCTCGCCCGCTATGCCCACATCCACCCGATCCCTGCCGCCGGCGGCGTCTCCGACGACCTCGCCCCAGCTGAGACCACGAGGGAGACCACGAAGAGATGAGTGTCCTGGAACTGCGGGAGGTTTACCGGACCCATGGCAAGGGAGAGACCGCCGTCCACGCGTTGCGGGGCGTGACGCTCGCGGTCGCGCCGGGCGAGTTCGTGGCCGTGATGGGCCCGTCGGGGTCCGGAAAGTCCACTCTGCTCAACCTCGCTGGCGGACTCGACGCACCCACACGGGGTGAGGTGGTCGTCGAGGGTTCCGTGCTGGGTGGGCTCAACCGCAAGCAGTTGGCCGCCGTTCGGCGGCGGCGTGTCGGGTACGTTTTCCAGGACCTCAACCTGCTGCCCAGCCTCACGGCCGCGGAGAACGTCGCGCTCCCCCTGGAACTCGACGGCATGAGTCTGCGCAAGACCCGGCGGCACGCGATCGCCGCGCTCGAGGAGGTCGGCCTCGCCGACCTGGCGCTTCGCTTCCCCGACGAGATGTCCGGTGGCCAGCAGCAGCGCGTCGCCATCGCCCGGGCGCTGGTCGGCGACCGCCGACTAGTGCTCGCCGACGAACCCACCGGAGCGCTGGACTCGCAGACCGGCGAGGCGGTGCTGAAGCTACTGCGGGCACGGGTCGACGCGGGAGCGGCCGGCGTGCTCGTGACCCATGAGGCGCGCCACGCGGCGTGGGCCGACCGGGTTGTCTTCCTTCGCGACGGCGAAATCGTGGACACGTCCGGACCGCTGGTCCAGCCCGAGGAGCTACTGCACAACGTGCCCGGAGTGCGGGCATGAGCCTCGTCGCGTCGTGGCGCACCGCGCTGCGAGTGGCGCATCGGGAAGCGCGGCGCTCCAAGGGTCGCTCGTCGCTGGTGGTCGCGATGATCGCCCTGCCGGTGCTGTTTCTGAGTTTCGCCGCGGTCTCGTTCGACATGTTCTCGCTGACCGGCGGCGAACGGGCCGACCGGACCATGGGCACGGCCGATGCCCGGATCCAATGGCAGTTCCGCGCCCCGGTCGAGCAGGAGCCGAACGGTGACTACGGCTGGCCGGCTGCCCGCGGCCCCGTTGTGGTCAAGGACGGGATAGTGCAGGACGAGATAGTGCAGAAGGAGGCCACCGAGGCCGAGCTGTTGGCTGAGCTACCGGCCGGATCTCGGGTCCTGCCGCTGCGGATGGGTCCGGTCGAGCTCCGCACCGCCGAGGGCATCGGCCAACCCAACGCGATCTCCATCGATGCGTCGAGCTCGATGACGCGCGGTTACGTCGAGGTCCTCGAGGGCCGCGCGCCGACCACATCGACCGAGGTAGCCCTGACGAAGCAGGCCGTGGCGCGCCTGGGGGCAGGCATCGGGGGCACGGTCACCAGCGGCGACGGCACTCGGTCGTACACAGTGGTCGGTATGGTGGAGTTCCCCTCCATGCTCGAGCAGGTGGTGTTGTTCGCACCGATCATCGAGGAGAATCCGAAGGGCTTCCAGCTCCATCACCGGTCCTGGCTCGTGGATCTGCCGTCCCCTGTGGACTGGGCCGGGGTACGCGAGTTCAACCAGTCCGGCATCGTGGTCGCATCGCGCGAGGTCTACCTCAATCCACCCCCGGCCGACCAGGTACCGAACATGTACTCCGACGAGATCCTTCCGCAGGAGCTCGCCATCGGTGTCCTCGTGGCTGGTCTGGCGCTTCTCGAAATCGTGCTGCTGGCTGGGCCCGCGTTCGCCGTCAGCGCCCGCCGCCGGCAACGCCAACTCGCGCTGGTCGCGGCGAACGGGGGTACGCCCGCGCACGTCCGCCGCATCGTCCTCGCCGACGGCGTCGTGCTCGGCCTGATGGGCGCGATCGTCGGCATCGCCGGCGGCGTCGGCGCGGCCTTCGTGGCCCGGCCATTCATTGAGGAACTGCTCGCCCACTCGCGCGCCGGAGGATATCGGGTCTTCCCGACGGCCCTGGCGGCCATCGGCAGTCTCGCCGTCGTGACCGGCGTGCTTGCGGCACTCGTACCCGCCTTCATCACCGCACGCCAGAACGTGGTCCTGTCGCTGGCGGGACGGCGCGGCGTGACCCGATCGAGAAAGCGCTGGATTGCCTTGGGCCTGGCCATGCTCGGCGCCGGTGCCACCGTGGTCGTGCTGGGGACGTTCGCCGGCTCGGCGCAGGTCATGCTGGCCGGCCTGATCATGGGCGAACTCGGCATGGTGCTGTGCACGCCGGCGCTGGTCGGCCTCATCGCCCGACTGGGGCGGATCCTCCCGCTCGCCCCGCGCATCGCGCTACGGGATGCCGCCCGCAACCGCGCCGCGGCTGCCCCGGCGATCTCGGCCGTAATGGCGGCCGTGGCCGGCAGCGTCGCGATCGGCCTCTACATCGACAGCAACCGCGCACAGCAACTGGCGACGCAACAGCAGTCGATCCCAACCGGCTACGCCACCATCTACATCGGAGGCAACCCCGATCCGAATGCGCCTGCGCAGCCGAGCGCCGCCGTGATCGAGAACGTAGTCCGGTCCACCCTGCCCGTGGCCGAGGTCCGCCGCGTCTCCCAGGTCGCCTGTGCCGGCGCGTTCGACCCGGAACGGTTCTGCATGCTCGAGATTCAACTGCCGCCGGAGGAGGTGTGCCCCTACGTTGAGGCGATGCGGACCGGCAACCTGGCCCTCACCACCGAGCAGCAGCGGGCGGCGCGAGCCGACCCCCGTTGCGACGAACGCGCGATGTGGGGCGGCCAGTCCGGTATGGCGGCGGTGGACGACGGAAGCGCCCTCCCTGTGCTCACCGGAGCATCCGCTGAGGACGTCGCGGGCGCCACGGCCGTACTTCGTGCCGGCGGTGTGGTCGTCCGCGACGCCAGGTACGTCCGGGATGGAAAGGCGACCTTCGCGGTCGTCGATCTCAAGGGGAAGCCCACGGCCGACCCGGTGGCAGCGGCGCCTCGGGTGAGCTTTCCGGCGTACGTGCTGACGACAGGTATCACCGGCGTTGGCCCGATAGTGTCACCGGGCGCGCTCGCTCAGGCGAAGCTCGGCTCGATGGAGAGCATCATGGTGGCCTCGACGACGCGGGAGCCATCTCAAGCCGAGGAGGACCGGTTCCAGAGCCAGCTGAACGCGATAAGCGTGGGTGGTTACATCGAGCGGGGACCACGGTTCGAGATCCCCATCGAGGTGTGGATCATCATGGGGGCCGCGGCTCTCATCACGCTCGGCGCTGCCGGCATCGGCACCGGCCTCGCCGCGGCGGACGGCCGGGCTGATATGTCCACCCTCGCCTCGGTGGGCGCATCCCCCAGCCTTCGACGACGGCTCTCGCTGAGCCAGTCCGGTGTTATCGCCGGCCTGGGGTCTCTGCTCGGTGCCGCGGCCGGTCTCGGTGCGGCTATCGCGGTGCTCGTGGCGTTGAACCAGCGATATGTCGACGTCTGGCCGGGACCGTCACCCTTGCCCATCGCCATTCCCTGGCTGAGCCTCGCGGCAGCGCTGCTCGTCGTCCCGTTCGTGGCGATCCTCGGCGCGGGTACGCTGACCCGCTCCCGGCTACCCATCGAACGTCGCCTCTGACGCTCAAGATCCCCGTGATCATGAGCTGGCCGTCGTGAAATCGCGTCGATCATGACCTCCAGGTCATGATCGACAGGATCTTGGGGGTGGTCGGGGTCGGCGCGGGGCGGGCAGACTGTGGCAATGTCCGTCCTCTCCTCGCTCGCCCGCCGGCTCGGCGGGAAGCGGTGGTTCGCCGTCGTCGGTCGGGCCTACGTTCCACTTGACCGACTCCTCGGTCGGCTGTCGAAGGGCCGCTTCGTCGCGCTCGGCCTGCACGACCTGCCGTCGTTCATGCTGACCACCACCGGCCGCGCGTCCGGCCAACCCCGTACGCACCCGCTACTGTTCGCCACCGACGGCGACGCGTTCGTCGTGATCGGATCGAACTGGGGTCAGGAACACCACCCGGCCTGGTCGAGCAACCTGCTGGCGAACCCGGACGCGACGGTCACCCTGGGCGGAGAGAAGATTCAGGTGCGGGCGCGTCTGACCAAGGGGGCCGAACGAGAACGGCTGCGGCGGGTGCTGCTCGACATCTGGCCGGCCTACGCCGCGTACGAGCGTCGCGCCCCGCATCGGAACCTCCGTATCTTCCGCCTGGAACGCACAGGCGCCGACCGTCATGGTCTGCGCGGAGCATCCTCCCCCCGATAACGGGGAAGATCCTCCGCCGACGAAGACGCGGCGCGCCAGGCGTCCACCACACCCAGCAGGTCAGTAAGGCGGCCGATGACGGCGTCCGGCTCGCCATCAGTGTGTCCACGTTGGACCTGCGGTATCACGCTGTGCGGAAGGAGTACCGCGCGCATGCCCACGCGCCGGGCACCGAAGATGTCGTCGAACGGCCGGTCGCCGACGAAGACGCAGCGCCCCGGGTCCGGTGCGCCAACAGCCGCCATCGCCGCGCGGAACGCGTCCGGATGCGGCTTGGTCCACGGGATCTCACAGGTATACACGGCGCCGTCGATCAGGTGGTGCACGCCGTCACGGATGAAGATCTGCTCGTGCCTGGCCCGCGTCCACGACGTATTGGAGAGGACGCCGATGCGGATCCCGCGCTCTCGCAATCCAGTCAGCACCGTCGGGGCGTCCGGGTCGAGGAACGTGGCCCACTCCCACTCCTCGTCGTGTACGGCGTAGGCGCGGTCGTCGGCTGTCACCCCGGCTGCCTCGAACACTTCGGCCAAGGTGCCGCTGCGATGATCGTCGCGGGATCGGCGCCACAACTCGTCGTCGGCGGCAGCCAACGCCGCGGCGGCCTCGTCTACGAGTTCGGCTGCGACGAGTCGAGCGGCGATGCGCCACCAAGCGCGCCCATCGGCCGTCTTCCACGGTGTCAGGGTGCCGCCCCAGTCGAAGATCACCGCGTCCACCGCCACGCCGCCCACCCTAACCGCCGGCTTCACCCGCCCCGCACACCCCGCCCGCCCCGCGATCAACGGCTCATGGCCGCGGATCAGAGATCAAAGTGCGGCCATACCTCCTTGATCGACGGGACCGGCGAGAATGACGGCGTGCCGCCTTCCACAGCCGAGCCGACCACCGGGTCGACGCCCGCCCGCCAGAACCCCAGGTGGGCTGTCGCCGAGCGGGTCGCGGATGCGCTACGGCGACGGTGGAGCATGGAGCTTCAGGCGGTCGGCGTGCACGGCTCGCTGGCCCACGGGGACGACACCGACGCGAGTGACGTGGACATCGTCGTCGTCACGAGGTGGGCCCAGACCGGGCCGCCGCCGGGCACCCGCCGCATCGACGGTGTGATCGTCGACCTGGGCGTCATCAGCGCGGACGAGTACCTGCGCCACGCGCGCACCCTGACCACGTCGTGGCCGCTCGCGGCCGACCAGTACATCACCACGAAGGCGCTGCACGACCCCGACGCATGGTTCCCGCGGCTGCGCGACACCCATATCGCCCGGCTCGCCCAGGCTGAGGGCCACGTCTTCGCCTCGCTGGCGCGTGAGGCATGGTGCCGCGCCAAGAGCGCGCAGGCGAAGGCGCGCCGGATGGCCGAGTGGTACGAGACCGAATCGGCGATGCTGGTACTGGGCGAGGCGCGGCTGGGCGTGGCGATGGTGGACGGACTGCTCACCCGGACGTACTTCCGCAATGGTGCCGACGCGGTCAAGCAGGCCGGCGTCGCCTCGTCTCACATCTACGAGCTCGGCGAACGCCTCACCGGCCAGGCTCAGGAGCTCGCCCGGCGCGGCCGACCCGTGGACGGTGACATCGACGACCTGCTGGGCCCGGATCAGTCGAAGTCGAAGAACGAGTGGTTGTCATAGAAGTGCAGTACGTACGTGCGCTGCTGGCAGATGAGCAGGGTCATCCGGTGCGAGGTAAAGCCCCAGCGACTGTCACTGCGGGACTCCTCCTCGCGGAACTGGGTGCCTTGGCACAGCGGGCAGGCGAGCGTCTGCGGCTTGGTCATGTGATCGAGTGTGAGCAGTGGACGCAAGACCACGTGCCATCAGACCGGCGTGCCGCCGCCGATCAGCATCCCGATGACGTACGTCGCCGCTGCCGCCGCGCCACCGAGCAGCAGCTGTCGCAGCCCGCTTGTCCACCAGGCACGGTGAGTGAATCGCGCCACCAGCGCGCCAGCGAGAAACAGGCCCGCGCCGCCAGCGATTAGCGCCGGCCACAGCACGTCGCTGCCGAGCAGGTAGGGCAGCAGCGGAATCAGTGCACCGATGCAGAAGCACAGGAAGCTTGAGATTGCCGCGGTCCAAGGGCTCGGCTGCTCCGTCGGATCCACGCCCAGCTCCTCTCGTGCATGGATCCGCAGCGCCTCCTCCGGGTTGGTGTGCACAACCTTGGCCACCTCGCGCGCAAGATCCGGCGGCAGACCTCGGTCGATCCACGCCTGCGCCAGTTCCTCCGTCTCCACCTCGGGGTTGCGCTCGAGCTCGCGGCGCTCCTTGGCCACCTCGGCGGCGACCTGTTCGGTCTGGGTGCGTACGGATGTGTACTCCCCCAGGCCCATGGAGATCGCGCCAGCGACGAGGCCGGCGGTGCCGGTGAGCACGATCGCCTCCGGCGACACCCCGCCACCGCCCACGCCGGCGATGAGCGCGATGTTCGTCACGAGCCCGTCCATCGCACCGAACACGGCCGGACGCAACCAGCCGCCGGAGACGTCGGCGTGGTGATGCTCGGGGCGCGCTGCTGCGTTCACGGCGCCGGTCACGGCAGCGTCAGAATCTCGTACCCGCTGTCGGTGACCGCGACCATATGCTCGAACTGCGCGGTCCACTTCCGGTCCTTCGTGACCACCGTCCAACCGTCGGCCCACATGTCGTGCTTGTGCGTCCCGAGCGTGATCATCGGCTCGATGGTAAAGGTCATCCCCGGCTCCATGACCACCTCGAGCCTCGGGTTGTCGTAGTGCGGCACGAAGAGACCCGAATGAAACGACTCGCCGATGCCGTGGCCGCCGAAGTCCCGGACTACGCCGTACCCGAAGCGCTTGGCGTAAGCCTCGATGACCCGACCGATCACGTTGAGTGGCCGGCCCGGGGCGACCGCCTTGACGCCGCGCATGGTCGCCTCCCGGGTTCGTTCCACCAACAGGCGTACCTCCTCGGTGACATCCCCAACGCAGAAGGTCTGGTTGGTGTCCCCATGAACCCTGTCGAAGAATGCCGTGACGTCGACGTTGACGATGTCGCCACCCTCGATCACGGTGGAGTCCGGTATGCCATGGCAGATAACCTCGTTGAGGCTGGTGCAGCACGACTTCGGAAAGCCTTTGTAACCCAGCGTCGACGGGTAGGCCCCGTGGTCGCAGAGAAACTCGTGCACGACCCGGTCGATCTCGTCGGTGCTGACACCCGGTTTGCAGTGCTCACCGGCGAGCAGCACAGCCTGCGCGGCGAGCCGCCCCGCCTCGCGCATCCGCTCGATGACCTCGGGCGGCTGTACGGTCCTCGTGGAGCGTTTCGGCTCCTTCTTCCCCACGTACTCCGGACGTGCGATGTAGGACGGCACGTCACGCCATGGGGAGAGCTGACCGGGTCTCAGCGGGGCTCGCACACTCATGCCCCCGAGCCTAACCCGTCGCATTTTTGCAATCTTGGATGATTGGCGGGCAAGGAGCACTGGGATTCATCCAAGATCGCTGACTATTTCGTCACGTGGTACTGGTGCTCGGCCGCCGCTTCGACATGCGCGGCGAACATGCGGAAGTCGGAGGTGTCCTCCGGGTGCCACTGCACCCCGATGACGAAGTTCCTGCCTGGGTCCTCAGCCACCTCGATGAGTTCGTCCTCCGGGCACCAGCCCGCCGGGACGAGCCGGCCCGGGTTGGCGATGCCCTGGTGGTGGAACGAGTTCACGATCAACTCGTCACCGAGGATCTTGTGGCTCATGCTGCCAGGCGCCAGGCGCACCGGATGCTCGCCGAACTTCGGCCCGCTCGTCGGACGATGACCGGTATGGCCGAGCACGTCGGGCAGGTGTTGATGGAGGCGTCCGCCATACGCGACGACCATCAGCTGCAGGCCGCGGCAGATGCCCAGGATCGGCAGGTTGCGCTCCAGCGCCGCCCGCAGTAGCAGCATCTCCGCCTCGTCCCGCTCGGGCTTCACCGACGTCGTCGGGTGCGGCGTTTCACCATACAGAACGGGATCCACATCGGAGCCGCCGGCGAAGACGATCCCGTCGATACGGTCGAGGATGTCGACGTCGGGGTCGTCGGGCGTGATCAGCACCGCCCTCCCGCCGCTGGCGTGAACCGCGTGAACGTACGCGAGCGGCAGCACCGCCGCGAACGTGTCCTGCAGCCCGAACCGGGTCTCCTCCGCATACGTGGTCAGACCGATGACCGGACGACCCATGACCACTCGCCTCCTTGAGCGCAATCCCCGCGTCCTGCCTTCGAATCTGTCCTCCCCCGAAACTAGTCACCCCACCCGCACATGGCGGTCACAATCCGGTCAAGGTCTCAACGCGTAGGACTGAGCTCCACCGCCGGGTGGCTAGCCGTCGATGGCGAGAGCGAGAGGAAGCACGGCGCCCGCACCAGATTGGCGGAGCAGGCGCGCCGCGACCGTCATCGTCCAGCCCGAGTTGACCACGTCATCAACAAGCAGGACCGGTGCGTCGAGCCGGGCGAGCGCGTCGGCCATCCCGTCGGTCACCGCGAAGGCATCATGCACCGCGGCGAGGCGCTGAACGCTGTTGCTCACCGCCCCGGCCCCGGGCGGG
>Ga0209889_1000540_pt1 | contig 10519 bp, 9 predicted proteins | sample GWRWN1_0_10_FD_187233 | JGI IMG/M metagenome (GOLD analysis project Ga0209889, IMG submission 187233) | Riverbed sediment microbial communities from areas with no vegetation in Columbia River, Washington, USA - GW-RW N1_0_10 (SPAdes)... | ecosystem: Environmental > Aquatic > Freshwater > River >... | reverse complement strand
GGGATCGAACCGACCCGGCGGGAAGTCCTCGGGCCCGGGAACCTGGACACCGGCGACGGCGCGCAGCCGGGTGCGCGCCTCCGCGACGATCGGGACGAGCGAGCCAAGGAGTTCGTGACCTCGCGCGGCGAGCAGCGCACGGGCGCCGTCCGTGCTCGCGAGGATCGATCCGGCCGGGCTTGTGGTGTTGGCCGCCTCGAACGCCCGCTCGAGCCGGTGCGCGTCGAGCCGTGCCGTTCGAGCGAGGACAAGAGAGGCTTGGCTATACGCCGGCAGCGTCTTATGCGCGCTGGTGACCAGCGCGTCCGCACCCTGTGCGAGCGCGTGCGCCGGAAAGGCTGGGTGGAAGCCAAAATGCGCACCCCACGCCTGGTCGACGAGGATGGGCAGTCCCGCGTTGTGCGCCAGCGCGACGAGTGCCGGCAGATCCGAAACGGCACCCAAGTAACTGGGCTCGACGAGAAAGACCGCTCGACCGGCCGGGTGGGCGTCGAGTGCTGACCGTAGCGCCGCCTCAGTGACCCCAACGGGTACGCCGAGCCGGTCGTCCACTTCGGTCGGTAGCCACACCGGTGTGAGGCCGGCCAGAACCAGGCCGAGCAGGGTTGAGCGATGGGCCGAGCGGGACACCAGCACCTCGTCACCAGGCCGCCCGATGGCCAACGCCAACGCCTGATTCGCGTGGGTAGAACCGCCGGTAGAGAATCGGCACCAGTCGGCTCCCCAGAGGCTGGCGGCCCGGGCTTCCGCGTCGGCCAGGACGCCCGCGGCCAGCTTCACCGAGTCCAGCCCGCCATAGAGGGGAACGTCCCCGGCGAGAACCGACGCGAGGACCGGCCAGAGCAGGCTGGCGGCACCCTTGTGCCCCGGAATGGTAAAGGGGGTGACCGCCCGACTGGAGTACGACTGCCATGAGGCCAGCAACGGTGCATCGGCAAGGAGATCGCGCTCCACAGGTGTATCCACGCTCCCAAGTTAGAGCACGAATGCGTCCGTCCACAGTTGACCAGACCGACCGGACAGCGCGTCAAGCAGTGCGACCGCCTGACCATCGGTCAGCGACGCGACAAAGTCGATAATGGCGCGGCCGCGCGCCATCGATAGCCGGTCCGGGGTGTCCTCAGGCAACTCGGCCTCGGCGAGCTCGACCAAGTCGTGCAGGCGCCGCGGCAGCCGGGTCTCCTCCTCCGGGTCGAGAATCCAGGCGAGGAGCGCGTCAACAAGGGCCTCCAGCAGTCGGGCCTGCCCCCGTTGGTGCAGTGCAAGGTCCGGCCGCTCGAGCACGAACCGACGGTGGATGAACTTGAGGACCTGGACCTCGTGCCATTGAGCCGAACCGAGCAGGACGTAACCCGAGCGCACCGCCGGTTGTGCGACGACCTCAATCGCATCGACCAGCCGCCGGGTCCACCGCGCGGAGAATCCGGCCACATACTGTTCAGCCTCAATCGATCCGTCGAAGGGCGCGGCGAGCAGACCGTCGACGAGTTCCGCCCGTACCTGCTCGACCGCGTCGGCGAACGCCGCTTCGTTGCTGATCCATCCGTCCTTGCGATGCAACTGCCGGCGGAGCCGCTCGATCGACGACCCGGGCCGGCGCTCCTGCGCGTCCAGCGCCCGTTCGGTCAGCCCCGACAGCTCTGCTGTCTCTCGCTGCCATGCCATGAGTTCGCTGGCGACCGACCCCTGCTGGAGGACGCCGACCCGGTAGAAGTCCTCCACATCATGGATGGCGTAGGCGATGTCGTCGGCGGTGTCCATGATGGACGCCTCGACCGTCTGCTGCCAGTCGGGGATCCGCCCGGCGAACGGCGCCCGCGCCTGCCGGAGATCGTCGATCTCGGTGGTGTAGGCGCCGAACTTGGCTGATCCGCTATCCGGATCGTCACCCGGGGCCGTGGCACCTCGCGGCGGTGGGTCGAGATAGCGCGGATGCGGGTCGGGGTAGGTGGCCCGGGTCCACGGATACTTGAGGATCGCCGCACGTACGGCCGCGGTGAGATTCAGGCCGATGGTGGCGGCACCACGAATCTCAGTACTAGTCACGATCCGGTACGACTGCGCATTGCCCTCGAACCCGTCCGGCAAGCCGAGCCGCTGGCGGGCGAGCCGGTCCAGCACCTGCTCGCCGAGGTGTCCGAACGGTGGGTGCCCGAGGTCGTGGGCCAGCGCGGCGGCCTCGACCACATCCGGGTCGCACCCACCGAGCTTCTCCAGCAGGTCGCGAGTGCTGTCGTCGGCGAGCAGCCGCTCCGCAATCGCTCGGCCGACCTGCGCCACCTTCAGACTATGGGTCAGCCGATTGTGCACGAGGAGTCCCGACCCACCGGGACTGACCACCTGGGTGACGCCACCGAGACGGGCAAAGAACGGCGAGCTGACAATCCGGTCACGGTCGGCCCGGTAAGGGCTCACGGCCAGGTCTCCGGGCGCCCCGGCGCCATCGCCGAACGTGCGCCGGGCCCGAGGATCCGCCGGGAGGCTCATGATCAGACGCTAACGCAGCCGCCGGACCCGGCCTGCGCCAGCCCCGCAAACACTGCCCACAGCCGGCAGCCAAGATCGTGGAAGAAACGGTGATTCCGGGGCGAACCATTGCGCTAGCGTCATAAGGTGGAGGTAGGTGAACCTGATGCCCACCGATGTTGGAAGTCTTTCATGGGGGGGCGGCGAAGACGCGCCCACGAACGAGAGTTGGTGGTCCGCGGAGTCGTCCGAACACACACAGCCCATCGTCGAGCTCGGCGACGAGGATGCCCCGCCCGGCCAGAGCGCCCACCCGATCCGATTGGTGCTAGGGATCGCCGTACTCGCCGCAGAGCGGCTGCGCCCGGGGGCTCCCACCACGGAGGCGTTCATGACGGGAGTCGGTCTGCTCGAGCAGACCGCTACAGGGGCTCGGAGCCTAGCCCGGCGTGTCATCGGGCCGCCGACCCGAATTGCGTCCCGCACGGTTGGCTGGACATCGAGCTCACCGAGCCCGGACGGACCGGAAGGGCCACTCTCACGATCTCGAGAATGGCTGGGCCGCGTCGTGGCCACTGCGACGAAGCGCGGCGAGGCCACCGTCGCAGCCGGACGGGCGGATGCTGCCGCGTTCCTGCAGGAGAGCGTGAGCGACGGCATCGCGTGGGCCCAGGCTCAAGCCGTCCCGCAGATCGTCGACGGCATGGTGCCGCACCTGGTGGAGAACGTGGTGCCACGCCTCATCGACGGCGTCATGCCAGAGATTCGCGCTCGCGTTCTCCCCGTCGTTATCGACGACCTCACCCATGACCCTCGCCTGCGCGAGCTTTTGCTCGAGCAAGGCCGGGGACCGGTCGGCGAGGCCACGCAGCACCTTCGCGCCACCACCGCGGCTGCCGATGATCGGGGCGAGTCCGCGTTCCGGGGTAAGGGACGAAGCGCGTCGACGACGGGTCGGCCGAGCTCGAAGCCGGCCGCATCGAAGTCTGTCGATACACCGCGGCCGCCGATCGACGAGGCCGAAGCTCACGCCAACGACAGGTGACCCTTGCCGTCGCCACCGGTGCAGCGCAACGCGTACGCCGGGCTGGTCTCGCGACTAGTCGCTCTGCTCGTTGACGTCGCGCTGCTCACGCTCACAGCGCTCGCTATCAGCACTCTGCCTGAGCTCGCGTGGCAAGAGGTGCTTGTACGCCCCGTTCCCGGCTGGTTCAGTGCGGGCGTTACCGTTGCGGCGGCGCTGCTTCCGTGGGCCTACTTCACGGCCTGCTGGTGGCTCACTGGACAGACCGTCGGCAACCTGCTGTTCGGCGTGGTCGTAGTGCGGAGCGACGGGCAGGAGCTCTCGTTCCTCCGGGCCGCCGCGCGTTCCCTGGCCGGACTTCTGCTCGCTCCACTGTGGCTTCTCGGGCTGCTCGCCGTGTTGTGGGACGAACGGCGCCGGGCCTGGCATGACCGCATATTCCGGACGGTCGTGCGCTATACAGTGAAGGCCCGTGCCGCGCGATCACAGCCGGCCTGAGAGTCGACGCCGCCGGCAAGGCGCTCGCGTACGGCGTATCGATGAGCTGCTTAGGGGTGGACCCGCTGGTGGTCGTGCGGCCAGGGAGGGCGGGTCACGAACCGAGAAGGCGGCTCTTCTGCGCCTCGAACTCGGCGTCGGTAAGGGCCCCCTGCTCTCTTAGGTCGGCGAGTTGCTGGAGCTGGGCGATCTTGGGGGTCATGTCGGCGTCCGCGGGTGGGTTTGGCTGCGGCTGTGCGTATTGTTGCTGTTGGGAGGCCTGCGCCTGGTCTTGTTCGGCCCACCGTCCCGCCTGGCGCCGGGAGACCCGATTTGACACCGCCGTCGCCGTGCCGGCGACCACCGCCGTCCGCGCGACCCCACGTATTAGGCCCGGCATTGCCGTCTCCTTTCTCCGCTCTTTGGTGTCGGGCTCAGCGTCCCTCGGCGGCGTCCAGCGCGGCCAGAATCCCTTGTACCGGGATCCGCCCGGTGGACACGAGCTGAGCGCCGGCATGCCGCATCGCCGTAGCGAACGGCGCGGCCCACACGTTTTCATAGACCAGGATCGCGCCGGAGCGGCCTGGCTCGAGTGCGGCACCGGATTCTTCGAAGTCGTCCTGGCCGAGCAGCCCGGACGATGCCCCTTCGAAGACCGCGAGGTCCTGCTTCGCATGTACGTCGAGGTCCGCGATGGACAATCCGCGCACCGACCCGTCCTGATCTTTCGCGAGGAAGGCGAGATCGAGGATGCGGATGAGCCCCCGGTCAACGAGATCCACCAGCAGCGGGAACGCCTCGCCGGTCGGTCCGCCCACGGGAAACTCGACCACCAAATAGTCGATCGGGCCCATGCTGTCCAGTTCGTTGTTCATGCCCGCGCCTCCCGCCGGGGGGGTCTCGGCCCGTGCCACCGGCTAGTCAACTTCAGGTTAGTCAGCTTCAGGCCACGCCGTCATGAAACCGGATTCGGCAGCCCCGCCATCACCCGGAAGGGGAAACCACCGAGTGGGGTGCGATGCGGAGCACATGTGTCAGACGGCCCCCATCCACTTCCCGGTCGCGAGTATGAGGCGCCGCGAGCGCCGCCGCCTGGGCCGGCTGGCGTTGCATGTGCCGGGTGACCGCGGTAGACAATTCGCCGTGGCTGCGTCAAACCTCCGTGACGTCCCGGCCGTGCGCGGTCAGGGCCCAGATCACGGTGATTGCGGCGACTATGAAGAGGATCGCCCAGACCGGGTACCAAGGCAGCCACGCGAAGCCGACAAGCGTGGCCACCATGGCCATGATCACCCCGACCGTGCGAGCCCAGACCGCCCCCCGGAAGAGCCCAAAACCGGCCAGCAGCACCAGGATCCCGATGATCAGGTGGATCCAGCCCCACGTCGTCGCGTCGAACTGGAAGATGTAGTTCCTTGTCACGACGTAGAAGTCGTCATTGACCAAGGCCACGAGCCCGGCTATGAGCCACCAGGCTCCGAGCATGATCATCATAAATGCGGCGAACATTGTCCAGCCGACCGCCGCTCCGCTCGGCTCTCGTTGCTGCATGGAACCCTCCTCGTCTCCTGCACGCGCGCTGTTCGGCGTGCGTGTCCAATGTGCTCATCCCAAATATGCCCAGTGCCCCACGCTCGTGCGACCAGAAGCGGACGGACACCGAAGATCACGTAGACGCCGCGGGCCGTCTCTGGGTCGCCCGGGTGTGGTGCCGGCATGGTCCGGCTTTCCACTCGCCCCACCGGTCCAAAACGGAGGGTTGGCTGAAACCTCCGCGCAACAAATGCATCAATATTCTCAGCAGGCCGCACCTGACGAGCGGCCCCGAGATGAGTTGTGTGGCGCTGGAACAACGACATATAGGCCTCAGGTAGTCACGTTAGTCACATTCGACGTCGTGGGGACGCGTTTACAAACATTGACGCGGCGAGGGATGGCGGCCGGCTGGGTATTTGTCTTGTCGACCTCGCCGCCAATGTGGACCGCATCATTCGCCGCTACATCTTGCTGCGGTGCTAGTAATGGTCCAGGGTGGACCGTCGCGGAAACTCGCCAAAGTCCGCCGGGTCGCTCATGATCAGACGATACGAAAGCCGCTGGACCGAGTCTGCACCACCCCCGCTGAAAGCGTCGCTGTGTCACGATGCCAGCGTGGTGGGCCGCACACCGGAGCGAGGGAGGGGCACGATGGCCGACGAGGATCCGACCGCGAAGGCCCGCCGCGTGTGGAACGGGTTCGCCCCACGCTACGACCGGGGCATCCGCTTCTTCGAACGCCTTCAGTTCGGCGGCGGGCGGCAGTGGGTGTGCTCCCGCGCCCGGGGCGAGGTCCTCGAGGTCGGGGTGGGCACCGGCCTCAACTTTCCGTTCTACTCGGCGGACATCACCCTGACCGGGGTGGATCTGAGCCCGGCCATGCTCACGATCGCACGCAACCGCGCCGACGACATGGGCCTCGCCGTCGACCTGCGCGAGTCGGACGCACAGGCGCTGCCATTCCCGGACGCGTCATTTGACACGGTGGTGAGCACGCTGACCCTGTGCGCTGTTCCCGACGACCGGGCCACGATCACCGAGATGTGGCGGGTGCTGCGCCCCGGTGGGCGGCTGCTGCTGCTCGACCACATCGGCAGCACCTGGTGGCCGATCTGCGCGGCGCAACGTCTGCTGGAGACAGTCACGATCCGGTCAGCGGGAGACACCATACCCGCCGCCCGCTACCGCTAACCGCCGCCGCTGGCTTTCGGACCCAGGAGGTCGAGCGTCTCAAGGCCGGGACGGTGGAACGGGTCCACGCAAGCAAACCATGAGCGGCGGCCTCAGAGGTGGCGCTGCCACACGATGGCTTCGGCCATTACCTGATATCCAAGCATCTCGTTGACCCGAATCATGTGCGCGTTCGAGGCAGCATTCCAGGTGTCGACGATTCGAAGCTGCGGTTCCTCCTCGCGAAGCCAGTACATCATCGCGACCTTCAGGAGCAGTCCAAGACGGTTTCCGCGGTGTGACGCCAGCACGCTCGTGTCGAACTGCCAGCCATGGCCGGGGACCTCGTTCTCCACGCCCACCATGGTGTGCCCCGCGAGGACACCGCTGCTGCGCTCGCGGGCGACGAGCCGGTAGATCCGCCGGTCGTGGGCGAGCTGGGCCGCCTCGAAGGCCCGGATGCGCTCTGGGCTAAAGACCTCGTCCTCGACATCCAGGTCGTCAATCGGCGCATCGTTGATCGCCTCGGTCATCTGGACTACGTCCGCCAGCATGTGCTCAGGCGTCGCGCCCTGCATTCGTACCAGCTCGTATCCGCCAGCGAGGCTCTGCGCCTTTACGTACTCCTGGTCGAGCTTCTCCCAGTCAAGGTTGGTCAGGTCCTGTCTGCGCTGCACCGCCACCGACGCGCGTTCGAGGCCCATGGCCTTGGCGAACTCAACACCCGCGGGCTGATCGAAACACTCGGTCAGGACCAGTTTGCGTCCGTCGGCGCGCACGCGTTCCACACCGACGTCGAATAGCCGACGCCCGACGCCCTGCCGACGGACGATCGGATCGACGGTGACTTCAAGAAAGCCGAGGTGGGTGTTGTCCCAGTGCGACAGATGCACCTCGAGGACGGCGTTGACCCGGCCGCCGGCGTCGCGAGCAACCGCGGCCACGGGCGGGTCGCCGTCCCACCCATGCCGCAGCCGAGCCGTGAACGATGAGACGGTCGTGCCGGGCAGGTGCGGGCAGTCGACGAGGCGCGCGGCCTCCAACACCGCCACAGCACCGTCCAGGTCGCGTCTGGCGAGGTGCTCGGGGTCAAGCCAGGTGAGGTCCACGAGTCCAGGAAACCGCGACCGCCTTGCCTCCGCCACTCATTATTGGAAGGAGTACGGTCACTCGGAGACTTTGACCTCACAACCAGGGGGACGCCATGTTCGGCCGGCTGGGCGCATTCGTCGTACGCAGAGCGTGGTGGGTGATTGCCGGCTGGCTGCTCGCATCGGCCGTCATCATCGTCGCCTCCCCATCGCTGAGCGACATCACCTCCGCCGACCAGGGCAGCTTCCTGCCCCGATCGTACGAGTCGGTGCAGGCGATCGAGCTCGCCGAGAGCGCGTTCCCGCAGCAGACGACAGCCACCGCGACCATTGTCGTCAAACGCACGGACGGGCAGCCGCTGACCCCGGCCGACGAGGCCCGGGTGGGCCAGCTTGTCCAGTCCTTGCAGGCAAAGAACATCGAGCGGACGTCCGGATATCTGACCGGTCCGCAGGCCGTCGCCCCGGACAGGTCGATACAGGTCGTGACCGTCGGCCTCGACGCGGTCACCCCGGACGATCCAGCGCTGCTGGACGCGGTACGGGAGCTTCGCACAGTGCTCGGACAGGAGTTGGCGGGCAGCGGACTGACCGCGGGCGTGGCCGGCGACGTAGCGAGCTTCGTCGACAATGAGGACACGTTCACCAGCGCGTTCACGATCGTCGGCCTGGCCACGATCTGTCTGATCATCGGGCTTATCCTGGTCATCTTCCGGAGCCCGATCGCCGCGCTGTTGCCGGTCGTGGTGATCGCCATCGTCATGCAGGTCACCACCTCGCTCGTCGCGGCGGTGGGCACGCTCTTCGATCTCAACGTGAGCCAGGACCTGCAGACGATCCTACTGATCGTGCTGTTCGGCATCGGGACGGACTACATCCTGTTCCTGCTCTTCCGCTACCGCGAGCGGCTGCGCGCCGGCGACGACAAGCGAACCGCCATGGTGGTGTCCGTCGAGCGGGTCGGCGAAGTGATCGCGTCGGCAGCCGCGGCGGTCATCGTGGCGTTCCTTGTCCTGCTGCTCGCGTCGTTGGGATTCTTCGGCTCGCTCGGCCCAGCGCTGGCGATCGCCGTCGGGGTCATGCTCGTGACGTCGCTGACTCTCATCCCCGCGATCGTGTCACTCCTCGGCCGGTTCGTCTTCTGGCCGTCGAAGTCGTGGCAACGCCAGCCGAAGGCAACCCTGGCACACCGGCTCGGGACGGCCATCGGGCGCCGGCCGGCTCTCGTCGCGGCGGCGTCCGGCGCGCTGCTGGCCGCGCTCGCCGCTGGTGTCCTGGCGTACAAGGCTGACTACGACTTCAGCGCTGGCTTCCCACAGGACACCGAATCCGCCCGCGCGGCGGCGGACCTTCAGCGGGCATTCGCGGCCGGGGCGCTCGCGCCGACCGAGGCCTACCTCATCACGACCGATGGGTCGCCGCTGACTGGCCAGCAGATCAGCCAGTTCGCCACGGCCGCGGCGAGCGCACCCGGTGTCGCACAGGCGCAGCCGCCACAGCGCGGAACGGACCCGAGCGTGGCACGGATCAGCCTGCTGCTCGACCGGAACCCGGTCTCCAATGAGGCGATCACCCTGGTCCGTGGCGAGCTCAGAGACACCCTCCACGCGGCCGCGCCGCCGGGGACCCGAGCAGTGGTCGGCGGAACCACCGCGATCTTCGCGGACATCAATTCCGCGAACAACCGGGACCTCTCCGTGATCCTGCCGGTGGCCGCGGTCCTGATCGCGCTCATCCTCGCATTGTTGTTGCGCAGCCTTGTCGCGCCGATCTACCTCGTTATCGCGGTGCTGCTCAACTTCGCCGCGACGCTAGGGGCGACGGTGTATGTATTCCAGGGTCTTCAGGACAAGCCCGGTGTCACCTTCCAGCTGCCGATCATCTTGTATCTGTTCGTCGTAGCCATCGGGACGGACTACAACATCCTCATGATCGCCCGACTACGTGAGGAGGCGCGAGAGGGGAAGGAGCCGCGTGAGGCCGCCGCGATCGGCGTCGAGCATGCCGGCCCGACGGTCGCCGCGGCGGGACTGATCCTCGCCGGTACGTTTGGGGTGCTGATGCTCGCGCCTATCTCGTTCCTGCAGCAGATGGGCTTCGCCGTCGCGCTCGGCATCGTGCTGTCGGCGTTCGTGATGTCAATGTTCCTGGTGCCCGCATTGACCGCGTTGATTGGCCACAAGGCATGGTGGCCCGGCCACGGCGACGAGCCGACAGAGGCCGCGCGAGCCGTGCCGGAGCGAGTGGGCGTCGCGGAGGCGTAGTTAGTGCGGCACGACGGGGCGTCGTACGCCTGGCCCAGCGGTGGAGGCTCAGCTTCGGCGGGCTGGTGGTCGTATGTTTACTCCTGTGCCTGTCGCTCACGCCGTCGCTGCTGCCGCGGAGCTGGGTCTTTCAGGGGATCGTCCTCGGAATCCTGGTCTCCATCGGGTACGGCATCCGTGCTGGCGAGCTGGTCAGCACGCAAGATCTTTCGGCTCCAACCCAGCCCCGCCATCCGGCGGGAGCGGCGCGGCTCCGATGTGGTACCCGCGATGACGTGGTACCCGTTGGTGACGTTCTGGCAGGCCACCGCCGACATGGCGGTCGCCAACAACGTGCCGGCCGGGCACGGCCACATGCACAGCAGCGAAGTGGTCGACGCATGGGCCGCAATCGCGCCGCCGGTGGGCTGGACGTCGCGGAAGACGGTCCTGCTCAAGCAGATCGTCGGTGAATAGTTGGCCGGCCGAGTCGACATGCGCCGGGCCTCGTG
>Ga0209889_1000538_pt1 | contig 10521 bp, 8 predicted proteins | sample GWRWN1_0_10_FD_187233 | JGI IMG/M metagenome (GOLD analysis project Ga0209889, IMG submission 187233) | Riverbed sediment microbial communities from areas with no vegetation in Columbia River, Washington, USA - GW-RW N1_0_10 (SPAdes)... | ecosystem: Environmental > Aquatic > Freshwater > River >... | reverse complement strand
GGCGTCCACGACGAAGGCTCGGAGCAAGAGCGGCGTTCCCGGTTTGCCGTCAGTGATGTTCCGCCGGACTCTGTCGCCCTGGATGAAATACGGCCCTTCTGTCTGCTCCGGCGTGAGCACGCAGGTGACCGCTCCCGATGCGACGCCGGCAGGCCCGGCGCCGTCGGACTCGGCCGCCTTCCAGGCACCGGTGCCGATCGCGGCGCCGAGCGGAGCGAGTGCCACTCCGGCGGCGAGGCCGCCGACCAGCACCTGCCACGGCCGCGACCTGCGGACCTCGCTCCGTTGATCGCCCCCGCCGAAGCATTCGAAAAACCCGCCGTTGAGGATGCTGGCGGCGAGCCACCCCACCGCCGCCGCGGCGACAACACCCAGCGCCGTCTCGGTCAGCCCGCCCAGCGCCCCGACCCACAACCAGGGCAGCAGCACGAGCAACCCGGCCGCCAACCCGAAGCCTGCGACGCTTCGCCGCGGGCCCGGATCGGCCGGCGTAGGCGCCTGGAGACGGCGGACGACCAGCGCGGATCCGGCCGCCACGAGCGCGGTCAATAGCAGGAGAAGCTCATTGTGGGGTACGGGCACCGCGCGCACGCTGCCGACGAAGCCGGCCGCGACACCGATGATCGTCCATGCCCGCCCGGCTGCCCGAGCGCCGACCAGGTGCGGGCCGCCCCCGGCAACGTGCCGCGCAAGCGCCCACACCAGCCCGGTTGGCGCGGCGACCAGGCCGGCGTTGATCCAGGCGACGACCGGCCACGCCCATGGCGGCACCGGCTCACCCAGGCTGAACAGCAGTTCGGCGACGAACCAGCCGACCCCCTGGAGCAGGGCGGTGCCGGCCACGATCCACACGCCGACCAGGACCGTGGCGATCGACAGGAGAACGACCGGGGGTTGGGCCGGGGATGGCGGGGCCGGCGCACCGGGAGGCTGCATCGCCTCACCTTAAGATGGCCCGGCTACCGCCGTGACGAGCATCACAGAGGCCCGCGGCTTGTACGGTGGAGCCGTGCGTGATCCGTCGATCTCCCGCTTCGCAGCCGCGCGCCTCTCGCCCGAGCGGCGCGAGGCCGACCTCGCGCGGCTGCGCCGGGAGCGCTTCGATGTCCTCATCGTCGGTGGCGGCGTGACCGGAGCCGGCGCCGCGGTCGACGCCGCCTCCCGGGGTCTCTCGGTCGCCCTCCTGGAGGCCCGAGACCTCGCCTCCGGCACGTCGTCGCGCACGAGCAAGCTGGTCCACGGTGGCCTGCGCTACCTCGAACAGTTCGATCTCGGCCTCGTGCACGAGGCGCTGCAGGAGCGTGGACTGCTGGCCACCCGGCTAGCCCCCCACCTGGTCCGGCCGATGCCGTTCCTGCTGCCGCTACCCCGGCGGGCCTGGCACAGCGGTCTCCTGCGGGGGTACTACGGGGCCGGGGTAGCGCTCTATGACGCCTTCGGGGGGGTACTCGGGGGCGGGCGGGGCATGCCGCTGCACCGGCATCTCACCGCGACGGCGGCGCGCCGGGTCTTCCCGTCCCTTCGGGAGGACACCGTGGGGGGAGCGATCCGTTACTACGACGCGCAGGTCGACGATGCCCGGCTGGTGATCACCCTCGCCCGTACCGCGGCCAGCCTCGGTGCGGCGGTCGTGACGTCCGCCCGTGCCACCGGCTTCCTTCGGGCCGCACGCGAGGTCACCGGGGTGCGCGTTGAGGACGTCGAGACGGGGGAGAGCTTCGACGTCGCGGCGCGCACGGTGATCGCGGCGACCGGCGTGTGGAGCGACGACGTCGCGGAGATGCTCTCGGCCGGCGGCGGTCCGTTCCGCCCTGGCCTGCGGGTGCGGGCGTCCAAGGGGGTCCATCTGGTCGTCCCCCGCTCGGCGATCTCGGGTCAGGCGGGGTTGGTCCTGCGCACCGAGAAGTCCGTCCTGTTCCTCATCCCGTGGGGCGGGCACTGGATCGTCGGCACCACCGACACGGACTGGCGCCTGGACCGGGCACACCCGGCAGCCTCCGCGAAGGACATCGCGTATCTGCTGGCCCAGGTCAACACGGTGCTCGAACGCCCACTGTCCACGTCAGACATTGAGGGTGTCTACGCCGGGCTTCGGCCGTTGTTGTCCGGTGAGGACGAATCGACGTCCGCGCTCTCCCGCGAGCATGCCGTGGTCGAGCCCATGCTGGGCCTGATGCTCGTCGCCGGTGGGAAATTGACTACCTACCGGGTGATGGCGGTCGATGTCGTGGATCGGGCGGTGCGCCGCCTCGCCGGCGGGGCGGCGGCTGGCTCAGAGCAGCAGAGCCTGACGCCGCGGTCCCGCACGGATCATTTGCCGCTGCTCGGCGCCGACGGATACGGTCGTCTGTGGGGAGAGCGGGCCGGTCTGGCCCGGCGACACGGGGTCACCGTGGGCGTGGCCGAGCATCTGTTGGAGCGGTACGGATCGGTCGCGCCGGAGGTGCTCGCCCTGATGGGCTCGTCGCCCGCGCTGGCCCGCCCCCTCGACGGCGCGCCGGGCTATCTCGGCGCAGAGATCGCATACGCTGCGTCGGCGGAGTCAGCTCTGCACCTCGAGGATGTGCTCGCCCGGCGTACGCGTGTCTCCATCGAGACGGCGCACCGAGGTGTGGAGAGCGCGGCGCATGCGGCGAGCCTCATGGGTAAGGTGCTTGGCTGGGACAAGGCACACCGTGCCCGCGAGGTCGAGCACTACCACGCCCGGGTCGAGGCGGAGCGCGAGTCGCAGCGGATGCCCGACGACCTGACCGCGGACGCGGCCCGCCTAGGCGCCCCCGACGTGCGCCAATTCTCGTCGATCTAGGGGTTAGCGACGTGTTTAGAGATCAAAGTACGTCGCTAAGCCCTAGATCGACGAGGGGGGAGTACTTTGCCAGGGTTGAGGATGCCCAGCGGGTCGAAGGCATCCTTGATTGCGCGGTGCAGGCGAACCCCGGTTGGGCCGAGTTCCTTGGCCAGCCACTCGCGCTTGAGGAGCCCGACTCCGTGCTCGCCGGTGCAGGTGCCGCCGAGCGCCAGCCCCAACGCCATGATCTGGTCGAAGGCGGCCCGACCACGCGCCATGCTGGCCGGGTCGGTGCGGTCGACGACGATGTTCGGGTGCATGTTGCCATCGCCGGCGTGGCCGACGAGCCCTACGACCAGCTTTTGTTCCTCGGCGATGAAGGCGACGCCGTCCAGCAACTCGGTCAGGCGTGACACGGGCACGGCGACGTCATCGATGATGAGCGCGCCGACGCCGGCGGGGAAGGTGGCGGCGGCGAGACTCTCCATCGCCGGGTGAGCAAGACGGCGCGCGGCCAGCAGGGCATCCGCCTCGGCCAAGTCGGACGACACGTGCACCTCGGTGGCGCCGGATCGGCGGCAGCACTCCTCGATCACCGCCAGATCGGCGGGCGCCCGTATGCCCGAATCCACTGCGGACAGCAGCAGCGCAGCGGCGGACGCTGGTAGCCCCATCGGTCGCAACGCCTCGATCGCGCGCAGGTGTACCGCGTCGATCAGCTCTAGCAGGCTCGGTGCGGCGGCAGACTCCGCGATAGCGATGACCGCAGCACCCGCTTCAGAGACAGAGTGGAACAACGCCGCGAGCGTCAGCGATTCCTCGGCGGCCGGCCGCAGCGCCAGAGTGATCTCCGTGATGACGCCCAGAGTGCCCTCGGAGCCGACGAAGAGGCGGGTCAGGTCATAGCCGGCGACTCCCTTGCGGGTACGCCGTCCACAACGGACCACCTCACCATCGGCCAGGACCACCTCGATCCCAAGGACGTACTCGCCGGTCACCCCGTACTTGACGCAGCACATGCCGCCGGCGTTGGTCGCCACGTTGCCGCCGATGGTGGAGGACTCCCACGATGACGGGTCGGGCGGGTAGCGCAGGCCGTACTTCGCCGCCGCCCGGGAGATCTCCGCGTTGACGACGCCGGGCTGCACGACGGCGAGGCGGTTGACCGGGTCGACCTCGATGACCCGGTCCATCGCCGTGGTGGACAGAATCAGGCATCCATCGACGGCGTTTGCCGCACCAGCGAGGCCGGTACGGGCACCCTGGGCCACAACGGGGACGCGGTGCGCCGACGCGATCCGTAGAGTCGCGGCCACCTCTTCGGTAGTGCGCGGTCGCACCACCGCGACGGGAGTGCCGGCCGCACACAGGTCCGCCTCATCCCGGTGGAAGGACACGAGCAGATCAGGGTCGGTCAGCACGGCGTCCGGGGGCAGTGCGGCCACCAGTTCGGCGATGACCCGGTCTGGGGTTACGGAAGAAGGCACTGAGCTGGTCACATCTGGCAGGCTAACCGTGTGCTCTTCGTCGATCGGCCGGTATGGCCGGGTCGGGGCCGGCTATGGTCGCACCTGGTCAGCGACGTGTCGTACGCCGAACTTCACGCCTTCGCGGAACTGCTGGGCGCGCCACGACGTGGGTTCGACCGCGACCACTACGACCTGCCGGAGGAGCGCTATGCCTGGGCAGTCTGGCTCGGCGCCCACCCGGTGACCAGCCGGGAGATCGTCGCCCGCCTCGTCGTCGCCGGGCTGCGCCGTCCCAAGATCCGTCGGCCCGGCTGACAGAGATCAACCAACTTCGGTCCTGCCCAGGTCAACCACGAGTTCGCGGGTGGTGTTGTGCCGGGCGAGATCCTCCCAGTCGTCGCGGAGCACCGGCGTGTGGAACAGCCTGGGCAGACTGAGCAGGTTGTGCAACACGCTAGCCCTTCCGGCGGCGAAGACCGCATCGTCCAGGTGCCCGTACTCGCGGCGGATGGCGACCGTGTACGCCCGGTACTCCTCCGGCGATGCGGCCAGGATGGCCAGGTCAGCGTCGATCAGGAGCCCGCCGTTGCGGTCGCCGGGAAGTGGGTCGTGGCTCGCCGTCAGCCGGACCAGCCGGGCGACCTCGGCGATCCGGTTGGGCGTGACAGTGAGTTCGGGCAGGCTGGCCTCCGCGAGCAGCGCGCTCGCCTCCTCGTTGTCGACCCGCCGCGGGTCGTAGACCGCGTCGTGGAACCACGCCGCGAGCCTCACCGCGTCCGGGTCGGGAACCCGATCGGCGTACTCGGCGATGACCCCCAGCACGGCTGCCAGGTGCTCGACCGTGTGGTAATGCCTATGTGGCTCGCTCCATCTCGCGAGCAGGTCGTCGCCGATCCTCGACACGGCGGATGGCGGCGCGGACGACGGCAGCGCGTCCCGCCAGGCCTGGGGAAGGTCACTCACGGGTATAGCATGCGCCGTCGCCCGTCGCCGCGAAGGCCGTTCCCCAGCGGTGCATTGATTCGTCAGTCAATGGATGGCAGCGGTGGCCCGAGCACGTCGTCGGCGTCGACAATCGTGTACGCGTAGCCCTGCTCGGCGAGGAACCGCTGCCGGTGTGCTGCGTACTCGGTGTCGATGGTGTCGCGCGACACCACCGTGTAGAAATGGGCCTGGCGGCCGTCGGACTTCGGCCGCAGTACCCGGCCGAGGCGCTGCGCCTCCTCCTGACGCGATCCGAACGTCCCGGAGACCTGGATCGCCACGGCCGCCTCGGGTAGGTCGATCGAGAAGTTGCCCACCTTCGAGATGACGAGGGTGGACACCTCGCCCGAGCGGAACGCGTCGAAGAGACGCTCCCGCTCCCGGTTCGTCGTCGCGCCCTGCACGATGGGCGCATCGAGGAACTCACTCAGGACGTGCAGCTGGTCGAGGTAGGCACCGATGACCAGGATCTGGTCACCGTGGTGCCGTTCGACGAGCTTTTGCACCACCGGCAGCTTGGTCCGTGCGGTGGCGGCGACCCGATAGCGCTCCTCGGGCTCGGACGTCGCGTACGCCATCCGCTCCGCGTCGGTCAGGGTCACCCGTACTTCGATGCAGTCCGCCGGCGCGATCCATCCCTGCGACTCGATGTCCTTCCACGGCGCGTCGTAGCGTTTCGGACCGATGAGGGAGAAGACGTCGCCCTCGCGCCCGTCCTCGCGCACGAGCGTCGCGGTCAGACCGAGGCGCCGTCTGGCCTGCAGGTCGGCGGTGAATCGGAAGATGGGCGCGGGGAGCAGATGCACCTCGTCGTAGATGACCAGGCCCCAGTCACGGGCGCCGAAGAGGTCGAGGTGGGTGTAGACGCCGCCACGCCGGGTGGTCATGATCTGGTACGTCGCGATGGTGACCGGCCGGATCTCCTTGCGCTCGCCGGAGTACTCGCCGATCTCCGCGTCGGTCAGCGAGGTACGCGCGATCAGCTCCCGCTTCCATTGGCGCCCCGCGACCGTGTTGGTGACCAGGATCAGCGTGGTGGCCCCTACCTGGGCCATCGCCGCCGCACCCACGAGCGTCTTGCCGGCGCCACACGGCAGCACGACCACACCCGAGCCACCCGCCCAGAAATGCTCGACCGCCTGCCGCTGGTATGTGCGCAGGTGCCATCCGTCTTCGTGGAGCGAGATCGCATGCGCCTCCCCGTCGACGTACCCAGCGAGATCCTCCGCCGGCCAGCCCAGCTTGAGCAGCGCCTGCTTGAGCCGGCCACGTTCGGAGGCGTGCACCGCGATCGTGTCCTCGTCGATCTTCGCGCCGAGCATGTCGGCGAGCTTCTTCGACTTGGCCACCTCGATCAGTACCGCGCGGTCCAGCGCCCGAAGGACGAGGCCGTGCGCCGGGTCGTTGGCCAGCTGTAGCCGTCCGTACCGGTCCATGGTCTCGGCCACGTCAACCAGGAGGGCGTGCGGAACGGGGTACCGGGAGAAGCGCAGCAACGAGTCAACCACCGACTCGGCGTCGTGCCCGGCCGCCCGCGCGTTCCACAGACCCAGCGGCGTGAGTCGATAGGTGTGCACGTGTTCGGGGGATCGTTCCAGCTCGGCGAATGGCGCTATAGCCATGCGGCAGGCCAGCGCATCGGGGTGATCGACCTCTAGCAGGAGTGTCTTATCGGACTGCACGATCAGCGGGCCATGGGTCACGGCGCGAATCCTCCGGTCTGAAAGGCGAGACCCTCCAGTGTGCCTCAGAAATTCTTGCGCTGGCCTGCAACCCCACGGCGCCCTCCGTGCGTCTTCTGTAAGGAAACCTTCGCGGCCAAGCGAACCGGGCCGTGGTCGGTGGGTGCGCGCGTTCCGGGCATCGGACCTCACGGTCGGGTGCCCACAACGGGGGCGAGCGGGTGCCGCCCGCCCGCCACGGCCCGCCGCACGGCCGCCGCCTCCTGGCCCACGGGCCCCGGCCTACCGGCAGGGCCCATCCGATGCGACGCTTTACGTGGGACTCTCCACGAGCGGAACGCGGAGGTGCGAGATGGGCATTTCGGGCAGCCCGCCCAACGGCGCTGACGAGCCCCCGGGGCCGGGCTCCGACGCCGTCGCGAGCGGCGCCGCCCGCACTCTCACCGTCGGCGGAGTCGTCGTAGCCCTGCTCGGTGCCGGGTGGTTCATCCTGTCGCATTTTGTGATGGGAACGACCTCTCCAGACGCCGTGGGGGAGGCGTTCGGCGTCATGCTCGGCCTACTTGTCGCCGCCTCGATAGCCGGCGCGGTCGTGTCGGGTCGGGGAAACCACGGATAAGTCCCCCATATTTGAACTGTGGCTATGCAACCGGCTCGCCGAGCGTGCCACGCTCGGGCGGAACCGGAAGACAGATGGGGAGCCCAGATGGCAACGCAGCGTGACCCCCGCGCCGACGAGCCGACATCGGGCCAAGCGCTGACCTCCTCCGCGAAGGTGTGGACGAGTGTCGTCGCCGTCGTCCTGGTGATCTGGTTTCTGTTCGCATGGCTGATCCTCGACCGGCACGTGCTCGACGCGGCGGGCGAGTCTGTCGGCACGGCGTTCGCTCTCGGCGTCGTCTTCTCGCTGATCGGTGCACTGCGCGGCTCCCGCTGATTCTCGCTCCAGCGCGGCGTTAGTCGTCCAACGTGGCCGACGTGATGCGGTGCAGCGCGAAGGTGTGCAGCATCTCCGTCCGGTCGTCCTCCGCCCGCAGGTAGCCAGCGCCCATCGAAACGGGGCGGACGAGCTTCGACGCGGCGCTTCCGTGTGCGTCGACGTAGCCCACCCACACCCTGGCCTGGTCCCGCATCGCCTGCTGCAGGACGGCCAAGGCCTGGGCGTGCGCCTGGGCCGAGGTCACCGGCGCGCCGTCCTCGTCGACCATGGCGCGCGACAGCGGCGAGCGTCGGGTCGCCCGGGCCAGCCGGTCGCCGAGACGAATCTGCTCGACCACGCCCTCTAGTCGGGGTCCATGCAGGCGGGGTGGATCGAAGTTGTCCGGGCGGGGCCGCCGGAGTGCCGGGCGCGACGGTGCCCGGAGAGCCCTGGGCCGGGTCAACAGGGCCGCGCCGGTGGCGTCTTCGGCGACTGGGGCGAAGCCGGCATCGCGCAGCATGTCCAGCAGGCGGCTCGTCGTGTGGGGCGTGGCGAGCACGGTCGGCGCCAGCCGCCGCAGCGAGAGTCCGGCCAGCCGACGGTCGGCGAAGACCTCGTTGACCAGTGCCTCGTCGTCGCTACGCAGGTACGCCCCGACGGTGCCGACGCGCAGTCCGCCATGTCGCCGGGCGACGTCGTTGACGAGGTACTCCAATGCCTGCGGTAGGGGTGTGCGGGAACGGCGCCGGAACAGCCCGTGGATGTCGGAGGCCGCATAGCCCGCGTCCAACGCCCTGCGTACGCTCGCCGGCGTTACCCGGTAGACGGTCGCACCTCCCCGCGACTCGGCGTCGGCGACCAGCGTGAGTTCCGCGGCGAGATCGGGTGCGGGGGGCCCCGGTACCACGACGGTCAGGTCCGCCTGGACCAGGACATGATCGACAGGTACGGGCAGCATGTCATGCAGCGCGGCCACCAGCGCATCCGGCGTTTCGTCGTCGCGGGACCGGATGCCCAACGGGTCGCTGTCCGCACCACCGGCGGATTCGGCCAGCAGCAATCTCCCGTACCGGGTCATAGCTTCCAGCCCGGTCACGCCGAGGGAGGTCGCCTCGGCCAGAGCGGCCCGGGCAAGCGCCTGCGGGCCGGCCGGCGCCCCAGGGCGGCCGATGCGCCGAGGGGCCTGCCAGGCAAGGCGGTCGAGCACGGCATCGGCGGAGAGCGCCGTTCCTTCGGGCAGGTCGGTGAGGACGCCCAGGGCCGCGCGCCGTACCGTCGGCGCGCTCACCCGGGTCCCCTCATGCGAGAGTGCACTGATCGGTTTGTCCTTGTCGTCGCGCTGGCCGACCATCGCCGGTGCGCGCGTCATCGCGAGCCAGGTACGGGCGAGCACCGCCCAACGGTGGGCGAGGTCGGCGGTGCGCCAGGCGTCGTACGCGGGCGTGGGCAACCACACCATCTCGCTCGCCCCCTTGGTCGCGTCGGTGTAGGTGAGCAGCCCGGCGGCGTATGCGATCTCAAGGAGAAGCGCCGTGACCGGTTCGGTTGTCCCGGTGTCGCGGGCGAGTCGGCGCAGGTCACGCACGCCCAGTCCGAACGAGCGCAACACGGGCGCCGGCGCGTCGGCGAGGGCGTGCAACAGAGCGTCGAGATGCCGTACGGCCTCTAGGGCTTGGCCCGCTCCGGCGGAGTCGGCACCGGTGCGGGGCTGGGCGTCGGCGGGCGGTGGGGCGGGGTGAAGGGGTCCCAGGGGGCCAGTGTCGCGGCGCAGGACGATGCCGATCTCGCGCGGCAGTTCGACCGTGTCGTCGGCTATCGCCACCAGCAACCGATGTGCTACGAGCCAACCCACCGGGCTGGCCGCGTCCGTCTTTCCGCGCAGCAGGCCCGATTGCACCGAACCCACCGGTGGGCCCGCGGCTAGCCGATCGAGCACCGCCCGCGCGTCGGGTGGAGCGCTAAGCAGGGTGCGGCGCAGGCCCGCCGGGTCGGCCGCGAGCGCCGCGACGTCCACGTCCAGATCCGCCGCGGGGCGGCCAAGTCCGGCCGGGTAGGGGGAGGTCAGCTCGTCGATGGCGTTGACCAGGTGCAGTGCGTTGTCCTGCCCGAACGCGAGGAACCTCGCCCGTAGCCGGTCGACGGCCCCCCGGACGCGGGATGGCTCGGCCCCGGCCTCCGTCGCCAGCGTCAGCAGGGTCTCGATCGCCGCCGTGCCGTCCTCGCCGCGCACCAACCGCAGCCCGTCGAGGACCTCGAGCGTGAACAGGTCCAGCCCGTCGAGCGTCCGGGCGACCGAGACCCGGCTCTGGGCCCGCGCGGCGAGTGCCGATATGTCGGAGGGTATGGGTACGACCAGGTCGGGGCGCAACTGCAGGAGGGCGCCGAGCCCGTCGTCGGGCAGGGCGCGGAGTTGGTCGGTCAGCTTGCTGGTCATGGTCTGTCCACGCTATCCGGCGCTCGCGCCGCACATGGAGCGTCGGTCGGCTGTGCGAGACTGACGGGGCGGTGCCAGCATCGCGATACGACATTCGCCTGGGTGGTGCTCCTGTTACATGATCTGGGAGGTCGGAGATGACGGCACAGCCGAAGCACTCGCAGGCTAGGGAGCCTTCCGCGAAGAAGAGCCGGGCGAAGGTCGTCAGACCGGGCCGGATGCCGGTGAGCGAGTTCGCGTTCGAC
>Ga0209889_1000537_pt1 | contig 10528 bp, 13 predicted proteins | sample GWRWN1_0_10_FD_187233 | JGI IMG/M metagenome (GOLD analysis project Ga0209889, IMG submission 187233) | Riverbed sediment microbial communities from areas with no vegetation in Columbia River, Washington, USA - GW-RW N1_0_10 (SPAdes)... | ecosystem: Environmental > Aquatic > Freshwater > River >... | reverse complement strand
TCGTGGCGGAATCCGTGGATGTGGCCAGCCTGTTCCTGCCGGACGGCGTGGTGGCGATGGAGGAGCGCCGGGGTGGACTGGTGCCCCTCGACGTGCGTCCCGCCGACAGGTTCCCGGGGCCCGTGGTGGTTCTCGTGGACCGCCTCACGGCCAGCGCGGGCGAGATCGTCGCGGGAGCACTGCAGGATCATGGCGCGCCGCTCGTCGGTACGCGTACCTTCGGGAAGGTAACGGTGCAGAGCATCTCGATCCCTCCGTTGTCCGGAGGATGGGGCATCCGGGTGACCACCGCCCGCTACTACACACGGCGCGGGCGGACGATCGATGGCGCAGGGTTGGTCCCCAACGTCATGGTGCAGATGTCGATCGACCTGATCCAGAGCATGCGCGACGCGCAGCTCGAAGAGGCGACGGCGCAGGCGCGGCAGCGTGTGCCCGTCCCCAGTGGTCCGTAGGCCAAGAAAGGGTGGACGTGGGTACGCTGCGCGAGGGTGCGATCACGGTGGTCCGCCTCCTGCGAGATCGCGGGTTCAGCGCCTATTGGGTCGGCGGGTGCGTCCGCGACCTGGAGATGGGGCGGGAGCCGCACGACTATGACATTGTCACGGACGCGCGTCCCGATCAGGTGGCCCAGATGTTTCCGAATGCCGTGCTGGTCGGCGCCCAGTTCGGCGTGATCGTGGTGCCCTGGGGCGAGTGGCGCTACGAGGTGTCGACGTTCCGCGCCGAAGGCCCGTACCTCGACGGCCGCAGGCCGAGCCACGTCGAGTTTGTGGATGAGCAGACCGACGTGGCGCGCCGCGATTTTACGATCAACGGTCTCCTCCACGATCCCCTCACCGGGAAGACGATCGACTACGTCGGGGGCCGCGCCGACATCGCCCGCCGGACTGTGCGCACGATCGGCGACCCTGAGCAGCGCTTTGCCGAAGACCGCCTGCGCATGCTCCGAGCTGTGCGCCTGGCCGCCGAGCTCGAGTTCGAGATCGATCCCGCGACCTCTGCGGCCATCCAGGCCGAGGCCGGATCTATCACCGAGATCAGCGCAGAGCGCATCCGCGACGAGCTCGTGCGATTGCTGACAAGCCCGGGGCGGGGCAGGGGGCTGCGCCTGCTGCGCGAATCCGGCCTGCTCATTGCCATCCTCCCCGAGGTCGAAGCCACGGTGGGCGTGCCCCAGCCGCCGGAGTTCCATCCCGAGGGAGACGTCTTCACGCACACCGTGCTCGCGCTCGAACGGCTGCGCGAGCCGCATCCCGTCCTGGCCGTGGCGGCGCTGCTGCACGATGTGGGCAAACCCCCCACGATGACCGAGACCGACCGCATCCGTTTCAACGGCCACGACGAAGTCGGAGCCGAGATGACGGCGGTGATCTGCCGGCGGCTTCGATTCTCCGGAGATGAGACCGCGCGTATCGTCGCACTCGTCCGCGATCACCTGCGGGTGAAAGACCTGCCGAAGATGCGGCCGGCGAAGGCGAGCCGCTTCCTGCTGGCGGACGACGCGGCGGACCACCTCGAGCTGCACCGCGCCGACTGCCTGGCCAGCCACGGCAACCTCGACGTCTACCGGTGGGCGGTGGCGGCGCGCGAGGCGTTGATCAAAGAGACGCCGCGGCCGCGCCCGTTGCTTACGGGCGACGACCTCATCGCCATGGGCTTACGTCCCGGGCCGCGCTTCAAGGAGATGCTGGATGCCGTGCTGGACGCCCAACTCGAAGGGACGATTCGCACCGCAGACGAGGCACGGGCGTTCGTCCGCCGTGAGTACGCGAAGCGGGAGGGTTGACCTGCATCGTCGGGGAAACCAGTCCGCGAGGTGATTGAGGGTGAGCGAGCTGGAAGTTGTCTATCTCTTCCTGGGCCTGCTGGTCCTTTTCGTCGTGATCGGCGCGCTGCTCCCGAAGTACCTTCCGGGAGTGATACGAAAACTTGATTCCACCGTGCTCAAAGAGCCCAAGGAGGAGAGCAACCGCCACTAGGGAGTCCAGACCGCCGGCCCCGCACGCTTCGCAACATATAATTCGCAACACATAAGAGGAGGGAACGATGTCGTTCCCTCCTCTTCCAGCTCTGCCGTAAGGCTGTTTCGTTCGCTGATCAGTCGGGGTCGTCGCCGTGGACGACGGCTTCGACCTGGGTCGGCGTCGCGTCCTTGGCGCCGTTGCGGATCGTCCACTGGGCGTCCAGCTTGCGCAGGCGCGACACGATCCCGCCGTACTCAAGCTCGGACATCGGGAGCATCGCCGGCTCGAAGAACCCCTGCCGGCGCATCTCCATCGCCTTGTCTGCGATTCGCTCGCGCACCGCATCAAAAACCGGATCGGCGAAGAGATCCACCGGGCCGGTGAGCCGACCCTCGTGCATCGAGAGCCCCAGCGCACACACGGTCGGTACGCAGAAGAACGTCGAGGCCGCCGTGTTCATCGGGACCGGCATCAGCGGAAGGTTGTGGCTGCCGCGCGTGTCACCGCCAACAAACGGGCCGACGGCGAACGCCGGACCGAACTCCTCAGTCGCGGGGAAGATCTTCTGCACGCGCACGACCGCGGGCGGGTCGTCCTTGCCCACGTACCGGCCGGCGATGTTGCGCAGCCGCGACGTCCCGACCGCGACCGCCTGCTCATTCGGGTACTTGCGAGACCAGATGGCCTCGATGGCGTAGCGGTTGGTATCGCGCAGCAGCGCGGAGATGTCATAGAGATTGTCCGGGGCCTCGAGCACGATCATGCGGTCGCCTTCCGTGTGATCCATGTCCATGATGTGGAAGGTAAACCCGTCGTGCAGGCCCTCGGAGAGCATCAGCCCGGGCGAGTACATCGGGTCGGCGAACGAGAGGTATAGCGGGAGGTTGAACGCGCCGGGGCCGCACTTGTCCGCGAGCAACACCATCAACGCCTCGCTCGGACGTTCCTCGAGGTCAACCTCGGCGCTGCCCGGTCCCATGCCGCGCACATTCCCGGAAAACGCGTCCTTCAGTAGATCCTGTCCGGCGCCGTAGAGCCCCTGCGCCTTCGCTTTCTCAGTCGCTGCCAGGAAGGCTTCCCATGCGAGCTGGTGGATGTCGGGGTTGTCGATCCCTTTTGTGTGGGTCATGATGATGCCGATGTCGTCGCCCGCGTGGCAGACGAAGGCGTCGATGAGCAGGCGACCCTTCGCGCGCGTCACACGGTCGCGCACCACCGCAAGGGTCTCAGCGCTGGGCAGGGTGTGGCCGCCGACGGCGCCGATGTCGGCTTTGATCACACTGACCGTAACCCGCATCCCGTTCGCCCTCCTTGTGATCCTGCCTAAGAGAAGTATGCCCGAGCCGAAGTGTTGTCATTCTAGCACTTCGTAGCATAAAAGAGGAAAACCTCCACTCGAGTCGAACAGGCTACCGAACGAGACGCCGGAACGGTGGCCTGTGCCCCCCCGCAGACGCGCGCCGTTCACGCTCAGCGCGGATGGCGATAGATGTGGTGGGACGGCTGCGGGTTGTCGGGGTTCGCGTGGAACGGACGCCCGGGCATGTGGCTGTGGCCGTGAGCCTCGGACATGACGGCGGTGCCGTGACCGGGCGGTTTGACCGTCCGGCCGCTGACGCGCAGGCCGTCCAGGTCGCCGCGGAAGCCGCGCTCGATGCGTTACGCCAGGTGGCGCCCTCGGGAACGAGGTGGGCGCTGGAGCAGATCAGCGTCCAATCCCTCCTGGCGGGGCAGGCGGTCGTGGCTCACATTCTGCTGGAAACGGAGGGCGCCCCGGAGCATTTGATCGGCAGCGCGCTCAGTCGGGCCGGACCGCTGGAGGAGGCGGCTGCGGAGGCAGTCGTCGACGCGGTCGAGCGGCGGCTGGGCTGGTTCACGAAAACCTGAACGCCGCACCATCGACGGAGCATACAACGTGACACTACTCGAGCCCGCGCGCATCATGGCCCTGGTGAACCAGAAGGGCGGATGCGCGAAGACGACCACCGCTGTAAACCTGGCCGCCTGCGTCGCGGTCAGCGGGCGTAACACTCTCCTCATCGACATGGACCCCCAGGCCAACGCCACCATCAGCCTGGGCGTCGACCCCTCCAGCCTCCACCGCACCATCTATCACGTGCTGGTCGACGGCGAGCGAGATGATGGAGACGGCATCGGCCTGCTCGACATCATCGTCCCCACGACCGTCCCCAACCTCATGATCGCGCCGTCGTCCATCGATCTCGCGGCCGCGGAGCTGGAGCTGGCGCCGCGTATCGGCCGGGAGCGCGCCCTGCGCAAGCGCATGGGACCCGTCCTCGATCAGTACACCTACATCATCATCGACACCCCGCCCAGCCTCGGCCTGCTGACGCTGAACTCGCTGGTCGCTGCGGAAGGCATCATCATCCCGATTCAGACGCACTACTATGCGCTGCTGGGAATGCGCCAGCTGCTGCGGACTCTGAAGATGGTGCGCGAGGAAGTCGGCCACACCGTCGAGGTCCTGGGCGTGCTGCCGACCATGTTCGACGCCCGGACGAACATCAGCAAGGAGATCGTGCAGGGGATCAAAGATTTCTTCGGTGACAAGGTCTTTCAAACGACAATCCACTTCAACATCAAGCTGGTGGAGTCATCGATGGTGGGCGTGCCGCTGTTCATCCACAATCCCAGCTCGCGCGGCGCGCAAGAATACATGGAGCTCGCCCGGGAGGTCATCAAGCTTGAAGAGAGAACGCGAGGAGCTGCGGCGCGGACTTAGGTCGTTCATCCAGGACGCGGGCACTGAGCTGGCGGAGTTCACTCGCGCGGCCACGGCTCCGCCTGCCGCGCCCTCGGAGCCTCCTGTCTCACGGCCCGCGCCACAGCGTCCGGCTGAGCCCGCAAAACTCGAGGCCGCCATCCGTCCGATCCTCAAGCTCGTGCGGGACATCCCGCAGCCAGAGGCCCCGGCTCAGCCGTCCTTCGAGGAGTTCACCATGTACCTCTCCAAAAAGGGAGTCTGCGCCGCGTACTTCACGAACAAGCGCTGCTGGGAGCTTCCCGACGCCTACTGCAACCAGGCGCTGCACGTGTGCCGGCTGCGCGAGTGCCCGGTGTACGACCTGCACCGCGAGGACATGGAAAAGCGTTTTGCCTCCAAATTCAAGCACCTCTGGTAAAGTCGAGATCGAGCAGTTCCCGTAGTTCCGCGATCCAGGCCTGCGGCTCGGCCCCTCGTTCCAGCGCCACGGTCTGCCTGGGACCAATCCCCACGAACGGAATCGCCGCCTCGCGTGCTGCGAGCCCGTCGATCCACGCGTCGCCGATGAGCCATGCGCCCCGTACGCCGGGCAGGCGGTCCAGCACAAAGTGGATGCCGGCTGCGGACGGCTTGAGGGCTTCCACGTCGTTTCGCGTGGCGATGACGTCAAAGAATGGCGTCAGGGCGAACTCGTCCAGCTTCGCGAGCACACCCGCGCGCGCGTTGTTGGTCAGCACGGCCAGGCGGTGTCCCCGGGCGCGGAGCGCGCGCAAGACGCCGGCTGCCTGATCGTCGGCCCGGGCGTGCGCCAGTCCCAGCTGCTCTGCTTCCGCGACGATCTCCCACATTGCGTGTCCTAGCGCGGGATCGACGGCCTCTCCAAGGGCCACTAGGCGGGGGATGGCCTCACGGATCAGGACCTCGCGGGGCGCCGGTGCCGCGCCCGCGGACATGAGGAGATCGATCAGACGGTGCCGCAAGCCGAGGAAGTCGATCGTCGAGTGGATGAGGGTGTTGTCGAGATCGAAGATCAGGACAATGTCGCGGGGCTCCGCCATGCTAGACAGGGATTCGTGCGGTCCGACCCTAATTCATGTTGCTGCGGCTGAGTGGAGGAGGAGCACGTGGTTCAGGAAGGACAGCACGCCCCCGCATTTGCGGTGCCCGATGAAGCGGGCCGGACCGTACGGCTTGCGGACTTCACAGGCCGCAAAGTCGTACTGTGGTTCTACGTCAAGGACGACACCCCGGGCTGAAACATCGAAGCCTCCGCGTTCCGTGACGATTACGCGGCATACCAGAAGATGAACGTGGCGGTCCTCGGCGTCAGCCCGGACAGCGTGGAATCACATGCAAAGTGGAAGGCTAAGGCCAAGATCCCGCACCCGCTCCTGTCCGATACGGACCACAAGCTTGCCGAACAGTACGGCGTGTGGGTCGAGAAGTCGATGATGGGCCGCACCTACTGGGGGGTGGCCCGGACGACTTTCATCATCGACGAGCAGGGGAAGGTCGCGAAGGTCTTCCCGCAGGTGAAGCCACTGGGTCACAGCGCCGAGGTGCTCGCGTCGCTCGGGGCAATGGCCGGCCGTGAGAACCGCTAGAACTTCATCCCCGCCCGCGCAATACCCGCAATGAAATAACGCTGCAAGACAAAGAACAGCGCGAGCACCGGCACCACCGAGAACGTCGCCGCCGCCATCAGGAGGCGCGGCTGTGTGCCCCACTCGCTGCTGAACGCAAGCAAGCCGACCATGATCGGCCTCATCTCTGGCGTGTTCGTCACGATCAGCGGCCAAGTCAGGGCGTTCCATGACCCAAGGCGCGTGGAGCGCGAACCCTTCCCGGCTCCAATCCTGCTAAGGGTAGAGCCGGTTCAGGAGACGGGGGAACGGGATCGCTTCCCGCACGTGCTCGATCCCGGCGATCCACGCCACGGTCCGTTCGATCCCCAACCCGAATCCAGAATGTGGGACGCTCCCGTAGCGGCGGAGGTCGAGGTACCATCGATAGACGTCCTTCGGTAGTTTGTGCTCGTCGAGACGGCGCTCGAGCATGGCGGGATCGTAGATGCGCTCTCCGCCGCCGATGATTTCCCCGTATCCTTCGGGCGCGAGCAGGTCCGCGCCGAGCACGACGTCGGGCCGCTGCGGATCGGGCTGCATGTAGAACGCCTTGCACTGGGCGGGATACCGGTGCACGAAGACGGGCCGATCGAAGGCGCTGGAGATGATCGTCTCCTCGTCGCCGCCGAAATCCTCGCCCCATGTCAGCGGCTGGCCGGCCGCGGCCAGCCGCTCCAGTGCCTCGTCGTAGGAAATCCGCGGAAAGGGTGGTTGCACTGCTTCTAGAGGTTTGAGGTCCCGCTCCAGGACATCGAGCTCGCCGCGCCGGCGCTCGAGGACCCGCGCCACCAGCGCGCTGATCATCTCCTCAGCCAATTCCATATACTCGTCCATGCTCATGTACGCGGCTTCCGGCTCGATCATCCAGAACTCGATGAGGTGGCGGCGCGTCTTGGACTTCTCAGCCCGAAATGTGGGGCCGAAACAATACACCCGGCCGAACGCGGCGGCGGCCGCCTCGTTATACAATTGACCCGACTGCGCCAGGTAGGCTCTGCCGAGATCGAAGTAGGTCGTTTCGAAGAGGGTTGTCGTGCCTTCCACCGACGCGGGTGTGAGGATGGGCGTATCCACCCGAAGAAAGCCCCGGCTGTCGAGAAAGTCGGTGCATCCCTTCATAACCTCCGCCCGGATTCGCATCAGGGCATGCTGCCTCCGGCTGCGCAGCCACAAGTGGCGGTGGTCCATGAGGAACTCGACGCCATGCTCCTTTGGGGTGATGGGGTAGGGCGCCGCCTGCTGCACGACCTGCAGGTCCGCCAGGCTCAGTTCGTATCCTCCCGGCGCACGCGGATCCGCCCGCAGCATGCCGCGCACAATAATGGAAGACTCCTGCGTCAGCGCCTCGGCCGCCTGGAAAGCCACCGCCGGGACCTCCGATTTGGCCATCACCGCCTGCATGATTCCCGATCCGTCGCGGATCAACAGAAAATGGATCTTCCCACTGCTGCGTTTGTTGTACAGCCAGCCGCGGATCTCGACCTCGCGGCCGACGTGCGCCCCGGCGTCCTCGATACGGATCGGCATGTCGTCCTGCCCTCCCGGCATGGGGTGTTCTCCGCAGCGCGCGTCTGCCCTCCGCACGCGCAAGAAACCGTTGGTTGCCATCCCTCATCGACCATGTTATACTCTGCCTGTCGCGTGCAATGCGCGACGGTTTTTTTCCAGGGGCGCTTCCGGACGGAAGCGGTGTGAGTGGGTGGAACGTGGGCCCACTCTTTTTTATGGTGAGATGAAGCGCAGCGAGATCGTGACCCAAGTTGAAGAGCTGGTGCACCCGATTGCCAACCGCATGGGGCTGGAGACGGTGGACGTGCAGATCCATGGTGACGCAAAACGAACCGTGCTGCGGGTCCTGATGGACCGCCTCGAGGGCGGCATCACGGTGGATGAGTGTGCGAAGGTGAGCGAGGCGCTGAGCCGCCAGCTCGACCTCTACGACCTGTTCCCGCACAAATACACGCTCGAGGTTTCCTCGCCCGGGCTGGACCGGCCGCTCCGCACCGACGCGGAGTTTCGCCGCTTCGCCGGCCGGCGGGCGGACGTGATGACCGCCGAACCGGTGCAGGGACAGCGCCGCCTGCGCGGGGTCATCCTGGGTGTGGTCGGGGAGTCGGTCGTGATCGAGCTTGACGGGCGGCAGGTGCAGATCCCGAAGGCGCAGATCCTCCAGGCTCGCCTGATCGTGGACATGGAAGACCTGCGGGCCGATCTCCATCGCCGCCGCGATGTCGAGGTGGACCGATGAACGTTGAACTCATGAAGGCCCTCGAGCAGATCGAGGAAGAAAAGGGCATCAGCAAGGAGGTCATCATCGAAGCGATCGAGGCCGCCCTGCTGTCCGCCTACAAGAAAAACTACGGCGCGTCCGCCCAAAACATGCGCATCGAAGTGGAGCGCGACACGGGCGAGATGCACGCCTATCAGATCCGCACCGTCGTGGAATCGGTCGATGATGAAGCGACGCAGATCGCCCTCGACGAGGTGCGGGAGTGGGACCCGACCGCCCAGATCGGCGAGATGGTGGAGATCGAGGTCACCCCGCGCGACTTCGGCCGGATCGCGGCGCAGACGGCCAAGCAGGTCGTCGTGCAGCGGCTGCGGGAAGCGGAGCGCGATCTGGTGTACAAGGAATTCCGCGACCGAGAGGGTGACATTGTCACCGGTCAGGTGCAGCGGATCGAGCGGAAGAACGTCTATCTCGACCTGGGGCGCATCGAGGCGGTGCTGCCTCCGACGGAGCAAATCCCGCGGGAGAGCTACCGGCAGAGCGAGCGCATCAAGGCGTACGTGGTGGAGGTGCGCCAGGGCACACGCGGACCGCAGATTGTGGTCTCGCGCACTCACCCCGGGCTGCTGAAGCGCCTGTTCGAGCTCGAGGTGCCGGAGATCTACGAAGGCATCGTCGAGATCAAGGCGATCGCGCGCGAGGCCGGCGGCCGCAGCAAGATCGCCGTGTCATCGCGCGACAAGAACGTCGACGCGGTCGGCGCGTGCGTGGGGCCTAAAGGTACTCGTGTGCAGGCCATCGTGGATGAGTTGAAAGGCGAGAAGATTGATATCGTTCCGTGGAACGCCGACCAGGCGTTGTTTGTCGCGGGGGCGCTCAGCCCGGCCAAGGTCTCGCGCGTAGAGATCAACGAGGAGACGAAAACCGCGCTGGTCATCGTCCCGGACAACCAGCTGTCGCTGGCCATCGGGCGTGAGGGCCAGAACGCGCGCCTCGCGGCCAAGCTGACCGGCTGGCGGATCGACATCAAGAGCGATACGCAGATCAGGGAAATCGAGGCGAAGAAGCTATTCGTCGACCTTCCCGTCGAGCAGGGCGGAACCGTGGAGCAGCCGGCGGAAACGCAGGTACCTGTGGAAGTACCCGTGGAAGCGCAGTTACCTGTGGATGCGCAGGCAACAGCGGAGGTGGCGACGACCGCGGAAGCGGAGCCAGTAGTAGAGGTTCAGGCGCCCGTCGACGCGCAAACGCCTGCCGAGGAAGAGACATCCGTCGAGCCGGAAGCGCCTGCGGCGGAGCCGGCTCCTGCCGACGTGCGTGCCGCGGTTGATGCCGATGCCGACGGCCAACAGCGTGTGGATGGAGAGAAGGACGAGGGCAAGCCCGTAGCCGAGGCCGAGCTGGTGGAATCAGAGTCGGATGCCTAAAGTCAGGAAAATCCCGCAGCGGACGTGCGTCGCCTGCGGACGGGCCCGCCCCAAGCGAGAGCTCGTCCGGGCCGTGCGCACGCCGGCGGGGGAGATCAAGGTGGATCTGACGGGCAAGGTTTCGGGACGCGGTGCGTACGTGTGCCCCGAGCCGGAGTGCGTGGAGCGCGGCCTTCGAGAGGGACGCCTCCAGCATGCTCTCGAGATCCCAATTCCGGAATCGGCAATGGATGAACTGCGGCGAGCCGTGGAATTGGCGGCTGCCGGACGCAGGTAAACTGACTGGGGGACCGTGCCAGGATGCGAGTGCACGAGCTGGCCAAGGAACTGGGCGTCAACAGCAAGGTGGTGATGGACGCCCTGGCCGGCATGAAGATTCAGATCAAGAGCCACAGCAGCTCGCTCGACGAGGGGACCGTGGAGCGCGTGCGGCGTCAGGTGAAGGCCAAGACTGCGCCGCAGCCCGCGCCCGCCCCGGGGCCCGTGCGTGTCGCCAAGACGCCCACGGGTGAACGCATCTTAGGGATGCGCAAGATCGTGCTGCCTCCGCCCCC
>Ga0209889_1000536_pt1 | contig 10536 bp, 11 predicted proteins | sample GWRWN1_0_10_FD_187233 | JGI IMG/M metagenome (GOLD analysis project Ga0209889, IMG submission 187233) | Riverbed sediment microbial communities from areas with no vegetation in Columbia River, Washington, USA - GW-RW N1_0_10 (SPAdes)... | ecosystem: Environmental > Aquatic > Freshwater > River >... | reverse complement strand
GAGACAGTGGCGACGAGGTCCAGCGCACACGTCGACACGACGGTCGCGGCGACGGTGGTGTACCAGGCGAGGATCGATCGGATGGGCTCCGGCGTCCCGCGTGCCGTCGCCGAGGCCTCGACCACCGCGCCGGTCGGTCGTTCAACCACACCGGGCGGCATGGGTGACCGCGACTCGCGGGAGCCCGGTCGCCGGGCGGAGCGCCGGGATGCCCGCCCTGACTCCCGGCTTCACGTGAACGTCCAGCGCCCGGGCTGCCGGATCCGCGAGCTCGGCCGCCGGCCAGGGCTCGGTGCCGTACCCGCAGATCACGAGCGCGCAGGTCGGGGTGCCGGTGCACATGGCCCCGATGACAGACGTGTGGACCGGGCCGAGATCGAGCTCCCGGATCGCCTGCAGATCCCGGAGGCTGGCGCTTATCGCGTCCCTCACGTCCTGCTCGCGGGTTCCCTCGTGCTCGACGAACAGCCCGCGGCCCGTCTCACCGTCTTGGGCCCAGCCGACGCCCGCCCAGACCTGTTCCCCGGCCACGCCGGTTCGCTGCTCGGCGTAGACGGCGTACAACCGATCGCCCCACCCTCCTTCCTGTGCGAACGGGCAACGCTCGACCTCGAGGACCCTGCCGTTCGGGGGGATCACCGAGCTCAGGCGGATCAGGTTGTAGTTGGCGACACCAGCGCCGACGAGCGCCGCGTCGAAGGCGGCCAGCTCGGTGCTTCCGCGACCGATGGCCTTGGCCAAGTACAGGTTCATGCGTTGCTCTCCACGAGCGCACCGTGAAGGGGAGACATAACCGGGCCGTTACCCCGGCACCGTGTGCGTGTCCCACTCCCGAGCGACCGTCCGCGACCCCGCAGATACGCTCACGTCCGATGAGCCGACAGCAGTCGTCTGGCGGTCGTCGTGCGCCGTTGCCTCCCTCACCGCTGCGCGGCGAACTGGTCCGCACGCGTCTGGTCGACGCGCTCGCTGTCCGGTTCGACGTGCCCGTCATGGCGGTGGTGGCGGGAGCCGGGTACGGCAAGACCACGGCGCTCGCCCAGGCGATCCGGGCCAACGACACCGCGCCGCGCGGCATCGACGCCTGGGTTGCATGCGAGCCGGGCGACGAGGACGCCGGTCGCTTGTCGTCGGCCATCCTCGTAGCGCTTGGTGCCACCTCACGGGGTGGCAGCCACCTCGATCGCGTCGTCGGGGCGTTGGGCGCCGCGGCGCCGGTCGATGTCTGTGTCGTCCTCGACGACCTGCACGAGCTCCCGGCCATGTCGGCCGGCGAGCAGCTCGTGTGCGATCTGACGAGGCGGCTGCCGCCTCACGCGCACGTCGTCGTCGCCAGCCGTCATCCCGTGCCGATCCCGCTCGCTCGCCGGCGCGCCGCCGGGCAGCTCGCCGAGCTCGACGGGGAGGCCCTGGCGCTCACGGACGCGGAGGTCGGCGCGCTCGCCGGAATGGTCGGTGAAGATCAGGCGGCCTGCGACGGCTTGGCCGGGTGGCCGTCCTTGGTGCGGCTCGTCCTGTCAGCGCCGCCGGGAGCCACGCGGCAGTTCCTCTGGGAGGAGATCGTCGCGGGATTGCCGCCGCCCGAGCGATCGGGGCTGCTGGCGCTCGCCGTGCTGGGGTCGGGCTCGGCAACCGAGGTGGCGCTGGTCGCCGGATGCGAGGTCGACATCGACCGGCTCGTAGGCGCGGTCCCGCTCCTGCACCAGGACGCGCAAGGCAGGCTCGGCGCCCACCAGCTGTGGGAGGACGCGGCCGAGCGGATCTTTCCGGCGGCGAACGTCCAGGAGATCCGCCGCCGGGCCCTCCACCTGCTCGTCGAGCGCGGCGAGACCGTGCGCATGGGATCGGCCGCCGTGCGCTGGCGTGACCCCGACATGTTCCGCATCGCATGCGTCTCGCTCGTTCGCGAGAGCCTCGGCGTCCTGCCGACCGACACGGCCGAACGTTGGCTGGCGTACACGCCGCCCGACGGTGTCGGCACCCCGGAACACCGGCTCCTCGGGTTGGCCCTGCGCTACGCGCAGGATCGACATCACGAGAACATGGACAGCGAGCTCGACGAGCTGGAGACCGGCTTCGTCGAACGTCGCGACACGGACGCGCAGGCCGTCTGCCTTGCCCTGGGCGTCGTCTCGGCCCACGCGCGCAACGACGTCGCGCGTGTCCTGACGCTGACGGAACGCATCAAGATGCTTCCGGGGATCGACCAGCAGCCCGAGCTGCAGTTCTTCGTGGATGCGGTCGACGCTGCGGAGGCGTCGCTGGCCGGCGATGTGGAGCGGTGCCTACGGACGATAGAAGCGATGGCCGTCGATCAGGTGCCACTGCTCGTGCGAGAGCTCATCACGCGTTTGCACGCGACGATGCTGGTGCTGGCGGGGCGAGCCGAGGAGGCCGTTCCGATCGCCCGACCGCTGCTCGAGTCGCCCCATGCCTACGTGCGTTCGGTCCCGTCGATGCTCCGCTGGTTGGCCGGGGATCCCTCGGACTACTTGGCCACACCGCTTTCTATGGAACCGCTTCTGGAGGACAACAACCTCTACCGGTTCGTCTCGGCGGCGCATGGCGCAGCGGTGGCGGCATCGCTCGGCGACCGACCGCTCGCGGAGGTCGTGCGTCCAGAGTTCGAAGGAACCGTGGGCAAGGACCTCGATGCGCGCGACAGCGCCATCGCGGCCACCGCGCTCGCCGGCTGCAAGATCCTCGATCACGATGAGCGAGGGGCGGCCTCGGCGATTGCCGACCACCTCGCTCGCCACCCACTCGCAGACGCCCCCGCCCAAGCGCGCCTCCGGCGGAACCTGGCGATCGCCTACGTGCTCAGTGAGACCGCGCGCGACTGTTGGGATGCCGCCGAGCTCGGCCCGATGCATCACCGAGCCCGGACGGTGGCCCGTCATCTCCTGGCCGCCCGTGACGGCCGCCTCAGCCGTCACGCCGAGCTCGGATCCGCCTCCATCGTGTTGACCTCGTTGCCGCTGGCCTGGTCGGTCGAGCTCGCCGTCCGCGCCGACGCCGCCGGTTGCCCCGACGGCAGCCAGCTCATCCGAACGCTCGCCGCTTGGCTACCTGCGCCGACTCGCGGCGAGCTCGAGTGGCTGGCTGCGCACGGGGACGCGACGTGCCAGGCCCATGCCGCGAGCATCCTCGACGACGTTCGAGCCCTCACCCAAGAGCCGCTCAGCATCGAGGTGTTCGGTCCGCTACGACTGCGAACAGGCGACGCCGAGAGCTCGGGCCCCGAACTTCGTCGCGCCCGCGTGCGGACCCTGCTTGCGCTGCTCGTGCTGCGAGGCCCGCTCCGTCGCGAGTGGATCTGCGACATCCTGTGGCCCGACCTCGAGCCCGAGGCGGCCGCCCAGAACCTCCGCGTCACCCTCAGCCGGCTTCGACGGCTGCTCGAGCCCGACCGTCCTGCCGGCCAGTCGACCTCGACGCTTCGATGCCACACCGACACGATCGAGCTCGCGGGACCACCACTGGTCGAGACCGACCTCGAGCGGTTCCACCGGTATCTCGCGGAGGCCGACCACGCGCAGCAGATCGGCGATTCCGCCGAGGAGGTCGCCTGCCTCTCCCGAGCGGTCGACTTGTGGCGCGGCGACCCGCTCCTCGATCTCGACTCGATCGACGAGCTACGAGGTGAGGTCGAGCATGTCCGTCGCGCTCTGGTCGACGGATGTCTGCGGCTCGGCGAGCTCCTCCTGGTGGCCGGGCGGTTCGACGAGTCGCTCCGATGCGCCGAACGGAGCCGAGTGGCGTCGCCGTATTCAGAGCGAGCACACCGACTGGCGATCGCGTGCCATCTCCAGCGCCACGACCACTCCGGCTTGGAGACCGCCCTGCGGTCGACGCGAGCGTTGCTGGACGAGCTCGACGTCGAACCGGAGGACGCCACGAAGATGCTCGTTCGCCGGGCCGGCGTCCGGCTCGGCGGGGGCGAGGGCGTCGGCGCTCTGTCCGGGTTCGGTGCGAGGCCGTAGGGTCTGTCGGAGCTCGCCCGCAGCGAATCTCTGCCGTTCCGGTTCGCTGACCGCCAGAACGTGTCGCTGACGGTGCGGGCCGTCTACGACGGCAACGCCACCGGCGGCGAGGCGACCTGGATCGTGGGCCTCGTCACCTTCGAGAAGCACGTCGCGACCAGTTCGACCGCCGGGTGTTCGTGACGGTCGACTCGGGCCTGACGGCAGCGGAGTCCCGGGCCGCCCTGGACGCGGCTCAACGTGCCAGAGGCGATCGCCAGCGAGTAGCGCGGCCGGTTCGACAACGGCGGTTTGTTTCGCACTAGCGGGGGTCGAAGCCCCCCGCTTCTGCGCGGCGAACATCTCGCGGGCGAGTACTCGGCCTGCTCCGGACCTACGCTCGGGCGCCATGGCGAGACCGCACAGGCGCGAGGTGTTGGGCGTGGGACCGGCCCGGATTCCGAGGAAAACGTACGAGATCGAGCTGCGCCGGCTACAGGTCGAGTTGGTCAAGTTGCAGGAGTGGGTGCGCGCCGAGGGCCGCCGCGTGGTGGCGATCTTCGAAGGCCGGGACGCGGCGGGGAAGGGTGGAGCCATCAAGCGCGTCACGGAGTTCCTCAACCCGCGCTTCGCCCGGATCGCCGCGCTGCCGGTGCCGACCGAGCGCCAGCGCACGCAGTGGTACTTCCAGCGCTACGTCGACCACCTCCCGGCCGCCGGCGAGGTCGTCTTGTTCGACCGGTCGTGGTACAACCGGGCCGGCGTCGAGCACGTGATGGGGTTCTGCACGCCCGACGAGTACCAGCGGTTTCTCCATCAGTGCCCGATCTTCGAGCGGCTGCTCGTCGAGGACGGCATCCTGCTGCGGAAGTACTGGTTCTCGGTCAGCGACGAGGAGCAGGAGAGGCGATTCCATGCCCGTCACGACGACCCGCTGCGGTCGTGGAAGCTGTCGCCGATGGACCCCGAGTCGATCACCCGCTGGGAGGACTACTCGCGGGCCAAAGACCAGATGATGGTGCACACCGACATCCCCGAGTCCCCGTGGTTCGTCGTCGAGAGCGACGACAAGCGGGCGGCCCGGCTGAACATGATCGCCCACCTACTGTCCACCATCGCCTACGGCGACGTCGCTCATCCGGCCATCAAGCTGCCGCACCGCCCCAAATCGAGCGGATACGAGCGCCCCCCGCGCACTGAGCAGCATTACGTCCCCGACTACGCCGCCACACTGATCGACTGAACAATCGTTCGCGCGGCGTGGGAACAGCTCACCCCGTCCAGCGATCCGCGAGTCGATAGCGATGGAGGTACCCCGCTGACGACCACCGACGGCCCCGATGTAACGGCTTTCGAGTCTCGTCAGCCAGCCATCGCGCCGGAACTCGTCTACTGCGAGCGCGTAGGGTGAGCGTACGAGTGGCCTGAACGGGCGCGTCAGGCCCGGGGAGGGCATCACGACCCGGATCTAGGGCGCTCCGATGGACCCACGAGAACAGCGCGACGATGATCGGCCGATTCGTCGAACTCGACCCACCCCGGAGGCTCTGTTCCTCTACGGCTGGAGCACGACCTCATGGGCGTCCGCCCAGAGTCCACCATCGTCGGGATCGAGCGCCTTTCATACGGGTCCGACGAGGTGGCAGACCCGTGCTGGGTCGCATTCGCTCGGGTCCAGCGTGCGGGCGCGACTGGCGAGACGGTCGAGCTCCGCCCCCAAGCTTTGGAGCTCGGCAATGCGTTGGTGGACCTCAGCGGCTCGGGTTCGGATGAGGCCGAGCACGTGGTCGCAAGGCGCCTCGCCGCGCTCGCGCATCGCGACGATCCCCCGGATCTCGCCGAGGGTGAGCCCGAGGGCCTGGGCGGCGCGTACGAACGCCAACCGCTCGATCGCCCGCTGGTCGTAGATGCGGTAGCCGGCCGGTGTGCGGTCGGGTGGGGTGAGCACCCCGATCTGCTCGTAGTAGCGGATGGTCTTGGCAGGCACACCGGTGCGTTCCGCCAGCTCGCCAATCTGAAGCATGGCCTTGACCTTCCCCTACGCGGGAACCTTTACGCTACCGGCCATGGACATCGACCTGCTGTTCGTGGCTGGTTGCCCCAATCGACAACTCATGCGCCGCAACCTCGATGCGGCGCTGGTCGAGGTGGGGATCGACGCAACGATTCATGAACGCGAGGTGCGCAGCGCGGGTGACGCCGCCCGCTGGGGGATGCACGGATCGCCGACCCTGCTGGTCGACGGCCGCGACCCCTTCGGGAACGCCGAGGCGACCGTCTCGTGCCGGTTGTACCGGGACGCTGCCGGAGTCCACGGCGCCCCCTCGGTCGCCCAGCTTCGGGCGGTGCTGGCGACGTGACCGGGGCGGCCCAGGGGAGCCCTACGAGCGAGAGCGGCTGCGACGACGACCTCTCGAGCCGCCCCGAGGCCCGCGTCGAGGCCCGCCAGTTCGGGCTGCGGGGTTTCGTTGCCCTGTGGCGCGGCGCCCGACCGATCGTAGGCGAGCTGACCGACCACGCCGCGATCGTCGATGCACTGGTGACGGCCGGCCGCGTTGAGCTCGACGAGCATGGCGTCGTTGTTGGCGTGCATGGCCTGGTCGCCCGGGCCACGCCGCACCGGATCGAGCACCGCGATGGTGAGGTGCATACGTGGTGCGCGCTGGACGCCGTCGGCATCCCGGCCGCCTTGGGAATCGACGCCACTGCCCGTACGAGCTGTCCCACATGTGGCGCCGGGTTGGCGGTCGAACTCCGCGGCGGCGAGCCGGTCGGTGCCGAGGCGGCTCGCCTGTGGGTCCCCGGCGGTCCATGCGCGCATCTGGTCGAGGACTTCTGCCAGCACGCCAACCTGTACTGCAACGCCGACCATCTGGCGGCCGCCGTTCCGTCCGGGTCCCGCGGTCAGGCGATGAGTGTCGCGCAGGCCGCCTCGATCGGCCGCGCCGTTTGGCGCGACGCCGCCGCGGCCCTTCGGACGGCTGTTGAGGATCGGCCATGGCCACGCTGACAGCGTGCTGGTGCTGCGGCGAGGAGCGTGCCACCGCCGAACTGGTGCGGCTGGGATGCCACGACGAGGTCGCCTTGTGCGATGGGTGCGTTGGTTGGCTGGCAGACCAGCGAGCCCAACGCGGTGCGGTCGGTGTGCGCCGGGCGATCCCGATCTTGCTCACCGCCGACATGCGGCGCGCCCTGGAGCACTACCAGGCCCTCGGTTTCGCCACCGAGTCCTGGGAGGGTGGCGGTTACGCATTCCTAACCCGCGGCGACGTCGAGCTCCACCTCGGCGAGGTCGAACCCTGTGATCCCGGCTCCAACACCGTCAGCTGCTACCTCCACGTCCGTGACGCCGATGCCTTGTACGCCGAGTGGGCGGCGGCCGGGGTCGGCGGGCAACTCAGCGCGCCGATCGACACCGACTACGGGCTCCGGGAGGGCCACCACGTGGACCCGGACGGCAACGTCATCCGCTTCGGTTCACCGATTCAAGAGCGGCCCGACGACACGGCACGCGAGCCCACCTAGCCAGGATTCGATCGCAACGCGCAGGCGCGTGTCCCGACCGATGGCGAGGCCCGGGACGCGCTGATCGCCGGGCCACCTGGGCCCGGCGATCACCTCCGCCGTGGCCGTGCCTGGCGATGCCAGACGCAGCCGGCGGTCATGCCTTCATGCGGCGCACGTGCAACAGCCCGGCGGCAACCAGACCAGCCATGACGGCGGCGCCGGCGAAGGCGACCCAGGCGGCGATGGCGGCGATCCGCCCGATGGTCGACCAGGCGAAGCTCGAGAGCAGCAGACCCCGGAGCGTCTCGCCCCTGAACAGCGAGTCGCGCTGGGCCTTGAGCTGGTCGGCGGTGGCCTGCAGGTCGGCGATCTGCGCCTCGCTGGCGCCGGCTTCGCGGGCGTCGACCACGGCCTGGGCGGCGCCCCGGTCGTCGATCTCGGCGTAGGTCTTGCCGTCGGCGATGCCTTGCATGTGGCCGGCGATGAAGCCGGCGTAGGCCTCGGCCTCGCTACCCGTGGTCACCTGCTGGTCGGCGAAGCGCACCAGGTCGTCGCGTCCCTCCTCGCGGAGGCTGGCCTCGTCGGGGAAGAAGACGCGCTGCGAGGACAGCTCGTCATGGACGTAGTCGTTGGCGAAGTCGGCGCCCCAGGTGAGCAGTCCGCCGGCTGCGGCAAACACCATCGCCGCGATCACGCCGAACCCGATCAGGAGCTTGTCGATCCGGCGCCTGGGCAGCCGAACCACGTCGTCCTGGCGGTCGGTGGTGAGTGGGCGTTCGATCGTAGAGGTACTCATCTCCGTTCCTCTCGTTGCTTTGCGGATCGAACGATCCGGTCAACCTGACGGTACGAATCGGAGCCGCACGCTCTGTAGGGCCGAAGGTCCCACCGAAGGCCCGCTTTCGGCACAACGACGCGCCGCTGGCGATGTGTGCGCGGTGTCAGCGCCTGGCAACGCCCTCGTACATGTAGGTGAAGGTGCGCGGGCCGGGAACCTCGGGGTGATCGAGCCGCTCGATCACGAGCCCCGATGCGGCCACCAGCTCGTCGATGGGGCGGTTGAGGTGGCAGCCACTCGCCACGCGACGCTGGATCGGGGTGAGCCGGTCCTGCCAGCGTGCCACCCGGGAATCGGGTGCCCGGCCGTGCTCGACGAAGTGGAGCATCCCGCTGGGTTTCAGCACGCGGTGGACCTCACGGAGGGCGCGTACGACGTCGGGGATCGTGCATAGCGTCCAGGTCGTGAGCACGTGGTCGATGCACGCGTCGCCGACCGGCAGCTCCTGACCGTCGAGCCCGATGTACTCGACCGGAACGGGGCAGGCGGCCACTCGCCCGGCCGCGAGCTTGCGGCCCACGACGGACGGCTCGACGGCTCGCACGCGGGTGACCGTCGCCGGATAGTGGGGCACGTTGCGCCCCGAGCCGAACCCGATCTCCAGAACCTCGCCCTCGAGACCAAGGGTGGCGCGGGCCCGCAGGCGGTCGAAGGGGCGCCCGTTCAGCGCCCGGTTGGTCACCCGAGGGACGATCTGCTCGCGGTAGAAGCCCACGGGGTCAGTTTGTCTCCCGAACCGCCTGGCGATAGGGCGGTGCCACCCTCGTCCTGGTGAAGGGCATGCCCCTATGGGGTGGCGGGGTTTCGGTCGCGGAACCAGGTGACGGTCTGAGCGATGGCGTCGTCGAGGGGGGTGGGATCGATCCCGAGGCGGCTTTGGGCCTTGGTGTTGTCGACGATGAAGGGCTGGGTGAACTCGTAGCGCATCTCGTGATCACCTATTACCCGGGCTGGCTTGCCGGCCAGGGCCGCACCGATGACGAGTGCGTCAAACGTGGCTCGTGGCCTGTCGCCGCCGGAAGGCGGCCGCCTTGACCCGGTTCTGGCAGGTGGTCGAGCAGAAGCGGCGGCTCCCGTTCTTGGATCCGTCGAGGAACACGCGGTCGCAGTCGTCGCTGTCGCACGTCCCCAGACGGTTGCCCTCGCCGGCTCCGATCATGCGGGCCATCGCTTCGGCGCTGACCGCCGTTGCCATCGGCACGAGCCCCGCGTCGATCGGGTGGTGGTGCACGTGCCAGCGCCCGTCGTCCTTCGCCAGATGAGGATGCGCGGTGTGTGCTGCCAGCAGCTCGTTGAGCCGGCTCGCGGCGGCGTCGATGTTGCGGTGGTGGAGGTTCCGGAAGACCTCCCGCAGCTGCGTGGCCAGCGTGATGAAGCCGGGGACGTCTCGGTCGCGGAGTTGCGCCGCTGAGGCGGGGTCGATCTCCAGTACCCGCTTGACGGCCGAGAAGGGCTCGGTCGGCGGGACCGGCCGACCGAAGGCGTGTCTGAGAGTCAGCCCGTTGACCAGGTCGACCGCCACGACGAGTCCCGAGTCTTCGTAACTGCCGAATTGCTCTTGATCAGTCACGTGCCCCTCGCTAGCGTGATCAATCACTGGCAAACAAGTATATGCCAGTGACGAACGTGACCACCACCGGAAGGGGGACGGGGCCCGAGCCGCGACACGGAGCTCCCCGAACAGCGCCATGGAGAAGCAAGCACTCGAAGGCAAGGTTGCGCTGGTTGCCGGCGCCAGCCGTGCTGCGGGGCGGGGGATCGCGGTCCAGCTGGGCGCCGCCGGCGCCACCGTCTATTGCACCGGGCGGACGACTCAGCATGAGCGTTCGGAGATGAACCGGCCCGAGACGATCGAGGAGACCGCCGCACTGGTCGATGCCGCCGGCGGGCGGGGGGTCGCCGTTCAGGCCGACCACCTCCAGCCCGAGCAGGTTGAGGCCTTGGTAGGCCGCATCGAGCGTGAGCAGGGCGCCCTTCACGTGCTCGTCAACGACATCTGGGGTGCGACCACCATGGAGTGGGACAAGACGGTGTGGGAATCGTCGCTGGAGATCGGGCTGCGAACCCTGCGACTGGCCGTGGACACCCACGCCATCACCGCCCACTTCGCTCTGCCCTTGCTCATCCGCTCGCCGGGCGGGCTGGTGGTCGAAGTGACCGACGGGACCGCCGAGTACAACGCCACCAACTACCGAGTCTCGTTCTTCTACGACCTGGCCAAGGCGGCCA
>Ga0209889_1000535_pt1 | contig 10549 bp, 8 predicted proteins | sample GWRWN1_0_10_FD_187233 | JGI IMG/M metagenome (GOLD analysis project Ga0209889, IMG submission 187233) | Riverbed sediment microbial communities from areas with no vegetation in Columbia River, Washington, USA - GW-RW N1_0_10 (SPAdes)... | ecosystem: Environmental > Aquatic > Freshwater > River >... | reverse complement strand
AGCCGAGCGCGGCGGTGAGCGGGGCGGAGATGGCCGGCGCCCGGTCGCCGGAGGGCAGGGGGGCGCCCTTGTGCGTCTCCCACTCGATGGCCGACCCGCCGGCCTCGTCGATCAACCGCTGCAGGTCCTCGGGGCCAGCGGGCGTGGCCGACGGATTGCCGGCCCACAGCACCACCTCCCCGGGGGCCCACGACGCCTGCAGCGCGGGCGCCTGCACCACCTCGGCCACCGCCTCGCTCGACGGCGCCCGCGCCGCCTCGTCACCGTCGCCAAGCGTTTCCGGGTCGGGAAGGTCGACGTCCTCGCCGGTGACCCGCATGAGCGCCGCCGCGACAGCGGCCCGCTCGTCCGACAGATCGGCGAGCGCCTGGTCACGCTCGTGGCGGTCCGAGCGCGCGAGCGCCTCCAGCGTGTCCTCGATCTCCTCGAGCATGTGGTGCAGGGTCGCGGCCCAACGCTGCGGCTGGGCCGCAAGTGTCTCCAGGTCGTCTGCCGCGATCTGCCCGTCGACCTCGAACGCGACGAGCGCCTCGAAGCTGGTTTGGTCCAGTTGAGTCTCCATCGTCTGCTGGCCCATGCCGGTGTACGGCGCCGCACGGCCAGGTGTCCGCCATCTACCCAGGGGGATGGCTGTGATCAGTCTACGGCGTCCGGCACCCGAATCGGTGACACCTCCTCTACCAGGCTAGGTTGCCGATAACGGCCGTTACCACGTGCCAGGGGCCACCGGGGAGGTCGGCAGGCAGTGATCCGTTCCGATATTCGTTCCCGGGGGCGGTGAACGCTGTGCCCGCTCCATGGCCGCTCCGCTTCGGCGCCTTCTTCGCCCCGTTCCATCCGGTCGGTCAGAACCCCACCCTGGCGCTGGAGTACGACCTCGACCGGGTGGTCGCGCTCGATCGCTTCGGCTATGACGAGGTCTGGTTCGGCGAGCACCATTCGGGCGGATACGAGATCATCGCCTCGCCCGAGGTTTTCATCGCTGCCGCCGCCGAGCGCACCCGCCACATCATGCTGGGGACGGGCGTGGTGTCGCTCCCCTACCACCATCCCTGGTTGGTGGCCGACCGGATGGTGCTCCTCGACCACCTCACCAAGGGTCGCGTCATCTTCGGCGCCGGACCGGGCGCGCTGCCCAGTGATGCCTTCATGCTGGGCATCGACCCGGTGGACCAGCGGCGGATGATGGAGGAATCGCTCGAGGCGATCCTGGCCCTGTTGCGCGACGACGAGCCGGTCACGCGCCAGACCGACTGGTTCACGATGCGCGACTGCCGGCTCCAGGTGCGCCCCTACACCTACCCCCATTTCGAGGTGGCTGTGGCGGCTATGGTCTCGCCCTCGGGGCCGCGGCTGGCCGGCACCTACGGCGTATCGCTGCTGTCGCTGTCGATGACCCTGCTCGAGGGCTTCGCCGCCATCGGCCAGGCCTGGGGCGTCGTCCAGGAACAGGCGCGTGCGGCCGGACGCCCCGAGCCCGATCGCCAGAGCTGGCGGGTCCTGGGGGCGCTGCACCTCGCCGAGACCCGTGATCAGGCCATCGAGGACTGCACCCACGGCCTGCAGGACTTCGCCGATTACTTCGGGGGTGGCGCCGGTTTCGTACCACTGGCCAACCAGGTCGACGGCGGGCCCCGCACACCGCGGGAGTTCGTCGAGACCTACGCCGAGTCGGGCAACGTCGTCATCGGCACACCCGACGACGCCATCGCCTACATCGAGGGATTGATCGAGCAGTCGGGCGGGTTCGGCACGTTCCTGCTGCTGGGCCATGACTGGGCCGACCCCGAGGCGACCATGCGCTCCTACCGACTGTTCGCTCGCGAGGTCGTCCCCCACTTCACCGGCCACCTCGCCGCCCCCCGGGCGTCGCACGAGTGGGCAGTGGAGCAGCGGGGCGATCTGTTCGGTGCCGCCGGCCAGGCGATTCTCAATGCCATCACCTCCCACGTGGAGGAGGCGCAGGCCAAGAGCCATGCGGCCGGTGGCGATGGTGAGGCGAAGGGGGGCTGATGCGGGCGCTTGTGCTCCGCGGAGCATCCGAGCTGATCGTCCGGGACGACATCCCCGATCCCGAGCCGGGCTTCGGACAGGTGTTGGCGCAGGTCAAGGCCTGCGGCATCTGCGGGTCAGACCTGCACTTCGTCCAGCACGCAGCCACCATGCTGGGCCTGCTGGCGGACATGGAGGGGTTGCCCGACTTCGGGGCGCCTCCGCTAGACCTCGGCCGTGACGTGTTCATGGGCCACGAGTTCGCTGCCGAGGTGCTCGAGGTCGGGCCCGATACGGTCGGGCCGCCTCCGGGGACGATCGTCACGTCGGTCCCGATCATGCTCACGCAGACGGGCCTGCGCGACATCGTCTACAGCAATGACCTCCCTGCCGGCTATGGCGAACGCATCCTGCTGTCGGCGCCATTCGTCCAAGTGGTGCCGAACGGGTTGGATCCGCGCCACGCCGCATTGGCCGAGCCGATGGCGGTCGGCCGTCACGCCGTCAACCGTTCGGGCATCGGCGCCGGCGAGGGGGCCGTCGTGCTCGGTTGCGGGCCGGTCGGCCTGGCCGTGATCGCAGCACTCGGGCTCCGGCGGGCGGAGCCGATCGTGGCCGCCGACCTGTCCCCGGCCCGCCGGTCGCTGGCCACCGTCATGGGTGCCCACGAGGTCGTCGATCCGGCGGTCGAGCCCGCCTTCGACGCCTGGAAGCGGGCCGGAGGCGGTGGGCCACCAGTCGTGTTCGAGGCGATCGGCGTGCCCGGCATCATCGACGACGCGCTGCGGTCGGCGCCGGCGCAGAGCCGCATCGTGGTGGTGGGGGTGTGCATGCAGCCCGACACCGTGACGCCCTTCTTCGGCATCTCCAAGGAGCTGAGCCTGCAGTTCGTGCTGGCCTATGACCCCATGGAGTTCGAGGCCAGCTTGCGCTCGATCGCCGAAGGCGAGATCGGCGTGGCACCGCTGATCACCGGCGAGGTCGGGCTCGACGGCGTGCCCGGGGCCTTCCGCGAGCTCGCCGACCCCGACAGACACTGCAAGGTCCTGGTGGTTCCCTGACAGATCCGATGGAGGCGCCCCCTGTTATCGACGACCAGACGCTGTCCCGCCGGGCCCGGCGGCTGGCGGCCACGATCGAGCCATTCGTCGGGCAGGTGTACTTCGCGCCCGAGTGCCACGGAGAGTATGTGGGGCTGGGATTCGGCCCCAGCCCGGGCACCGTCGCCAACGGGGTGCAGCTGCCTGACGGACCCGCCTACTTCTGCAGCCGCGGTTCGGCGCTCGGGCAGGTGCCAGGCGAGCTGGTCGCCGCCGCCTTCGCCGTGTTCAACCCCACCGTGGTGGTGCCGGCGGTAGCGCACGGGTGGGCGCTGACCGACGCCGCCACCATCGCCAGGGCGCGGGCCGGGGGCGCCACCGCCCAGCTGGTGCGCATCCTCGGCGAGTCGCCGGTCGGCCTGGCTCAGGTGACGGCGCTGCTGACGCGCGCCACCGATCCGCTCCGGGTGGAGGGCCGGCCCCTGTACGCCGGGCTGCGGTCGCTCGGGCTCCCCGGCGACCCGGTCGGCGCCGCCTGGCGGCTCGCCGATCTTCTGCGGGAGTTCCGGGGCGACGCGCACACCGCCGCCTGGACGACCGCCGGGTTCGACGCCGTGGAGATCGGGCTGCTCACCGAGCTGTACTGGGGGCTGCCGATGCGCAGCTACATCCGCAGCCGAGCCTGGTCGTCGGTCGAGCTCGGCGAGGGGGCGGAGCGCCTGCGCAGTCGGGGGCTGCTCGACGGGGACGGGTTCTCCGAACGCGGGCGTGCCGCGCGCGAGGCGGTCGAGGTGGCCACCGACCGCCACATGCGGCCCGCGATCGAGGCGTTGGGCGCCGACCTCGACGAGCTCGTCGGGATCGTCGAACCCTGGAGCGCCGCCGTGCGCGAAGCAGGCGGCTACCTGCCCCGGGGCCCGCACGATCTTGGTGGCGGCCGTCGCTAGACACTGGCTTTATCCCCGGGAATGGTCGCTCCGGCAGCCGATCCCGCGAACAAAACGCGGCAGACTCGCCGCCGTGACCGTGGACGTCCTGGACCGGCGCACGCTCAACCGCGCCACCCTCGCACGCCAATTGCTGCTCGAGCGGAGCGCGATGCCGGTCCTCGACGCGGTCGCGCATCTGGTGGGGCTCCAAGCGCAGGTGCCCCTCAACCCGTACCACGCTTTGTGGTCCCGCCTGGTCCGGTTCCGGCCCGGCGATCTGGCGCAGGCGATGCTCGACCGCCAGGCGGTCCGGATCGTGGTCATGCGCGCCACGATCCACCTCGTCACCGCCGACGACTGCCTGGTTTTGCGGTCCCTGGCCCAGCCGGTTCTGGACGCCGAGCTGACCAGGCACCGCGACTACGGGCCACCGCTGCGGGACGTCGACCTCGACCCGGTCCTCGACTTCGCCCGACAAGTCCTGGCCGAGCAGCCGCTGAGCAACACCGAACTGCGCGCCGCCATGGCCGAGAAGTTTCCCGAGCTCGATGCCGCGGCCCTGGCCTACGCCTGCCGCTGCAAGCTCGGCCTCATCCAGGTACCACCCCGCGGGGTGTGGGGCCGCAGCGGCCAGGTGAAGGTGACCACAGTCGAGTCGTGGCTCGGTCGTCCGCCGGTGAGCGACCCACCGATCGACGAGGTGATCATGCGTTACTTCGCCGCCTTCGGGCCGGCGGCCGTGGCCGACGTGGCGGCGTGGTCGCGCCTGACCGGGCTGCGCGAGGTGGTGGACCGGTTGCGGCCGCGGCTTCGCCCGTTCCGCGACGAGCGGGGCCGGGAACTGTTCGACGTCCCGGACGCGCCTCGAGCGGATCCGGGCACGCCGGCGCCGCCCCGCTTCCTGCCCGAATACGACAACCTGTTGCTCTCGCATGACGACCGCAGTCGCTTCTTCGCTGACGACGACAAGGTTCGTGCCAGCCTTTTCGGTGCCGACCGTAAGGTCAGCGGGTCGGTCCTCCACGACGGCTTCGCGTGCGGCACTTGGCGGATCGACGTCGACCGCGACGGCGGCGCCGCCGCCATCGTCGTGGACCACGCAGGACGGCTGAACCAGCGGGCGAGGGCCGCGGTAGCGGCCGAGGGACGCCGACTGCTGCGCTTCCTCGCCCCCGATGCCGGTGGCCACGACGTCAGGTTCGTCGCGCTGGCCTGACCTGACCCTCGGCGGAGGTCGCGGTGAAATGCGCTAGCCGCGATGAATCCGACGTCCTCGGGCGGTCCAACTCCCTGAGAACCTTGGAGGCAAACCATGAGCATCGCGTTCCCAGGCGAGTCCGCCGAGTATCGAGCGGCGCGTGACCGGCTGCTCGACCAGGAGATCGAGCTGCGCCGCGCCATGGAACGCGTGGCGGCGACGCGCCGGGAGCTGCCGCCGGGCGGCGCTGTCCCCGAGGACTATGTCTTCCAGGGTGCGGGCCCGGGCGGCGCGCCCACCGACGTCCGGTTGTCCGAGCTGTTCGCCCCGGGCAGGGACTCGCTCGTGATCTACAGCGCGATGTTCCCCCGCGACCCCAGCGACGACCGGCCGGGGCCCAGCGGCGGTCAGACGGCGCTCCTACCTATTCTCGAGGGACCGTGCCCGTCGTGCACAGCCCTGCTCGACCAGCTCGACGGGGCAACCGAGCATGTCTCCCAGCGGGCCAACCTGGCAGTGGTGGCCAAGGCCCCCCTGGCGCGTGTCCTCGCGTTCGCCGAGGAGCGGGGCTGGCGACGGTTGCGGCTGCTGTCCTCGGCCGGCAACACCTACAACGGCGACTACCACGCCGAGACGCCGGCGGGCGACCAGCGGCCGATCCTGAACGTGTTCCACCGTGACGGCGAGATCGTCCGCCATTCCTGGGGGTCGGAGCTCCTCTACGCCCCGACCGACCCCGGCCAGGATCCCCGCCACGTCGGCACCCTCGAGCCGCTCTGGAATCTCTTCGACTTCACCCCCGAGGGTCGCCCGACCGACTGGGAGGAGCAGTTGAGCTACTCATGACAGCCGCTTCTCGAACCAGTGGTGGGCGTAGCGCTCATCGTTGAAGGCTTCGACCTCGCGGTAGCCGGACGAGCGATAGAGGTTGATGGCCTCGCCGAGTGATCTGTTCGTGTCCAACCGCACGGCGCGGCTACCGCCGGCCGCGGCGCGTCCCTCGAGCTCGGCCAGCAGGCGCCGCCCGATCCCGAGACCGCGGGCCGACTCGGCGACCCACATGCGCTTGATCTCGGCCGGTTTGTCGCCGCGGAACCTCAGGGCGCCGCACCCGATCGGCTCGGCGTGCAGCCTTGCGACCAGGAACACCCCGACCGGCGGCCGGAGCTCGTCGTGCTGGACGGGGATGCTCGACGCCGGGTCGAACCCGGCGTCGAACCGGCGGTCGAGCTCGGCGAAGTACTCCTGGAGGCAGCGCCGGGCCGCGGGCCGCGCCGGATCGACGGCGTCGATGTCGACCAAGCCGGCCGTGAGCAGCCGCTCGACGTCTGCCATGGCCGAGACCAGCTCTGCGCGCTGGGCCTCGCCGAGCGGTTCGAGGAACGCTCGGGCCAGCTCATCGCTGCGCCCGTCGAGGACGGCCCGCTCGGCTGCGCCGGCGGGCGTGACGCGGGCGGTGCGGACCCGCCTGTCGCCCTCGTGCGGTCCGACGCTCACGAGCCCCGCCGCCTCCAGCGAACGCAGGAGACGGCTGAGGTAACCGCTGTCGAGGTCGAGTCGAGACCGCAGTGATCGCACGTCGCAGCCGTCGTCACCGATCTCCCAGAGCACCCGTGCCTCGCCGAGGGGACGGTCGCGGGCGAGGTAGTGGTCTTCGAGGGCGCCCACCCGCTGGGTGACCACCCTGTTGAACCGGCGTACCTGGGTCACCATGGTGTCGTCGATTGTCTGACTCTAGTCAGAGGATTGGCCCCAGGCCAGCCTCACCCAGAGTTCGGGTAAGCAACACGCCACCTGCCCCGGGCTGGTGAGGCGTTCTCGGCACGGAATTGGTTGCTGAGCAACCACTTCGGCGCCGGGAAGGTCTTGCGCCCGGGAACAGCCAACTGGTCGGGCGGTGCAGCCCGGCCCGCGGCGTAACGAGCGGGTCCTACACTGATGGTCCAACTCATGCTCGACATGGAGGTGTGTCATGGCCGAGATCGGTGATCGCCTCGTGGTCGCCGCCGCCAAGGGGGCGCCGAGCAAGAGAGGAACCGTCGTCGCCAAGACGGGGTCGATGTTGACCCTCGAATGGCAGGACGGGCACACATCGTCGTTCACGCCGGCGCCCGGCTCTGTGTGGGTCGAAGGGGCGGATTCGCCGGCCGGCCCCGCACGGGACTCCTAGGCCACGGGCGGCTGGCCGACCAGTTCATCGCGTCTCCTGGGCGGTGGCCTCGCGGATCCCCCACCGTTGGTGAAGCCGCCGGAGCGGCCCCGGAGCCCACCAGTTGGCTTCGCCCGCGAGCCGCATGACCGCGGGTACCAGCAGGCCTCGGACGACGGTGGCGTCCATCACGATGGCCAGGGCCAGGCCGAGTCCCATGAGCTTCATGAAGCTCATTCCGCTGGTCACGAAGGCCGCGAAGGCGATGGCCAGCACCACCGCCGCCGCGGTGATGAGCCGCCCCGTGCGGGCCAGACCGGCGGCAACCGCCTGTGTGTTGTCGCCCGTGCGGTCGTGCTCCTCCTTGATGCGGGAGAGCAAGAACACCTCGTAGTCCATGGACAGACCGAACGCGATGCAGAACATGAGGATCGGCATGGCCACGTCGAGCTGACCGGTGGCGGTGAAGTCGAGCACACCGGACAGGTGCCCGTCCTGGAAGATCCACACCATGGCCCCGAACGTGGCGGTCAGCGACAAGAGGTTCAGCACGATGGCCTTCACGGGCACGAGGAGGCTGCCGAACACGGCGAACAACAGCACAAAAGTGGCGATGCCGATGATGGCCAGCGCGAGCGGCAGTCGGTCGTAGATGGCGGCCTTGGTGTCGACCAACTCCGCGGCGTCGCCCTCCACGCCGAACCCGAAGTGGGCGTCGATGTCCCGCACGCCCTCGACGAGGTCCTCGCCCTCGGGCGAGACCAGGGGCACGGAGGGAACGACGTTCAGCCACGAGCCGGCATCGGCCGACTCGACGGACACGTCGGCCACCCCTTCGACCGCCCGGACCTGGTCCGCAAAGGTGGCGACGGCTTCGGCATCGGCAGCAGTGGCGTCGGTTCCCGGCAGGACGACGGCGAACTGCTCGCTCTGGTTGCCGTCGAACTCGGTGGCGAGGCTCTCGGCGACCTGGCGAGCCTCATTGGACTCGGGCAGGGACTCGTAGGACGGCAGGCCGGGGTTGACGCGCAGGAACGGGGAACCGAGGACGAGGAGCAGCACGACGACGCCGGTGGCGACGGGCACCGGGCGGCGCATCACCGCGCCGGCCAGACGGTGCCAGAACCCGCGCTCGTTGCTCGCGCTGCCACCGGCGACGGTGGCATGCCGCCGGAACGACCAGGCGTTGACCCGGGGTCCGAGCACGGCCAGGAGGGCGGGCAGGCTGAGGAGCGCGCCGGCGGCGGCGCAGAGGACGACAGCGGTGCCGGCGTAAGCGAACGACCGCAGGAAGTACAGCGGAAACACCAGCAGCGCCGACAGCGAGGCGGCGACGGTGAGGGCCGAGAATGCGACGGTGCGGCCGGCGGTCTCGACCGTGCGCACGACGGCATCGTCGCTCGATCGGCCCGCGGCCAGCTCCTCCCGGAAGCGGCTCACGATGAACAGCGAGTAGTCGATGGCGAGGCCGAGCCCGAGGGCGGTGGTGAGGTTGATCGAGTAGATGGAGACGTCGGTGACCTGCGCCACGGCGGAGAGAGCGAGCAGAGTGCCGGTCACCGACACCAGCGCCATCGCCAGCGGCAGGGACGCCGCCACCACCCCGCCGAACACGAGCACGAGCAGGACGAGCGTCGCCGGGATGGCAAGGCTCTCGGCCCGGGCCAGGTCCGAGCCGAGCTGCTCCTCGATGGCGGCGTCGACGGCGTCCTCACCCCCGACGCCCACGGTGATCGGACCGCGAGCGCCGGCGTAACGGTCGCTGAGGTCCTCGACCGTCTCGTCGTCGCCGTCGACGTCGACCACCACGAGCGCCGACGTTCCCTCCCTGGACAGCAGCTGCGGGGCACCACCCAGCGACCAGTAGGAGACGGCGGAGGCGACCTCCGGCTCGCCGAGCAGCGCCTCGGTGAGCTCGGTCCCGGCGGCTGCGACCGCCGGGACGTCGACGTCGGCGCCGCCCACGGGCTCGACCAGCAGGACCATCTCGGGCTCGTCGGCCCCTAACTGTTCCTGCAGGAATCGGCTGGCGCGGTAGGACTCAGAGCCGGGATCGTCGAAGCCCTCGTTCTCGAGCGAGCCGAACGCACCGGCGCCGCCGGCCCCAGCGGCGAGCACGAACAGGACCGTCAGGGCGAGCACCAAGCGACGCCGGCGGACCGTGAAGCGACCGATGCGGGTGAACATGAGGAGGCCTCCGCGATGAGGTGGAATGGACGACCTCATCGTCCGGTCGGAGGGTGTGCGGCCACATCGACCCGCCGGCCGTTTCCGAGCGGACCGCCGGGCAGTCCTCGCCCTACCAGAGGACGGGTAGGGCCCGTACCAGGGACGGTGCCGGAGGCCGAGCGCCAGTCGTACTCTCCATCCCCATGGGCGACGAGTCGTTGCGATCTTGGGGCGGCTCGTTCGCCATGGGCCTCGCCTTTCCGGTGGCGGCGCTGGTGGCGGCCGTGCTCGTCTTCGCCACCTCGTCGTTCGAAGTGGGGCTGGTATTCGGCCTGATCGCCGCCCTGATCCCCTGGGCGCTGCTCGCGGGCGACGTTCGGGTCGGGCCGTGGACCATGGTCGCCGCCGGGATCTTCATCCCTGGCGCGGTGGTCGCCGTTTACGACGCCCCCGGGGCCATCTTCCTGGCGCTGTTGGCCGTTGCGTGGCTGGCCGCCAACGGCGAGTCGCTCGCAGCCGAGATCACCGGGCTCATCGGGGGCGCGATCGTGATCCCGATCCTCTATGCGGCGCAGGACTGGGCCGACGAGCGCGAGGCGTTCGTCTACTTCGCCACCGGTGGGCTCATTACCTGGTGCATCGGGCGCATCCTCCGGCGTGAACGCCAGCTGGTTGCGGCCCTCACCGAGGCCCAGGCCCGCCTGCAGTCGGCCGCCAGTGCGGCCGAGCGCCAGCGCATCGCCCGGGACGTCCACGACGTGGTCGGCCACAGCCTCACGGTCATGCTGCTCAACGTGACTGGCGCCCGCCGGGTCCTGAACGACGATCCCGCCGCGGCTGCCGAGGCGCTCGATCGGGCGGAGCAGGCGGGACGCGGCAGCCTCCAGAGCGTTCGGGCGATCGTTGGCCTGCTACGGACGCCCGACGAGGCCGGTGCCCAGCCACCTCGGCCGGGCGCCGCCGACATCGTCGGGCTCGTGGACACGGCGGCTGCGGCGGGACTGCCGGTGCGGGCCGAGGTCCTGGGTGATCTCGATCCGGTCGATCCTTACGCGGGTCTGGCCGCCTACCG
>Ga0209889_1000534_pt1 | contig 10551 bp, 13 predicted proteins | sample GWRWN1_0_10_FD_187233 | JGI IMG/M metagenome (GOLD analysis project Ga0209889, IMG submission 187233) | Riverbed sediment microbial communities from areas with no vegetation in Columbia River, Washington, USA - GW-RW N1_0_10 (SPAdes)... | ecosystem: Environmental > Aquatic > Freshwater > River >... | reverse complement strand
CGCCGACCGCGATCATCACCACCCCCGAGACCCCCGCGATCCACTGGTAGTTCCGCTTCACGAACGCGAGTGCCCCCATGAGCCTGCGGATCCCCACCCCGACCAACAGGAACGGCACCCCGAGGCCCATCGAGTACACGAACAGGAGCAGGGCGCCGCGCAGCGATCCGCCCTGCGCGCCCGCGATCGCCAGCACCCCGGCCAGGACCGGACCGATGCAGGGCGTCCACCCCGCACCGAACGCGACCCCGAGCGGGAACGCCCACGCCCGTCCCGGCCGCGCGCGTTCGAGCAGCGGCCGGCGTTCGGCGAACAGCCACGGCGATCCGAGCCGGAGGGCGTAGAGCACCATGAGGACGCCGAACGCGATGATGATCGCTCCCGAGATGCGGATCCCGGCCGGCGAACGCAGGAACCGGGTCATCGCCACCGTGAAGGCGCCGAGCGCCGAGAACACCGCGGCGAACCCGGCGATGAACAACAGGATCGGGACGATCGGTTGGCGTTCGTCGCGCACCTCTCCGCCCGCGACGAACGAGAGGTAGCCGGGGACGAGCGGGAAGACGCACGGCGACGCGAACGAGACGATGCCCGCGGCGAACGCGAGCCCGGGGGCCCACCACGACCCCAGACCGTCCTGGACCCAGTCGGCGAGCACCCCGGTCACGGCGCCCAGTGTAGGGTCGGGGCACCCCGAGGGTTCCGGCCGTCCGTCGCGCGCTGGGTTGCGGTCGAACGCCCGCTCCTGCGATAGTGGCCGACGGGCCTTGTGAACCGATTCACAAGCGGTGGCAAGGGGAACGACGTCGGGGAACGTGGGAAGCGCGCGACTATAATCCGACCCGGTTCAGGCACGGACGAGGCCGACGGATGAGAGGACGGTCGTTGGCGACGGAGGCCGCATGAAGGTCCCGACGGTGCTGGTCAGGGCGAAGGAACGCGCCGAGCCGATCGTCAAGAACTTCGAATGGACCTGGACGACCGCCGTCCTGTTCACGCTGGGTTTCGCCTTCTTCAGCGTCATCACGATGGCCGTCATCCCCTCGGCGTGGCTCTACTTCGCCGAACAGAAGCTCGGTTGGGGCGGCCTGTCCGGGACCTCGGACTGGCAGCCGCTCGCCCGAGACTTCGTGGCGGCGAACCTTTCCGTCGGCCCGTTCGTCACGGTGGTCGTGATCGGGGCGATCATGCAGAACTGGCGCCGCAAGCTCCGCGGCGGCACCTCCGACCGACCCACCGGTGGCTACCGGTGAAGGAGTAGCTGATGCCGTTCACCAAGACCGAGGTCGACGTCCACACCGACTACGTGGTCGAGACCGTCGACCCTGACTGGCTCGCCAAGGGCGTCAGGTCGCCGAAGCACCTGATGCTCGACCCCGACAACTGCATCCTGTGCCGCGCCTGCGAGGACGTCTGCCCGTGGAACTGCATCTACATGATGTCGACCGACATCGTCGACGACGCCGCTGACGACGCCGCCCTGGCCGAGGTGCGGAACGCGTACTCCGTGTTCGTCGTCGACGACAACGCGTGCACCCGCTGCTCCGTCTGCGTGGACCGGTGCCCCACCGACACGCTGTACTACGCACGGCTGCCGGAAGCCTCGCGCGGGCAGCGCACGATGGCCGCGGTACCCGAATCGCAACGCGCCGAAGCCGGGTAGGAACGGGGAAGGGATGAAGGGGACGACGTGGCGAAGCTGAAGCTGCCGACGCCCGGCGAGGCCCTCGACCGCGCTCGCGAGACCGAAGTCTGGAAGTCGATCTTCCGCCCCGGGTCGATCTTCCGTCGCGGCTACCGGGACACGTCGCGCGATCGAGCGCTCGCGACGATGAACAACGTGCTGTACCACCTCCACCCGGTCAAGATGAAGCGCCACGGGTTGAAGCTGACCTACACGTTCTGCCTGGGTGGCCTCTCGTTCTTCCTGTTCATCCTGCTGACGATCACGGGGATCTACCTGATGTTCTTCTATCGTCCGGCGGCCGAGCTCGGCTCGGCGGCCGCCTACACCGACATGCAGAACATCCGGACCTCCGTGTTCTTCGGCGACCTGGTCCGCAACCTGCACCGGTGGGGCGCGCACCTGATGGTCTTCACCGTGACGCTGCACATGGCGCGTGTCTTCTACACGGGGTCCTACAAACCCCCGCGCGAGTTCAACTGGGTGGTCGGCGTCCTGCTGCTGTTCCTGACGCTCGGCCTGTCCTTCACCGGCTACCTGTTGCCGTGGGACCAGCTCGCGGTGTGGGCGGTGACGGTCGGTACCTCGCTCGCCGGGTACTCGCCGCTGATCGCGAAGCAGGCCAACTTCCTGCTGCTTGGTGGGGTGATCGTGGGGCCGGACACGTTGCTCCGCTGGTACGTCCTGCACGTTCTCGCGTTGCCGTTCGTCCTGGTGATCTTCCTGTCGATCCATTTCTGGCGGATCCGCAAGGACGGCGGCATCTCGGGACCGCTCTAAGGGAACGCGAAGAGGGAGACGATGGCTCGGGAAGACACACCGCTCGACCAGGAGACCTTCGACCGGGTCCTGGCCGAAGAGCTCGGGAAAGGCACCGACCGGCGCGTCGCCGAGGGCCGCGCGCGCGCCGCCGCCGTCCGGGCGGAGCGGGCGAAGTCGGGAGAGGGCTCGCCCCCCGCGAGTCCTGCTGCCGCTCCCGCGGAACCCGCCTCTGCCGCCGCTCCCGCCGCTCCTGCAGCGCCCGCCCCTCCGGCGCCCGCGGCTCCGGCTCCCGCCGCTCCGGCCGCTCCCCCACCCGCTGCCGCTCCGCCGGCGGCCGTTCCTGCCACCGGTACCGCTCCGGAGCGCCAGGCGCCCGCGCCCACGGGCAACGTCCCCGAGGCGAAGAAGGGCGCGCCGGAGAAGCACCGGCTGCTCGCCCTGGTGCCCCCCGAGGGCATCCAGCGCGTCGAACGCGAGCAGGGCGACCGGATCAACGTGTGGCCGCACCTGCTGATCGAAGAGTTCGTCGCGATGCTGGTCGTGCTCGCGGCCCTCACGATCTTCTCGACCTTCGTGAACGCTCCGTTGCGCGAGCTCGCGAACCCGAACCTCACGCCGAATCCCTCGAAGGCGCCCTGGTACTTCCTCGGACTGCAGGAGCTCCTGCGCTACTTCCACCCGATGGTCGCGGGGGTGCTGTTCGCCCCGACGCTCGTGCTACTCGCCCTGGCCGTCGCGCCGTACGTCGACCGCAACCCGAGCATCAAGCCCGGGGACCGCAAGATCGCGATCACGATGTTCACGATGCTTCTGATGTTCGGGGCGACGCTCACGATCATCGGATCGTTCTTCCGGGGCACCGGGTACAACTGGGTCTGGCCGTGGGCCCAAGGGATCTTTTTCGAACTATGACACCCCTCCTCGCGCTCTCGAGCGGCACCGTCGCTGCCATCGTCGTGATCGTCGTCATCGACCTGTTCGCGATCTTCTTCGGGCTCTCGTTCGCCCGGTCGAGGAGGGCCCAGCGTCAGGCGGACGCCGCGGCCAGCGCCGCCATCCTCGGCGAGCCCGCGCCGCCGGCGCCCAAACCGGTGAGCCGGCGTGAGTTCTTCCGGCGCTCGCTCGTCGCATCGGTGCTGGTGTTCAGCGCCGAGTTCGGAGGAGCGACCCTCGCGTTCCTGTGGCCCAACCTGCGCGGCGGCTTCGGCTCGGTGATCAACGCGGGCAAGCTCGACGACATCCTCGCCTTCATCAACGACAACGACCTGCCGTTCTACTCGGGCACCGGACGCTTCTACATCGTCAAGTACAACGGCAAGCCGGAGGGCGACGTCGACTACGCGGCCGAGGGCGTCACCGCGGAGGGGATCATGCCGCTGTACCAGCGATGCGTGCACCTCGGCTGCCGGGTCCCGTTCTGTCAGCAGTCGCAGTGGTTCGAGTGCCCCTGCCACGGCTCGAAGTACAACACCGCGGGCGAGTACAAGCTCGGCCCTGCGCCGCACGGGTTGGACCGCTTCAAGGTGACGGTGAGCGAGACCGGCGACGTGTTGGTCGACACGGCCGAGGTCATCCTCGGGCCTCCACGGGGTGCCGACACGATCAAGGACCCGCCGTCGGGCCCGTTCTGCGTGGCGGTGCAGTGATGCTCGGCCTCTCCCAGGCCCAGGGCATCGTCCTGGCGGTCGGTGGCGCGATCTTCGTGGCGATCGCCGGCGCCATCCTCGTCCTTCGCGGGCGCGCTCGTCAGGAGGCCGACATCCCCAACGCGATGCGCCCGGGACCGTCCGACCCGGACCTGGAGACGCCGCTCCTGCAGAAGCTCCAGGGCTGGGGCGTGGTGCTCGTCCTGTTCTTCATCATCTGGATGCCGGCCGTCTGGCTGCTCGAACCCGAACAGAACCTCGATCAGGAGCAGGACCTGATCGACGATGCGATCGCACGGGGCGCGGCCGCTGTCCAGCTGTTCACCGAGGAGAACCAGGGCGGCGTCGGGTGCGTGCAGTGCCACGGCCCGACGCTCGAGGGCTCGCTCATCCCCAACACGCTCACCCCCGACGACCCCAACGACGTGACCCCCACGCCGAACCTGACCACCGTCTGCGGGGGCCCATGGACCGGCCACCCGCTCATCTACGGGCTGAAGGACATCTACACGACGATCGATCAGGGCCGCGGGCTGATGCCCTCGTGGAGCATCCGGTACGCCGGCGCGCTCGGCGACCAGCAGATCAACGACATCGTGAACTACCTCGTGAGCATCCAGGACGAGGAGGAGCAGGTCCCGATCGAGCACAACGTGTGCACGAACCCGAAGGCCGTCGACGCCGCGGTCGAGGAGTTCCTGAACGGCAACCTCGCCGACAAGCCCAACCCGACGACCAACGTCCAGCTCTGATGATCGGCGCCGGCTGCCTCGGGTTCGAGATCGGGTGCGAGACCCTGATCAAGGGCGGGCTCACCGTGATCATGTCGTTCGTGCTGTTCGTCGGGAGCATCCTGCTCGTGCTGGCGGCGGTGTTCGGCCGGCGCATGGGCTACCTCGTGCTGGCCGTCTCGTTCTTCGGCTGGATGATCATCCTGTCGTCGCTGTGGACGTTCGGCTTCTTCTCGCAGGGCCTCGAGACGCCCGTGAACCTCGGCCCGCGCGGCACCGAGCCCGCGTGGGTGGTGGAGGCGGCCGGGACCGATCCCGAGCCCGTCTTCGAGGCCTTCGCCGCGTACCCCGGCGACGGGTGGCGCGAGCCCGGCGACAACGACGAGGACACGGCGTCGGTCCAGTCGGTGACGTCGGCGACGCAGGGCTTCCTCGCGGAGCAGGCGAACGAGGAGCTCGGCAAGGGCGAGCACGAGCCCGGGGCGCTCACGACGACGGACTTCACCGTCCAGAACATCGAGTTCTTCGCGACCGAGGACGGGGTCTCGCTCGCGGCCGCCCACGCGTTCTTCGCCGACGGCGGGCCGATCCTCACGGTCTACCTCCGCCACGACTCGGGCAGCGTCGATCGCTACTCCTGGATGTTCCTGATCGGCTCGACGCTGCTGTTCGGCGCCCACCTCCCGTTCCTGGACCGGGCGGAGCGCAAACGCAAGGAGATCCTGACGGGCGGGACGGCCCCGCCGTGGTACGGACCAGCTTAGGAGGACCGATGCTCGCGCAGGAAGCCGCGCCGTTGATCGAACAGGGGGCCGTCCAGTTCATCCTGTTCGGCGTGACCGTGATCGTGATCTTCATCGCGCTCTGGTTCACGATCGCGAAGTAGTCCCACGGATCCGGCTCAGGCGTCCGCGGATGCCCTGCGCCGACCCTTGACGTCGGCGAGCACGGCCTTGCGTTGCTCGTAGTAGGTGAGGATCTGGAGCTCGACGGCCAGATCCACCTTCCGGATCGACACCCCCTCGGGGACGACCAGCGACACCGGCGCGAAGTTCAGGATCGACCGAACGCCGGCTTCCACCATCGCGTCGGCGACGGACTGCGCCGCGGGCGCGGGCGTGCAGATCACCCCGATCAACACGTCGTGCTCGCGAGCGATGACCGGCAGGTCCTCCAGCGGACGGATCCGGAGACCGCCGACGTCTTCCCCCACCTTCTCCGGGTCGTTGTCGACGAGCGCCGCCGGCCGGAACCCGCGCTCCGCGAACCCCCGGTAGTTGGCGAGCGCGTGCCCGAGGTTCCCGATCCCGGCGATCACGATCGACCAGTGCTGCGTGAGCCCCAGCTCGCGTCGGATCTGATGGACGAGGTACGCGACGTCGTAGCCGACGCCTCGCGTCCCGTAGGAGCCCAAGTGCGACAGGTCCTTCCGGACCTTGGCCGAGTTCACGCCGGTCAGCTCCGCGAGCTCCTCCGAGGACACCGTCGGGGTCCCCGACTCCGCGAGCTCGACCAGCGCGCGGAGGTACACGGGCAGCCGTCCCACCGTGGCCTCCGGGATCGAACGTTCGATCACGCCCGGGGATGATAGTGCATTCGTGAATCGGATTCACGAATGCACTAGGTCGCCACCGCCTCAGCGAAGCGGTCGGCGTCCACACGGATCTCGAACAGCTCCTGCCCGTCGACCAGCACCACGGGGATCCGGATCCCGTACTCGAGCTCGAGCTCCTCGTCCCCGGAGACGTCCAGCTCCCGGTAGTCGAACGGCGTCCTGGCCCGCTCCGCCATGATCACCTCGCGGGCCTCGTCGCACAGGCCGCATCGGGGTCGCGAGTACATCAGGACCTCGGGCACCGTCGCATGCTAGCGAGGGAGCGGTGGTCGCCGTGTGGTAGGAACAGCCCGTGGGAGAGGACGACCGGCACGATCTCGAGCTCCACCGGCTGGTCTCCGCTCGCGAACGATCGGCCTTCGACGAGCTCTACCGCCGGTACGCCCGCTCGGCCTACGGGGTGGCGTTGCGCGTCACCTCGCAGGACCTGATCGCCCGGGAGGTCGTCCAGGATGCCTTCCTGGCCCTGTGGCGAGCGCCCGAGGCGTTCGACCCCACGCGAGGCGCGTTCCGCTCGTTCTTCCTCTCTCTGGTCCACCATCGCGCCGTCGATGCGGTCCGGCGCGAGGAACGTCTGCGCAGACGCACCGAGCGGGCGGCGAACCTCGAGCCCGCGACCGGCGAAGACCCTGCGGAGGACGTCGTCGAGGACGCGTACCTGCGCGTTCGGCGCAAGGAGGTTCGCGCCGCGCTCACGACCCTTCCTCCGGCGCAGCAACAGGTGCTCGAGATGGCGTACCTCGACGGCAAGACGCAGGCGCGGATCGCCGAGGAGCTCGGCATCCCGATCGGAACCGTGAAGACGAGGACGCTGGCGGCGATGCGGAAGCTGCGGGAAGCCCTGCGAGAGGAGTGAGGTCTTGACCGAGGATCACGAGCGGATCGACGAGATCCTGGCCGGCTACGTGCTGCTCTCGCTCTCCGGCGAGGACGCCGCCGAGGCCGACCGGATCCTCGCCGAGCACGTGCCCTCGTGCGGAAGATGCCGTGCGACGTTGAACGAGCTGCAGGCCGTCTCCGGCGACCTCGCGCTCGCAGCGGCCCCGGTCGACCCTCCCGAGACCCTCCTGCCCCGGATCCACCGCGCGATCGACGAGGTTCCCCTCGCCGGCAGGACGCCGAGGCGAGGCGCGCTCGTCGCGGTCGCCGCCTCGGCGGTCGCGCTGGTCGCCCTTGGAGGACTCTCGCTCGTGCTCGGGAACCGGCTCTCGGACGCCCAGACGCGCGCGGGGACGGCGCTCGAGATCCTGTCCGCGATGCGCTCGCCAGGCGCGCAACCGGTGAACGTGATCCCGCAGGACGAGACCCCGCCGGAGAGCGGGATGGTCGAGGTGTCCGCCCCCGACGTCCGCCGCCTGTACATCGCCGCCGAGTACTGCCCCGAGCCGGCTCCGGGTCGGGCGTACCAGCTCTGGCTCGGGAACGACGACGGGTGGGAGCCCGTGGGCGAGATGTTCTGGCCCGAGGACGGCGTGGTGCTCCTCGAGCTCGAGGTGGATGTCGCTCGCTACGACGAGATCTGGATCACCGAAGAGGCCGCTGGGCCGCCTCCGTCCGAGCCGAACACCGACGGCCCCAGCTGGTTCGGCTCGCTCTAGAGGGTAGCCCTCGGCACACCGATCAGATCTGCGTGAAGCCGCGCAGGGTCAGCGCGAAGCCGAGCAACGCGATCGAGGCGGCGGAGAGCAGGGGCACCAAACGAGCCGACCTGCCGGACATCCTGCCGGCGACCACGTCCCGAGCCCGGAGCGCCACGATCCCCACCGCAACGAGGGCCGCCGCCAGACCGAGGCTGAACGCGCCGATCAACGCGAGCCCGTAGGCGATGCGATCCACGGCGACCGCCGCCAGCAGGACGACGAGCGCCGTGGGGGACGGGAGCATGCCTCCCGCGACGGCCAGGGCGGTCAGGCTCCGCCGGGAGATGGGCTCGAACAGACTCGGGACCGCGTGGTGATTTCCGTGCGCGTTCGACGGGGTGCGACCGCCCTCTGTCGCATGAGTGTGGGGGCTCACTCGGGCGCCCTCGCGATGTGGGTAGTCGTGGACGTGGGCCGGGTCCCGTTCGCTCCACCCGCCGAGCCGCGACACCAGCAGGCCCGCTCCGAGCGCGAACGCGATCAGACCGGAGACCAGCCCGAGCCACGGGTACACGCGTTCGGGAGCGAACACCTGGGTCACGGTCATCACGACGAACCCGAGCGCCAGCACCGAGGCAGTGTGCATCACGGCCACCGAGCCCCCGACCGCGACGGCGTGACGGGCACGGCCGCCCGCCCCGACCAGGTACGTGGCCATCAGCGTCTTGCCGTGGCCGGGCCCGACCGCGTGGAGCGCGCCGAACCCGAACGCGAGGAGCAGGGCCACCAGCATGAACGGCCCGGTCCGTCCGACGAGACCCGCGAAGGCACCACCGGTGACGTCGGGTCGCGACCAGGTCGGTTCGGCGCGTTCGGAACCTCCGGCCATCGGAGCAGCGACGCCGGGGTGGAAGGAGACGGTCGCCCGGTGGACGTCCAGCGGGCTCGCCAGGAGGTCCTGTGGATATGAGAGGAGTGCGTTCGACACGCTGCTCTGGGGGACCGTCGAGTCGACGACCGCCGTGCCGTCGGCACCGGCCGCGGTCACCTCGCGCCAGCCGATCCGGTCGCCGAAGTTGGCGTCCGCGAACACGAGCTCACCTTCCGACGCGAGCGGTCCGGCGAACGTCGCCTCCAGCCGGAGGATGTCGAGCCCTCCCTGCCCGGGGCGCACGCGCAACGACGCCGAGACGACGTCGAGCGGCACCTCCGCTCCGTCCACCGTCAGCGTCAGACCCACCGCGAGGTCGGGCGCGGTGCGAGCGGCCCACCCCGCGCGTTCGACTTCGGTGAGGGCCCCGTCGGCGTCGGCGTCGATCTCCGGTCGGAGCTGGACCGTGGGGATCTCGGCCAGGTCGACCACGTAGTCGATCCGCACCTCGCCCGGCGTGAGCTCGATGCCCGCGTACCGGTTGACCGTGAAGTTGCCGAGCGGATGGGCCGTGGCGGTGCTCGGAGCCCAGAGCACGACCGCGACCACGCCGACCAGGATCGCTCGGCGGACGGATCGTCTCATCGACCCGCCTCCAGCCTCGCGAGCGTCATGGCCGCGGCGTCCGCGTGCTGGATCGAGAAGTTCGGGTTCGTGGTGAGCGCAGCCGAGAGGTAGCGGGCGGCTCCCTGCTCGTCCCCGAGCTCGAGCCGGATCATCCCAGCGTGGAACAGGAACAGCGCGTTCCGTGTGCCGAGCGCGAGCGCACGCTCGGAGAGCGCCGATGCGCGGGCGTACCGGCCGTTCGCGTACAGGGCCCAGGCGTACGCGTCGGCGACGTGGACGCTCTGCCGGCGCCCCCACTCGGCCCGAGCCGCCCCGAGCGCGCGCGTCGGATCGCCATGGTCGGCGTCGAACAGCGCGAGCTCGAGATCCACGTTCACGCCGCTCTCCGACGCGAGCTCGTGGATCGCTCGAACCACGTCTTCCTGCTGCTCGGCGAGCGCCTGCCGTCCCGTCGCGCGATACAGGTCGGCGAGCGCGACGACGAACTCCGCCGACGGGTACCGGGAGACGACGTCCGAGAAGCGCTCGACCGCGAGCACGTCGTCGCCCCGCGCCCAGGCGACCTTGGCCAGACCGGCCAGGTTCGGCACGTACGAAGGGTCGAGCTCGCGCCCCCGCGTGTACCACCCCCGGGCCGAGCGGACGTCGCCAGAACCGAACGCGAGCTCCCCCAGCTGGTACGCGGTCCACGCGGCGTCCGCGGGCGTCCCGGCGGCGTCGAACGCCATCCGCATCGCGCGCTCCGCGCCTCGGACGTCGCCGACGAGCTCGCGCGCGTACCCCACGCGTGCGTACGACGACAGATCGGGCCGGGTGTCCACCATCGTCTGGAACGCCCGGAATGCGCGGTCGTAGCTGCCGAGCTCGAGCAGCGCGTCGCCGATCACGCCGTAGGCCTCGGCTCCGTGTGGGTCGAGCGCCGCCGCCCGGCGGCCACGGTGCAAGGCGGCGGAGAAGTCGTGACGCGCGAGGTCCAGCACCCCCAGACCGAGCAGGCCGTCGACGTTGTCGTCGGCGTTCACGCGGAGCGATCGC
>Ga0209889_1000531_pt1 | contig 10588 bp, 10 predicted proteins | sample GWRWN1_0_10_FD_187233 | JGI IMG/M metagenome (GOLD analysis project Ga0209889, IMG submission 187233) | Riverbed sediment microbial communities from areas with no vegetation in Columbia River, Washington, USA - GW-RW N1_0_10 (SPAdes)... | ecosystem: Environmental > Aquatic > Freshwater > River >... | reverse complement strand
CCATCATCCCTATCCACAGGTTGCCGTCGTGCAGTACGAGCCGATCACCGGCGACCACCGGCTCCACAGGGCTGATGCGCGGGAACCCGTCGCGCCGAAGGGTCGCCAGCATCATCAGCCCTGTTGCCACCAGTCGCCGCTCAGCCAAGCCGGCGATCTCGGGCGCTTCCTCGGAAAACTCCGTCCACGTGGCCATGACCGGACCTTATGCACGGGGTGTGACACTCACGGTCTCACGCCGAACTCGTCCGCGTGACCGACCAAGCGGAGGAACTCGACGCCGGATGGGCCGCCTGGTGCCGCCCTAGAGTCTCGGCATGAGCACAACGGTTCCCGACGTCGACTCGATCAACCTCTCCGACCTCGACTGGTGGACTCGGCCCCTGGCCGAGCGCGAGGCCGCGTTCGCGGTTCTGCGGGCCGAGCGGCCCTTGGCTCCGATGGTGTTGGAGGCGCTGCCACACCTCGGCCTTCCCGAGTCGCCCTACTGGTCGATCACCCGTTACGCCGACATCGTCGAGGTCAGCCGGCATCCCGAGCTGTTCTGCTCGGGCCAGGGCACCAACATCGCCGACCTCCCATCCGAGTTCCTCGAGTTCTTTGGCTCGATGATCAACATGGACGATCCCCGCCACGGTCGGATGCGCCGCATCGTGTCCCGGGGCTTCACCCCGCGGCAGCTTGAGACCATGCGGGCAGACGTCGAAGGCGTGGCAGCCGGCATCGTCGACGAGATCATCGAGCAAGGTGAGTGCGACTTCGTGACCGAGGTCGCCGCTCGCCTGCCCCTGCGGATCATCGTCGACATGATGGGTATCCCCCGCAGCCAGGAGCGGTTCATCTTCGACCGCACCAACATCATCCTCGGCTTCAGCGACCCCGAGTACGTGGACGACATCGAGGACCCGGCGGCCGTGACGGGCGCCATCCTCTCCGCGGGCGCCGAGCTGGCGCAGATGGTGGAGGAGTTGGGCGAGGCCCGCCAGCGCGATCCCCGGAACGACCTGGTCACGGCGCTGGTCACCAGCGAGGTCGACGGCGAGCACCTGACGCCCCAGGAGTTGGCGTCGTTCTTCATTCTGCTGGTGGCGGCCGGCAACGAGACGACCCGCAACGCCATCGCCCACGGCCTGTGGACGCTGTCCGAGCACCCCGACCAGAAGGCGCGCTGGCTGGCAGACATCGACGGTATGACCACCACCGCCGTCGAGGAGATCGTTCGCTGGGCGTCGCCGGTCATCCATTTCCGCCGAACAGTCACCACCGACAGAGCCCGGCTCGGCGACCACGAGTTCTCCAAGGGTGAGAGGGTCGTGCTCTGGTATTGGTCGGGCAACCGGGACGAGGCCGTGTTCGACGACCCGCATACGTTCGACATCGGCCGCACGCCCAACGATCACATCGGTTTCGGTGGTCCGGGACCCCACTTCTGCCTCGGCGCCCACCTGGCCCGGCGGGAGATCTCGGTGATGTTCCGCGAGCTGTTGCGCAGGATGCCCGACATCCACTCGGTCGGCGAGGCGGACCGATTGCGCTCGGGCTTCATCAACGGGATCAAGCACCTGCGGGCCGAGTGGACGCCTGGGCCCCCGCTCGGCGGCGGGACGGACACCTAGACCCGCTGCCCCGTGACCACCGGCGTGTGACGGCCCGTATGCGGCCATCGATGGCCGGGTAAAGGAGCGGCATGGTAACAATCCTGTGGATCATCGCCGTCATCCTCGTGATCGTCGGCATCGTCCAAATCGTCCAGGGCCAACTGGGGCTGGGCATCGTTCTGATCGTCGTCGGGCTCCTGATCGGGCCCGGTGGTGTTTCGATCTTCGCCACCAGCTCGCTGATGGGGGCCTCGGGGGGCTTCGTCACCTGGAGGTCCAGATCGCGTCAGTGGCCAACTGTGCTGCCTCCGCGGTCGCGAACCGGCCCACCGTCGTGATCGGCGAGAGGCCCGGAGGCTCTTCCAACTGCACATAGGCAAGCCATAGGCCCGACGACTCGAGCATGACCGTGCCTCGGGGTTGGCTCCCCCAGGAGCCGGACCAGTGGTTCCGGCCCGTCTCTCGCCACACGAGTCCCGGGCCCTCGGGCTCGGGGTCGGGTGCCTTCCGAGCGAACTCGAATCCGTCCCGCCAGTTACCGCCCATGGCACGAACATACGTTTGTGTCATGGGCGGTGGCAAGCGGTGGGGCAGGCTTTGTCAGGACTTCTCGGCGGAATCGCCGGCCGTCCGACCAGGCTCCACGCCCACCTCGGGCGCGAGCGACTCGTGGGGACCGGGGACCTCGACCACGGGGTCGTCACGGTCGTCCCATTCCGTACGGAGGGCCCGACTCATTGTGGCGTGCATCTCGTAGAGGCAGGTGATGTACGTCAGTTCGAGGATCTCCTCGTCGCCCAGGTGTGCCCGCAGCGCTGCGAACAGGCTGTCCGGGACCCGGCCGCCGTCGAGCACCAGCGCATCGGTGTAGGCCAGTACTGCCCGCTCGACCGGCGACCAGCAGTCGGCCAGCGTCCACGCCGGGATGGCGGCGATCTTCTCCTCGGCCATGCCCAGCGCCCGACACGACTTGCAGTGCTGCGAGAAGACGAACTGGCTACCGCGAGCCCAGCCGGCCCGGATCTGGCCCAGCTCCCGCAGTTCCGCGGGCAGCTGCCGTCGAGGTGACCGGTACAGCGCGAATCCGGCGACACAGTGCTCGAGCACGTCGGGGACGAGCGCGAAGGTGGTCCACCAGTCGCCGGGTGTGCCGGTGGCCGTGCCGGGATCGGCCACCGGGTCGCGGCCGGCGCCGAACATGAAGTCGTACATGGCGGTGACGATCGGTGCGGCCGCCTCGTCACGGGGAACCTGGCGCAATCGGGGCATGGACTCAAGGTAGAGGGGCGAGCCCGTCGCAGCCTGACGCCACACGGGGTGGCGGGCGGGAGTCGTGCGTTGCGGTGGCCGCCGGCGGGAATGTCACGTGTCGGCGATCCCAGCCACGAGGGTGCCGACGATGTCCGCCCAGCGCGTGAGCAGCAGGTAGTGCGCCGCGCCGGGGACGATGTCCAGCGTCGCGGCAGGGAGCTCCCGCGCGTACCACTCGCCGAACGCCGGCGGCGTGACGGTGTCGGCGGATCCGTACCACAGGCGGGTCCGGCAGCGTACGGTCGCGAGGTCGACGTCGAGCGGACGCGCCTGTGCCTCGACGTCGGTGGCGACCCCCGCGAGCCCGTGCCGCACGGCCTCGACGAGGGCGTCGGCCATACGATCGGCGCCGCCCCGCACGGCCGCCAACTCGTGGGCGCCCGCCGGATCTCGGTGCTCGGCCTGATGGTCGAGCGCCAAGGCCCGATCGCAGGGATACGGCGCCGACAACGGTGCGACGGCCTCGCCCAGCTGGCCGGGCGGCAGCACGTCGGCGAGCTCGAGCGTGTTCAGCCGCTCGGCGCCCGCCTCCCGCACCGCGGGGGTCGTCGTAGGCCTGCCTAGGCACCAGCCCGGCGACGATGGCGAGCGCCGAGACCCGCTCCGGCAGCGCGCCGGCCAGCGCCAGCGCCGCCAGGGTCCCGCCCGACCATGCGAGAAGCGCCACCCGCTCCACCTGCAACGTGTCGAGGACGGCGACGACATCGCGCACGAGCGGCTCCGTCCACTCGGCGGTGTCCGCGGGCAGCGGGTCGCTACCGCCGTAGCCTGGCCGGTCGAGCGCCAGCAGCCGCACTCCGGCCCGGGCCGCCACACCGTCGTCGGCCGGACGGGCCACCCGGGAGTCCGGCGTGCCGTGGAGGTACAGCAGCGGCACGCCCGCGGCGTCGCCGACGTCGTCGAGGGTCATCGCCCGTCGCTGGCCAACAGCCAGCCGACGGGTCGTCACGGCGCCGGAACCTACACTCCCAGCCCGACCGGCCACCCAGCGTCGGCGTCGGTCCTCGATCGACTTGGGACAAGGGCGGTACCCGGCAACCCGCCTCACCAAAACCGGAGGTCTCCCATGCAGCCCGCGCCTTCCGTCGCGCCCGAGAGGAGCAGTCCCACCGATGGGGCCCGGCCGGCGGCCGCCGCCACCGTGTCCCGTCTGGCTATCGCCGCCGTCGGCGCCTACGTGGGCGCGCAGGTCATCTCCGACATCACCAGCGTGAAGATCGGATCGACGTTCGGCCGGGCGGTCGACATGGGCACCTTCATCTATCCGATCACCTTCACCCTGCGCGACGTGGTCCACAAAGCGCTGGGCAAGCGGGCCGCCCGCTCGCTGATTGTCACCGCCGCGGTGGTCAACCTGTTCATGGCGTTCTACCTGCAGTGGGTGGCGCGGGTGCCGAGCCACGAGAGCTACCCCCTTGGCGACGAGTTCCGGGCCGTGCTCGGCCCGCTGTGGCGCATCGTGGTGGCGTCGATCGTCGCCGAGGTCGTGAGCGAGCTACTCGACACCGAGGTGTACCACTGGTTCGTGCGCCGGGTGACCACCCACTACCAGTGGGCCCGGGTGGCGGTCAGCAATGCCGTGAGCATCCCCGTGGACAACGCGATCTTCGCCATAGCAGCGTTCGGCTCGCTCCCGCTCCTGACCGACCATGCGCTGACGCTGCCGTGGGCTGCCGTGTGGGACATATTCGTGGTCAACCTCACGGTCAAGGCGCTGGTGTCGGCGGCGAGCCTGCCGCTCATCTATGCGTCGCCGGATCGCGATTGGCGCGACGACCCCGACAACGCATGAGGCGGGTTACTCGTCGCGGACGACGCCGGCCAGGCAGATGCTGGCGTACTCGCCGACGAACGCCTCGCGGTCGGCGGGCCACGGGAACTGGGGCTTGGCGATCAACAGGGAGGTCAACCCGTGCACCCGCGCCCAGAACCCGATCGCCAGCCGGTAGGAATCGGTGAACCCGGGGCGGAAGCGCCCGGCGTCGATGCACTCCTGGGCGCACCGCCGCACCTCGTCGAACGCCGCGTTGTCGCGCAGCACCACGGCCTTGTACTCCTCGGGCGTCTCGTCGTCCCGGGTCATGAACAGGATGCGGTAGGGCTCGGGGTTGGCCAGGCCGAAGCGCATGTACGCGAGACCCATTGCCCGGAGTCGGTCGACCGGGTCGTCGACACCCTCGCTGGCACTGGTCATGAACTCGTCGAGGGCGGCGAAGTGCCCGGCACAGACCTCGAAGATCAGATCGTTCTTGTCGGCGAAGTGCCGGTATATCGACGGAGGGGTGACGCCGACGCGGTCGGCCACGGCGCGGATCGACACCGCTTCGGCCGAACCGGTCTCGAGGAGCAGCCGCTCGGTGACGGCCAGGATCTCGTCGCGCAGCGCGGCCCCCTCGCCCTTGCGGGCGCGGGGGCGGCGGGCACCGGTGGTCGGGGATGCGGTAGTGGTCATGGGCCGGACAGCGCGGTCGTGCTGACCTCCCCAGCATCGCGCCCGGGGATGGGCGGTGCGTCGGCATCGTCCCCATCGTCGAGGTCGACATGCTCGCTGAGGCCCCAGCGGTCATGGAAGCGGCGCAGGGGACCGGGCGCCCACCAGTTCCAGTCGCCCGCCAGCCGCATGAACGCCGGCACCAGCGTGCCCCGGATCAGGAAGGCGTCGGTCAGAACCGCCAGGGTGAGCCCCACCCCGAACAGCTTGATGAAGCTCACCCGGCTGGTGGCGAAGGAGATCATCACGACCGCGATGAGGACGGCGGCGGCGGTGACGATCCGGCCCGTGCGTTCGAGGCCCACGGCCACCGAACGCACGCTGTCTGAGCCGTTGTCGTGCTCCTCCTTGATGCGGGAGAGCAGCATGACCTCGTAGTCCATCGACAACCCGAAGGCCACGCAGAACATGAGGATGGGCATGGCGGCGTTGAGGCTGCCTGTGGCGGTGAAGTCGAGCACGCCCGACAGGTGGCCCTCCTGGAAGATCCACACCATGGCGCCGAAGGTGGCGGTGAGGCTGAGGACGTTGAGGACGATCGCCTTGGCGGGGATGACCACGCTGCCGAACATCATGAACAGCAGGACCGCGGTGATCGCCGCGACCAGGCCGAGGGCCCACGGGAGGCGGTCGAACAGCGACTGGTTGGTGTCGATCAGGCTGGCCGACTGGCCCGTGACGAGCACGTCCCAGGGGGCGTCGGCATCGCGGATGTCGTGCACCAGGTCCTCGCCGGCTTGCGACACCGGCTCGACTGAAGGGATCACCGATAGATAGGTGGCACCGTCTGCGCTGAAGCGCGCGTAGCGGGGCGAGCTGTCGGGCGGCAGCACGAGCTGGCCGGGCTCACAGCCCAGCTGCTCGGCGATTCCCGCGCCGCAGTAGGTGCCGGTGGCGGCGTCGACGCGGGCGACGCTCGGCATGGTGGCCAGTTGGGTGGCGTACGCGTCTATCTGGTTCCGCAGGCCGGGGACGGCGTTGGGCGCGTCGGGGGCGACGACGGACAGCGCGCCGGCCTCTTCGGACGAGAACTCCTCGCGCAGCACGTCGTGCACCTGACGGACGTTGGCGGATTCGGGCAGGACCCGGTCGTCGGGTGACGACAGGCGCAGCCCCAGGAACGGCGCCCCTAGCACCAGCAGGAGCGCGACGACAGCGGTGGCGATGGGGATGGGCCGGCGCATGACCAGCGTGGCGACGCGGTGCCAGAAGCCCTCCTCGGGCGGGGTCACCGAGCGCCGCCACAGCGTGAGGGCGTTCACCCGGTGGCCCAGCAGGACGAGGATGGCCGGCAGCACGACGACCGAGAACAAACCGGCTAGCAGAGCCACGGCGACGCCGGCGTAGGCGAAGCTGCGGAGGAAGGCGATGGGGAACACCAGCGTGGCGCACAGCGAGGCCGCCACGGTCAGGGCGCTGAACGCCACCGTGCGTCCGGCGGTGCGGACGGTCCGGGTCGCGGCGACCCGGGGCGCGTATCCGGCCCGCAGCTCCTCGCGGTAGCGGGACACCACGAACAGGCTGTAGTCGATCGCGAGCCCCAGGCCGAGGGCGGTCGTCAGGTTCAGGGCGTAGATCGACACGTCGGTCAGGGCCGCCAGCACCCGCAGCACGAAGAAGGTCCCGATGATCGACATCACGCCGATGACCAGGGGCAGCGAGGCCGCCACCACGCTGCCGAACACCAGGATCAGCAGCACCAGCGTGATCGGGAGGGCGATGGTCTCGGCCCGAACGAGGTCCTCCTCGATGGTGTCGCCCACCTCGTGGAACACCTCGGCGAAGCCGCCCACCTCGACGTCGACGGCCCCGGAGTCGCCGCCGCCGACGCCGGACCAGTGCTCGTAGCGGGGGGCAAGCTGGGTGACCCGCTCCTCGACCTGGTCGTCATTGCCCTCGACCCGGGCGACCACCAGGGCCCGGCTGCCGTTGTCGTTGCGGAGCGGCGGGGCGTTCCCCTCCGACCAGTACGAGACCACGTCGGCGACGCCGTCCTCGGCGGCCAGTTCGTCGGTGAGGGCCTGGCCAGCTGCCGCCACGGCCGGATCGTCGACGTCACCGTCCCGCGCGGTGACCAGCAGCAACAGGTTGGGCACGCCGGTGTGGAAGCGCTCGGCAAGCGCGTGGTCCGCCCGCTCGGATTCGGAGGACGGGTCGTCGAACCCGCCGGAGGTGAGGTGATCGGCAACCCCGCCGCCGACGGCACCGGCGACCGCGAACACCACGACGGCGGCGATGACGACGGCGCGGGCGTGGTTGGTGGAGAGTCGGGCGAACCGGGTGAGCATGATACGGCCTCCTCGGCCGGTGTTAACGTAGTTACGTTATCTGTGGTATCGAACACCCGGGTGTGGCCCTTGTCGAGGGGTCATCGGTCACACGTTCTGGGCGGGTTGCTCAGCCCTTGACCTCCGGGTCAATCTCTCCGACGTGGCAGAGGCCGTAGATGTGACGGAGAGTCGATTCCGTGGAACATGCGGGCCGAGCGAACTGGGATCTCGTGGTGACTGAACGACCGGCGGAATCGGCCCTCGCTGAAGGCGTCAACTACCCGGGCGCGCGTGCTCCGGATCGCTCTCGGGCCGTCGTCTCGCACGGCATCCGTCTGGCCGTCCACGAGTGGGGCGAGATTGAGGCCCGGCCCGTGGTGCTGGCTCACGGTGGGTTCGACTTCGCCCGCACTTTCGATGTCTTCGCCCCCATGCTGGCGGAGGCGGGCTGGCGGGTCGTGGCGTGGGACCAGCGGGGCCACGGCGACTCGGAGCACAGTGCGCTCTATTCGTGGGAGGCCGACCTGCGGGACGCCGTGGCAGTGGTCGACTCGGTGTCTCGCGACCCGGTCCCGATCGTCGGGCACTCGAAGGGCGGCGGGATCACCGTGCAATTCGCGGCCGCCCTGCCCCATCGGGTCAGCCACCTGATCAACCTCGACGGGCTGCCGTCGCGCCGCAGCATGCCCGACGTCCCCGACCACGAGCGCACCAAGTTGATGGCCGGCGAGCTGGGGAGCTGGTTGGACTTCCGCCGCAGCGCGCTCGGCCGGTCCCGCAAGCCCGGCACCATCGACGAGCTGGCCGAGCGGCGAGGCCGGATGAATCCGCGACTGGCCCGGGAGTGGCTGCGCTACCTGGTGACCGTGGGCGGCCGCAAGGACGCCGACGGCTGGCGCTGGAAGATCGACCCCGCGTTGCGAATGGGCGGGTTCGGCCCGTGGCGAGCCCAGTGGGCCATGGCGAGGCTGCCGGGTTTGAGCATGCCGCTGTTGGCGGTGCTGGGGTTGCAGCCCGAGGCCATGGGGTCGGGGACGCAACCGGTCGACATCGAGCCCAGCCTGCCCGCCGGCGCCCGGGTCGTGGGGCTGGAAGACACCGGTCACTTCGTGCACATCGAACAGCCGCGGCGGGTGGCCGATCTCGTGCTGGACTTCCTGGAGAAGCCGGCGTGAGCGACAGCGACGCCACGGTCACCGTCCGGCACAGCCGGATCGAGCTGGCGTTGCACCGGCTGCGCGACGGCGACGGGCGGCCCCTGCTCCACCTGCACGGGTTGGGCGAGCGCTCGCCGGCGGCCGTGCCCGATCACCTGGCGGCTTGGCCCGGACCGGTCTGGGCCCTCGACTTCACCGGTCACGGCGCCTCCAGCGTGCCCGTGGGTGGGGGCTACTTCTGCGAGCTGCTCATGGCGGACGTCGACGCCGCCCTGGCCCACCTCGGCCCGGCCACTCTGTACGGGCGGGGCCTTGGCGCCTACGTGGCGTTGCTCACCGCCGGCGCCCGGCCCGAGCTCGTACGGGGCGCCGTCCTCGACGACGGACCGGGACTCAGGGGCGGCGGCACCGAGCCCACCACGCCCTACGTGCTGCCAGAGCCCTTGGAAACCCCCGGTCCGCCTGACCCCTACGCCCTGTTCGAGCTCAGCCACGACGTCCGTCCCGCGGATTACGCCACCACCTACGCCCGCCAGGCGGCGACCCTGTCGGGCCTCGACGTGGCCCTCACGGTCTGCGCCCGGGTACGACCGCCGTGGCTGGCGGCGGTCGCCGCCGAACCCGGTGTCCGCGAGGTCGATCGCGCCGAGGCGCTGGCGCTCTTCGCCGCGTCCTAGCGACGGGTGCGTTCTCGGCCCGATCAGGCGTCGCGGGTGGCGACGAAGCGCGCGAGGTCAACCAACTCGTCGCGGGCCCGGGGTGTGATGTCGGCGGCGTCGATGGCGTCGATGGCGCGGGCCGTGAGCTGGGCGATGAGCCGCTCGACCTCGTCGAGCGCGCCGCTGTGCACCAGCAGGTGCTGGATCGCCGCCACGTCGCCGTCGGACAGCCCGGGCTGGCCGACCCGATCGAGCAGGTTGCTGCGTCCGTCGCTGGCCCGCTCGACGGCCGCCGCCAGAAGCGGAGTCGGCTTCCCCTCGCGCAGGTCCTGCCCGACCGGCTTGCCGGTCACCGCCGGATCGCCGAAGGCACCCAGCACGTCGTCGCGGAGCTGGAAGGCCTCGCCCAGCGGATCGCCGTACGCCGACAGCGGGGCTTGCAGTTCACGGAGACGGCCGGCGAGCGCCGCTCCCACGTGGAGAGGTCGTTCGATCGTGTACTTGCCCGACTTGTAGCGGGCGATGCGGTGGGCGACGATCCGGTCGCGGTCGGCGCGGGCGGTGGCCAACAGGTCGAGGTACTGGCCAACGTTGAGCTCGAGGCGGAGCTCGTGCCACACGGCGGCGGCATCGGCCCCCACATCGCCCAGCAGTATGTCGGCGTAGACGTGCGACAGGTCGCCGATGAGGATGGCGACGCCCTCGCCGTAGCGGCGGGCCTCGCCCCGCCACTCGCTGGCTTGGTGCTCCCGGGCGAACTCGACGTGCGTCGTCGAGGCGCCGCGGCGCGTGTCGGATCCGTCCATGACGTCGTCGTGCACCAGGGCGAAGGCGTGGAGCAGCTCGAAGGCGGCACCCGCGTCGACGATGCGGGGATCGTCCGGGTTGCCTCCGGCGCCCACGAAGGCCCAGTAGCAGAAGGCAGGCCGCAGGCGCTTGCCACCGGCGTCGACCAGATGTCGGAGGGCACGCAGCGGTCCGGCGATCGCCGGATCGACGGACTGCCAGCGCGTGATCTCGGCGTCGAACAGCTGGGCGAGTCGCTCGTCCACGCGCACGGCTACGGCGCGCAGGCTCGGCGGCGATGGGGCGGCTGAGCGGG
>Ga0209889_1000530_pt1 | contig 10589 bp, 10 predicted proteins | sample GWRWN1_0_10_FD_187233 | JGI IMG/M metagenome (GOLD analysis project Ga0209889, IMG submission 187233) | Riverbed sediment microbial communities from areas with no vegetation in Columbia River, Washington, USA - GW-RW N1_0_10 (SPAdes)... | ecosystem: Environmental > Aquatic > Freshwater > River >... | reverse complement strand
ATTCGCGAGCGACAAGCCGACGGCGATGAGTCCCGGCGCCGTCGAACCCAGGTAGTGGTCGGAAAACCCGCCGATCGCGGGGCCGAGGCTGAACCCGATGCCGAAGGCCGCACCGACCATTCCCATGGCGCGCGAGCGCTCGGCCGGCGTGGAGATGTCGGCCATGTAGGCTTGAGCGGCCGAGATATTACCACCCGCAAATCCCGAGACGACGCGCGACAGGAACAAGACCCAGTATGAGCCGGCGAACGCGAACAGCGTATAGCCCACCGCATTGACGATCATCGTCGTCAGCAGTACCGGCCGGCGTCCCACGCGGTCGGCCACCGAGCCCCATGCGGTCTTCAGCACCGTCTCCACAAGCGCGAAGGCGGCCACCACCATCCCGACGAGCTTCACGCTCGCGCCCAGGCGCTCGGTCAGATGCAGCGGCAAGAGCGGGATGACGGTGGCGAAGCCGAGCTGGGCGAGCCCGACGACCAGGGCGATGCGGATGACAATACCGCGCTGATGGAGGCGCTCCCGGAGGTCGACGATGCGCTTCGAAGTGGGGCCTGACGCGGAGCGATTCACGCGCCCGCCCGCGCCACCGCTGCCTTATGCGCCACGTCCTCGACACGGTCATCCAGCACGGCGAGGGCGACGTCACCGTGCCGGCGGCGCAGCGCTGAGGTGATCAGGTGATCGGCGAACCGCGGATTCTTCGGAAGCAGAGGTCCATGCAAATAGGTTCCGTACACGTGTCCGGCGACCGCACCCTCGGTGCGATCGGTGCCGTTGTTTCCGAACCCCGACACGACGTCCCCGAGCGGCCGGGCTCCTGCCCCAAGGCGCGTCCGCCCGCCGTGGTTCTCAAAGCCCACAAGCGTCGCGCCGCCGAGGAGCGGGCTGCGGATCACGATGTTGCCGATGAGCCGCGGCGCGCGAGGGCCCGGATGTTCCGTCGTCAAGTCGAGCAGGCCCAGCCCTTTGAGATCGTCCCCTTCCGAAGGACGGTAGTAGTGGCCGAGGAGTTGATAGCCTCCGCAGACTGCAAGGACCACCGCCCCTTCTGCCGCAGCCTGCTGCAACGCCTCAGCCTTGACGCCCCGGAGGTCGTCTGCGGCTAACTTCTGCTGGCGATCCTCTCCGCCGCCGATAAAGTAGAGATCATGCGCCCCAGGACGCAAAGGATCGCCCAGGCGCAGCTCGTCGATCCGCACGTCGATCCCTCTCCATCGTGCGCGGCCGGCGAGTGTCATCAGGTTGCCGCGGTCGCCGTACAGGTTCAGCAGGTCCGGATAGAGGTGGGCGATACGCAGGTCCATGTCGGCTATCATGTCAGTCAGTCTTCCCAAAACCCGCTCACGATACCCTTCTGTTGTAAGATTTTCCGCAGTTGCAGCATCGCCGTGTACGTCGGCAGGATGTAGAGCGGGCTCCCGTCGGTCGCCCCGATTGCGGCTTCCAGCGCGCGCCCGAGATCCCGCTGCACCGTGATTGCCTGAGGGTTCACGCCCGCGTACTTGAGACGCAGCGCCATGTCCTCAGCACGCAAACCGCTCACCACGACGCGCCCCAGCCTGCCGGTCAGCATCTCGAAGTCCACATCCCATAGCCAGGAGATATCCCGACCGTCCGCGGTGAGATCGTTGATGGCGATGAGCGCCGTCTGGCCCTCGGCGCGCAACAAGGTACGCAGGACCTCGTTGAATCCCGCAGGGTTCTTCGCCAGCAACAGCACCGCCGGACGTCCGTTCAACTGCACCCGTTCCGCCCGGCCAAACGCCGGCGAAAACGTGCCGATCCCGCGCGCGATCGTCTCGAGGGGGATGCGCAGGTACAGGCAGGACGCAGCCGCGGCGAGGACGTTGTGGATGTTGTAGACGCCGGGGAGGGGGCTTCGCACACGCACGGCGCCTTCGGGGGTGTTCAGGTCGAACTCGATTCCCTCGAGGCCGTGGTTCACCACCGCGGTGGCAGCGACTGAGGGCGCCGGACGGGAGGCGCCGCACTGTTCGCACCGGTACACACCCATGTGGCCGAAATACACGGTGCTGTAGCGATACGGGATCCCGCACCGGTAGCAATACCGGGCGTCCGCCGCATGCTCGAGCGTGCCCAGACCGCAGGAGTCGTCGTCAATGCCAAAGGGGATGCGCACTCCCGGGTGCTGACCCCCCACATCAGATACGAGAGGATCATCGGCGTTGAACACGACCGCGGCGGACGGATCCAGCTCTCGCAAGGCGGAGCGCCAGCGGCTGGCGACGATGTCGATCTCCCCGTAGCGGTCCAGCTGGTCGCGGAAGAGATTGGTCAGGACCACCGCACGCGGCGACAGCGAGGGCTGCACCACGGGCAGGGTCGCCTCGTCGACCTCGAACACCCCGACGTCCCCTCGCACCCGGCCCAACACGGTTGACCGCTGAACGAGCGCCGCGGCGATCCCGGCCGCGAGATTTGCACCGGCCCGATTGTGCACGGAGCTCATCGCTCCCAGCCCGAGGACGTGGCTGATCAGTCGCGAGGTGGTGGTCTTCCCGTTCGTGCCGGTGACGATGACGGTGCCGTGACGGAGACGGCGGGCCAGCCGGGAGGTCACGTCGGGCGCGATGCCGCGGGCGATGCGGCCCGGCATCGTCGTGCCGCCGCCCACGCGAAGAGCCCGTGTCAGCGCGGCGGTGAGCTTCCCGGCGGCGATCGCCCCGCTCAGTCGGAGATCACCAAATGTCACAGCCACATCTTACCCGACAGACCAGGCAAGCCCTAGGGGAAACACGCGCCGCTTCACGCCGCGGCTCCTGCTGCTCGTGAGAATGCTAGTTTGGCGTCCATGCCCGAGTCGGCGCTCCCCGACGATGTGCCGAACGGTGCGGCGTCGAACGCGTATTCGCGAACATTGTCGGCGTGACGTACGTGACAGAATCGTTGAACAGGATGCGTACGCGGCCGGGTTAGAGAAAGAGGAAAGTGGGCATAGAGTTGGTACAAAGATTCCCAACGGCATACAATAGGGACACCGGAGGAGGAGGGACTCACCCTTGGTCCACATGAAGGTGCGCGGGGTCGCGCTTGACCAGCAGATGAATCCAGTCGTGCTGCTGGTCGACCAGACGGAGACTCTTGCCCTGCCCATCTGGATCGGGCAGGCGGAAGCGACCGCGATTGCCATGGAGCTGCAGAGCGTGAAGCCCCCGCGGCCCATGACGCACGACCTCATCCGCTCGGTGCTCAAGCAGCTGTCCGTCGCCATCCTCCGCGTGGTTGTCACGGAAGTGAAGGACGCCACCTACTTCGCAGAGATCCACCTGGCCACCAACGGTACGCCGATGATCGTGGACTCCCGTCCTAGCGATGCCATCGCCCTGGCACTCCGGTCCGAGGCGCCGATCTTCGTGACCGAGGGCGTCGCCGAGCAGGCGATTCAGTTGAAGAAACCGCTAGATCAGGAGATGGATGAATTCAAGAAGTTCCTTGAGTCCGTGAAGCCCTCCGACTTCAAGGGCACCGTCCACTGAGGGTCAGGGCCCAACCCAGACGGTTCGGCGCGGCGAAGAGCGTAGTTCACAAGAAATCTTCCACTTGAGGGGTTCAGGTGAAACCTGGACCCCTCTTCGTTTGACTAGTCCGGACCCCGGCCGGTCCTCTCTCCGGCCCGACCCATTGGGCCCCGGGCGGTAGGACCCACCTGTCCTCTCGCCAAACCCAAGAGTTGTCATGCAGTTCGTCGGAAAAGTTGCTGTAGTCACCGGCGGGGACAGGGGGATCGGCCGCGCCATCTCCGCCGCCTTCGCCCAGGAGAGCGCCGCGGTGGCTGTGGCCTACCATGAAGGTGCGGCGGAAGCTCAGGGAGTGGTCGAGGCGCTGCGGAAAGCCGGTCGACGCGCTCTTGCGGTCCGCGCCGACGTGGCGAAGGCCGGAGACGTCAGGGACCTGGTGGCACAGGTCCTAAGCGAATGGGAGCGCCTCGACGTGCTCGTGAACAACGCGGGGATCGTACGCCGTGCTCCTCTCACCGATCTCACCCTCAGAGAATGGCAGGATGTCATCGACACGAACCTGACCGGCGCGCTCCTGTGCGCGCAGACCGCGGGGCCATTCCTCCACCGGTACGGAGGCGTCATTGTGAACGTGTCTAGCGTGAGTGGACTCATCGGAGGCGGCTCACCGGCTTATGACGCCAGCAAAGGCGCCCTTATCACGCTTACGAAAACCCTGGCTCGCATGCTGGCGCCACACGTTCGAGTCAACACGGTCGCGCCGGGGTTTACGAACACCGCGATGCACGACGAACTCAGCATCCGTGACCGGACGAGCATCATGGAGCAGATTCCGCTGGGCCGGTTCGCCGAGCCGGACGAGATCGCGAAAGCGGTGGTCTTCCTGGCCTCACCACGGGCCGCCTATATCACCGGGCAAACGCTGGTGGTAGACGGCGGACTGACGATGTGGTGATCCTCCCGCCTTGACGCGCTTCGCCTCCTGAGCGGGATACCTTCAACTCGGTCCGGACCGAGTTCCACTAGCCTTCCAAGGCCAATCCCGACCACGTTCTGTTACGAAACCGGCGACTAGCCCAACTGGGTTATTGACAGGTTTCCAAACGGGCTCACGAGTCCCGTGCGGCGTCCTCGCACGATGCACGCCTCGCGGGCCAGCATCCCTGAGCGCCTGCATTTCAACAAAGAACGGCGCAGCGCGAGAATCGTGCGATCTGCACCCATTGGGTGCACTCCTACGGGTTGCAAAGTCGCCGTGTTATACCTAGGCCATGAACACCAACATGCTGTCTCTGGCTGGTCGGCTCTCCAATCACGAACTCCTCGCGCAGGTGAAACTCCTCGCCCAACGTGAGCGGGAGGCGACGGCAGTCCTTATCGCCCATCTCGCCGTCCTGGACGAGCGAACTCTGTACCTCGCTGAAGGCTGTTCCTCCATGTTCACCTACTGCGTGCAGGTGCTCCATCTCTCCGAGCACGCCGCCTATGGCCGCATCGAAGCGGGCCGGGCCGCGCGGAGGTACCCGGTCATCCTCGAGCTGCTCAGCGATGGGTCGGTGAACCTCACGACAGTGCGTCTGCTGGCACCGCACCTCACGCGCGAAAACCACGGAGAACTTCTGGAGGCGGCGAAGCACAAGAGCAAGCGGCAGGTCGAGGAACTCGTGGCGGAGCTGCGCCCCCAGCCCTCTGTCCCCTCAACCATCCGCAGGCTTCCGGCTCCCAAACGCGTTCCGGCATCGGCCATGGTACCCGAGGCCACCAGCTCCTGCTCCCCCGGGGGCGTTCCGGCGGCCGATCATGCTCTGGACCGAGAGTCGGTCGATCTGCTGCAGTTGTCGCCCTCACTGTCACCGGCCCGCCCGGCAGTCGTTGCCCCGCTTGCGCCACAGCGCTACAAAGTGCAGTTCACGGCCAGCGCAGAGACGTGTGAGAAGCTGCGGCTTGCGCAGGACCTGTTGCGGCACCAGGTCCCAGATGGGGATCTGGGACAGGTCATCGATCGGGCCTTGACGGTGCTGCTCCGGGATCTCACCAGGCAGAAGTTCGCCGCTACTGATCGCCCGCACGAGAGCGTGATGGATCGCGCGCATACGAGCCGCGACCACGAAGGCCAAGGCAGAGTCGCCGGGTCACGTCACATCCCGGCCGAAGTCAGGCGAAGCGTGTGGAAGCGTGACGGCGGTCAGTGCGCCTTCGTGGCCCAGAATGGTCGCCGCTGCACAGAGCGGGCCTTCCTCGAATTTCACCACGTCGTGCCGTACGGTGCGGGCGGAGAGGCCACACTCGAGAACATCCAGCTCCGATGCCGCGCGCACAATGGATACGAGACAAAGCTGTACTTTGGCCAACGGCCGGTTCTGTCGGGAGCCCAGGCCTCCATCGTAAAGGAGGCGGCTGGCCATCAACTCGGTCCGGACCGAGTTGAGACTCAGCAGCGCTCAAAAGGGGTGGTAAGTGAACGGTGAGTGAACAGTGACGTTCAGAAGGGTCTGGACCCTCGGGCGTGAGTGCTAGCTAGTGCTAAAACCGCGCCGATCGTACGAGTAGACTTTGCCGTTGGCGCGCAGCCGCACCGGGTTCCGCCAGAGGGAGTGCACAGACTTCAGGAACAGGCCCACGCGCTTTGGGTCGAGCTTGCGCTCTTCGTCACGGTGCACCAGGACCAGCTCGCGGTGGTGGCTGCTCGGCTCGACCTCGATGTAGGGCTCGCCCTTGAAGAGCTTCTGGCTGATCAGCATGTCCTTGACCTGCTGCAGGTCGTAGGATTTTTGCTTTTCCTTCGGATCATAGACGAAGATGTCCAGCCGCTTGACCATCTCCTCGGTGAGCACCTCGTCGATCAGCCGCACGTCCTCGTAGTAGCTCCGGATCTCCAGGGCGGAATCGAATCCACGCTCGGACTTCACGCTGTGGAACAACGTGTAGCCGATCGTATACGGCGCCGGCCGGTTGCAAAGCTGGACGCTCATGCTGGCCCACTCCGTGCTGTTCAGCACCTCGCGCAGCAGCTCCGCCTCCACGAACGTGGCCCAGCCCTCATTGATGATGTGGGTGCGCTGGATGAGGTCGAAATACTCGGCCTCTTCCCGGATCATCTGCAGGGTGTGCCGCTCCCAGTCGTCCAGGGGCGCCTTCTCTTCGAGGAAGTACATCAGGAGCTTGCGGCGTTCGCCGGGGTTGCGCTCGAACGCGTTGACGGTGCGTGAGACGGTGAGCACGGCGTCTAGCAGCGGCTCCACCTTGTCGCGGCCGTGCTGCGCTTCATACTTACGGATGGTCCGCGCGTGCAGCTCGGTCTCATTAAGCATGTTCTTGTTGGACTTCCGGTACCAGTGGTTGTTCTTGAAGAAGTCCACGTGGCCGTAGACATGCGCGATGACAAGTACGTTTTGCAAGTAGGTGTTACTGCCTCGGAGAAACGCGTACGAAGGGTTCGTATTCAGGACCAACTCGAGGATACTGAACACCTCTTTATTCTGCTGCAGCGTGAGCTCTTTGTAGGCGCCACCCCAGTACCAGTGGATGAACCGGTTGGGCAGACCCATGCTCGCGACTTCGGCCAGCTCGTCGCTGCCGGTAAGGCGGAAGACCACCGGGTCGAAGGATAGACCCTTCTCGCGGGCTAACGCCTCGATATTGTCAATGACCGACCGGTACGATTCCACCGTCTGTCTCCGCGTTCGTCTCCGAAAAGCGTCAGGAACTCCCCCGCCGTCTTGCGGATGGCATCCACGTCAACCAGGTTGGCAAAGAGCGCGTTGGGGTGCCGGCGCGCGGCCTCCTGGACGTACTCGGAGAACCCTCCCACCCCTCGTCCGCCCGGGTTGACATGGCCGTAGGTCACCAGATCGAACCGACCCAGCGCTTCTTCGAATCGCCGCTTCGCCAGGTCGAAGTCGCCCGAGGATGTCTCGCCGTCGGTAAAGAGGAACAGAAACTTGTCGTGCTCGGTGACGCCCTGCAGCAGCTCGACGGCCCGCTCGAATCCCGCCGAGATGTGCGTGCCGCCGCTGCTTTCCACGCAGAAGAACTCGTCCCGCGACTTTTCTTCGGCCACATCCTGGAACACGACGTACCGGCGCAGATTCGTTGGGTATCGCCGTTCCAGGTAATACCACAAGACGAAGATCGTCTTGCGCACGAGGGAGAGGTACTCGCCCCGCATGGAGCCGGAGATGTCGAGGACATACACTTCGACCGAGCGGTGGTTCTGGTAATCGGTGGGATCCTCGACGAAATACCAGCCGTCCTGGGAGAGCTCGACATCGTAATCCGCCTTGCCGCGCTCGCGCAGGTTCCGCTGCAGGGCGGCGAGCATCGTCTCTTCGAGGTTGAGATCGGGCCGTAAGCCCATCCGGTCGAGATCGGTCAGTTCGGGCTGATCCGGGGATTCCACTTCGCCCCCCTGGGTTGGCTCGGCAAAAACCGGCAGGCGAATCTCATCCAGCAGCACTTCCTGTGCCAGCCGCACGAATTCGTCAAAATCGAGCTCCACCCGCAGCTCTTTGCCATGGTGGTCTCCACCGAGCATCCCGCCCAGGACCTGCATCTCGTCGCCGCCGCCCTGACCGCCCCCGGATCCCGATCCGCTGCCGTTGCCGCGGGCCAGCACGGCGGCTTCCTCCCCGAACTTCAGCGTAGGCAGGTCCAGCGTGGCGATTTGAGTCTTCACGCGGCCATCGATCACGAGCTCCTTCTGCTGGATGAGCTCGTTGAGGTGCTGCTTGAGGTACTCGCGGAGCAGCGAATCGTGCTTGTACTGGGCGATCCGCCCCCGGTGAATCCTCATAGCCTTCTCGAATGACGCAGTCACGGCGTGCCGCCTCGAGGTGCCCGGGTTAGAAGCTTCGACCGATGACTTTGAACAGCGACCGCGCGCACACGTCGCAGTACCCGTACTCTTGCGTCGCGCTGCGGTAGAGGACGTCCAGCAGTTCCTGGCTCTTGCTGTCGAGCTCCTCGCTCTTCTCGTAGAGCCGCAGGAGGTTCTTGATCTTGTTGAAGACGATCTCGTTGATCACCGGGCGCAGGTGCTCGTTCTCCGTGTAGCGCATTTTCGCCAGCTCGTCCTTGCGCTCCAGCAGCACGTTCTCGAAGGCCACCCGGCCCTGGCGGCTGATCTGCCGCTTCTGCACCATGATGCCCTCGACTTCGTCCACCAGCTCCTTCTCGCCATTGGCCAGCGTCTCGCCGGCCACGTTGCGGGCGGCCGCGTCGAGGTAGTTCATGTACAGGTTCTGCGCGTAGTCGTAGAAATGGCTGGGGACGATGTCCTCCACGATAACATCGATCTTTTTGTTGATAAACTCGACCTTGGTCTCTTCAAACTGCTTGAGGAGCTCTTTGACGTTGAGGTCTTTGAAGGACTGGTGGTCAAAGGTGCGCTCCACCGCGGCTGCGATGGTGTCCAAATCGACGCAGCGATCCGCCAGCGTGTAGCCGTAGCTGAACGCGTCCTCGAAAAAGCGCGGGGAGAGCCCGCGCAGGCCGGTGGAATCCTCGCGGGTCTTCAGCGCGTAGCGCGCGGCCAGCTCGTAGACGTCCTCGGGGACGTGCTTGTCCTCGCCGCGGATCTTGTTCGCGCGGCCGATCAGCGACTTGTAGATCTTCTTCTCGCCTTCGCAATCGGTATTGTACGGGAAGTCGATCTTGTGGATGCGGCCGCGCAGCGGCTCCATGATGTCTTCAGAGACAAACACATTGTACTCGGGGTAGTTGCTGTGCCCGATCACCACTTCGTCCACGTGCACGGTAGGGAAACTGGCCAGGTCGATGCGCTTACTCTGGATGAGCTCGAGCAATAAGGACAGGAGCTGCCGGCGGCTCTTGAACACTTCGGTCCAGTCCAGGATGCCGCGGTTTCCCCAGATGATCTTGCCCTCGAAGTCGTAGGCGTCCGGATCATACGTGGACCCGCGTTCTTTCAACATCGAGAAGTTGATGTTGCCGACGAAGTTCGTGATGTCTTCGCGGCGCAGGTCGGTGGGCGTGTGCTTCGCCACGCCGATCTTGTCGCGCGCCGAGATGTAGATGCGCGCCACGTGGCCCTGGCGCCACGCCCCGGAGCGCGCCAGCACCCGGTCGCACACGGGACAGGGCACGGCCTCCTCGTGCCAGAAGATGCCGCGCTCCTCCCGCACCTCCTGAGGGATCAGGTCGAACGGGTGTTGGTGGAAAGGACAGCCCTCCACGGCGTAGAGGGCGCCGTCCGACGTATGCGAGTACTCCTCCAGCTTGCGCTTGAGGCGATCCACCGTCATCGACTTCCCGGATCCCTGCGGTCCCACCAGCAGCAGGAGACGGCGCTCCATCGACATCGAGTGCGCGCGGAAGTAACTGACGATGTCGTCGAGCTGCTTCTCCATGCCGAAGACACCTTCAAAGACGCGGTCCCGGCCGAAGTACTCGATCATGTCGGAGATGTAGTGGTGGGTGGTGCGGCGCATGCGGCGATCGTGCTGCGATTCTTCTAAGTAGTCGGCGATGGTCTGCATGGTCGAGTACTATCTCCCCCTAATACGGCACGGGCCGGAATGCTGGTTCCATGCCCACGCTGCGCCCATCCCAGTCCGCGGAGGACGCGTTGGGGGAAAACACAGGAGCCCGGTCGATGATGACATCGCCGGGTTCCTCAACAATTCAGCGTCCGCCCAATCCCACAACACCGGGGCCCGTGGTCGCATCGGCTGTGCTCCGTGTGTCCCCTCAATGCGGGGACTGAGTCCGAGTATGCGCCGTCTGGTGACGAAGATGTCACGACGGCGTCACATCGACGCCGCCGGCACATTGCTGGTGAGTATACGTCCGCTAGATGGGGCTGTCAAACTCTGCTCAGGGGCTTTCGTCCGGCGCGACTACGGTAGAATCAACTGGATCCGGCCCTCCAGGCGGTTGATGCCGTCGGGCCCAAAGAACGCGCCGACGACCTTTGTAGGCGTGGAGCGTTTCATGAACCCACCTCGCCGCTAGCGCCCGGGAATCCGGCGAAGCATCTGGTCCATCATCTGTTGCATCGCCGGCGTTTCCATCATCTCCTGCATCCTCTGCTGCACCTGCGGGTCCTGCATCGCCCGCGCGCAGGCCTCCGTCATCGACTTCATCACC
>Ga0209889_1000529_pt1 | contig 10603 bp, 11 predicted proteins | sample GWRWN1_0_10_FD_187233 | JGI IMG/M metagenome (GOLD analysis project Ga0209889, IMG submission 187233) | Riverbed sediment microbial communities from areas with no vegetation in Columbia River, Washington, USA - GW-RW N1_0_10 (SPAdes)... | ecosystem: Environmental > Aquatic > Freshwater > River >... | reverse complement strand
ACCGTTGCCGGGGTCTACCGAGCCACCCCCGTGATGGGTCATGCCGGGCGGCTGCGGGAGTCGTCTAGCGGCACCGGGGCTCGACGCTCCACCCGCTCACGGGTGGCGCCCACCCACCCGTGAGGGCGCGAGCGTCACCATCGATTTGGTCCTCTGGCGCGCCATTCAGGCTTGCCAGGCCCGACCAGGCCGGACCTAGGAGGGACGAGTGAGCGATTTCACTGGGGATGCCCGAGTCCTGACGCCGCGCGCGGCCGGGTGGCTATCGTTTGCCGCCGCGATGCTCGTCGTTAGCGGGGCGTTCAAGATCCTCGATGCCCTGTGGGCGTTCAAATACGACGACGAGGTGTCCGAGGAGGTGCAGACCGTCCTGTTCGAGAACGACCTCGCATCGTGGGGCTGGCTCTGGCTGGTGATCGGCATCGTCCTCGTCCTCGCCGGTTTCGCCGTGATCAGCGGCGCACAATGGGCGCGCTGGGTTGGGATTGTCGCGGCCAGCGTTGCGGCGATCCTCTTCCTGCCGTGGATCTACTACAAGCCGCTGTGGACGATCCTCAGCGTGACGCTGGCCATCCTCGTCGTCTATGCACTCGCGACCTACGGCGGCCCCCGCATACCGGAGACTCCTGCGCGTGCCTGACACGGGCACGTCCACGCTCTCGACCGAGCAGGTCGCCCGGGTGCTCAAGCTGCTCCGGATTGCCGGCAGTGTCGAGCTCAAGGTGAGCGTGCCCGATGCCGACCGCCGTTCGGCGGTAGCCGCCCTGGGGATCGATCCCCTCGACGCCCAGATCCGCCAGGTGGTCTTCTTCGACACGCCTGCGCTCACCCTCAACCAACACGGCGTCGTGGTGCGGGCGCGGCGGATCCAACGCAAGCCCGGCGACTCGGTCGTGAAGCTCCGGCCACTCGTCCCGGAGCAGCTCCCGCCGTCGTTGCGGAGGTTGCGCGACGTGGAGGTCGAGCTCGACGCGATGCCGGGTGGCTTTGTGTGCTCCGGCTCGATGAAGGCCCAGCGCGACGACGCCGAGCTGAAGGACGTCCTCGGCGGTCGCCGGCCGCTGCGCACGCTGTTCACCAAGCAGCAGCGTGCGTTCTTCGCCCGTCACGCTCCAGACGGCGTCCAGCTGGATGATCTCGCGCTCCTCGGGCCGATCAACATCCTCAAGGTCAAGTTCACGCCCGCGGAGCACGGCCGTCGCCTCGTTGCCGAGCAGTGGACCTACCACGACGGGTCACGAATTCTGGAGCTGTCGACCAAGTGCGAACCCACAGAGGCGTTCGAGGTCGCCGCCGAGACCCGGGCGTTCCTTGGCAGTCGCGGGATCGACGTCACTGGGGAGCAGCAGACCAAGACCAGAAAGGCGCTCGAGTTCTTCGCGAGCGAGCTCCCAGGAGGCAACTGATGGTCGAAACGGCGACCGCCCCCCCGCCCACCGAGGGCTCGACAGATTGGTACGGGCTGTCGGACGAGGAGGTGTGCCGACGACTGGAGGTCGACCCTGCCGTCGGCCTGAGCGCGACCGAGGTCGCCCAGCGACGACAGCGGTACGGGCCGAACAGGCTGGCCGAGGAGGCGAAGGAGCCCGCGTGGCAGGCCTGGGTGCGCCAGTACCGCGACCTCATGCAGCTGGTGCTGGTCGGGGCGGCGGTCGTCAGCATCGTGGCCCTCCAGGACATCTCGACGGGCGTGGTGGTCCTCGGCTTGACGGTGGTCAACGCATTGATGGGGCTGCACCAGGAGGGCAAGGCGGCGGAGAGTGTCGCCGCGCTTCGCCAGATGCTGATCATGACGGCCAGCGTCCGACGCGACGGCGAGGTTGTCGAAGTCCCGGCCGAGGAGCTCGTGCCGGGAGACGTCGTGGGCTTCGAGGCGGGCGACAAGGTCCCCGCCGATGGCCGCATCCTGGTGGCGGCGACGCTGGAGATCGAGGAAGCCGGGCTGACCGGCGAGAGCACCCCGGTGCCCAAGAGCATCGATCCGGTCGCCGGCACCGACGTGCCACTCGGCGACCGGGTCGACATGGTGTACATGAACTCGCAGGTCACCCGGGGCCGGGGCGAGATCGTCGTCACGGCCACGGGCATGTCCACCGAGGTCGGGCACATCTCGGGGATGCTGAGCGGCGTCGAGCAGGAAAAGACGCCGCTCACCAAGCAGCTCGACCAGATCACCGTGCTGATCACGATCATGGCCGCGGCGGCCCTGGTGCTGATCGTCATCCTCGGGCTGGCGCGCGGCGAGGACTTCGACACGCTGTTCCTCGTCGGCATCAGCCTGGCCATCGCCGCCATCCCCACCGGACTGCCCGCGGTCGTGACGATGCTCCTCTCAGCCGGCACGCGGGCCCTCGCGGATCGAGGCGCCATCGTCAAACGATTGCGGTCGGTGGAGACGCTGGGTTCGACGTCGGCCATCTGTTCCGACAAGACCGGGACCCTCACCCTGAACCAGATGACGGCCCGCGAGTTGGTGCTCGTCGGCCGTCGCTTCAGCGTCGACGGCGAGGGGTACTCGACGACGGGTCGTATCCTCCGCGTCGCCGGAACCAGCGACGTCGCGTTCGAACCGTTCGTGCTCCCGATGGCGCTCGCCAACGACGCCGTCATTCGTGACGGTGCCTGCATCGGCGACCCGACCGAGGGGGCGCTCGTCGTCCTGGCCGCGAAGAGCGGCTTGGACGTCGAGGAGACCCGGCGAACGTACCCCCGGATCGCCGAGGTGCCGTTCGATGCCGAGTACAAGTTCATGGCGACCTTCCACGAGATGGAGGACCGCGGCCGCCAGGTCGTGAGGTGCTTCGTGAAGGGCGCACCCGACGTGTTGCTCGCGCGGTCCTCGCACTACCTCGACGACGCTGGGTCGTCGCCGCAGATGGCGGACACAGCGGCCGATCGGGTCCTGGCGCAGAACGATCGGATGGCCGGCGAGGGTCTCCGGGTGCTGGCGGTCGCGCGACGCGACTTCGATCCCGCCACGTTCGATCCGACCGGAGACCTGCTGGCGCTGGTCAACGACCTGGAGCTGCTCGCCCTCGTCGGCATCGTCGACCCGCCCCGCAAGGAAGCCAAGGACGCCATCTCGCTCTGCAAGGACGCGGGCATCCGCGTCCGCATGATCACCGGCGACCACGCCACCACCGCCGCCGCCATCGCCGGCCACCTCGGCATCGACGGGCGTGCACTCACCGGCGCCGAGTTCGCCGCGCTCGCCGATGACGAGCTCCACGCCCAGATCGGCGACATCGGCGTCGTCGCCCGTGTCGCTCCCGAGGACAAGGTGCGGATGGTCAGCATCCTCAAGGAACAGGGCAACATCGTCGCCATGACCGGCGACGGCGTGAACGACGCGCCGGCGCTCACCCGCGCCGACATCGGCGTGGCCATGGGAATCACCGGCACGGAGGTGACCAAGGACGCCGCCGAGATGATCCTGACCGACGACAACTTCGCCACCATCGTGACCGCCGTCGAGGGCGGACGGGGGCTCTACGACAACCTGATGAAGTACATCCGGGTCCAGATGATCATGCTGGCCGGATTCATCCTGACGTTCGTCGGTGCAGGAATCTTCACGATCGCGGACGGCACCCCGCTCCTACCGCTGCAGATCCTCTGGATCAACTTCGCCGTAGATGTCTTGCTCGCCATCGGGCTCGGCTTCGATGCGCCGACCCCAGGCCTCATGCAGCGGCGCCCACGGTCACCAGACGAGCCCGTGATCGCACCGGCTCTAGGTGTCCGGCTGGGTGTTGCGGGCCTCCTCATCGCCATCGGCACCCTTTCCGTCGTGGCGTGGGCCGAAGACCGGTACGGACTCGCTGTGGCAACGACCATGGGGCTGACGACGATGTCACTCCTCCACATCGTCACCGCGCTGGAGTGGCGCGATCCCGTACGGAGCATCTTCAACCGCGAAGCCATCGCCAATGGGCGCTTCAACCTCCTGGTGCTGGTGGCCCTGGCGCTCACCTTCCTGGTCACGACGGTGCCCGGCCTGCAGCGCATCTTCGATACCATCGACCTGGACGGTCATCAATGGCGGGCGTGCTTCCTTGCCGTCGTCGCCTATCTCGTGTTGGTCGAGCTGGGCAAGCTCGTCCTGCGCCGCATAGATCACGAGGCCTCAGATGGTCACATCAGCACAGTCACAGACGTCAAACCCTGAGACGCGAGAGCGGATCACCAGGGAGCTGCGAGTCGAACCCGGCGCCGGCGCGAACCTGGCGGGGCGCGGCACGCGCTGGACGGGCGGGGGAGAGTTCGATCGGCTCTCCGCCACCGAGCTCGACGCCACCGCCAAGGCGACTCTGGCCCGCGGTGTCGAGCAGCTGCGGGACGCGCAGGAGCTGCTGTGGGCGAGCGACACCTACGCGTTGCTGGTCGTCTTCCAGGCGATGGACGCCGCCGGGAAGGACTCGACGATCAAGCACGTGATGTCCGGCGTAAACCCGCAGGGTGTGCAGGTCATCTCGTTCAAGCAACCGTCGAGCGAGGAGCTCGACCACGCGTTCCTGTGGCGGATCTCGAAGGCAGCCCCCGAGCGGGGCCGGATCGGGATCTTCAACCGCTCGCACTACGAGGAGGTCGTGGCGCTGCGGGTCCACCCGGAATGGCTCGATCGGCAGAAGCTGCCGAAGAGCGACCGCGGGCCCGGCTTCTGGGCGGGCCGCTACGACGACTTAAACGGCCTCGAGCGCCACCTCGATCGGAACGGCACGAAGGTCGTGAAGTTTTTCCTCCACGTCTCCAAGGCCGAGCAGAAGCGGCGCTTCATGGCGCGCCTCGACAATCCCGACAAGCTGTGGAAGTTCAGCGCCGCCGACGTGGCCGAGCGGGCGCACTGGGACGAGTACATGCGGGCCTACGACGATGCCATCACGGCCACATCCACCGATTGGGCCCCCTGGTACGTGATCCCGGCAGACAACAAGCACGTGATGCAGGCGATGGCCGCCGCCATCGTCGCCGACACCATCGGGTCGCTCGACCTGCAATGGCCGACAGTCTCGGACGAGGATCGCGATGCCAACGCGAGTGCCCGTGCGAAGCTGGAAGCCGAATCAGACGACTAACTGGAACCACCGCGAAACGTTGCGGTGCCACCAAACGCTGGAGGTAAGAGTTCATGCTGGCAGACGAGTTCGGCAGCGGGCAGGTGTTCCTGTCCATGCTGTGGTTCTTTCTCTTCTTCATCTGGATCTGGCTGCTGATCGTCATCTTCGGAGACATCTTCCGCAGCGACGACCTGTCGGGATGGGGCAAGGCCCTGTGGTCGATCTTCATCATCGTCCTGCCCTACCTCGGTGTTTTCGTGTACCTGATCGCCCGTGGCCACAAGATGCAGGAGCACCAGGTGCGGGCAGCGCAGGCGCAGGAGGCCGCGATGCGTGATTACGTCCAGAGCGTCACGAGTTCGAGCAGTGGCGGGGCGGCCGACGAGATCTCTCGGCTCGCAGACCTACGTGACCGAGGCGTGATCAGCGAGGCCGAGTTCCAACAGGCCAAGGCGAAGGCCCTCGGGTAACACGCCCGCCGACCGGCTAACCCCGTCCGTCGGCGAGCGGTGTCGAACCCGATCCCGAGAATGGTGGTTCCCCTATGACCGAGCGAGCGGGTACCAGCGTTCCCGAGGAGGCAACGGGCAGTCCACGGCTCGCCGTCCTGCTGGCGATGGCGATGTTCGTGCTCGTCGTCGACACGTCACTGATGAACGTCTCGATCTCAGCGGTGGTTCGGGATCTCGACACCACCGTCAGCGGCGTCCAGTCGGCGATCGCACTCGAGGCGCTGGTGTCCGCCGCGTTCATCCTGATCGGCAGCAAGGTCGGCGATCTCATCGGGCGCAAGCGGGCATACGTGTTGGGCCTGCTCGGCTACGCCATCGGCGCGCTGTCAATGGCACTCGCCCAGGGGCTGACCGCGATCATCGTCTTCTGGGCCATCCTGGGTGGGCTCGGCGCGTCGCTCCTGCTGCCCGCCATGCAGTCCCTCATCCACGGCAACTTTGCGGGAGCGGCGCAGAAGAAGGCCTACGCGCTGGTCGGCGCCGCGGCGGCGATAGCCGCTGCGGTCGGTCCGTTGCTCGGCGGTTTCATCACCACCTATCTGTCGTGGCGCGTCGCCTTCCTGCTCGAGGATGTCGTCATCGCGATCGTGCTGATCGGCGTCAAGCTCGTCCGCGACGTGCCGTACACGGGACCTCGGCGCGTCGACGCGGTCGGTGCGCTCCTCTCGGTCCTGGGCATGGGGGGCATCGTGCTCGGCATCCTCGTGTGGCAGGAAGGCGGCGAGTCCGTCGCCGCCCTCCTGGCGATCGGTGCGATCGCGCTGGGCGCGCTCGTGTACTGGCTCGTGCGGCGCAAGCGGCAAGGTCAACCGACATTGCTCGACCCCGACCTGTTCCGGTCCAAGCTCTTCCGGTACGGGGTCTCCGAACAGCTGTTTCAGCAGATCGTCCTGGGCGGCGCGATGATCGCGCTGCCGATCTTCTTGCAGATGGTGCTCGAGTACAACGCGATGCAGGCCGGCTTGTCGCTCGCCCCACTCTCGCTGAGCATGTTCGGCATGGCGCTGCTCGCCGCAAAAAAGGCGGGAGGCCGACGGCCGAGCAGCATCATCCGGTTGGGGTTCGCGCTTGTCACGACGGGAATGGTGGCGCTGATCCCGATCGTGCCGCGCGCCGAGTCTGGCTGGCCGCTCGTGGTCCCGTTGCTGATTGCGGGATGCGGGTTGGGTCTGCTGGTGTCCCAACTCAACAACTACACGCTGTCCCCGATCTCGGAGGAGCGGGTCAGCGAGGCGGCCGGCGTGAACTCGGCGGCCGGGTCGTTCGGGCTGTCGTTCGGGTTGGCCTTCGCCGGCGCCATCATGCTGGCCACGCTCTCCATCACCTTCACCAACATGGCCGAGGCAAGCAGCGTGCTCTCACCGGACGAACAGCAGCGCGTGGCGGACGGGCTGGAGGACGACGCGGAGGTGATGAGCAACACGCAGCTCGACGAGCTGCTCGCCGGCCAGCCCGAGGACGTCCAGGACGAGATCATTCGCATCAATACCGACGCGAGACCCCGTGCCCTTCAGGTGGCGCTCCTCATTCCGATCCTCGCCGCGCTCGTTGGGTTGTTCAACTCGTTCCGCATGATGCGCCTACCCGACCCCACACCATCCGGCGCTGTCGAGGGGATGGCCTTGGGCTGACCTCGCATCCACCCTTCAGTCCGGCACGTCGGGCATCCACGGTCAGTGGCCCAACAGCACGGTGAGCGCTACAACGGCAACGCCGATGCCGGCCGTGGCCGCGGCAAAAGTCCAGCTCGCCGCCCGAGGCGCCGGGGCCACCCGGGCCACGAAGGCGCCGATGGCGAACAGCTGGAGGGCGGCAACCAGAACCGCGACGATCCGGGCGGTGTCGTCGGTCAACAGATCGAGCCGGCCGAACAGGAGCACCGTTGCAGGCAGCACAGTGGACGCGAGTATCGGGCTGCCATCGACCAATGCCCGCACGACCTCGCTGCGCTGGAGGGGTTCGGGGTGTCGAACGTGTCCTCCGAGGAGCTCGGCAAAGATATGAGCCGACCAGGTTGCCAACCCGACTCCTGCAACGAGCTCAGCGCCGTGGCCGTGAGCCACCTCCGAGACGCCGATCACGCCGAGCGCAGCGAGGACGAGCACGCTGCCGTACGACGCCGCGCTCACCAGCTCCGCCAGCCGATCGCGTGGCATGCGGTCCGATGCTTGGAGTAGCTGCTTCATCGCCCTGAATCAGGGCCCGGATTGTATGCGTTGGAACTCACATCGGCTTCGCCCTACCACTGGATTCTGCGGGTAGGATCCGAGTCGTGCCTGCCGACAAGCTGAGCGTGTCGTTCGACGAAGAGCTGGCGACCGTGGTCCGTGAAGCAGCGGCCGACGAGGGCATGACTCTCTCGGCATGGCTGTCGGAGGCCGCCCGCGATCGCGTGCGCAACCGGCTCCTGAGGATCGCGTTGGATGAGCTGGCGGCGGAGCTCGGCCCGCTCGACCCGGACGAGGCCGCGCGACTGGTCGCCGAGGCCCGCCGTCACGCCATCGTCACGCTGCCGGATCAGGCCGCCTGATGGCGGTCGTCCTCGACGCCGGGGCGCTCATTGGATACGAACGTGGCGACCGAACGGTCCGGGCGCTCCTCGAGACGGCGCAACGCGACCGCGCGCCCGTACGTACCTCAACGGGTGCGGTTGCCCAGGCCTGGCGCAACGGCGCTCGGCAGGTCCATCTCGTTCGGCTGCTCCGAGGCGTCGATGAACGGCCTCTCGATCAGCCGGCGGCGCGCCGGGTCGGCCAACTGCTCGGTGCCGCCGCGACCGTTGACGTCATTGACGCCGCGGTAATCGATGTCGCTACGAACGGCGACGAGGTCCTGACCAGCGACCCCCAGGACCTCGCCGTCCTCGCCAACGCCGCCGGCAGGCGCCTGACGGTCATCAAGGTCGGCTGACACGAGGGGGCCAAGATGCTGGGAGTGAGGATCCCGTCGACGCGAAACCGATGCGCGCACAACACACACACAAGGAGAATGAACGATGCTTGCCTACGACTTTCCTCTGCTGAGCATGTTCTGGGTGTTGCTCATGTGGTTCTTCATGCTCTCGATTTTCTTCGCCGTGATCTGGTCGTTCATCGACAACTTCCGCCGCCACGACCACAGCGGCTGGGCGAAGGCGGGATGGGCGCTCGTCATCCTGGGCATCCCGCTCTTCGGCACGTTGATCTACCTCATCGCCCGCCCCGCCGAGGTGGCCGCACTGGCCTGAGAAACGACCGCTCCGTCGCCTACGAAACCACGGGACACCGACGGAAGGGCCGAATGCCTCATCGGGGCTGTACGTTCGACGCTCGTTTGACCCTCGGCTGGGTGACATTGCGTTCCCACCGTGCGAAGGCCCCCTGCGCCTGCCACCGCAGGCGCCGGCGCCGGTAGGAGATCCACACCAAGGCTTCCAGGAGGACGATCGCCGCGAACTTGGTCCGGCTCATGGTCCGCCATAGGTCGGTCGCTTTCGAACCGACTCCTCGGTGCTGGGCGCCGGAGGCCGCAGAGTCGCTCGTGGTCATCTCCGTGATTGTGGGCCATGAGCGCCGGGCTGGCATCATCCCGCCGGGATGATCGATGGGGACGCGACGCCGAGTGCGGTCCCGGTGAGTGAGATCGACGCCGCCAGCGGGTCAGGGCTGGAGGATGACCTTGCCCGGGATGCTCTGGGTGGACTTGGCCATGAACGCCTCGCGTGCGTCGGCGAGCGTATAGACCGCGCCGACCTGCGGGCGAAGCTGGCCGGTGTCGACCAGTTGCGCCAGCTCGACGAGCTGGGCGCGGCTGGGTTCACGCACGAAGTGGAGCGCCCGGATGTCCTGGCGGTCGGCGGGTGGAGGCGCCACGACCGAAACGAGGGCACCGCCCGACTTGACGATCGCCGGTGATCGGGCGAGCACCTCGCCGCCGATCGTGTCGAAGACGACGTCGGCCTGGCCGACGGCATCCTCCCAGCGGTCCTGGTCGACGTCGACGAAGCTGTCGGCTCCCAGGTACAACACGAGCGACCGGGCGCTGCTGCGACCCGTGCCGATCACGTGGGCGCCGGCCGAGCGGGCGAGCTGCACCGCGATGGAGCCGACGCCGCCGCCGGCCCCGTGGATGACCGCGGTCTGCCCGGCGGCCAGCTGGCCGTGATCGAACAGCGCCTGCCAGGACGTGAGCCCGGCTTGGGGGATGGCGGCGGCGTGCACGTGATCGATCGTCGTCGGCTTCGGCGCGACATCGCGAGCCTCGATGGCGATGAATTCGGCCGCCGCCCCATCGCGGTATCCATCGATGAGCCCGTAGACCTCGTCACCGACAGCCACGCCGGTGGTGCCGTAGCCGAGGGCGACGACGACGCCGGAAAACTCGTGGGCCGGGATGATGGCCGCGCGGTCGTGGCCTGCTCGGTCGGTCCAGAGCGGCCACTGCAACTCGGTAGGGGTGAAGCCGGCGGCGTAGACCTTGACGAGGGCGTCGCCGACGGCGGGCACCGGGTCCGGTGCTTCCTCGTAGACGAGCCCGTCGATGCCTTCGAGGCCCACCGGCTCATGGACACGGGCGGCCTTCATCGGGGAATCTCCATAGTTGCTGCTCCTCTTGTCACATCGACTGCGTTGCGTCGGTCCCTTGCTATGACACAACGCGAAGAGGGAATGTGACCGATGGACGAGCCCGCCTGGCTGACGGAACGATTCGAGGAGCAACGGGCCCACCTGCGGGCGGTCGCGTACAGAATGCTCGGCTCGATCAGCGAGGCGGACGACGCGGTCCAGGAGACCTGGCTGAGGCTCAGCCGCGCCGATACCAGCGGCGTCGAGAACTTGGGTGGATGGCTCACGACGGTCGTCTCCCGCGTGTGTTTGAACCGGCTGCGCTCGCGCAAGTCCCGACGCGAGGAGTCCCTGGACGTGTACGTGCCCGACCCGATCGTGCGCCGCGAGGACGCGGTTGACCCCGAGCACGAGGCGGAACTGGTCGACTCCGTCGGCCTCGCGTTGCTCGTGGTGCTCGACACGCTCGCTCCGGCCGAGCGGCTGGCGT
>Ga0209889_1000528_pt1 | contig 10607 bp, 8 predicted proteins | sample GWRWN1_0_10_FD_187233 | JGI IMG/M metagenome (GOLD analysis project Ga0209889, IMG submission 187233) | Riverbed sediment microbial communities from areas with no vegetation in Columbia River, Washington, USA - GW-RW N1_0_10 (SPAdes)... | ecosystem: Environmental > Aquatic > Freshwater > River >... | reverse complement strand
GCGGCCGCGAGCGCCACGAACTCCGCACGGATCTTGGTGCCGTGGCCAGCCCCCACCAGGATCCGGATCTCCTCGGCGAAGGCGTCGGAGTCGGTGCGCAGGTGATTGGTCTTGCCGTTGGTCAGGTTTCGCACGTAGGCGTGCTTGCCGCCGTTGAGCGGGAGGACGTACTTGAATTCGCCGAGCACGCTGAGGGCGCCGCCCGTGGCCTGGCCGGCGCGAACTGACGCGCGCGCGGTCTTTGATGTGTTGCTCGCCACGTGAGTGACTCCTTGCTGTGGACTAACGGGAGGATGCCGGACACACAGCCGGCCCGACGAGTTTAGCCGACTGCCGGTCATTACCTCCGACCGGAGGTGGCGCATCAGGCCCCCCACAAGGCATCATGTGACCCATCAGGGTGGAAATCTGCGCATCCTTTCCGAGCAGGAGGCGTTGTTTCGTTCGAATAGAGCGTTTCGTTCGAATAGAGCGAGCCCTCAAACTGAATTGGCGGTCACACCCGTAGTGCCGAGGTCGTAGGGGAAGACGCACCTCATCTCCGGGAGGTAGGCCGTGCCAAGCCGTGGTGTCGTATATGTGCACTCGGCCCCGCTCGCCGTGGCACCCCACGTCGAGTGGGCCATCGCGCGCGTCCTCGGATCACCGGTGCGTCTGGAGTGGTCACTCCAGCCGGCCGACCCGACGACCCGCCGCGCCGAGTGCTCCTGGTCGGGCAAGCCCGGCACCGGTGCGGAATTCGCCGCCGCCCTGCGCGGTTGGCCCATGCTTCGCTTCGAGGTCACCGAGGAGCCGAGCCCTGGTTACGACGGCGAACGGTTCATGCACGTGCCCGGTCGGGGCGTGTTCCGGGCTGCGGTGAGCGTCAATGGCGACCTCATGATCACTGAGGATCAGGTTCGAAGTGTGCTCACCATCTCCCGCGGTAGTGAGGCCATCGCGCACGCCCTCGACAGGTTGCTCGGCACCGCATGGGACGCCGAACTCGAGCCCTACCGCCACGCCGGCGAGGGCGCCCCAGCGACGTGGCTCACGCAGGTCAGTTGACACGTTCGCGGAGCGAACCAGTTTGCCCAGTGCGGAGCGAACCAGTTTGCCCAGTGCGGAGCGAACCAGTTTGCCCTGTTGCTGGGCGGACGAGCGTGCATATGTGATTGTGGAGCGGTGCGCGCCGTACCCCGGCAAGTCGCTCGTTTCGCGGCTGCCTCGCTGCTCCTTGCGGCGGTATCCGTGGGATGTTCCTCCCCGCAAGGCCCGTCCGTGACGGCGACCCCGTCCGGACGGGCTTCCCAGTCTGCCCAGCCGACCGCGGATCCGGCTGCCCACGCTGCCGACCTGGTCAAGTCCCTCAGCGACGCCGACCTCGTCGGTCAGGTGCTCATGCCGTCGATGAACACCCACGATCCGACCGCCGTGTCGGCCGGGATCGTGGCGAAGTACCGCGTGGGCTCGGTCATCATCGAGAACCCGGAGCCCGCGGTCAACGCCTCCCAAGTGCGCGAGCTGACCGACGAAGTCCGGGCAGCGGCGCAGGACGTCGGTGCCGCCGCCGGGGTCAAGGTCGACCTGCTGATGGGGATGGATCAGGAATACGGCTTCGTTACTAGAATCCAGTCTGGCGTGGTGCAGCTCCCCAGCGCCCTGGCCCTCGGCGCGGCAGCGCGCCCCGATTTAACCGAAGCCGCCTGGGCTGGCGCGGGCGAGGAGCTCGCCGCGGCCGGCCTCAACGTCGACTTCGCCCCCGTCGCCGACGTGCTGACCACCTCCGGCAACTACACGATCGGCTCCCGCTCGTACGGCTCCGATCCCAAGGCCGTGTCGGCACAGGTCGCCGCGGCAGTGCGCGGACTGCAGTCGGCTGGCGTCGCCGCGACGCTCAAGCACTTCCCGGGCCACGGCAGTACACCGGTGGACAGCCACGAGCGACTGCCGATTATTGGCCAGACCCGGGCCAAGCTCGCTGCCAGCGACCTTCCGCCGTTCCAGGCCGGCATCAGCGCCGGCACCTGGCTGGTCATGTCCGGGCACCTCGCGATTCAAGCGATCGACCCAGGTGTGCCGGCAAGTTTCTCACGCAAGGTTCTTGTGGACCTGCTTCGCACCCAGATGGGCTTCCAAGGCGTGGTCGTAACAGACTCGCTCAGAATGAAGCCCGTCACGGACCGGTGGGCACCCGGAGAGGCCGCCGTGCGGGCGCTCCTCGCGGGCAACGACCTGCTGCTCATGCCGCCCGACTTGGACGCGGCACACAAGGGGCTGCTTGCAGCCCTCGCCAGCGGCCAGTTGCCTCGCCAACGCCTGGTCGAGGCCGTTACGCGGGTGCTGACACTCAAACTCCGCCTCGCCGCGTTTCCCCGACCGGATCTGTCCACCGTGGATGTCGCCGCCAATAGGGAAGCTGCCCTCGCCGCGGCGGCCGCCGCCGTCACCGTTCTTCGTGGCCCGTGCGCCGGGGCCGTCGTCCAGGGAGCGGTACGCGTCACCGCCTCGGAGGGCCGCGGTCAACAGACCCGGTGGCTCTCCGATGCCCTGGCGGCGCAAGGGATTCGCGTCGTGTCCTCGGGCGGGCAGGTGGTGCACCTGGTCGGGTACGGGGACGGCTCCGGCGATCTCGCCAGTGGCGCCGCTGTGACGGTCGCCATGGACACCCCATACGTGTTGCGGTCGGCCACGTCGGCGGTGCGGATCTCCACCTACTCCTCGACGCAGGCCTCTATGACCGCGCTCGCCGCCGTCATCGCGGGCAAGGCCAAGGCCGAGGGCCGGTCGCCGGTCGCCGTCACGGGGCTGCCACGCTCCGCCTGCGCCGGCTAGGTTCGCAACCAATGGAGCACCGGGCGCAGCCTGCCCTCACGCGCTGGGCGCCGTTGGGCTTCACGGTCGCTTTCGCCGCGTTGATCCTCATGCGGGCCGGGACCGCTCCGGTGGATCTAGTGCGTTACGCCGCGTACGTCTGCCTGGCTGTAGTGCTCCCCGGCACTCTGGTCTACCGCGCGCTGCGGCGAAGACCGCACACGCTGGTCGAGGATCTCGCCATCGGCGCGGCCGTCGGGCTGGCGCTGGAGATCGCCGCCTGGGCAGCCTTCTCGGTGCTGGATCTACGGGGCATCGTATGGCTGTGGCCGGCGCTGGTGGCTATTCCTTTCGCGGCCGTGCCGCGGCTGCGCCGGCATTGGCGGGTGCGGGGATATACCCCGGTGCCAGTGGGGTGGTCATGGGCGGTCGCCGGCGTCGTGTGCTTTTTCACCACGTACCTCGCCATGGTGTTCCTCGATCGAAACCCGATCCTGCCCCCATCGGAGAACACCCGGCAGTACCTCGACCTCGCCTACCAGCTCTCGCTCGCCGGTGAGGCCAAGCACAACTTCCCGGTCGACCTGCCCCAGGTGGCCGGCGAGCCGCTGTACTACCACTGGTTCGCATACGGCCACATGGCGATGACGAGCCTGGTCGGCCACATCGACCTTCCGGTGGTCGCGCTCCGGCTGGCCATCCCTGCGCTGTGCGCCGCGGCGATCGTCCTGACCGCGGTCGTCGGATGGCGGGTGAGCGGCCGCCCATACGTCGGAGCCGTCGCCGCCGCGTTGTTCTTCGTGGTGGGCGAGTTCAACTTCACCCACCCGGTGACGATTCCGTTTGGCACTCAGGTGACATTCGTCATCTGGCACGGCATGTCGATGATCTACAGCTGGGTGCTGCTCATTGCCGTCATCGCCCCGCTCGCTGACATCATTGGTCGCCGGAACGGCCGGGTGTCTGACATGGGCAGGGGTGCCTTCGTCGTCGCCGCGCTACTCCTGTTCGCATCCAGCGGGGCCAAGGCCAGCTCGCTGCCGGTGGTGGCGCTCGCGCTCGCGGCAACCGCCGTGGTGCTTCTGGTCGCGAATCGACGCATCCCGTGGGGCGTCGTCCTGGCCGGCCTCATCACGGGTGCCGCGCAGTTGTTCGCCACGGCGGTGCTCTACCGATTCCAGACGTACGGGGTGCAGCTCGGCCCGCTACAAGGGCTCAAACCGTACTGGGCCGACCCGTTGGGCTCTCCGGAGCTGGTCGTGGTCGCTGCGGTGTGGGTCGCGTTCGGGTTGAACATGCTTCTGCGGACGGCCGGGATCATTCCGCTCGTCTGGGTCGAGCGGGCGCGACTGGGGCCGGTGCAGTGGTTCCTGCTCGCCGGAGCGGTCGCCGGGCCCGCCATCTATCTGCTCTTCAGCCAACCGTCGAGCGGCAATCAGTACTTCATCCGCGCCGGGTTCACGTTCGGCATCCTGCTGTCCGCTTGGGGCTATGTCCTGGTGTTCGAGCGGGCCCGGTTGTCGTACCGGGCCAAGCTGGCCCTCGGCGTCGGGACAGTGGCGTTCGCCGCGGTCCTTGTGTGGGCGCAGTTGACGTACGCGAAGTCGCCGCCCGCGGGGGAGTCGCTGAGTCCACTCGAACCGATGCTGCGGTGGGCTCTGCTGTTGGGCGTGGTTTGTGTCGTCGCCGGACTGGTCTGGTGGGTAGCCGGCCTGAGGTGGCCGTCGCTTCGGGGCCGGGGTGCCGTCGTGGCGTTGACCGCAGTGCTTGTCGCCGGGGCTCCGGGCCTGGTCATGGACGAGTACAAGTCGGTGCAGTCTCCCAACGGCGGCGCCTATGCCAACGTCCCGCTACCGAAGTCGCGAGTGGACGCCGCACGATGGGTACGCGACCACAGCTCTCCCGACGACGTGATCGCCACGAACGTGCATTGCCTCGGCTACTGGGGCAACCTGTGTGACGCGCGCTCGTTCTGGCTCTCCGCCTACGCCGAGCGCAGCGTGCTCGTTGAGGGCTGGGCATTCGCGCCACGCCACGCCGTGACCGGTGTAGCGCCATTCTGGGACCCGGGGAAGCTCTCCCTCAACGACCAGGCGTTCACGGCGCCGACGCCAGCCGGGTTGCAGGAGCTGCGGAATCGGTACGGGGTGCGGTGGCTCATCGTCGACCGCACGGTCGGCGCAGAGTCGCCTCTGCTCGCAACACTCTCCGATCGTCGCTACGACAACGGCCGCTTGGCTGTCTACCAGTTGCGCTGACCGCGCTCGGCGGAGGCATTGTTGCGTTGAGTGACGAAGGCCCGCCATGTCCACTACAAGCCCTCGCGCCGCTTTGCTTTGCTCCCCTATAGGCAACACCACGCTGAGCTGCCTGTTCACGTAGGGGTAGATTGCATCGACCACTATAGATGTTACACACGGCAACCTTGAGTACTCACCAGCCGAGGCAAATGCGATCTCCTGTTAGTCACGAACCAGTTTCGTTTCATCGAGCGAAGTTCACGCTAAGCGCCCTACGGTGCCTCTACCACATGTGCACCCATTCAGACTGGAACCATCACATCGATGATCGTGAGCGCCCAGACGATTGGGGCTTGCTGTGGACGATCGGATCGAACATTCCGACCCCGACCGTGTCTGCCCCGGCGGTCACCCGGCAGAGCGGCACCCGTACGCACATCTGAGTGGCTGGTGGGTGATGCGAGCTTCAATGCCTTCTACCGCAGCTTCACGCCGACTCTGGTGGCGTTCCTCGTCTGGCAGGGAGCGTCGCTCGCAGACGCAGCCGATGTCGCTCAAGAAGCCATGATTCAGGCGTACCAGCACTGGCCGTCCATCTGCCATCCGCAGGCATGGACTCGGCGGGTGGCGTCGCGCGCCTACACCAGACGCCTGGCAAGCATCGAAGATCTTGTGCCGAGCGTTGCGATCTGCTCACCATTGCTGCCAGCCGAGACCGACGTCGCGGCGTGGGATCAACGCCACGACGTTCTCGGCATGCTCGCGTCCCTTCCGTCCCGCCAACGGCAGGTCATGGCCTGGACACTGGACGGCTACGCCCCAACCGAGATCGCGAAGGAATTGATCATGACTCCGGAAGCCGTGCGCACGAATCTGATGAAGGCACGCCGCAGCCTCGCCGCGCAGATCTCCGTTGCCAGAGTCGAGTCATGATGGCCGGCGGGAGGGAGCACGGCGTAACCGTCGAGCGCTGGCGTCGTTCCGGGTGACGCCGGACCAACCGTCGTCTCGCTGTCATGGAATACGAGGGGTAGCCCTGTGTAACATCAACATTGGGCGATGTAATCGACGCATCTGCGAATGGGCAGCTCAGCGCGGTGTTGCCTCCATGGAAGCAGAGCAAACGGCGGCCAGGGCTAGTTGTCGAGGTCGAGGCTCGTCGTCACCGAGTGCAACCGTTCGCGGTGCCGACCTCGAGCGATCGCAGCCACATCGGACGGTGTGGCTACAGGGGGATGTTGCCGTGGGCACCGCGGGCGGCCGGGGCAGCCGCGAGCGCTTCGGCGATACGGCGACGGGTGTCGACGGGGGTGATGACGTCGTCGACGACGCCGATCTCCAGAGCGCGGTTGACCCCACCCGCGATGTGCATCTGCTCCTCGATGAGCTTGGCGCGCAGCTCCTCCCGCGACTCCGACGGGGCCGCGGCGAGCTTCTTGCGGTGCAGGATGTTCACGGCGGCACTCGCGCCCATGACCGCGACCTCTGCGTTGGGCCAAGCGAAGACGGCGGTGGCGCCGAGCGAGCGGGAGTTCATCGCGATGTACGCCCCGCCGTAGGCCTTGCGGGTCACCAGCGTCACCCGTGGCACCACAGCCTCGGAGAACGCGTGTAGCAGCTTGGCTCCGCGGCGCACGACGCCGTCCCACTCCTGCCCGAGCCCGGGCAGGTAGCCGGGGACGTCAACGAGGACGACCAGCGGCACACCGAGCGAGTCGCACATCCGCACGAAGCGTGCGGCCTTCTCCGCCGACGAGGAGTCCAGGCAGCCACCCAGCCGCAGCGGGTTGTTGGCGATGACGCCGACCGTGCGTCCGGCGAAGCGGCCCAGCGTCGTGACGACATTGGGGGCCCACTTGGCATGCAGCTCCACGCCGGGCTCGTCGAGGAGCGCGTTGACCACCGGCTTGACGTCGTACGCTCGGTTCGCCTCGGCCGGCATGAGTGCGGCCAGGTCGCGACCCTCGCCAGACTCGTTCACCGTGTCGGCCGGCGTGATCCGCCCCTGGTGGCCGAGCATCGAGGCGAGGCTGCGCGCGGTCGTGAGGGCTCCATCGTCGTCCTTTGTGGTCACGTGGACCACGCCGGAGCGGCGACCATGCGGCTCGGGACCACCGAGGCGCTCCATGTCGACCTGCTCGCCGGTCACGCTGCGCACGACCTCGGGCCCCGTGACGAAGATGCGACCGGCGCCGCTCATGATGACGATGTCAGTGAGGGCCGGTCCGTACGCGGCTCCACCGGCCGCCGGGCCCAGGACAACCGAAATCTGCGGCACGCGCCCCGATGCCCGTACCATCGCGGCGAAGACCTGGCCGACCGCGTCCAGCGCGACAACGCCCTCGGCCAGCCGCGCCCCGCCTGAATGCCACAGCCCGACCACGGGAACCCGCTCCCGGACCGCGAGGTCGATCGACTCGACGATGTGCCGGCAGCCTTCGGTGCCCATGGCGCCGCCCATGCGGGTGGCGTCCGTGGCGAAGGCGATGACCGGCGTGCCGTCGATCTGCCCGCGCGCGCTCATCACGCCCGAGTCGTCGCGGCCGGAGATCGTCCGAAGCGAGCCGCGGTCGAAGAGGGCGCGCAGGCGAACATCCGGGTCGCGGTGGTCGACCGCGGCCTCGTCGGTGACGTCGGAAGTTATGGTCACGGCAGTCCTCCGGGGTGATGGGTCAGACCTTTGCAGAGCTGGGCTTGCTTCACGAGTGTCTCGTGAAGATCAAGGCCACGTTGTGGCCGCCGAAGCCGAACGAGTTGTTCAAAGCGGCCGGGATCTCCATGTGGCGAGGCTTGTTGGTGACCACATCGAGGAGCCCGTCCTCGGGATCGTCGAGGTTGATGGTGGGCGGCACCACACCCTCGTGGATGGCGAGAATCGTCGCGATCGACTCCAGCGCGCCGGCCGCGCCGAGCAGATGGCCGGTCATCGACTTGGTCGCGGTGAGCACCGGGTGATCCCCGAGGACAAGCCGCAGGCCCGAGACCTCGGCCATGTCGCCGACCGGCGTTGAGGTGGCGTGCGCGTTGACGTGCACGATATCGGCGCCCGACACGCCCGCGTCGTCGAGCGCCTTCTGCACCGCCCGGACGAAGCCGGCGCCCTGCGGGTGTGGCTGCACGATGTCGTAGCCGTCCGAGGTGATACCGGCGCCGGCAAGGCGAGCGTAGATGCGCGCGCCGCGCGCCGCGGCATGGTCGGCCCGCTCCAGGATGACCACCGCGGCGCCCTCGCCGAGGACGAAACCATCGCGGCCCTTGTCCCATGGCCGGGAGGCCCTCTCGGGCTCCTCGTTGCGGGTCGACATGGCCCGCATGGAGGCGAAGCCGGCGATCGGCAGCGGGTGGATGACCGCCTCGGTGCCGCCGGCCACCACCACGTCGGCGCGGCCGGAGCGAATGATGTCGAGTCCGAGCGAGATCGCCTCGGCCCCGGTCGCGCACGCGCTCGCAACACAGTGCACGCCGGCCTTCGCGCCGAGTTCCAGGCCTACCCACGCGGCGGGGCCGTTGGGCATGAGCATCGGCACCGTGTGCGGCGAGACCCGCCGCGGGCCGCTGGCCTCAAGGATGTCGTCCTGGGCCAGCAGTGTTTGAGCCCCACCGATGCCCGAGCCGACGCTGACCGCGAGCCGCTCGAGGTCGAGACCGGATTCGGCCAGGCCGGCGTCGGCCCACGCCTGGTGGGCAGCGATGAGTGCGGTCGCCTCGGAGCGGTCGAGCCGGCGCAGCTTCACCCGGTCGAGCACGTCGCCCGGATCGACCATGAGCTGGGCGGCGATGCGGACGGGTAATTGTGCTGCCCACTCCTGCGTCAGGGGGGTCACCCCGGACCTGCCGGCGAGCATGGCGTCCCAGGTCGACGCGACGTCCCCGCCAAGCGGGGTCGTCGCGCCAAGCCCGGTGACGACTACTTCTGGACGCGTCACTGTCACACCCGATGCGTTAGGAGCTCTTGACGATGAACGAGACGGCATCGCCCACGGTCTTGAGGTTCTGCACCTCGTCGTCCGGGATCTTCACGCCAAACTTCTCCTCGGCCGCAACGACGACCTCGACCATGGACAGCGAGTCGACGTCAAGGTCCTCGGTGAAATTCTTCTCCTCGGCGACGTCGTCCGGGTTCACACCGGCGACCTCCTCGAGGATCTCGGCGAGGCCGGCGGTGATCTCCTCACGGCTGCTCATGTACAGGTTCCTTTCTCGGGTTAGGGATGCATTCAACGGCGGCGACATTTCGCCGCAGTTACGGGCAGCGAACTACCTGCCCGGCGTAGGTGAGGCCACCGCCGAAGCCGAAGAGCAGGACCGGTGCGCCCGAGGGCACCTCGCGCCGCTCGACGAGCTTGGACAGGGCCAGTGGGACGCTCGCGGCGGACGTGTTGCCCGACTCCACGATGTCCTTGGCGATAACAGCGTTGGCCAGTTTGAGCCGCTTGGCGATGCCGTCGATGATGCGGGCGTTGGCCTGGTGGGAAACGAAGGCCGCGATGTCGCTCGTGGCCACCCCGGCACGCTCGCAGGCCTGCAGGGCGAGCGGCGCGATGGCCGTGGTCGCCCAGCGGAAGACCGCCTGGCCCTCTTGCTGGATGTAGGGGCGCCAGCCCTCGATGCGTACCGCGTCACCCTTCTCAGGCGCGGATCCCCAGACGACCGGCCCGATACCCGTGGGTTCGTCGTCGGCGGTGGCTGTGACCACCGCCGCGCCGGCGCCGTCGCCGAAGATTATGGCGGTGGAGCGGTCGGTCCAGTCGGTGAAGTCCGACAGCTTCTCCGCCCCGATCACGAGGGCGTTCCGTGACGCACCGGCCCGCACGGCGTGGTCAGCCGTGGCTAGCGCGTAGGAGAAACCAGAGCACGCGGTATTGACGTCGAGGGCTCCCGGCGCAGTGATACCGAGCCGGTTCGCCACCCGGGTGGCCACATTCGGGCAACGGTCCACAGAGGAGCAGGTGGCCACGACGACGAAGTCGATGTCGCCCGCGGTGAGTCCCGAGCCGGCGAGTGCCTTCTCCGCCGCGGCAGAGGCCATGTCCGCGACCGTCTCCTCACCCGACGCGATCCGTCGAGTGGCGATGCCGACCCGGTCGCGGATCCAGGCGTCGTTGGTCTCGACAATCTGGGCGAGGTCGTCGTTGGTGAGCACCCGCGACGGCTGGTAGTGGCCGAGGCTGATGATGCGCGAGCCGGGCATTAGTTGTGGCCTCCGATGCGGGCGAGGGGTTGACCCGAGCCGACCGGGTCGTCGTGGTGGGCGATCCATTCGACGATGACGCCGGAGTCGTGGGCGGTCACCTCGGCGTTGCCCTGGCGGTTGACGATGTGGCCGAGCACCTGGCCGGCCTTGATCTGTGTGCCCTCGTTGAGGCCGGGTAGCCGCTGGAACGTGCCGGCCACGGTCGCGACGGCGAGCACAAACGCCATCGTGGGTTCGTGGCTCGGGGCGTCTTCGTGGCGGGAGACGAGGTCCTTGGCGGCCTTGAGGTCGTCCGGGGTGTTGAGGGTGATGATCTCCGGCGCTCCCGAGCCCTTGAGCTCCCGCTTGATCAGGCCGGCCAGGGTTCCGGCCGGGGGCAG
>Ga0209889_1000527_pt1 | contig 10623 bp, 11 predicted proteins | sample GWRWN1_0_10_FD_187233 | JGI IMG/M metagenome (GOLD analysis project Ga0209889, IMG submission 187233) | Riverbed sediment microbial communities from areas with no vegetation in Columbia River, Washington, USA - GW-RW N1_0_10 (SPAdes)... | ecosystem: Environmental > Aquatic > Freshwater > River >... | reverse complement strand
GGTCGGGCAATCGTCACCGCCACCGGCATGGGGACCGAGATGGGCCGCGTCGCCCTACTGCTCGGCCGCACCGAGGAGGAGCGCACGCCGTTGCAGCGCGAGATCGAGCGCGTCGGGCGCACCCTCGCCGTCGCCGTGGTGGTCATCGCCGTGGTGGTCGTCGCCGCCATCCTGGTGACCTTCGATGTCAGGAGCGCCTCCGACCTGGTCGACGTGCTGCTCGTCGGGGTGTCGCTGGCGGTGGCGGCGGTACCCGAGGGCCTGCCGGCAATCCTGTCGGCGGTTCTGGCGTTGGGGGTGCAGCGCATGGCCCGCGAGCGCGCCATCGTCAAGAAGCTGTCGTCGGTCGAGACGCTGGGATCGGCGTCGGTGATCTGCTCGGACAAGACCGGCACCCTCACCCGCAACGAAATGACGGTGACCACCGTGGTCACCGGGTCGGGCGAGGTCGAGGTGACGGGCACCGGCTACCGACCGGAAGGCGACGTGGTCATCGACGGACGCCGCCTGGGCGATGGGGGCCGCGACGCCGCGGTGGCGGACGAGGTGCGGTTCGTGTTGGGCGGCGGCAGCCTGGCCAACGACGCCGTGCTGCGCGACGACGGCGGGGTGTGGACCGTCCAGGGCGACCCCACCGAGGCCGCATTCCTCGTGGCCGAGGCCAAGCTCGGCGTGACCGAGGCTCGCCGGGCGCGCTTCGAGCGGGTGGGCGAGGTGCCGTTCACGTCGGAGCGCAAGCTCATGAGCACGCTCGAGGCCGACGTCGAACGGGAGGGGCGCATCGACGTCGTGACCAAGGGGGCCCCCGACGTGTTGCTGGCACGTTGCACCCACGAGCGGGTCGGGGGCGACGTGCAGCCGCTGACCGATGGCCGTCGGGCGCAGATCGCCGCCGACGTCGAGCGGCTGGCCGACCTGGCCCTCCGCACGCTCGCGGTCGCGTACCGGCCGCTCCCCGATGTCGAGCCCCCGGCGGCTTCGACGTCGGCCGATGAGGCGGTCGAATCGTGGGAGGCGCTCGAACGCGAGCTCGTTTACCTGGGCATGGTCGGCATCATCGACCCGCCGCGGTCCGAGGCGCGCGTGGCCATCGCCGAGGCTCAGAGCGCCGGGGTGCGGATCATGATGATCACCGGGGATCACCCCCGCACCGCGCTCCGCATCGCCTCCGAGCTCGGCATCGGCGCCGACACCGCGCCCGCACTCACCGGGGCAGAGATCGACACCCTCGACGACCAGGCGCTCACACGGGCGGTGCGCGATGTGTCGGTGTTCGCCCGGGTGGCGCCCGAGCACAAGCTTCGCATCGTCGACGCCCTGCAATCCGACGGGAACATCGTGGCCATGACCGGCGACGGCGTGAACGACTCGCCGGCGCTGCGGGCGGCCGACATCGGCGTCGCCATGGGGATCACGGGCACGGACGTGACCCGCGAGGCGGCCGACATGGTGCTGGCCGACGACAACTTCGCCACCATCGTGGCGGCGGTGCGGGAGGGCCGGGGGATCTTCGCCAACATCCGTACGTTCCTGCGCTACCTGCTGTCGTCGAACATCGGCGAGGTGTTGACCATGTTCCTGGGCGTGGTCGGGGCCGGGCTGTTGGGCCTGACCGACACCGTGGACACCGGTGTGGCAGTGCCACTGTTGGCCACCCAGATCCTGTGGATCAACCTCCTCACCGACGCCGCACCGGCGCTGGCGCTGGGCGTCGACCCACCGCCCGACGACGTGATGGCCCGGTCGCCCAGGCGACTGACCGACCGCGTCATCGACGCCGAGATGCAGCGCGGCATCGGCTTCGTGGGCCTGGTCATGGCCGTCGTCACCCTGGTCGCGCTCGATCTGCACCTCCCGGGCGGGTTGATCGAGGGGTCGGGCGACATCACCGAGGCTCGGACCATGGCGTTCACCACGCTGGTCCTGGCGCAGCTCTACAACTGCTTCAACGCCCGCAGCGATCGGGTCAGCGCGTTCCACCAGCTGTTCGCCAATCCGCTGTTGTGGGGCGCCATCGCCGTGTCGGTCGCCCTGCAGGTCGCCGTGGTGCACGTCCCGTTGCTCAACGAGGCGTTCGACACATCGCCGCTGTCGCTCGGTCAGTGGGCCACATGTGCAGGCCTGGCCAGCGCTGTCCTGTGGGCCAACGAGCTCCGCAAGCTGGCACGTCGGCGTCGACGACCGGCCTGACGGCAGCACCGCGCCGTCCCGGCGTTCCCCCAGAAAGCCAGCTCCGCAACGGGACGTAACCTGAAGCGCACATGGGCGAGTTCGCAGGTCCCCGCAGCCTCCGCCAGCTGCTAGACGCCGTGCTCACCGTGGGCAGCGACCTCGACCTACCTGCGATGTTGGAGCGCATCGTGCAGGCCGCCGTTGGCCTCGTCGACGCTCGCTACGGCGCGCTGGGGGTGCTCGACGACGCACGAGCGCGGCTGGCTCAGTTCATCACGGTCGGCATCGACGAGGAGACCCGTGCGGCCATCGGTCACCTGCCCGAGGGACACGGCATCCTGGGGCTGCTCATCGTCGATGCCAAGCCCCTGCGCTTGCCCGACCTGCGCGAGCACCCCGACAGCTACGGCTTCCCGCCCCACCACCCGCCGATGCGCTCGTTCCTGGGCGTGCCGATCCGCCTTCGTGACGAGGTGTTCGGCAACCTCTACCTCACCGACAAGATCTCGGCCGAAGTGTTCACCGACGTCGACGAAGAGCTGGTCGTCGGGCTGGCCGCCGCGGCCGGCGTCGCCATCGAGAACGCCCGGCTGCACGCCCGCGTGCAGGAGCTGGCGCTGCTGGAAGACCGCGAACGCATCGCCCGCGACCTGCACGACAGTGTGATCCAGCGGCTGTTCGCCACGGGGCTGTCGCTGCAGGGCGCCGCCGGGCTGATTCGCACCAACGCCGCCGCCGCGGCTGACCGGGTGGAGGGTGCCGTCGACGACCTCGACCTCACGGTGAAGCAGATCCGCTCGGCGATCTTCGGCCTGGAGCCGATGGGTCGTGCCACGCAGTCCGGTGTTCGCAGCCAGGTCCTCGACCTCGTGCGGGACGCGGGCCCCGCGCTGGGCTTCGAGCCGGCCGTGCTCTTCGATGGCCCGGTCGACACCTCCACGCCGGACGGGTTGGTCGGGGACCTGCTGGCCACCCTGCGGGAGGCGCTGAGCAACGTCGCCCGACACGCCCGGGCCAGCCGGGTCGACGTGGAGGTGGCTGTCGACGACGCCAAGCTGGTCCTACGGATCACCGATGACGGCGTCGGCCCACCGGCGCCGGACGACCCCCGGGGCCATGGGCTCGACAACATGGCGGCACGGGCGGCCCGACGGGGCGGCTCGTTCGACATCCGCCCGGCGAGCACGAACGGCACCGTCGTCGAATGGTGCGTGCCGGTTGTGTGAGCCGCGCCGATGGAGGGCTGCTGGCTTCGTAGCCAACGGCTGTCAATTCGACGGCCGCTTGCGCCGCTCGGCCAGTCGGGCCGCGTAGACGGCGGCCTCGGTGCGCCGGTGCATTCCTAGCTTCATGAGCAGGTTGGACACGTAGTTCTTGACGGTCTTCTCCGCCAGGTAGAGCCGTTCGCCGATCTGGCGGTTGGTGAGGCCCTCGGCGAGCAGGTCCAGGATCTTGCGCTCCTGCTCGGTGAGCTGAGCCACCCCCGGGTCGTCGTCGGGTCCCTTTCGCAGGCGGTCCAGCACCTTGGCCGTCACCCTCGGGTCGAGCAGCGATTGGCCCGCTGCGACCCGCCGCACGCTGTCGACCAGGTCGCTGCCGCGCACCTGCTTGAGCACGTATCCGGCGGCCCCGGCCATGATCGAGTCGAACAGCGCCTCGTCGTCGGCGAACGAGGTCAGCATGAGGCACTGGATCTCGGGATGGCGTGAGCGGATCTCGCGGCAGACCTCGACACCGTCACCGTCGGGGAGGCGTATGTCGAGGATGGCGACGTCGGGCATGACCGCCGGGATGCGGCGGTACGCCTCCTCGGCCGTGCCGGCCTCGCCCGCCACCTCGACATCGCCGCCGCTCTGGCCCTCGAGCAGATCGCGCACGCCGCGCCGCACGACCTCGTGGTCGTCGAGTAGGAACACCCGGATCGTCACGCTGGTGCCTCTCGGTAGAGCCCGCCACGTCGGCGCGGTGGCCACCATCATTGCCGGTCCGCATTTGCCGGCGCCGCCAGCCCGGCCACGATGCGCCGCCCCGACACCAGCTCGGTCGAGATGGCGATCACGCGGTGGTGGTCGCCGGGGGCCCAACGGGCGAGCGGCGGCGTCTGGGCCGCAGCCAGCTCGCCGGGGTCGGTCAGCTCGCGGGCCATGCCGGTGACCATGACGCTCCATCCCGTGTGCGCCACCGGATCGATCTCGTCGACCTCGAACGCCACCACGGCGTTGTTGGCGGCAGCGTCGAGCTTGGTCCCCATGCCCGTCCGGATCAGGATCTGGCGGCCGTCGAAGCGGAAGTTCACCGGCAACACCCTCGGCAGCGCACCGATGCTGACCCCCACACGGCCCAGGGTGGCGGTGGCGAGCAAGCGCAGGCATGTGTCGCGGCTGAGCACCTCCAAGCCGTGGCGGTCAACTTCCACCAGATGATCGTGGGCCAGGACGCGGTCGCCCGCCAGGGCCGAAGGCCCCTAGAGGTTGGCGACCCGGGCATCGAACCCGTGGCCGGGCGCGGGATGGCCGGCCGCGCGCTCATCGGCCCGGTGATGGGGGCGGCAGGGCCGTCAGGATCGTCGCCACGATCACTTCCGGACTCGTCGTGGAGCCGGCGACCACCGTGTCGATCGCCAGGTCGGCCACGGCCGCGAACCGGTCTGCCCGCCGGGCCTCGAGCTCGGCGACGGCGGTGGCGTCCCCGAGCCGGCGCCGATGACCGTGGGCACGGACGTCACTCTCCAGGCGGCGGGCCAGAACGGTGGCGGGGGCCCGCAGCCACACGACGAACGCTTCCGGCAGCGCCGCCAGGCAGGCGGCATCGTCCACCACGCTGGCGGCTGCCGCCACCACGACCGGCTGTGACCCGGCGAGCGCGGTCAGCAGATGCTCGGCCTCCCAGCGGTGGAGAGCGTCGACGCCGTCCCGCTCGGCCAGGGCACGACCGGTCAAGCCCAGCGTCGCGGCCAGATCGTCGTCGCTGTCGCGGAACGGCCGGCCCAACCGGATGGCAAGCGCCCGCCCGACCGTCGACTTGCCGACGGCCATGGACCCGACGACGACGACGTGCGACGCGTCAGCGGATGCGCGTGAACGGGTAGACGCCGCGGATGTGGTCGTGGAAGAACCTTCCGATCGAGTCGGCCGCGAGGAGGGCATCGAAGACCGAGCGTGGCACGACGAAGTATCGATAGACGCCGCCGTCGACGAACTCCAGCTCCATGGACGACGAGCGGTCGTCGTAGCCGGCGGTGGCGACGGTCCTGGATTGGACGGTGATCCGGTTCATGACAGCGGGGCGGAGGGGCTACGGCAACGTCACCGGGGCCACCCATTCCTACCCGCCGGCGCCGGGCTAGAGCGCGGCGAGCATCGCCTCCGCCACGGTCTGGCCGACGTCCTGGTCCCCGGACGGAAGCGTGACACCGACGAAGTAGTCGTCGCCCTGGGCGATGAACTGGCCGACGCCGCCGCCGACGTCCTGCCACACCGCCGCGTTGCCGACGCCAGACACCTCGTGGATCGAGTCTTCGCCCGTGTCGTCGCGGATGATGTCGATCGCCGTGTCGTAATGGTCGGCCAGCTCGACGGCGAGGATCACGCCCGTCGCGTAGCTGCAGATCTTGCGCTGCTCGGGGTCGTACGCCGACGAGGTCCCGGCCCCGGGGTCGCCAGCCAACATCATCGCCAGCTCCGGCGCTGCGATCAGCGTGCACGGATCGGGAACTCCACCCTCGTCGACCGGAGCCGCGGTCGTCGTGGTCGTGGCCCCGGCGGCGGGGGCCGGCGCCGTCGTCGTGGTGCCGCCGCCCGCATCGGCGGTGGCGCCGGTGCCGTCATCGTCGCCGCCACAGGCGGAGAGCACGAGCGCTACCCCGAGGGCGCTGGCTGCCAGCTGGCGTCGCACGGTCGTTCGCACGGTCCCTCCGTCGGCGTGCCCTGGTGTCCGGTTGCCCGTCGCCGCATGTGCCGACGGTCGTCCTCCGACGGAGGCCTATCCCCAGTGCTGGGAGCCGGGCACCGCCGCCCGAACGCTGGCAGACTGCGCCGCCATGCACAAGACCCGTACCGTCGAGCCGGCCAACCTGCGTGTCCTCGCCACGGGGCTCCGCTTTCCCGAGGGCCCGATCGCCCTGGCCGACGGGTCGGTTCTCGTCGTCGAGATCGCTCGGGGGACGCTGACCCGCGTCCAGCCCGACGGTGCCGTCGAGGTGGTGGCGGAGTGCGGTGGTGGCCCCAATGGCGCTGCCGTCGGCCCAGACGGTGCCGTCTATATCTGCAACAACGGCGGCTGCTTCGACTGGCAGGAACGCTTCGGGCTCACCTTCCCGGGTTCGCCGCCGCCGGCGACATGGCCCGGCCACGGATCGCTCCAGCGGGTCGACCTCGCTGGCGGCGCGGTGACCACGGTCCTGACCGAGTGCGGCGGTTACCCCGTGCGGGCCCCCAACGACCTGGTGCTCGATGCCGACGGAGGCATCTGGTTCACGGATCACGGCGTCCGGGAGGAGCGCACCAGCGATCGGACCGGCATCCACTACTGCCGGCCCGATGGCAGCGAGGCCCGCGTGGCCGTGTTTCCCGTCGATGCCCCCAACGGCATCGGGCTGTCACCGGCCGGCGACCGCCTGTACGTCGCCGAGACCCACACGGGCCGCGTCTGGGCCTGGGACGTGACCGGTCCCGGCCAGGTGAGCGGGTCGGGTCCGGTGGGACCGGGTGGCGCCGAGTTGGTCGCCGACCCGGGTGGCGGCACCTTCTTCGACTCGCTGGCCGTCGACGGCGAGGGCTGGATCTGCGTGGCGACGCTCGGTGGCAGCCCGGGCGTCACGGCGTTCTCGCCCGATGGTGACCAGGCGGAGTACACGCCGCTGCCCGACCCGCTCACCACCAACATCTGCTTCGCGCCCGAGGGTCGCACCGCCTTCGCCACGCTGTCGGGCACCGGCCAGCTCGTTGCCTTCGATTGGCCCCGCCCCGGCGGCCGGCTGGCGTTCGCGGCGTGACGGAGCGACGCCAGCGCTAGACAGGTACTCGACCTACAAGCCGCGACGGGGAGGGGACCCAGTGCCGATCCTGGACGCCAGCCACGACTTCGCCCACGAGGTCGAAGGCGACTCGGCGTGGAGCGAGTCGTACTACTTCAACGGGTACGACCCGGGGGCCGACGCCGGGTTCTTCACCCGCATCGGCGTGCGGCCCAACGAGGGCACGATGGACGTCGGGCTGTCGGTGTGGTTGCCGGGCAACCGCATCGCCAACGTCCGTGGCGTGCGCGAGCAGCAGGTGATGACCGACGACGACCTCGACGTGGCCGGCGTCCGTTACCAGCGGATCGAGCCGATGCAGACTTGGCGGCTCACGGCCGACGCCGACGCCCAGGTGCTGGATCTGGGGCACCGGCCGCTGACCGAGTCCGGAGAGCCGGGCCGGGTGCAGCTCGACGTGACGTTCGAGGCGCTCACGCCGGCCATCGGCACGGATGGGCAGGGCCGGGCCAACCGGTCCGACGACAGCGCCGTGTCCACCGCCGCCACGGTGGGCAAGGGCCACCTCGAGCAGGCCGGCGCGTGGTCGGGGACGATCACCTGCAACGGCAGGTCCTGGCAGCTCGACCCGGCGGCGGCCCGGGGCAACCGCGACAAGTCGTGGGGTCCCCGCCGCTGGGGTGGACCGCAGATGTGGCGCTGGTTCTCCGTCAACGTGGGCGACGACGTGCACTTCGGCGGGATCCGCATCGGGACGGCTGCCGGCGATCTCCATCGCGGATGGGTCTGGAAGGACGGCGAGGCGACCTCGATCCGTGACTGGCACGTCACCAGCGAGCTGTCCGACGACGGCGTCACCCACCGCGTCAGCCACGTGCGCGCCACCGACAAGCGCGACCGGGTCCACGAGTTGCGGGGCGACGTCCTGCGGATCTACGGCGTGCCGCACAAGACCGGCGATCGCTACACCGTCGTGAACGAAGGACTGGCGCGGTGGACCTACGAGGGCCGCACCGGCTACGGGATCAGCGAGTACCTGCACCAGCTCGACGACGAGGGCCGGGCCCTGGTGCCGATCGAATGATGCTGGCCGCGGGCGGATCGTGACGGCCACCGGCCCGCCGTGGGCCGACGCGCTGGCAACGGCCCTCGGCGCCCACGAGCTGGGGGGGCTGCGCCGGCTTTCGGGTGGGGCGTCGCGGGAGACCTGGGCGTTCGATGCCGGCGGGCGGCCGCTGATCCTGCAACGGGCGCGGCAGGGCGGCGTGACGGGTTCGGCGATGGCCACCGAGGTGGAGCTGTTGCGGGCGGCCCGGGCCGCCGGTGTGCCGGTGCCCGCCGTCGTGCTGTTCGGCGGCGAGGTCGACGGCGACGGCCCCGACGCCGGGCCCCTCGGACGGTCATGGATGGTGGTCGAGCGGATCGACGGCGAGACCATTCCCCGGCGGATCCTGCGCGACGAGGAGTTCGCGTCCGCCCGGACGTTGCTCGCCGCGCAGTGCGGGCGGGCGCTGGCGGCGGTCCACACCATTGATCCCGAGGGGGTGGCCGGCCTCGACCCCGCCGACCAGTTCGAGCGCTTCCGCCAGCTGCTCGACGCCATAAGCGAGCCCCATCCCGCCTTCGAGCTGGGGTTCCGCTGGCTCGAGCGCAATCGGCCGCCCACCCGGGCCGACACCGTGATCCACGGCGACTTCCGCAACGGCAACCTGGTGGTGGGATCGGACGGGTTGCGGGCGGTGCTGGACTGGGAGCTGGCGCATCTCGGCGATCCGCTCGAGGACCTGGGCTGGCTATGCGTGCGCGCATGGCGGTTCGGCGCATCGCCGCGGGTGGGCGGGTTCGGGGACGTGGACGAACTGGTGGCGGCCTACGAGGCGGCGCCCGGTGCGACCGGCGCCGTCGACCGCGACGCCCTGGCCTGGTGGGAGACGATGGGAACGCTCAAGTGGGGGGTGATGTGCATGCTCCAGGCGGCAACGCACCTGTCGGGCACCATCCGCTCGGTGGAGCTGGCCGCCATCGGCCGGCGGGTGTGCGAGGTGGAGCACGACCTGCTCCTCCTGTTGCCGTGAGCGAGCGTCCCAACGCACCGCACGACGCGCCGAGCGCCATCGAGCTGTTGGAGGCCGTGAGGGAATTCCTCGAAGGCGACGCTGCGGACGCCACCGAGGGGCGGGTGCGCTTCCACGCCCGGGTGGCCGCCCGGGCACTGGCCATCGTCGAGCGCGAGCTCGCCTCGGCGGACCGGATGGCAACCGCTCACGCCGAACGCCTGGCGGCGCTCGGCTTCGGCTCGGATGCGGATCTGGCGGCCGCGATCCGCTCGGGCGCCTGTGACGACCGTTGGGACGAGGTGGCGGCCGTGGTCCGGGCCACGGTGGCCGACAAGCTGGCCGTCGCCAACCCCGACTACGCATAGGGGTTGCGCGCACCGCCGCGGTCGTCGGGCCGCCTTGCCTGTCAGTGGGCCTGGTTACGATTGATCCGGACGACAGCAATCGCTCGGTAAGTGCCGCGCCAGATCTGCCGCTCGGCGTGCCGTTCTGTGCTGCCCGGCCGGACCACCGGCGTGTGCGCGGGTTCGGCAATCCGTGCGAGTCAGGCGCCACTGTCCCGCGGTTCGGGGCGCGGTGCGGTCTTCAGCGGGGTTTGGCCCGCTCCCAACAAATCACCGGGTTGCGTCGAGTTCAGCTTCCAACTGGGTTGGGGGAGGTAGGGTGCGGATTGCAGCTTCGGAGCGGGAGGTTGTGTCATGCGCAAGTGGCTGGTCGCGGGGGTCATGGCGACGATCGCCATCGTGGAGATCGCAGCGCCGGCGGTGGCGGAACCGCAAGGGCAGTCCAAGGTCCCCGAGGAATGGGTCTGCAGCGGTGAGGACGTAGTGATCGTGTCCGCTGGCCGCAACGGCTGGATCGATGACGCCAAGTACCACGCTGTGACGCTTTCCGTCGAGGGCACGTTCACGCCCCATGGTGGAACACCCCAGCCGATCAGCGAGTTCCAGACCTGGGCCGGGGGCAAGGACGCCAACAGCCCTGACCTAATCACCTGCACTCAGGACGTTTCCGCGGACGACGGGACCGGCATCTTCGAAGCCCACTTCGAAGTCACCGCAATTCCGGTCGGTTAAGGCCCGGTTCCGTTGGACAAGACGGATGTGCATGCGTAGGTGCTACCCCTAGCTGCTACGGGTACAGCGATACAGAACTGCCTGATCGGCGTGGCCGCCGATCGGTGGCCAGCGAGATCGCGCCAGACCGGGCAATCTGTATCGCCGGCGCATCGCGGCGGCTGTAGGGGGGTTGAACATGGCCGGACCATTCATCGTTAAGACCGTATCGCGGATACACACTGGGGAGGCCGCTGCGTACCGGCCCTTGGCGGAGGAGATATGTCGGCTCGCGGCTGAGCGGGAGCCTCGGCTGCTCGCCTTCCACATCTACGTGACGGACGACGAGAGCTCGGAGGTCGTC
>Ga0209889_1000526_pt1 | contig 10630 bp, 8 predicted proteins | sample GWRWN1_0_10_FD_187233 | JGI IMG/M metagenome (GOLD analysis project Ga0209889, IMG submission 187233) | Riverbed sediment microbial communities from areas with no vegetation in Columbia River, Washington, USA - GW-RW N1_0_10 (SPAdes)... | ecosystem: Environmental > Aquatic > Freshwater > River >... | reverse complement strand
GCCATCTCCATCGCGCAGGCCGACTTCGTCCGCGAGCTGCCCTGGGGGCTCGACACCCGCGTCGGCGAGCAGGGGCTCTCGCTCTCCGGCGGCCAGCGGCAGCGGCTCGCCCTGGCTCGAGCGGTCCTTGGCAAACCCCGGCTGCTCGTGCTCGACGATCCGCTGTCGGCCCTCGACGTGCACACCGAGGCTCTCGTCGAGGAGGCACTGGCCCGGGTCTTGGCCGGCACGACCGCGATCCTCGTTGTACACCGCCCTTCCACGGTGGCACTCGCCGATCGGGTCGCCCTGCTACAGGACGGGACGATCGCCGCGGTGGGCACGCACTCCGAGCTGTTGGCCACGGTGCCGGCCTACCGCGAAGTCCTCTCCGCGACCGCGGAGGAGAGGGAGGTGACCGCGTGAGCATCGACGTCAAGCAGTGGCGCGGGCTGGCGCCCGATGACGACGCCGAAAGGACCGACGCGGAGGCCCCCGACGAGAAGGCGACCATCCGCCTGCGAGCCTCGAGCCGAGCCCTGCTCGCTTCGCTGCTGCGACCGCACCGTCGGCTGCTCGGCCTCATGATCCTGCTGCTGCTCGTGCAGAACGCCGCCGCGATGGCCGGGCCCTACCTGGTCATGCTCGGCATCGGTAAGGGCATCGAGCCGCTGGAGCGCGGCGACGCGTCCGTGCTCATCGCGATCGGTGCTGCGTTCGCCGTCGCCACCGCGGCCGAGTACGCCGGGAAGCGGGGCTTCCTCATCCTCTCCGGCCGGATCGGCCAGGCCGCGCTACTCGACCTGCGCCGGCGCGTGTACGGGCACTTCCAGAAGTTGTCGATCGCGTTCCACGAGCGCTACACCTCGGGCCGGATGGTCTCCCGGCTGACGTCCGATATGGACTCGATCTCCGAGCTGGTCGACGGCGGCATCGACGACCTCGTGCTCGCCGGGCTCTCCATCGTGTCGGTCGCCGGCATCCTGCTCTTCATCGATCTGCCGCTGGCGCTGGTGGCCCTGCTGTCGTTCCCGTTCCTGCTATGGCTGTCCAACTGGTTCCGACTGGAGTCGGCCAAGGCCTACCGGCGAACCCGCGAGACCGTCGCGCTCGTGATCGTCCACTTCGTCGAGTCGCTGGGCGGCATTCGCGCGGTGCAGGCATTCCGCCGCGAGCCCCGCAACCAGGAGATCTTCGAGGTCGTCAACGACGACTACCGCAAGGCGAACCTTCGTGCCTTCCGGTTGATCGCCTACTTCGGCCCCGGCATCAAGCTGATCGGCAACATCACGATCGCCGTCGTCTTGACGTACGGCGCCTACCAGGCGCTCGACGGCCGCATCGGACCGGAGGTGCTCGTCGCCTTCCTGCTCTACCTGCGTCGCTTCTTCGAGCCGATGCAGGAGATCAGCCAGTTCTACAACTCGCTGCAGTCGGCCACCGCCGCGTTGGAGAAGCTCTCGGGCGTACTCCAGGAGCAGCCCGGCGTCCCCGACCCAGCTCAGCCGGACGAGACCGCGGCTTCGGCCCCGGCTCGGGGCGAGATCACATTCGATCGGGTCGCCTTCGCCTATCGCACGGACCGGGTCGTGCTGCCGGAGCTCGACCTCCGCATCCCGGCCGGCCAGACCGTCGCGCTCGTCGGCGCCACCGGCGCGGGCAAGTCGACCGTGGCCAAGCTGGTATCCCGGTTCTACGACCCGATCTCCGGCGCGGTTCGCCTCGACGGCGTGGATCTGCGGGACCTCACGGACGTACAGCTGCGACGTGCCGTTGTCATGGTCACGCAGGAGAACTATCTCTTCTCGGGCACGATCGCCGAGAACATCGCCTTCGGCCGCCCCGGCGCCTCCCGTGACCAGGTACGCGAGGCGGCCGATGCGATCGGCGCTGATGGTTTCATCAGCGCACTTCCGGACGGCTACGACACAGACGTACGCAAGCGGGGCGGGCGCCTATCGGCCGGTCAACGACAGCTGGTCGCGTTCGCGCGGGCCTTTCTTGCCGATCCCGCTGTACTCATCCTGGACGAGGCGACGTCCTCATTGGACATCCCTTCGGAGCGACTCGTACAGCGGGCGCTCCGCACGAGCCTCGCCGACCGCACCGCGTTCGTGATCGCCCACCGGCTATCCACCGTCGAGATCGCCGACCGGGTACTGGTTGTCGAGGCTGGCCGGATCGTTGAGGACGGCCCGCCGTCGGAACTGGTTCAGAGCGGCGGTCGGTACGCCACGCTGCACCAGCAGTGGCGCGACAGCCTCGTTTAAGGCGGCAACCGCCCATCGGGCCTACTGATCTTGTGCTGTCGGAACGGCGGGCGCCGTGGCACGGCGGCGGGCGATGAACGGCAGCAGCCACACACCCCCCGCGACGATCACCACGGTCCGCACCGCAGTCCTGGTTCCTGGTAGACATCTCCCCGTGGACATCGTGCTCGATGGGTTCCCCGGACCGCTGCGCCCAGCGGAGGGCGGCTCGTGGCGACACGACGCCGGCGGGCTAACCGGGACGGCGGGGCCGACGACTGACCTATTCGTCGACCCGGCCGGCGCGCCCCCGGTCCTGAGCGCACCACGCCTGTTAGCCGCGGTGCCCGACGGCGACTTCCAGCTCTGGGCGAGGGTCGAGGTCGAGTTCGCGGCGATGTATGACGCCGGCGTCCTGCTCCTGTGGGCGGGCGACGACATTTGGGCCAAGCTGTGCTTCGAATTCTCCCCGCAGCGCCAGCCCATGATCGTCTCGGTGGTGACCCGCGGTGTCTCGGATGACGCGAGCGGATTCACTGTCGACGGCTCCGCCGCCTGGCTGCGAGTGTCGCTCCGCGACGGGGCGCACGCGTTCCACGCCTCAACCGACGGCGCGTTCTGGCACCTTGTCCGGCATTTCAGTCTCGGCAGGGCCCAGCCAGACGTTGGCTTCGAGGTGCAATCGCCCGTGGGTCAGGGTTGCACTGCCAGATTCACGGAGATCGCCTACCGAACCGGCAAGCTCGCCGAACTTCGTGACGGCACTTGACCCGAGCCGAAACCGGTCGCCCCGGCCGACGGCGACCGCTTAGCCTATGCGAATGACGGATACAGCGAGCGACGCACACCGCGCGCCCGAGAAGCCCTCACTGGAGGGCCTCGAGGAGCGGTGGTCGCACAGGTGGCAGGAGGAGGGCACGTACGCGTTCGACCGGTCAAAGGAGCGGACGGACGTATACGCGATCGACACACCTCCGCCTACCGTATCCGGCGCGCTCCACATCGGACACTGCTTCTCCTATACGCACACCGACGCGGTGGCGCGGTTCCGGCGCATGCGCGGCAAGGCCGTCTTCTATCCGATCGGTTGGGACGACAACGGGTTGCCGACCGAGCGGCGGGTGCAGAACCATTTCGGGGTGCGATGCGACCCGACGCTGCCGTACGACCCTGATTTCGCCGTACCGGCCAAGCCCGACCCCAAGCGCCAGGTGCCCATCCCTCGCCGCAACTTTGTGGAGCTCTGCACGCAGCAGACGATCGAGGATGAGAAGGCGTACGAAAAGTTGTGGCGCCGACTCGGGTTGAGCTTCGACTGGTCGTATCAGTACACGACGATCGGCGTTGACGCCCGGATCGCGTCGCAACGGGCCTTTCTGCGCAACCTCGCCCGCGGCGAGGCGTACACGGCAGAGGCCCCATCCCTGTGGGATGTGACCTTCTCGACGGCGGTCGCGCAGGCAGAGCTGGAGGACCGGGAACGGCCGGCTGCGTACTACCGGCTCCGGTTCCGGGGACCCGACGGCGCACCGATCGAGGTCGACACCACCCGCCCCGAACTGCTGCCGGCGTGCGTGGCACTCGTGTGTCACCCCGAGGACGGGCGCTACACCGGTCTCGTGGGCGTGCATGCCCGTACCCCGGTCTTCGGGGCCGACGTGCCCGTGCATGCCCACCCGCTCGCGGACCCGAGCAAGGGTACGGGCATCGCGATGATCTGCACCTTCGGCGACCTCACCGACGTGACCTGGTGGCGTGACCTGCAGCTGGACACGCGAGTCGTGATCGGTCGCGACGGCCGGTTGCTGGCCGAGGCGCCACCGGCCGTGGCCCGTGAGGCCTATCAGGAGTTGGCGGGGCTGACCGTCACCAAGGCCAGGAGTCGCGTGGTCGAGTTGCTGCGCTCCGCTGGCGACCTTGTGGGCGAGCCACGGCCCATCACGCACCCGGTCAAGTTCTATGAGAAGGGGGAACTCCCGCTCGAGATCGTCAGCTCCCGCCAGTGGTACATCCGTAACGGTGGCCGCGACGCGGAGCTTCGCGAGGAGCTGCTGGCGCTCGGCCGCTCGCTGCGATGGGTGCCAACCCACATGCGCCACCGGTACGAGCACTGGGTCGGCGGTCTGACGGGTGATTGGCTCATTAGCCGGCAGCGCTTCTTCGGCGTGCCGTTCCCGGTGTGGTACCCGCTCGATGAACAGGGCGCGCCGGACTATGGGCATCCGATCACGCCGGACGAATCCCGGCTGCCGATGGACCCGTCTTCGGACACTCCGGACGGCTACTCCGAGGCCCAACGCGGCCAGCCGGGTGGCTTCATCGCGGATCCCGACGTGATGGATACCTGGGCCACGTCATCGCTCTCACCTCAGATCATCGGTGGCTGGGAGCGTGACCCGGACCTGTTCGCCCGCGTCTTCCCGATGGACCTCCGGCCGCAGTCGCACGAGATCATCCGGACCTGGCTCTTCGGCTCCGTCGTCCGGTCGCGGGCGGAGCACCGCGGGCTGCCCTGGCACACCGCCAACGTCTCGGGCTGGATCCTCGATCCGGATCGCAAGAAGCTCTCCAAGTCCACCGCGAACGCCGACGTGACGCCGGCCGCGCTCTTGGACAGGTACGGGTCGGACGCGGTCCGCTACTGGGCGGCGAACGGCCGCCCCGGGGTGGACACCGCCATGGATGAAGGCCAGATGAAGGTCGGCCGCCGGCTCGCGACGAAGCTGCTCAACGCCTCGAAGTTCGTGCTGGGGCTCGGCGCGAGTGCCGGCGCAGATGCCGGGGCGGGCGCGGTGACGGAGGCGCTAGACCGGTCGATGCTCGCGCGACTGGCCACTGTGGTCGGTGCGGCCACGGAGGCATTCGAGGAGTACGACTACACGGCCGCGCTCGTGGCGACGGAGTCGTTCTTCTGGGAGTTCTGCGACGACTACATCGAGCTGGTCAAGGAGCGCGCCTACGGCGATGGCCCAGCCGCGTCATCGGCGCGGTCCGCGCTCGCCATCGGGCTCGACGTGCAGCTGCGGCTCTTCGCGCCGTTCCTCCCGTTCGTGACCGAAGAGGTGTGGTCGTGGTGGCGAGCCGGGTCGGTGCACAAGGCCCCATGGCCCCGCGAGTCGGAGCTGCCCGAGGGTGACGCGGAGATCCTCGTTGCCGTGGGAAAGGCCCTGTCCCAGGTCCGACGGGCCAAGTCCGGGCGCAGCCTGTCCATGCGAGCCGAGGTGGCATTGGCAACGGTCAGCGCACCCACGGAAACGTTGGAGAGACTCGCCGCGGGCCAGGCCGACCTGCGTGCGGCCGGGCGGATCGGAAAGCTCGACGTCGCTCCGGCTTCGGGCGACCTGACGGTGGTCTGCGAGTTCTAGCCCGCTCCCCCTTCCCGTCGATCAAGGGCGAAGTCGCGCGAGTTGATCTCCAATCACGCGACTATGCCCTAGATCGACGAGCGGGGGTGGGCACGGGGCTAAAAGTCCCCGCCCCCCAAAGTCCCCGCCGCCGAAGTCCCCGCCGCCGCCGTAGTCACCGCCGCCGCCGTAGTCGGCAGCGCCGTAATCCGCGCCGCCGTCACCACCGTCGCCGCCGTCGCCACCCTCGCCGCCCGCTTCGGCGTCGGCCATACCCTGCTCGTAGCCCTGGTCGTACCCGGCGCCGTCGTTGAAGCCACCCGCGAGGGCATCGAAGAGCAACAGCCCGCCGAAGACTCCGGCGCCCGTCACGAGCGCGGTCTTCCACCACGGTTCGGAGTACCAGCCGGCGGGTACCGGTCGGCCCTGCACGCGACCACCTGGGTAGTAGTACGGCGTATCGCCTGCGGGGCGCGGGGACGCCTTGTAGTGGTGGCCCTGGACGTCGACCTCGCGGTCCTGTGTGATCGCGCCGACGCCCCGCTGGGCGGCGAGCGGAGGCAGTTCTGGGCCGGGGTCGATGCCCATGGCCGTCCGAGCGGCCCGGATGTAGGCCAGCCCTTCCAGTGCCGTCTCTCGGGCGAGTTCGTACTGCTTGGGCGTGGTCGCCCGGTCAAGCTGAGCGCCGGAGGCGTTGTACCGCTCCCCCGCGTCCACCATCGCTTGCTTTACCGCCGCTTCGTCGCCGCTGGGGAGGTTCGCGATCTGGCCGCCGAGGCGGTCGTACCAGCGAAGCGCCTCCTCGCGTGCGTCCGCGAGCTCCCGTTCCTTGCGTCGCTGCCACCACCACATGAGGGTTCAACCTCCACGATTCGTCGGTCGTCACCTTCGACGGTACACACGCGTGTCATTCGGGCGGTCGTTAGCCGTCATGCTCCCCGTTATTGCCCTTCTTCCCCTTGCCGGACCCACCCTTGTCCGACCCACCCTTGCCGGACCCATCCTTGCCGGACCCATCCTTGCCGGACCCATCCTTGCCGGACCCATCCTTGCCGGACCAACCCTCTCCGGACCCAGGTCTGCCGGACCAACCCTCTCCGGACTCATCGTCGCCCTCAGAACCAACCTCGGTACTCGGGTTCGGTCCGGAGACCAGAGCGTCGCGCCGCGTGTCGCCAACGAAGAACGCAGTCGGCAAAGGGTTCTCGGAGCGGTAGGTAGCGGTGAACCTGAGTGTGACGGAGGTGCCGGGCGCGAAGGGGCGGCCCACACCGCCGACCGGCGCCCTCACCTGCCGACCCACCTGCGCCCACGCGTGGACGCTTCGCCGCTCGATGGACTGGTTGCCCGGGAAGGAGAAGCGCAGCGTCGCATCGGGCACGTGGGCCGCACCGGAGTTGGTGACCTTAACGGCGGCGGCGAAGCCACCGCGCCAGGCCCGCTGGACCTGATAGCGCACATCGCATGACGCCGGCGTCGACTCGGCGGTGGGCGGGGTAGGTCCGACAGCCATCGCTGAGATTGGCCCCGACGTGGCTCGCGGGTCGACCCACGCCGTCGCCGCGGCCGCGAGGAGCGCGACGGCGGCGAGACCCATCGCAGCGACCCGAACCCTCGGACGACTAGCCATGGCGCCGAGTACGCCGAGTCGAGCCAGGACTCGACCGAGGGAGCGATCAACCGCGAGCGAGGGTGCGAACGCATGGGAGGAGACGAGTGTGGCGGGCAACGTCGCCGATACGGCGATCGCGGCCGTGGGCATCGCACCATGACGCAGGCCTATAACGCCCACGACGACCGGCGCGTGGACGGATATCCCGGCCGCCTCGGCCAGGGCGTTGGCGACCTCGGCGCTGGAGGGGCGATCCTCGAGAGTCCTTGCCAGGCAACGATGGCAGAGCTCGATGACAGGCTCGGGGACCTCCGGAAGGTCGGGCAGCGGAGTCGGGTCGATGCGGCGGTGTGCAGAGAGCGTCTCGGTCACCGTCGCCGCGTCCCACGGAAGGCCGCCGGACAGCGCCTGATAGAGCAACAGCCCAAGTGCGTACACATCGGCGGCGGGGCTGGCACGCCCGCCGACCAGTCGCTCAGGCGCGACGTACGCGGGTGTGCCTAGCAGCTGCCCGTCGGCCCCCAACTCGCTCTCACCGACCAGAGCCGAGATACCAAAGTCGACCACTTTCGCGCCGGTCGACGTGAGCATGACGTTGCTCGGCTTCACGTCGCGGTGCACGACACCCTGACCGTGCGCCTGGGCCAGGGCGGAGGCCACCTGCGCGCACACGGTGACGGCGTCACGCCACGGCATAGGCACCCCGCCGGCGAGGCATTCGGACATCGGCTGCCCGACGATCAGCTCCATCACCACGAAGGGGGACGGTTCGGCGTCGGTGACCGACGCCTCGCCGTAGTCGAAGATGCTCGCGATATGGGGATGGCTCAGCCTTGCAGCGGCCTGCGCCTCGCGGTGAACCCGCCGCCGCAATTCGGTGTTGGCTACGTGGTCAGGATGGAGGAGTTTGACCGCCACCTGGCGCTGGAGCACGTCGTCGAATCCCCGCCAGACGATGGACATGCCGCCAGCGCCCAACTGCTCCACGAGCCGGTATCGGCCACCAAGGTGTGCCTGAGCAGCCATGGCTCACGAGTACCCCAACCGAACGGAACACACCCCCCGAACGCGAGTTCCCCACCCGATCGGCGGACAGAAATTCCCCGTATGAGCGCTCAGCCGCACAGCCGCGCTAGCCGCGCAGTCGCACAGCCGCGCTACCCGCGCAGTCGCGCAAGTCCCGCGTTAAGGCTGGACGCTTGCGGCGAGAGTGGCAGCCGCCTCGGACCGCTCCGCCGCAGCGACCCGCATGTCGCGCTTGAGCTCCTGCGGCAGCGAGAAGATGAGCTTCTCCTGAGCCGTCGTCACCTCGGCGACCTCGTCGAATCCTCGCGCCGCGAGGTGGTCGAGCACCTGCATGACCAATTCATCCGGGACGCTCGCACCAGAGGTGAGGCCCACGGTCGAGGCGCCGACCAGCCATCCATCGTCGATCTCGTCCGCGTAGTCGACAAGGTACGACGCCCGGGCACCGGCGGTGAGCGCCACCTCGGCCAGCCGGACCGAGTTCGAGGAGTTGCGCGAACCCACGACGATCACCACGTCGCACTGGGGGGCGATCTCCTTGACCACGTGTTGGCGGTTCGATGTGGCGTAGCAGATGTCATCGCTCGGTGGTGACTGCAGCAGCGGCAGGTGCTGCTGGAGCCGGGCCACCGTCTCCATCGTCTCGTCAACGGAGAGCGTGGTTTGGGAGAGCCAGACGACCTTGCTGGGATCGCGGACCGTCACCTTGTCCACGCCGTCGGGGCCATCGACGAGCTGGACATGCGCGGGGGCCTCACCGGCCGTGCCAACGACCTCTTCGTGCCCTTCGTGCCCAATAAGGAGAATGTCGTAATCCTCGGCCGCGAACCGCTTGGCCTCCTGGTGCACCTTCGTCACCAGCGGACACGTCGCATCGATCGCCTTGAGATTGCGTGTGCGGGCCTGCTCGTAGACCTCGGGCGCTACTCCGTGCGCGGAGAAGATCACGATGGATCCCTCCGGGACCTCCTCGTTCTCCTCCACAAAGATCGCGCCCTGTGCCTGCAGCGTGGTCACCACGTGCTTGTTGTGCACGATCTCTTTGCGTACGAAGATCGGCGGGCCGTAGAGCTTGAGCGCCTCTTCGACCGTCTGCACGGCGCGATCAACGCCGGCACAGTAGCCACGCGGCTTGGCCAGCAGCACTCTTTTCCCAGTCACCGGTCCATCGTACGGGCGGCGTGGACCACTCCCGGCGGACGCGTGAGGTGGACCACTCCCAGATCCGACACAATCAGTCGGCAACCCGATGATCGGAGAGCCCATGTCCTACGGGGAGACTCGTCGCGCCGGACTACGTACGGTGGCCGGGCTGGCGGGGCTTTACCTCGCCTTCGCCGCCATGATGGCCTCGCCGTTGACCGGCGCCAGGTCGACCTTCACGATCATCTTCGGTGTCGGCTCGGCCGCCGGTGCGGCCGCCGCGGCCGTACTGGCATTCGGCTGGGTGCGGCTGCGTTGGTTCGAATGGCTGGGCGCCGCTCTGTTCGCGGCTGCCGGCACCGCCGCCGGCCTACTCGAGGAACGAGTCACAGGGTGTTGCCTCTTCCAGTTCGGCCTGCACCGCGGCTTTCCGCTCGCGTGGCGGCATGAATGGATGGACTTCGAGCGGGTGGTGAGTTCGGACGCAGCACGAGCCGCCATGGCCACCCGGCCCGACCTCGTCTTCCGCACCGTAGACCCGTGGTACCTGGTGGCCGATCTGGTGTGGTGGGCCAGCGTCGCGGTCGCTGTCCTCGTCGTGGTGCACCTCCTGGCACGCGCCTGGTTGTCGGCCCGACAGGAGCGCCGCGGTGCCGGCCCGGGCGGGGCTTCCATCACGTCGTCGCAGGACGCATAATCGCAGGTCACACCCAGTGGGAGGCCTAATGGTCAACAGCGGCGGCTCGGGCATCGCCGGAGGCGATCAGCGCGGCAACCGTGACCGGCTCGCGCCTGACCCGAACCGGCACAGCGACGCCCCGATCGGCGGCTTGGCAGCACGCGAGCGCGGCAAGGGACTGATGCGCGGCCTCATTGGCCTCGTGATTCTCGCGGCGGTGGTCTGAGTCGCGATCCTGCTCCTGGCCTGACCGTACGCTGAGCTGCGTGACCGAACCGGATGCCCGTCCAGCGCGCAGCACGGCCGAGGAGCCCTGGCCGGTCCGGGTGGTCAGCCAGAAAATCGGCGGCTGGATCGCGCGACTTGGTTGGGTCTGGGTTGACGGCCAGGTCGCCCAGGTCACGCGACGCCCGGGTACGACCGTGGTGTTCCTGACCCTGCGGGATCCAGCGGCGGACGTCAGCCTGACGGTAACCGCTCACCGCGACGTGCTCGACACGGGTGCGCCCAGTCTGGCCGAGGGAGCGCGGATCGTCGTACACGGCAAGCCTGAGTTCTATGCCGGCCGCGGCACGCTCTCGTTGCGCGCCGACGAGAT
>Ga0209889_1000525_pt1 | contig 10640 bp, 9 predicted proteins | sample GWRWN1_0_10_FD_187233 | JGI IMG/M metagenome (GOLD analysis project Ga0209889, IMG submission 187233) | Riverbed sediment microbial communities from areas with no vegetation in Columbia River, Washington, USA - GW-RW N1_0_10 (SPAdes)... | ecosystem: Environmental > Aquatic > Freshwater > River >... | reverse complement strand
CCGCATTTGCTGTGGCGATCCACCGACCGGCTGGCGCTCCCGGCCGACGACCGGGTGGCGATCCGCCGGCGAGCCGCGACCTACCTCGCCGCGCGCGGTCAGTTCGACGACGCGTACCGGCTGGTCAGCGAGGCCGGAGAGTGGGACGCCGCCACCGCCGTCCTCCGTACCGCATGCCTGAGCGGTGAGCGGCCAACGGCCCGGCAGCTCGACCGCTGGCTGGCGGACCTGCCGCCGGCGGCTCGGGCGACGCCGGCCGCGCAACTCGCCCTGGGGCTGCGGGCTGCTGTGGTGTCGCCGGCCACCGCCGCCGGACCGCTGCGGGATGCCGCCCGGGCCGGCCACGACGCGGGCGACGTCGCCTGCGAGCTCAACGCGCTGGCCATGCTCGGCCGCGTGGCGTGGTGGCACCAGGACGTCGCCCTGCTCGCAGAGGTCGCGCCGCGCGTCACCGAGCTGGCGGAGGCCGGGCATCCCCTCGCCCGGGCATTGGCTGGGCTGGGTCGGGCCGTCGCGGCCGACGTCGCCGGCGACGACGCCACCGTGCTCCGCGAGCTGGCGATGATCGACCCTACGGTGCTCGACCCCACGTGGCGCGCAGTGACCCAGTGGCTGGAGGCGGCGGTCCTCGTCGGCACCGGCGACGCCGCACGGGCGCTCGAGGTGCTCGACGGTGTGGGCAAGGTGCCCGACGTCGCGTTCCAGCGCACGACCGAAGCCCTTCGCCTGGCGGTGTGGTGGTCGCTCGGCCGGGTCGACGATGTGATCGTCGCCCTCCCCGAGCTCGTCCGCGGCGTGCAGTCAGCCGGGCAAGCCCAGAACATCATGCTCAGCCTGGCGAACGCGAGCCTGGCTCTGGCGTTCGTCGGCGAGGTCGACCCGGGCCCGGCCGTACCTCGACGAGGCGGAATCGCACGCGCCCCGCGTCGGTGCCCCCGCGGTGAGCCTGGCGCTCTCCCGAGCCGCGCTGGCGCTGGCCGACGGCGACGAGCCCGCCGCGTCCCGCCTTTTGGCCGACGCAGCCACGTCGAGCGGCCTCGAGTGGGGCTCGGACCGGCGACCGTGGCGGCACGCGCTGTCGCTCACGTACGTGCTCGTCCCCGAAACCCGGCCGTACTGGGACGGCATGCCGCTGATGGGCCACCTGGCGACCGCCCGCTCGCTGGCGGCTGCGGTCGTCGCCGTGCGGGTTGGTCGCGGCACACAGCACCTCCGCGAGTTCGAGGTGCCGCCCCCGAACCTGGTCCGCGCCCTGCTGCACCACCGCTTGTCGGCCGAGCTGGCGGTGGCCCTCCATCGGGCCGGGCGGACCGAGGCCCTGACCCTGCTCGATGCCCTCGGTCCCCCCGGCCGTCGTGGGGCAAGGGACGTCGCCCGCGATCGCTCGCCACTGGCCGCCGCGGCCCGAGCGCTGCTGGCGGCGGTGCCCGCCCCACCGCCAGAGGCCGTGGAGTTGGCGGTTCTCGGTCCGTTGGCCGTGCGGCGCGGGGGCGACGCCGTCACCGGTGGCGACCTGCGCCGCGAACGGGTTCGCGAGCTGCTCGCCTTCCTCGTCCTCCACCGCAAGGCAACCAGAAGGGCGATCACGGCCACCCTGTGGCCTGACCACGACGAGAGATCGGCGGCCAACAACCTGCGGGTCACGCTCACGTACCTGCTGCGCGTGCTCGAGCCCGACCGGACGGTGGGCGAGCCCGCCTACACGATCCGCATAGACGGCCAAGACGTCCGCCTGGTGACCGGCGGCGCCCTGCGCATCGACGTCGACATGTTCGAGGAGCACTTGTCGGCGGCCCGCAAGGCTGACGCCGAGGGCGCGCCGTCGGTCGCGCTCGACAATCTCCTCGCCGCCGTGCGCCTCTACCGCGGTGACCTCCATGTCGACGTCGCCGAGGCCGAGTGGCTCGCGTTCGAACGAGAGCGCTACCGGCGCCAGTTCGTCGAGGCCGCCACCCGGGCCGGCGAGCTGCTCGTCGGGCTCGGCGAGGTCGACCGTGCCGAGGCGCTGGGGCGCTGCGCCATCAGCGCCGACCCCTGGGCGGAGGACGCCCACGCAGTGCTCGTCGCCGCAGCACTGGCCCGGCCCGACCGGGCCGCCGCCCGCCGCGCGCTCGAACGCTGCGAATCCGCCCTGGCGGAACTGGGTGTCGCACCGTCCGACCAGGTGCGTCGGCTGGCGCGTCAGGTGCGCGGGGAATAGCGCCTACGCGATCGCGAGAACGTGCGCCACCTGGCCCTGCCCGGGGTCGAGGCGCACGTAAGGGTTGGGCCCGTCCCACGTGTAGACGTCGCCGGTGAGCTCGTCGGTGGCGGTGTACGGGCCCTGCCACGGAAGGCCGACGGCGCCCAGGTCAAGTCCGAGGACCGTCTCCTGGGCGCTGCGGGCGTCGAGGTTGACCGCAATGAGCACCAGGTCGCCCTCGTCGCGATGGCCTCTGGACCACACCAGGAACCGGTCGTTGGTGGAGCCGTGGAAGCGAACGTTCCTCAGCCGCTGCAGCGCCGGGTGCCGCCGCCTGCTGTCGTTGACCGTGGCGATGAACGGCCCCAGCGAGTCGGCGCGGCTCCAGTCGCGCCGGCGGATTTCGTACTTCTCGGAGTGGAGGTACTCCTCGTTGGTGTCGCTGGCGGGCTCGTTCTCGTACAGCTCGTAGCCGCTGTAGATCCCGTAGCTCGGCACCAGCGTGGCGGCCAGCACGAACCGCACTCGAAACGCCGCCGGGGGCCCGTGGCGCAGCGGTCCCGAGAGGATGTCGGGCGTGTTGGGCCAGAAGTTGGGGCGCATGTAGTCGGCCGTCGGCCCGTAGGCGAGCTCGTTGACGTAGTCACGCAGCTCCCAGGGCTCGTTGCGCCACGTGAAGTACGTGTAGCTCTGCGTGAACCCGACCTCCGCCAACTTGGCCATCAGCTTGGGGCGGGTGAAGGCCTCGGACAGCAGGATGACGTCGGGGTGATCACCCTGGACCCGTTCGATCAGCCACGCCCAGAACGCCAGGGGCTTGGTGTGGGGGTTGTCGACACGGAAGATGCGGATGCCCTGGTCGATCCAGTAGCGCAGGACGTCCCGACACGCCGCCCACAGGGCCTCGCGGTCGGCATCGCGCTCGGGCCAGAAGTTGATCGGATAGATGTCCTGGTACTTCTTGGGTGGGTTCTCGGCGTACCGGATCGACCCATCCGGGCGGCGCCAGAACCATTCCGGGTGCTCGTGGACCCAGGGATGGTCCGGCGAGCACTGGAGCGCATAGTCGAGCGCCACCTCCAGGCCCAGGTCCCGGGCCTCGCCGCAGAAGCGGCGGAAGTCGTCGATGGTGCCCAGCTCGGGGGCGACGGCCGTGTGCCCGCCCTCGTCCGAGCCGATGGCCCAGGGGCTGCCGGGATCGTCGGGTCCGGCGCCGAGCGTGTTGTCGGAGCCCTTGCGCTCGGTGACGCCAATGGGGTGGATCGGCGGCAGGTAGACGATGTCGAATCCCATTTCGGCAACGGCCCGCAGGCGCTTCGCGGCGCCGTCGAAGCCGCCCTCGCTGCGGGGAAACAGCTCGTACCAGGCCCCGAACAGGGCGCGCGGGCGATCGACCCACAGCGGCATCGGCGGCGCCTCGGTCAGATCGGCGTCGGGGACGCCTGCCACCAGCCGGGCCACCTGGTCGTCGAGGCCGGCGTTGAGCCGCACGTGCACGCTGCACGTGGCGCGACGCAGGCCCGCGGCGGCGTCGAGCACGCGCCGTTGGTTGCGGGCACCGACCCCGCCCGCCAGCGCTTCGAGGATGCGGGCGCCCTCCTCGAGCTCGATCTCCACGTCGTCGCCGGCCGCCGCCTTGATCTCGATGTCGTGCCGCCAGGTGGCGAACCGATCGCGCCAGGCCTCCACCACGATCTCGTGGCGACCGATCTGGGTCGGGGAGATGGCGGCGTCCCAGCGGTCGTTGCCGCGGTCCACCATCGGCGCCATATGCCAGCGGCCCTTGCCGTTCCGGTCGACGCGCCGCCAGCGGACGCGGGCCCCCAGCAGGTCGTGCCCGTCGCGGAAGACGTCGGCCGACACGGTCACCCGCTCGCCCACGATCGCCTTGGTCGGGAACTCTCGCGACGGCGTCGCAGGGCGAATCGAGTCGATCGTGATGCGTCCGAGCACCTACCCAGCGTAGGCAGACGGGCCGGGACGAACGGCGCCCTTCAGTCTTTGAAGATTTTCGGGGCCTGTGGCCCCGAAAATCTTCAAAGACGCCGGATCACGCCCGGCCGGCGCGCACGTAGGGGGCGACCGGGCTGGACGCTGGTGGGCGGGGTCCACCGGTAGGCCCGCTACGGTGCGCGTCGATGAAGGCGCTGCGCAGCTTCACGGTCCGCCCGTCCCTCCCGCCCGAGCTGGCCGCCCTCGAGGAGCTGGCGTTCAACCTCCGCTGGTCGTGGGACGACCAGACCCGCGACCTGTTCCGCTGGGTCGACCCCCATCAGTGGGACGCCAGCGTCCACGACCCGGTGCGCATGTTGGGGCTTGTGGACCGCGAACGGCTGGATGCGCTGGCCCACGACGCCGCGTTCAAGCGCTTCCTGGGCGAGGTGCGTGAGGAGCTGCAGCGCTACCTCGACGGCGAGCGTTGGTTCCAGTCCCGGGGCAAGAGCCCGTTGCAGCTGGTCGCCTACTTCTCGCCCGAGTTCGGCATCGCCGAGGCTGTCCCCCAGTACTCCGGGGGCCTGGGTGTCCTGGCCGGCGACCACCTCAAGTCGTCGAGCGACCTGGGCGTGCCTCTGGTCGGCTTAGGCCTGCTCTATCGGCACGGCTACTTCCGGCAGAGCCTCGACGCCGACGGCTGGCAGCAGGAGCGCTACCCGCTGCTCGATCCCCACGTGATGGCGCTCCGCCCATGCCCTGATATCCGCATAAGCGTTGACATCGCCGGGGTGCCGCTGGTGGCGCAGGTGTGGCAGGCGAACGTCGGCCGGGTGCCGCTGTACTTCCTCGATGCCGACGTCGACGACAACCCTGACGACGTCCGGGCCGTCACCGACCGGCTCTATGGCGGCGACGTCGAGCACCGCCTCCGCCAGGAGATCCTGCTGGGGGTTGGCGGGGTGCGGGCCCTGCAAGCGGTGGGGGTCGAGGCGCAGGTGTTCCACACCAACGAGGGTCACGCCGGCTTCCTCGGGCTCGAACGGATCCGCCAGCTGGTGACCGACGAGGGCTTGAGCTACCCGGAGGCCATCGAGGCGGTGCGGGCCGGCTGCATCTTCACCACCCACACGCCCGTGCCCGCCGGCATCGACCGGTTCCCGCGCGAGCTGATGGACAAGTACTTCAGCGGCTGGTGTGGCGAAGTGGGCGTTGGGGTCGACGACCTGATGGCGCTCGGCCACCGGCCCGGCGAGGCGCCCGACGAGCGCTTCAACATGGCGGTGATGGGCCTGCGGCTGGCGGGACGGTCGAACGGCGTGGCCCAGCTCCACGGCGAGGTCAGCCGGAAGATGTTCGCGGACCTCTGGCCCGATATCCCCGCCGACGAGACGCCGATCATCTCGATCACCAACGGCGTGCACGCCCACACCTGGGTGTCGCCGGAGATGGCCGACGTCTTCACCCGTCACGTACTCCCCGACTGGGACGAGGCCGGCCCGGCGGCGTGGGACCAGATCTTCGAGATGCCCGACGACGAGCTTTGGCGGGCCCGGGAGCAGGGCCGGGAGCGGCTGGTGGCGTTCGTGCGACGACGCCTGCGGGAGGGTGCCCGCGCTCGGGGGCTGGCGGGATCCGATGTGGCGTGGGCCGACGAGGTGCTCGACCCTCGGGTGCTGACGGTGGGTTTCGCCCGCCGGTTCGCCACCTACAAGCGGGCCACGCTGCTGCTGTCGCAGCCCGACCGCCTCAAGGCGCTGCTGCTGTCGCCCGACCGACCCATCCAGCTCGTGTTCGCCGGCAAGGCCCACCCGGCTGACGAGGGCGGCAAAGAGATGATCCGCCAGATCGTGGCGTTCTCGTCCGCCCCCGAGGTGCGGCACCGCTTCGTGTTCGTCGACGACTACGACATCGCCGTGGCCCGCGCCCTGTACCAGGGGGCGGACGTGTGGCTCAACAACCCGAGGCGGCCGCAGGAGGCGTGTGGGACGTCGGGAATGAAGTCGGCGCTCAACGGCGGGCTCAACCTCTCGATCCTCGACGGGTGGTGGCACGAGATGTTCGACGGCGAGAACGGCTGGGCCATCTCGTCGGCGGAGGACGTCGAGGACGTCGGGCGGCGGGACCAGCTCGAGGCCGGCGCCCTGTTCGACCTGCTCGAACGCCAGGTCGTCCCGCTGTTCTACGAGACGTACGGGGGACCGGTCCCCCGCCGGTGGCTCAAGAAGGTGCGCAAATCGTTGACATCGTTGGGGCCCAAGGTCACGGCGTCGCGCATGGTGGCGGAATACGTGGAGCGCCTGTACGAGCCCACCGCCGCCCGCGCCAACACGTTGTCGACCGACGGGCTGGCCCGGGCGCGCTCACTGGCGGCCTGGAAGGAGCGGGTGGCCGAGGCGTGGCACGGCGTGCATGTGGATCGGGTCGAGGGCGATGGCGCCGCCGCCGAGCTGGGCGGATCCCGGACCGTCGAGGCGGTGGTGTCACTCGGGACGCTGTCGGCCGACGACGTCGACGTGCAGCTCGTCCACGGCCCGGTGGGCCAGGGCAACGAGCTGACCGAGCGCACGTCGGCGTCGATGCACCCCGACGGTGCCACCGACGGCGACCACGCCCGCTACGTCGGCTCGTTCCACTGCGAGCGCGCTGGTCGCTACGGGTTCACGGTCCGCATCGTTCCGCGCCACCCCGACCTGGTGGACAACTCCGAGCTCGGCCTCGCGGCCTGGGCGTAGCCCTTCCGTCGGGCCGGCGGGTCCTGTCACCCGCTAGCCCGCCTCCCTCGCGGCGTCCCCACCGGGTCTCCCCGTCTAGGGCGCCATGGTCGTCGTCGCCAGTGCCAGGGCGCGCTCCGACTGCCAGCGGCTCAGCGTCCGAACCATGACGGCCGCCACGATCGCGGCCGCCGCGCTGATCACGAACCCGGCCGCCACCATCCGGTCGGCCAGCGTGGCATCGGCGACGTACTCCCGGAGGTCCGCGAACCCGGAGACGTCGTCGTCGGGGAACCGGGCCCAGCCGGACAGCCTGAGCGCGTTGCCCAGGCCGAACATGGCCGCCCACAGAACCACGAGTGGGCTCCCCCGTCCGCGGCCGGCCGCAGGCCGGAGCGGTAGTGCCGGGTCCGACGCCCGGCTGGCCCCGAACAGCTGCATCCCGGGCAGCAGCCAGTTGGCGCAGGGGATGAACCACCCGCCGATCGCCCACCCGGGGCCGAGGGCGGCCCGGGTGCCCGCCAGGGAATCGGCGTTGACGGCGTGCCTGTGCTGCCAGGTGATGAACACGGCCGCCGTGGCCAGCAGCCCGAGCCCGTCGATGACGGCGGCGGCGCCGACCAGGCTGTCGGCGTCCGCCAGCTCGTCGAAGCCCACACCGCCGTCGCGGAACTCTCGCTCGAGCAGCCCGACACGGTTGAGGTGCGCGCCCAAGCCGAAAAGGGCGACCACGGCCATGGCGCCGAGGAACACGGTTGCCGCCGTGGCCAGCCCGCCGAATGGGCGGAACTGCTGCGTGGGTGTGTAGGTGCCGTAGGCGTAGTGCCCCGGCGGACCGCCGTAACCGCCCACCGGCGGCGGGGGGAGCCCAGCCATTGGTGCCTGCCGCTCTACCGGCCGACGAACGTGGCCTTGCCCGGGCCGTGCTCGAGGAACGAGGCGACGCCGATCCGGGCGTCCTCGGTGCCGAACACCTCCGCGAACAGATCCTGCTCCAAGGCGAGCCCGGCGCCGAGCGGGCCTTCAAGTCCCTGGTCGATCGCCCGCTTGGACAGGCCCTGAGCCACCACGGCCCCGCGCGCCAACTCGCCCGCCAGGGCCAACGCCCGGCGGTGCAGCTCGTCGGGCGCCACCACCTCGTCCACCAACCCGATGCGCAGCGCCTCGTCGGCGCCGACTTGGCGGCCGGTGAGCACGAGCTCCTTGGCCTTGGCGGGACCGACGAGGCGGGCGAGTCGCTGCGTGCCGCCTCCACCGGGAATGATCCCGAGCAGGATCTCGGGTTGGCCCAGCTTGGCCCGGTCCGAGGCGATCCGCAGGTCGCAGGCCAGCGCCAGCTCACACCCACCGCCCAGGGCGAACCCGGAGATGGCGGCGATCACGCACCGGGGGATGCCGGCGACGGCGTCGAGCGCCCGCCGGAAGCCGCCGCCCACCGCCCGCGCCTCGTCGGGGCCACCGAACTCGGAGATGTCGGCGCCGGCGGCGAAGATGCGGTCGCCCCCGGTGACGACGACGGCCCCGGGCGGAGTGCCGGTCAGGTCCCCGGCCACCGCCTCCAACTGGCGAAGCAGCTCGCCGGACAGCGCGTTCACCTTCGGGTTGTCGAGCGTCACGAGCGCGACGCCGTCGTCGCGACGCTCGACGTGGACGAGCGGGGTGTCGGTAGGCATGGGCCGTGACCCTAGTTCTGGCGTCTCTCACCCGGGACGTGCGGGCTGTGAGACTCGCGAACCGCCGGCTACCCGCCCAGCAGCTCCTCGGCCGCCGTCCACGGGTCGACGTCGCCCCGGGCGACCGCCTCCGCCAGGTCGGCGGCACGGGGCCCGGAGGTCACGGCGCGAGCCCGATCCAGCAGCCGGGCCGCCACCAGGCGGGTGACCTCTTCGAGAGCTCGGCGCCGTCGGCGGTCCTCCAGCTCGCCGCTGGCCGCCAGGTGATCCCGATGGTCGACCACCGCCCGCCACACCTCGCCCACGCCTGCGCCGGTCGTCGCGGTCGTGCACAGCACCGGGGGGCGCCAGCCGGGCGCCGGCGACATGTCCAGCATGCGCTCGAGATCACGCGTCGCGTCCTCGGCGCCGGGGCGGTCGGCCTTGTTGACGACGAACAGGTCGGCGATCTCCATGAGACCGGCCTTGTTGGCTTGCACGGCATCGCCCCATCCGGGCGTGACCACCACCACCGTCGCATCGGCTTGGGCGACGACGTCGATCTCCACCTGTCCCACCCCGACGGTCTCGAGGATCACCCACGAGTAGCCGGCGGCGGCGAGCACCCGGACCGCCTCGGGAGCGGCGACCGCCAGCCCTCCCAGGTGGCCCCGCGTGGCCATGGACCGGATGAACACGCCGTCATCGAGGGCGTGCTCGCCCATGCGCACCCGATCGCCGAGCAGGGCGCCACCCGAGAACGGGGACGACGGATCGATGGCCAGCACGGCGATCCGGTCACCACCCGCTCGCACCACCTCGAGCAACGCGCCTGTCAGGGTCGACTTGCCCGCCCCGGGCGCACCGGTGATGCCAACCGTGGTGGCGTCGATGCCGAGCCCGTGGGCGGCCCGACCGACCTGGCGTGCGTCATCGCCTCCCCGCTCGATGATGGAGATCAGGCGGGCCAGCGCACCGCGGTCACCGCCACGCGCCGCAGCCAGGAGATCGTCGGGAGCGGCGGCAGGCACGAAGGGAACGTTAGAGACCGAGGCCGACCGACGTCTCGGTGGGGGCCGCGACGTCGACGACCTCGGTCACGCCCGGCACCCGATCCTTGAGGATGCGCTCGATGCCGGCCTTGAGGGTGACCGTCGACGCCGGGCAGGAGACACAGGCTCCGACCAGCTCCACGGTCACGATGCCGGCGTCGGGATCGACCCCGCGCAGGAAGATGTCGCCCCCATCGGCCTGGATGGCGGGACGGATCACCTCGATGACCTCGGACACCTTGTCGGTATCGACCACGGAACTCCTCGGGCTGCGATGCGCGACGCGTGGTCGCGAAACGACACCGGCAGGGGCAACAACGCCCGGGTACCTCGTCATGTTCCCTTGACGACTCAGCACGGTCCCCTGGTTAGCGGATGAGGCCCCCGTCTGGGAACCTGAAGCGGTGACGACGCTGCTGTTCGCCCACCAGGGCGGCTGGGACGAGATGCTGTTCGTCGCCGTGCCCATCCTCATCTTCGGCAGCCTCCTCGCGGTCGCCAACCGCCGCGCATCACGCATCGAGCGGCAGCAGCCACCGACCGGCGACGCCCCACGCGACGACGAGCGGTAACCGCCGTGCCGCGACTCACCGTCAGCGAGTCGGTCGACCAGGACACGCTGGATAGGATCCGTTCCCCTCGCCACGACGTGGTCGCCGAGCGCGCCGCCGGCGACGACCGGTACGAGCTCGATCACGGGCCGTTCGACCGATACAGCCGCAGCGTCCACGTGACCCCGGACAACGGTCGTTACACCGTGACGCAGCAGTTCGACTACCTCCTGCCGCCCGGCACGTGGCGCTTCCTGATGAACCATCCGATACGACGGGCGCTGCGCCGGCCCCGCACCGACGGCCGACTGCCGTGGTGGTACCCGCCGCAGCGGCCCGACGCCCGGGCAGCCTCCGTGCTGGGCATGTTGGCCACGCTGTCGCTGGTCGTCGGCTATCACGGGACGCTCCTCACCCAGACGATGAGCTTTGCGGCCGACGAGTTCGGCGCCGGAACGACCGCCCAGGGTGGCGCGTTCGCCGCGGTGCGGGCCGGGGCGCTGCTGGCCATCCTGCTCGCCGCCTTGGCCGACCGCCGGGGCCGGCGGCGGCTGCTG
>Ga0209889_1000524_pt1 | contig 10643 bp, 11 predicted proteins | sample GWRWN1_0_10_FD_187233 | JGI IMG/M metagenome (GOLD analysis project Ga0209889, IMG submission 187233) | Riverbed sediment microbial communities from areas with no vegetation in Columbia River, Washington, USA - GW-RW N1_0_10 (SPAdes)... | ecosystem: Environmental > Aquatic > Freshwater > River >... | reverse complement strand
CGTCACATGAGCAGGGCGGGAGCCGACACGATCGTGATCGTCGGGGGTGGGGGCCCACCCTCGGGCGGCGGGGCGCGCCAGCTCGCAGCCGGGACGGGCGCCACCGTCATCGCCGCCGACTCGGGATTGGAGCCCGCCCTGAGGCTCGGCCTCGCCGTGGCCGCGGTCGTCGGGGACATGGACTCGGTGGACCCCGCCGTGCTGACCGCAGCCGCGGAAGCGCGGATCCCGATCGAGCGGCATCCCGAGGCCAAGGACGCCACCGACCTCGACCTGGCCCTCGACGCCGCCCTGGCCCGGCGCCCGAAACGGATCGTCGTCGTCACCGGGACCGGGGACCGCCTCGACCACACCTTGTCGCTCGCGCAGCTGCTGGCATCGCCCCGCACCGCCGGGGTGGAGGTGGAGGCGTGGATCGGCGAGGCCCACCTGGCCGTGATCCGGGACGTGGCGGTGCTCAGGGGTGAGCCCGGTGAACTGGTGTCGCTGCTGCCGCTGCACGGCCCGGCGCTCGGGATCGTGACCGAGGGGCTGCTGTACCCCCTGCGCGACGAGGATCTGTCGGCCGGATCCACGCGCGGCGTCAGCAACGAGCTGGCCGCCCCCGAGGCCTCGGTGCGGCTCCGCTCCGGCGTGCTGGTCGCCGTGCAACCCGGAATGGCCGGCACTCATTGGCGGCGGGCGACGGGCGGCCCACGCTGACGAAGCGGGTGCCGCCGTGCCACGATCGCCGCAATGGAAGTGACCGCGGACATGCTGGCCCCCTGCTCACCCAAGCGGCTCTTCGGGTGGGTCGACGACCTCACGCACTACCCCGAATGGCTCGACATCGTTCCCCGGGCGACGCCGGTCGACGCGCAAGACGGCGATCCCGGCCCGGCCTGGTCGGTGGACCTTCGGGGCCGGCTCGGCCCGTTCGCCCGCTCCAAGCGGCTGAGGATGGTGCGCACGGTCCACGAGGTTCCCCACCGCGTGCGCTTCGAGCGGCTCGAACATGACGGCCGCCGCCATTCGCCCTGGGTCCTGGAGGCGGGGATAACGCCCGACGGCGGCGGCAGCCGGTTGACCATGCGCCTTCACTACGGCGGCAGCCTCGTCGGTCCCCTGGTCGAGCGCCTGCTCGCCGACGAGATCCGCCAGTCGAAGCCCCGCCTGCTGGCGCTGGTCGAGGCCTGACGAGTCCGACGCACCCACCGGCCCGCGACTCACCGGGCCCGGGCGGCGTAGCGGCCGTGCCGGCGGTCGAGCGCCAGCGCCAGGCCGAACACCCTCGACAGAAGCTCCGCGCTGAGCACCTCGTCGAGGGGACCGGTGGCGGCCACCCGCCCCCGATCCAGCAACAACACATGAGTGAAGCCGGCAGGGATCTCCTCGACGTGGTGGGTCACGAGCACGGTGGCGGGCGTCGTGGGGTCCGCCGCCAGCCCGCCGAGCCGGCTCACCAGGTCCTCGCGCGCGCCGAGATCGAGGCCCGCGGTCGGTTCGTCGAGCAACACGAGCCCGGGGTCGCCCCACAGGGACCGGGCCAAGAGGACCCGTTGGCGTTCGCCCGACGACAGGGCACCAAAAGGTCGGTCGGCCAGTGGTCCGGCACCCATGCGGTCCAGCAGCTCGAGGGCGCGCGTCCGGTCGGAGGCCTCGTAGGTGTGCCACCAGGTCTCGAGGGCGGCGTGCTCGGCGGTCATCACCACGTCGGCCGCCGTCACACCGTCCCGCAGCATGGCGGCGAAGGCGGCGCTCACGAGCCCTATGCGGGTGCGGAGCCGGCGGACGTCGACCCGTCCCAGGCGTTCGCCGAGGACCTCGACCTCACCGCGGCTCGGGTGGAGGTAGAGCCCGGCGACGCGCATCAGCGTGGTCTTCCCCGAGCCGTTGGGGCCGAGCACTATCCATCGCTCGTGCGGCGCCACGTCCCAGTCGACGTCGTCGAGGATGGTGACGTCGTCACGCACGAGCCCGACCCCCGACAGGCGCAGCGCCAACGACATGAGGCTGGACCCTAAGCGGTTATCGTCGATGTCGTTTCAGAATGTTCGTCATCGAATCGCAATATTCGTAACGTATTCGCTAGGGTGCCCGACCCATGCGCCGAGCCACCCTTCTGTCGACGCTCCTCGTCCTGCTGGGGGCAGCCCTCGTCACCATGGCCGACGGAGGCCAGCGCAAGAGCTCATATCTCGACATCGATGTCGAGATGCTCTCGTCGCGGCGCGACCCCGGCATGGTCCGGCCACGCATCGACCGGCTCCCGGGCGAAAGCACCACCACGACCACTGCTCCGTCGACGACGACCACGACCACACCGCCGACCACGACGACCATGGCTCCGCCGACGACCGTCACGCCCGCACCGCCCACCGGCCGCGGCACCACCGGCGCCGGCCAGCGGCGGGCTCGTATGCCCGGTGCAGGGACCGGTGTCGTTCGTCGACAGCTTCGGCGCCCCCCGATCCGGGGGCAGGGCCCACCAGGGCGTCGACATGATGGCGGCCATGGGCACGCCCACGGTCGCCCCTGTGAGTGGCCGTGTCGAGCATCGGGGCAACGACATCGGGGGCTTGTCCTGGTGGCTCTACGGCGACAACGGCGACGAGTACTTCGGGACCCACCTCTCGGGCTACGAGAACGAGGGCGTCGGCTGGGTCGGAGCGGGAACGGTCATCGGCTACGTGGGCGACAGCGGCAACGCCGCCGGCACCCCGCACCTGCACTTCGAGATCCATCCCGGCGGCGGCGCGGCGATCGACCCCTTTCCGGACGTCGCCACCGCTTGCTGACCGATCGCTCGTTGGACGCTCTCCGGGGGACCGCCGCTACGGTGGCGCCCTGAGCAGCGTCCGTCGACGGTGACGGGGACAAGGAGCGAGCCCCAGCGGCCCGCGGCCAAGCAGCAAGAGCGGAGATCAATGCGCATCGGCATCCTCGGTGGAACCGGACCAGCGGGCAGGGCCCTGGCGGCGCGGCTGGCGGCGGTGGGGTTCGAGGTGGTGGTCGGGTCCCGGTCGAAGTACCGGGCGATGGAGATCGTCGACACACTGCTCGCGCACTGGCCGGAGCATCAGCTCACCATCGGCGCCGCCGAGAACGCCGGCGCCGCCGACGCCGACGTCGTGGTGATCGCCACGCCGTGGGACGGTGCCACGCAGACCGCGGCCTCGGTGGAGGACAAGCTGCGCGGCAAGGTCGTGGTCTCGATGGCCAACGCTCTCACCCGCCTGGGCAAGGAGTTCCAACCGCTCGTGCCGCCCCGGGGATCGGTGGCGGCGAGCGTGCAGGCGGCCGTGCCGCAATGCCTGGTGGCCGCCGCCCTGCACCACGTGCCGGCCCAGGAGCTTGGCGACCTCACCCAACCGATCGAGAGCGACGTGCTCATCTGCTCCGACCATCCTTCGGCGATCCAGGTGACCAGCGACATCGTGGCCAAGATCCCCAACATGCGACCCCTCAACGCCGGTGAGCTGGCCATGGCGACGCCGATCGAGTCGTTCACGGCCGTGCTGATGCAGCTCAACACGCACTACAAGACCCGAGTAGCCCTCAAGCTCACCGGCATCCGTGATGGCGAGGCCGGTGGGGCCGCCGGGGCTCTGGGGGCCGAAACCCCGCAGAGTGAGCATCCCGCGTGACGCCCGGCGAAGCCCGCGCCGAGCCCATGCGGCTCCACTGCACGGCGCGGGGCGAGGTGATCCCCTTCGCACCGGGCCCGGTGGTGACGATGTACACGTGCGGTATCACGCCCTACGACGCCACCCACCTCGGCCATGCCGCCACCTACCTCACGTACGACGTGCTGCAGCGGCGGCTGCGCGACCGCGGCCACCAGACCCGTTGCGTGCGCAACATCACCGACGTCGACGACGACATCTTGCGCAAGGCCCGTGAGCTCGGGGTGCACTACTTGGACCTGGCCGCGGCCGAGACCGCCCGCTTCGACGACGACATGCGCGCCCTGGACTTGCTCCCGGTGTGGAGCGAGCCCCGAGCCACCTCGGCCATTCCCGACATCCGGGGCTTCATCGGCATGGTGCTGGATCGGGGCCATGCCTACGAGGCGGGCGGCGGCGTGTACTTCGACGTGTCCAGCTTCGAGCGGTTCGGGCAGGTGAGCCACCTGGATCGCGACGAGATGCTGCGCCTGGCCGCCGAGCGGGGCGGCAACATCGATGATCCCCACAAGCGTGACCCGCTCGACTTCGTGTTGTGGCAGCCCTCCGCCCCCGACGAGCCATCGTGGGAGTCGCTGTGGGGGCCGGGCCGGCCTGGCTGGCACATCGAGTGCTCGGCGCTGGCGCTGCGCGAGCTGGGGACGACCATCGATCTGCACGGCGGCGGATGCGATCTCATCTTTCCCCACCACGAGTGCGAGGCCGCCCAGTCGGAGGCCGCCACGGGTGAGCCGTTCGTACGCCACTGGATGCACCAGGCGATGGTGCACATGGACGGCGAGAAGATGTCGAAGTCGCTCGGCAACCTCGTGTTCGTGTCGGAGCTTCGCAAGGCGTGGGACACCCGCGCGATCCGGCTGGCGGTGCTGGCTCACCACTACCGGAACGAGTGGGAGTGGGACGACGAGGTGATGCCGGACGCTACCCACCGCCTGAAGCGCTGGCAGGCGGCCACCGGCGAGGGAGCCGCGGGGCCCGAAGGAGTGCTCGAGGCCGTGCGCGCCGAACTCGACGACGACCTCGACACAGCCGGCGCGCTGCGCCTGCTCGACGAGGCGGCCGACGCCGGCCAGGGGGTGACCGCGGGAGCCGCGCTGATCGGCGTGGATCTCACCCGGCCCTGACCTGCGACCCGAGGCAATAGGGTCCGCGGCGACGCTCTGGAGGCAATTGGGACCGGCCCCCGGACCGTATTGCCTCGACTCGTTCTCGGCGGACCGTATTGCCTCGCACGCCGTGTGGCGCCTTCACGTGGCGCGTTCCGCCAGGACGCTCGGAGACGTAGGCTCGGCCTGAGCGAACGTCCCGGAGGGCAATGAGCGAGCGTGGCCCGAGCGGCCCGGCCGAAGGCCAAGAGCGGAGCGCAACGCCGTTCGAACGCGGTGGCAAGCGCCAATACGGGTGGCTGTACCCGGTGGCGCGTGCCGTGTTGACGCCGGCGTTCAGGTTCGGCTGGCGGATCCATGTGGAGGGCGCCGGCAACCTCCCGGCGACGGGCGGCGCAGTCATCTGCCCGAACCACGTGTCGGTGATCGACTCGTTCCTGTTGCCGTCGGTCCTGCCGCGCCGGATCACGTACGTCGGCAAGGCCGAGTACCTCGACAACTGGAAGACCAAACACCTGTTTCCCGCTCTCGGCATGATCCCCATCGACCGCTCGGGGGGCGACTCCAGCCGCCGTGCGCTCGACACCGCGGCCGGGGTTCTCGCGACCGGCGAGCTGTTCGGCATCTACCCCGAGGGCACCCGCAGTCGCGACGGCCGGCTGCACCGGGGCCACACGGGCCCGGCGCGGCTGGCGCTGCGGACCGGGGCGCCGCTGGTACCGATCGGTTTGCTGGGCACCCGTGAGATCCAGCCCCCTGGCCGCAACGTTCCCCGGCTGTTCCGGCCGTGTGCCGTCCGCATCGGGCGACCGATCGACGTCGGCCACTACCGCGACCGCCCCGATGACCACCTCGTCCTGCGCGAGCTCACCGACGAGTTGATGTTCGAGATCCGCGAGCTCTCGGGCCAGGACTACGTGGACGAGTACGCCACGCGGACGCCGGATGCGCTGCCCTCGCAGCCGCCAGCCATGGTGGCCAACGGGGGCAACGGAGAGGCGGACGCCAGTGCACGCCCATCCGCCGGCGTCGGCCAAACGCTTTCCGGTGCGGCCAACGGGGGTCGGTAACCTCGGCCTGCATGAGTGAGCGTCCCGAAGGGCCAGAGAGCGAACGTGGCCCGAGTGGCCCGGCGCTGCAGGCGCCAAGAGCGGGAAGCATGGCCGAGATCGAGATCACGCTGCCCGATGGTTCGACGCGCAGACAGCCGTCGGGCACCACGGCGGCCGATCTCGCGCGTTCCATTGGCTCCGGGTTGGCGAAGGCGGCGGTGATCGCCGACGTCAACGGCGAGGAGCGTGATCTGTCGGCCGAGCTCCACGATGGCGACCGGGTGGCCATCGTCACCGCCGACAGCCCGCGCGGGCTCTACACGATCCGCCATTCGACGGCCCACGTGCTGGCCCAGGCGGTCCTCGACCTGTTCCCGGACGCCACCTTCGGCATCGGCCCACCGGTCGAGGACGGCTTCTACTACGACTTCGAACTGCCGGGTGGCGCCACTTTCACCCCGGAGGACCTCGACCGCATCGATGCCCGCATGCGCGAGATCATCGACGAGCACCAGGCCTTCGTGCGCGACGAGATCCCGGCCGCCGACGCCCGCCAGATCTTCGCCGACCATCCCTTGAAGCTCGAGATCATCGATGACGCCTCGACTGATCCGATGTCGGCGACGAGCGGCGCGGGCGCCGTGCGCACGTACGAGAACCCGCCGGCCAAGCCCAAGGAGCATCCGCCGTTCCATGGCCGGCCGGGCTTCGTCGACCTGTGTCGGGGACCGCACGTCGAGGACACCGGGCGGCACCTCGGGCATTTCAAGCTCATGCGGGTGGCCGGCGCCTACTGGCGAGGCGACGAGCACAACGCGCAGTTGCAGCGCATCTACGGCACCGCGTGGGACAGCCGCAAGGCTCTCGAAGCCCATCTCCACCAACTGGAGGAGGCGGCGAAGCGCGACCACCGCAAGCTCGGTGTCGAGCTGGACCTGTTCCACTTTCCTCCCGAGGTCGGCAGCGGGCTGCCGCTGTACCACCCCAAGGGCGGCCTGGTCCGCAAGCTCATGGAGGACTACAGCCGCGCCGAGCACGAGCGCGCCGGCTACGAGTTCGTGTTCACGCCGCACATCGCCAAGGCCGAGCTCTTCGAGACCAGCGGCCACCTCGGCTGGTACGCCGACAGCATGTACCCGCCCATGGAGCTCGATGAGGGGCAGAAGTACTACCCCAAGCCGATGAACTGCCCCATGCACGTGCTCATCTACGCGTCGCGGCAGAGGTCGTACCGCGAGCTGCCGCTACGGCTGTTCGAGTTCGGGACGGTCTACCGCTACGAGAAATCGGGCGTGGTGCACGGCCTGCTGCGGGCGCGGGGCTTCACGCAGGACGATTCGCACATCTTCTGCACGTCCGAGCAGCTCGTGGGCGAGCTGAGCAGCCTGCTGGCGTTCGTGCTGAAGCTGCTGCGCGATTTCGGGTTCGAGGAGTTCGAGGCCGAGCTCTCGACGCGGCCCGACGACTTCGTGGGTGAGGTCGCCGACTGGGACGAGGCCGAGGTGGCGCTGCGCCAGGCAATCGAAGCGGCTGGCATTCCGTACGTGGTGGCGGAGGGAGAGGGGGCCTTCTACGCCCCGAAGATCGACGTGCACGTGCGCGACGCCATCGGGCGGCGGTGGCAGCTCTCCACCCTGCAGGTCGACTTCCAGGAGCCGGGCCGGTTCGGCATCGAGTACGTGGGCGCCGACAACCAACGCCACCAACCCCGGATGATCCATCGGGCACTGTTCGGGTCGTTCGACCGGTTCTTCGGCGTGTTGCTCGAGCACACGGCGGGAGCGCTACCGGCTTGGTTGGCACCGGTGCAGGTGCAGGTGCTGCCCGTGCGGTCCGACCACCAGCCGCACGCCGAGTCGCTGGTCGAGCGGTTGCGGGGGGAGGGCTTTCGAGCGGACATCGCCGACGCCGACGAGCCGCTCGGGGCCCGGATCCGCAAGGCCAAGCTCGACAAGGTTCCCCACGTGGTCGTGGTCGGAGACGACGACATTGCCAATGACACGGTGGGTGACAACCCCCGCGGTGGCGAGGTCGAGCGCGACGTGCCCGTGGCCACCTTCGTGGAGCGGTTGCGCGGCGAGGTCGCCGCCCACCGGTGACGGGCGAGAGGGGGAATGAGCCCGCGTCACGGGCCATGGACCGCCTGTGGGCCGGGTGGCGGTCGTCGTACGTAGCGGTCGCGGGGAATGGGGAACCGGCGGGGGAGCGGTCGCTGTTCCGGCGCATCCTCGCCTCGGGTCTGGCCGACGACGAGACCCACGTCGTGTGGCGGGGCGAGCTCACCTTCGCCATCCTCAACGCCTTTCCCTACACCAGCGGCCACCTCTTGTTGATGCCCTACCGGGAAGTTGGCGAGCTCGAGGACCTGACTGCCGGCGAGGCCGCCGAGCTGTGGGCGGCGGTGCGGGACGCGGTCATGGCGATCAAGGGCGCCTATGGGCCGCAAGGCGTCAACGTGGGCCTCAACCTGGGCGAGGCGGCCGGAGCCGGGATCCCGTCGCACCTGCACGTCCACGTGCTGCCCCGCTGGAACGCCGACTCCAACTTCATGACCGCGGTGGCCGAGGTGCGGGTCCTCCCCGAGGCCCTCGGCGACACCTGGCGCAAGCTCCGGGCCGCCTGGCCGGCGCCCGACGGCGGGTGATTTCATTGCGGCCGTGTCCGAGGACGCCCAACCCCACGATGACGACGACGTCGTCGACGAGCTGCCGGACGACCTCCACGCGGCCGGCTACGTCGGCCCCTACCTGTTTCCCGACAACAACCGGCGGCGCATCCCCGGCTACCTCTACCTGGCGACGGCGGCCGCCTGCGTGGCCCTATGGGCCCTGGTCGACGACTCGCCCTACGTAAACGGCGGCTTCCTGTTCGCCGCCCTCCTGCTGGCGCTCGTCGGCACCTACCAGCTGGTGACCGCGTGGAGCCTGGACGTCGACGAGCAGGACGCCCTGGTGGCGGCGTCGCGCACGGTCGGCTTCCCGGTGGGCCACGCCTCGGCGCAGATGGGATGGCGGGGGCTGCTCAGCCGACCGACCTGGCGCATACTGCTGTACTCGGACGAGAACCCGCCGACCAAGCGGGGCCTGGTGCTGGTGGACGGCCACGACGGCGAGGTCATCGAGCACTTCGTCGAGGAAAACCCCGAGGACTGGTCTAAGTTCTCTTAGGGCGTTTCCGCAGCTCACCCGCCGTACCGAGCGTCTACGCAAGCCGATATGCACCGTCTGGCGCTCGCCCCGTTCGTGCCCGGACCCGCAAGAAGGGCGGTACCGGCGATGCCGCCGCATAACAGAGGCGGGGCCGGCGAACGGGCCCCAACCTCACCAAACGAGTTCGACCTGGAAGTCGCCTTACAGCGTAAAGCAACCGTCGACTTCGATATCGGATTCGCCGAAGCGTTCCACTTGCAGGGCTATCTGGCCCGTGAGGCCGGTCAGGCGATCGGTCTCGGGCTCGGGAACCATCTGATCAACGGGACCGGTTCGGGTCAGCCTCGTGGGTTGCTGTTCGATGTCACGGCTCGTGTGACGGGCCCGACGGGTACTGCGACGTCGTTCGGTACGCAGGGCACGGTCGGGAAAGGCACCGATCTGATGTTGGACCTGTACGCGTCGGTGGCGGAGCCGTATTTGTTGGCTTCGGCTGCGGGTTGGCTGCTCCGTTCCGCGACGCTCTGCACGATCCTGAAGCTGAAGACGACGACGGCTGGTGAGCTGGTCGGCGCGGGTGGCACTGGGTTTGTGGGCCCACCCCCGGCCGGGTCGGATGCCTCGGGGTCGATGGTCGACAAGCCCGTCTACATCGACCCGTCAATGAGCGCGATGGCCGCCAACGCGGAATCAGTCGTCTACGGAGATTTTTCGACCGTGGCCGGGTGACGGCGGTAGTCGCATTCGTCTACTGGGTGGCGGGACTGCGCCGGAAATCCTCCGTTACCGCGTTTCCCACACCTCGTCCGTGGCGACCTGCGGGTCCTCTACCGAGTCGAACCGGCCCACGGTCGTGATGATGGGTTCACCTGTATCGCGGGCGCCTTGATATGCGGACGGGGGGCGTGGAGGGCCGGCCGATCTTGTCGGGCGGCCCTCCACTCGTGGTTGTCGTTGCGTGGCGGAGAGCCGCCCCCCGCTGCGCGGCGTCCTAGCCGGCGGTCGCGGCTTCCCTGAGCCGTTCGGCTGCCTGGGTACCCAGTGGTGTCGCTTCGACCTCAAGCACGCAGTTGACTTGCACGGTGCCGGTTATTGCCAGCCCATCGTTCCGCATTATCCGCAGGTAGGTGAGATCTGGCCGCAGCTCAGTGACGACTTGGCCGGGAATTCGGTTCCCGCTTCGGGGAGACGCCCCCGTGCACGCGATACCCAAGATGCCGAAATTGCTGCCCGAGCCCGCCCCGAGAGTGGCAAAGCCGTTGCTGGGTGTTACGGGAATGCCGCTGCCCACGAACGTGGCCGTCGGCGAGACTTGGGCATCTGCACCGGGTAGTGCCCTCAACGCAAGAACGCCCGCTGCCGCCATGAGCAGGGCGCAAGCGAGCGCGACGCGCCGCCATGACAGGATGAATGACATCGTCCCTCCTTTCGGGCGGTGCTTTCGCCGGCGGCTCCCGTTCAGGAGCCAGGTTTTCCGCCTGCACCCCCGAGCAGGATGGTGAGCGCACCGCAAGCCGCCGTCAACGTCGAACGAGGGGAACCCATGAACCCCCGGACGCAGCACCGCTCGCTGCCCTCTGTGTCAACCTCAGCTGAGGCGGATCGAGCAGTCGATTCATTGAGCTGAGAGGGCGGGGAGGAGTTCCCCGAGTGAGCACGACCATCCCCGAT
>Ga0209889_1000523_pt1 | contig 10646 bp, 5 predicted proteins | sample GWRWN1_0_10_FD_187233 | JGI IMG/M metagenome (GOLD analysis project Ga0209889, IMG submission 187233) | Riverbed sediment microbial communities from areas with no vegetation in Columbia River, Washington, USA - GW-RW N1_0_10 (SPAdes)... | ecosystem: Environmental > Aquatic > Freshwater > River >... | reverse complement strand
CAACAACAACTCGTGGGTGGTTGGGGCGACGGTCGGTTCGTCGTCGTGGGATTCTGTGTCTGGCACTGGACTTACCTCCGGTGTCCGGGCCCGGGGTGCTCGCAGCGCCGCCGGGCCCACTACGTGGGTGAGAGGGGTAATCCCCTCTCCACAGGGGTTCACGCCGACCAGCAGTTATCCACAGCAGCACACAGATAGCTCCCCGAAATCCACAGGCTTGCACCCCTCGTAGCTCACAACCCGCCTGCCGTACCGTCCCCGGCATGCCGACGTTCGAGGTCATCCTCCGGGATCGGACCGTCGAGACGGTCGACGGCGCCGACGCCTATCAGCAAGAAGGTCCCATGACCACCTTCTTCCGCCGCGGCGACGGCCGCGGCGTCATCGACTCCTGGAGCACCAGGGTCGCCAGCTTCCGCACCGCAGACCTCCTCGCGGTCCGTCGCTGCGATGCGGCCGGGGGCCAGCTCCGGGCCGTGTCCCGCACCGGCTGACCGCGCGGTCTCGGTCAGCCGCCGGCCGGCACCCAGTGGAGGTACGCGGGCTCGTAGTACCTGTCGCCGTCCTGCTGGACGAGTGCAGTGGCGGGACCGAGGGCGACCAGCAACCGCTCGCATTGATCGCCGAGCGTGCGGTAGTCGGACATCCAGACCACGAAGATGGCGTTGCCGTCAGCCTGGTCCCGGATCTCCTCGGCGATCCGCTCCGGGTCGGCGGCCCGGTTCCGCTCGGCGTAGCCCACCCAGTCGACCCGCCCGGGCGAGGCGAGGGCCGGATAGGCCAGCTCGACGAGCCCGTCGGGCATCTGGCGCGAGTAGTCGGGCCCGAGCTGGTCGGGGCAGTACACCACCACGTCACCGGGCTCGGCGTGCTGGGCCACCGCGTCGCCCACCACGTCGGCCTGGGTCCGCTGGTAGTAGTTGACCCAGGCGATGCCGGCCACGCTGACCGCCACGTAGGCGCCGCCGGCGAGGATCTGGGCGATCCCGGGGATGCGGGTGATCCCCACCGCCACGGCCAGCAGCACCAAAGGGACGATCACGGCCGCGTAACGGGGTTGGTAGGTGGCGGCGGTTGCATAGCCGGCCAGGCAGCCCAGCACCGCGACGAGCAGCACGACCGCCAGCTCACGGCGGACGATCGGGACGGTGCGCAGGTCGAGCGTCAGCTCGTTTCCGCCGGACCGGGCGGTGAACAGCGCCACCAACAGGAACACGGCCAGCATGACGGCGGCCAACTCGCTCTCGATGAGTGACCCGCCGCCGAGTTCCGTGAGCGTGGTCGCGACGATCGCCGTCGGGCGGAACGGCTCGCCCCAGGGCGTGCCGGTATTCGCCGACTGGTAGACGAAACCCGGGAGCCAGGGCAGGAACAGCAGGCCGCCGGCGGCGACCGCCAGGATCACGCGGCCGGTCCTGGCCCGTTGCTTCGGCCGCCACCACCAACGGGCAATCAGCACCAACCCGGTCGCCGCCAACAGATAGAAGGACCAGTAGTGGCTGAGCAACAGGAGCCCCGAGATGAGGGCCAGCGCCGCCAGGCGCCAGGGACGGGGCGCGATCAGCGCATCGGAGAGCACCAGGTAGCCCGCCAGCACCAGGAGCATCACCAGGGAGTACATGCGGGCTTCGGTGGCGTAGCGGACCGAGTAGGGCGACAGCGCCACGATCACCAACGCCCAGCAGGCTCCCGCCCGACCGGCCAGGCGCCGACCCGCGATCCACGCCAGGGGCAGCGACGCCACCGCGAACACCCCCGACAGCGCCCGCACGCCGAAGTCGCTCTCGCCGAACACGTCCATCCAGCCATGCAACAGCACGTAGTAGAAGGGCGGATGACCGTCGTGGCGCAGCGCCTCGAACAGATCACCCAGTGGGAGCCGAGCGATGTTGACGCTCAGCGCCTCGTCGAGCCACAGCGGCGAGCGCTGCACGAAGCGCAACACCACGCCGCCGACCACGACAGCGACGACGACAATGACCACCAATCGGGGCGGTGCGGTCGTCGATCGTCGAACGGACGCGGGAGACGCGTCGTCCTGGACCCCGTCGGCAGCCAGGGTACGCATGAGGCGGCGATGTTACCAACGGGTTGCAGGACGAACGCGAACCTCTGGACGTCCGATGTGGAAGCCGCGATGACACGCTTCGGTACAGTGACTCGTCCCGTCCACGTTGAGGGAGTGCTCGGCACGTGAGACAAGTCGACACGAGCGAGTCCACGTCAAGGCCCGGGGTCTCGCCCCGGGTCGTCATCATCGGCGCCGGGCCGGCCGGACTCACCGCCGCCTACCAGCTCGCCAAGTCGGGCCACACGAGCACTGTCCTCGAGGCGGACTCCGTGGTCGGGGGGATCAGCCGCACCGTCCAGCGTGACGGCTGGCGCTTCGACATCGGGGGGCATCGGTTCTTCACCAAGGTGCAGGCGGTGGATGACCTCTGGCACGAGATCCTCGATGAGGACGAGTTCCTGCAGCGGCCGCGCAAGAGCCACATCTATTACCGCGGCAGGTTCTACGACTACCCCCTCAAGCCGCTGAACGCGTTGCGCAACCTCGGGCCTCTCGAGGCGGTGCGCTGCGTCGGCTCGGCGCTGTGGGTGCGGGTGCGGCCGCCCAAGGACCAGTCCACGCTCGAGGGCTATGTGGTCGCCAACTACGGCTGGCGCCTCTACCACCACTTCTTCAAGACCTACAGCGAGAAGCTGTGGGCCGTCCCGCCGTCCCAGATCGCCGCCGATTGGGGCGCGCAGCGCATCAAGGGGATGTCACTGTTCCAGGCGGTGTGGGAGCCCATCCGCTCTCGCTACGCGGGTCGTCGCAAGGACAAGGGCAAGCAGGTCACCAGCCTCATCGAGGAGTTCCAGTACCCGAAATACGGGCCAGGGATGATGTGGGAGCGGTGCCACGAGAAGGTCGAGGCCGCCGGCACCAAGGTCATCATGGACACGCCGGTGACCCGCATCCGCCACGAGGGTGGCAAGGCCGTGAGCGTGGTGGCCGAGTCGCAGGGCGTCACCACCGAGTACCCGGCCGATCACGTCATATCGTCGATGCCCTTCTCGTTGTTGCTCGCGGCCATGGATCCACCGGTGCCCGACGACGTGCGGCGCGCTGCTGACGACCTGGCGTTCCGAGACTTCCTGACAGTGGCGCTGGTGGTGCCCGCCGACAAGGTTCGGTGGGACGACAACTGGATCTACATCCACGCCCCCGAGGTCAAGACCATGCGGGTGCAGAACTTCGGCTCCTGGTCGCCGTACTTGGTGATGGACGGCCGCAACGTCCTCGGTCTCGAGTACACGGTGCACGAGGGCGACGAGTCATGGAACGCCAGCGACGAGGAGTTGGTCGCGCTGGGTACCCGTGAGCTCGAGACGATCGGGTTGATGAAGGCTTCCGACGTCGAGGCGGGCTACGTGGTTCGGATGCCGAAGGCGTATCCGGTGTACGACGAGGGGTACCAGGCCAATGTCGCGGTGCTGCGAGGCTGGTTGGCCGAACATGCGCCCAACGTCCACCCCGTGGGCCGCAACGGCATGCACAAGTACAACAACCAGGACCACTCGATGTACACGGCCATGCTCACCGTCGAGAACATCGTCGCCGGTGCGGGCCACGACATCTGGTCGGTGAACGTGGAAGAGGAATACCACGAGGAGAAGTCCCCCGCCGCCGTCCCGGGCGGTACCGCGAGCGCCCGCGGCGGCACCGGTCGCGACGCCCCAGTCCTCCCTCGCCCGGCTGGTTGAGCGCTGCGGTCGGGGAGCGACCGTGGCATGGCGGGAGCGCGGTGCCGGGCGGTCCACCCCTGGTACAGCGCGACGGCGCCGGCGGCCGCCAGCACCACGACCACGGGCTCGGCGGGCGCGCGGATGCGGTGCGCGCCGTAGAACACGACGGTGGAGACGAGCACGGTGATCGGAGGGACGGCGAGCCACCAACGCGCCTTGGCCCGGTCGTCGTCCGGTGTATCGGCCCGGCCGCGAACGATCCAGCCGACGATCGCCGCAGGTGCGAGCAGCCACCACGACACGATGCCGGCCCACACCGCCCATCCGGCCTTCTCCTCCCCCCGATCCAGCCGGACGAGGGAGTCCAGGCCGTACAGGTCGGCGATGCGGCCCAGGCGGGCCAGCACCACGACCGGCACCCGCCCGGCGTTGTCGGTGATGTAGTCGACCGCCAACTTGCGGTGCTCGCGCGAGCGAAGCGATGCATCGCTGGCGTCGACCCCGGCCCCCAGGACGCACCGGACGTCCCAGCCGCCGACGTCGGAGTAATACGTGCTGTCACAGTTCGCCCCGAGCAACGTCGTGCCGTCGTTGGTGCTCAGCAGCACGGGCCGTTCGAAGCGCCCCAGGTTGTAGATCGTCCACGGCGCCACCGTCAGCAGCGCGGCGCCCACGACGAGCACCGGCATCAGCGCCCGCCGCCGGTGGCCTGAGGACCGCCACCACGCCAGTGCGGCGAAGCCGATGCCGAAGAGAGCGATCTCGCTGCGGGTCAGCGCACCCAATCCGACGAGCACGCCGAGCACCGCCGCCCGCACGAGGCCGGGCCGGCGGTCGAAGTCGAGGGCGACGAGGAGGGCCACCGATACGATCAGGCACGCCAGCGACTCGGACATCACCAGCGAGTCGTTGATCCACAGGTTGGGGTAGACGGCGGCGATGCCGGCCGCCACGAGCCCGACGACCGGCCCGGCCAGACGGCGGCCTACGAGGCCGACGACGGCGACGGTGGCGATGCCGAGCAGCGTCGTGGCGAAGCGCTGCCATGGAACGTCGTCGCCCGCGCCCAGGCTCCATGGCGTCAGGTACAGCGGCGTCAGCGGGCCGTGCTCGGCACCGGGCAGGTTGGTGATCCCTTCGCGGAACCATTGACCCTCGCTGTTCCGCCCCGCCTGGATGCTGTAGTAGTACGAATCGTTCAACATCAGGGCGTCGTTGGCCTTGACGACGAATAGATAGCCCAGCCGCCAGACCGCCGCCGCCGCTGTGATCAGGGCGAGGCGCCGTCTGAAACTTCCCTCAGTCATTGGCGCTCTGGGTGCCCGGCCGGGGGTCGAGTCGGCGAGCCGGGAACAGCGCGGTCGTCATCGGCCGTCCCGGAGCGGCTCGACGAACACGGCCACCGTGAGCCGGTCGGCCTGGTACTGCAGATCCCCGTAGCGCGCCAGCACCTCGGCCCAGCGGTCGGGCACCCTGAGCCGGTCGGCGCCGACCAGCCCCGTCAAGGTGCGGGAGGCGAACAGGTAGTCGGCGTCGCGGAGCTCGTCGTCGGTCGGGTCGGCCGAGCCGTCCGCCGCCGACGCGACCCGTCCCCCCAGGAGCCCACCGCCGGAGATGAACGGCCGTAGCTCCGCTTCGATGCCCGCCAGCTCGTCGGTCTCCGCGGGGCTGAGAGCCTCGACAAACGCGACTCGCCGGGCCCCGTCCACAGCCTCCCGCGCTGCGTCGCCCTCCCGGACGAACAGGCGCAGCGACGCCTGCCCTTCATACGCGCGTTGGGGACCGACCTGGCGCACCAATCCCGGAATATCGACGAACCAGGGTACATGGAGGCGTTGGAGCTCCACCATCACCGGATACGTGTAGGGCTCGGCGAAGCGCTCGCCCGTCACGTCGATCAGGACGCCACGCTCGGCGCGCAGTGACGCCAGTTGCGGGAGCAGCTCGCGCACGGTCGGAATGGCGTTCGCGTCGGCGGCGGGCCCCACGCCGGCGTTCATGGACGGCAGGTTGAGTCCGGACAGCATCAGCGTCGCGATCACGACGAGGCCGACACGCACCCGGGCGACCCGTCCTCCCCGGATTGTGACCGCAGCCATCACGAGGGCGAAGGTCACGAACACCGCTACCGGCCACAGCCACCGCATCTGGTGCGACGCGAGGTTGAAGATACCGATGGGCATCGTCGCCGCCCCCACCACCGCCACGGTCACGACGCCCATCGCGGTCAGCACCAGCCAAACGACGGGCTGGTCGCCGCGGCGCCACGCCGAGCGGAGGCCCGCGGCCAACAGCACGGCGACCACGCACAGGCCGAGCAGCGAGCTGCCGAGCGACGGCAGGGAGTCGCCGGGGACGAACTCCTCGGACACGGAGGGCCGGCCCCACCAGGGCGGCAACGCCACCAGGGTGGCTACGTACCGAGGGGCGTCGCTGAACCCCACCCTCGCCCCGGTGTTCCCGATGCTCGACGCCAACCGGCCAAGGTTGCCGCGCCCCTCCCCGAAGACCTGCTCGATCACGGGTTGGGCCCAGCAAACGAGTGCGACGACCGCCGCCACCACGACGTAGCGCGATGTTCGGCGCCGTCGTGCCGGCCAGCTTTCGGGGTCGACGCGCCGCGACCGCCACAGGCGAGCGGCTGCCACCACCACCGCCAACGCGCCGAGGGTCGGGACGAGGAGCGAGTAGCCGACGTGGGTCTGTGCGATGTAGCTGGCCAGCCCCACCGCCCAGGGCAGCATCACCAGGTCGCCGGACGCCAGTGCCCACACCATGAACAGCAAGCACAGGAACGGGTAGAGGAGGCTGTGCGGTTGCCACGGTTCGAAGAGCAGCTCGCTGCCCATGGCCCAGCCCAGGCCCGTCGCCGCCGCCATCGCCACCACCACGGCAGTCGCACCCGCTTGGCGGCGGGCGACCACGGCGATGCCCAGGATCGAGGCGATGTTGACGAGGGCGACGCCGACCGCCAACCCGGCATCGGGGCCGCCGATCCTCACCGGGACGGCAAGAGCGTCGAAGAGAAGCGGGCCGGCGTTGTTGACGTCGAGGCCGATCGCGATCGAAGCCGAGGTCCACGAGCCGAGCAACGGGTGGTGTTCGGTGAACACGTCGGCCGCACGGATACTGAAGTAGGCGTTGTCGCCGATCGCCCGCCAGTCGCCGGTGATCACCCGCACTGTCGCCACGATCACCGGCAACATGGCCGCCACCACGCACAGGGCGGCCAGGAGGCTCATGCCGTCCCGCAGCCGCCTCCCTCGCGCCGTTCTGCGTTGTACCCCGGCAACCGGGACCGGGCCCTGCGATGTCCCCGCCCGGTCGTCCACCGGGACCGCGGCCTCCGCCGGCGTGCTCATGCGATGGTGTCCGGCGGCGCGATGAACACCGCCGTGCGCTCGCCCAGCTCGAGCATGCGCGTCATAAGGCGCTGGGCGCGATCGGAGACGCGCTCGTCGATCGATGCTCCGAACAGGTTGTCATCCACCAGCGGAACGATGTCGTCGAGCCCGTCGGCGCGGAGGTCGTCGATAACGACCGTGCGGAGCCTCGCGAACTCGGCCTGTTCGCGGGCGTCACGAGGCTCGACGTATGCCACCTCCAGGGCCTCGGGCTGCTGGCGCCAGCGGTCGATGTTGTGGCCGGTGGCGAGGACGACAAGGGCGGTGGCGTCGTCGGGCCCGATCACTCGATGATCCGTGATCGGCACGTGGAGCACGTCGGCCATCCCGGCGTCGAAGCCCGCCCGCTCCAGCTCGCTGACCAGGCCGTAGGACTGCGAGCCGAAGTACAGCGCGTCGCTGAAGGCCACCATGTAGCGGCCGTCGCGGCCGGTGGCGGGGCCCTCGCCGCGCTCGAGCGCGGCCATGGTGTCCGGCAGCACCGCACCCAGCGTCGACGAGAGGCGCGGCTCCGGTGGATCGGTATCGACAGCGTCGAACGTCAACGCCACCGAGCTGACGGCGACGGCTCCCACGAGGGCGACGGTGGCGGCCGTGGCGATCGGTCGGCGGCGCGGCCCGGCCCACGCCGAGGCCACCGCCGCCACCGTCCAGCCGACCGCCAGCAGCAGCAGGGCGGCGGTCCCCCAGGCCCAGAGCATCAGGTAGTACCACTCCTTGCCGAGGATGCGGCCCATCGAGATGACGCCGAGCACGAGCGAGACGGCGACCACGAGGTGGAGTCGCACGAGTGGGCGGTGCCGCAACCGCAGCGAAACCGCGGCGGCCGCGGCCCAGGCCACCAGGGCCAGGACACCGGGAACCACCGACCCGTCGGGATCGGACGACGGATCGGGCAGGGATCCCACGGCGCCCGAGTCGCCGATCACGAGGCCGGGGACGTCGAGGTGGAGCAGCGCGAGCTGAACCCCTCGCCCGTATCCGATGGGCTCCTCCGAAGGGGTGACGAGGTGGTCGTTGACGGCCCGCAGGTTGCCCGGATCGTTGATGGCCTGATCGACGAGGGGCGGCACCCACAGCGCGACGGCGAGGACCAGCGACCCCGCCGTCCACTTGGCGATGCTCCGGCGTGCCGCGGAGCCGGGCGGCGCACCCCGCCAGGCCAACGCCACCATCACGATAGTCAGCACACCCAGCCCCGCCGCCAGCCCCAGGTACGGCACGTGCGTCTGCGCACAGAACGACGCCGCGAAGACGGCCACCGGCAACATCGCCAGGTCGCGACAGGCCACGGACCATACCGCGAGCAGCAGCACCACCCACCACAGCAACGGCAGGTAGGGGTTCCAAGGCTGGGTCAGCATCGTCAGCCCGTAGCCCGAGACCAGGATCACCAGTAGCGCCGCGACCGCGACCGCCAGGCGGATCCCACCCCGCCGCACGGCGATCAGGAGCGCGGCGCCCAGCGCCGCCAGGTTGAGCACGACGGTCGCCGCCTGCATGGCCCAGGCCGACGAACCGAATAGGCGGTAGAAAGGCGTCAACAAGTAGAAGCTCAGGGGGCCCGGATGGCTGCCCTGCTCGGCCAGGCTGGGGCCGATGCGGCCGGGCAAGCCGATCAACGGTGTGTGGCTCGTCCCCACGTCCCGCAGGCGCAGCTCGGTCATTGCGAGGTCGAGCACGGGAAACCAGTGAGGCCGCCGGAGCGCGACCGCGGCCACCACGAGGGGGAGGCCGACCAGGCTCAAAAGCCCGCCGACGATGACCCACCCAGGGACCCGTCCTCGACGCGTCTCACCCTGGTGAGCAACCTCGCCGGAAGCCTCCGACACGGGTGCCGCGGCGACCTCGACGGCGCGTGTCCCGACCGAAGGCATGGGCGGCCGAGTATACGAGCGGAACATCACGCGGGCGGCTGCCCTCGGCCCGGTCCTCCGGCCGGCGCCGGTGGTCGACATCCGCCATCCGAGCATCACGCGCGCGGCGTGGCTACGCAGAGCAACGACGTGCCGAAGGGCAGTGCAACACGGCCGACGAGGGTCCGCTCGGCCAGCGTGAGCCCCATGGCCATCGTGTCGATGGCGGACGATGTCTGGTCGAGGCCGAGCTCCGCGGACCTGCCGCTCACCACCTTGCGCTTGAGCCACACCGGCGGCACCAGCCAGCTGAAGACGTGGGTGAGCAACTGCGGCTCGAAGCCGGTCGCCGCGAGCTCGGCCCGCAGGGCCCGCGGCTTGTACCGCCGGATGTGGCCCAGCTGTTCATCGGCCGCGCTCCAGAGCCACTCGTGGGCGGGGACAGTGACCACCAGGCGACCGTCGGGCGCCAGCACCCGGGCAGCCTCCCTCAGACCCAGACCCGGATCGTGCAGGTGTTCGATCACGTCGAGCAGGCACACCACTTCGGCGGAGCGGTCGGCCAGCGGCACCTGGTGGACCGACGTCCGCACCGCGGCGAGGCCATGCGCCCGGCGGGCCTGCAAGGCGAGCGCCTGATTGCCTTCGAGCACGGCCACACGGTCAGGCGGCCAACCAAGCAGCGCAGTCACCCCACCCGCGCCGCCCCCGAGGTCGACCAGCCATCCCCGTCCGTCACGTGGGGGTGCGGTGCGGCGCAAGGCGGTCGCCACCAGCGCCGCCTTGCTGCGGAACCACCAGTGCGAACGGTCCGCCGCCGCAAGCACGGCGGCGTTGGCGTCGTCGAACACCTCGTCCGGGTCGGCGGTCGGGGATGCGGCGCCGGACGCCGGCGTCGCCGGCATCGCCCCCGGGTCTCGGGACGCAGTAGCGCGACGCGCCGAGCGCCAGATCCGGGGGGTGGCCGCGACCATGGCCATCCCGTCGCGGCCGACTCTGACCTTTGACCGCTGGTCGTGGCGCCAGTTGACCGGCACCTCCACCACGGCGACGCCCAACGCCCGGGCGACGGCGACCACTTCCGCATCCCACGCAAAGCCCACCTCGCGGCAGCGTGCCAGCAACCTCTCCCAGACCGCTCGCGGCGCAACCTTGGCGCCGCACTGCGTGTCCACCACCCCGGGGGTGACCGTGGCCTGGAGCAGGCGGTTGTAGGCCCGGCCCAGGGTTTCACGCAAAGGACCCTCGGCCTTGACGAGCGTCGATGTCGCAAGATCGCACGACCCGATGGCGAGCCCGTTGGCCCGGATCGCCCCCATGGCGATGCGTTCGAGGTCTTCGAGTGGCGTGGACAGGTCGAAGTCGCAGAATCCCAGCAGCGGTGCGTTCAGGGCCCGCAGCCCCGCCGCCACCGCAGCGCCCTTACCGATGTGCGGTCGCCGGAGAACACGGGCCGGCGTTCCCGGCATCCCGGCGATCAGGTCGTCGAGGAGCTGCGGAGTGCCGTCGGTGCTGCCGTCGTCGACGAACAGCAGCTCACTGCCGAGCGGCAGCTCCACGACGAAGTCAAGAAGCAGCTTGCCGTAGTCGGCCAGCCGCGCCGCCTCGTCGAAGACCGGCACCACCAGCCCTAGCGGCGCCCGTCCAGACATGG
>Ga0209889_1000522_pt1 | contig 10661 bp, 8 predicted proteins | sample GWRWN1_0_10_FD_187233 | JGI IMG/M metagenome (GOLD analysis project Ga0209889, IMG submission 187233) | Riverbed sediment microbial communities from areas with no vegetation in Columbia River, Washington, USA - GW-RW N1_0_10 (SPAdes)... | ecosystem: Environmental > Aquatic > Freshwater > River >... | reverse complement strand
CGCCTCGTAGTACGCCCGGGGGTCGTCGGCGCCGGGTGGCGACAGCACCAGCAGGGCATCGGCACCGCCGTCGACGGCGCGCCGCGACAGGGCCACCGCCTGCCGGGCCGAGGGCGCGCCGGTCCCGGCCAGAACCGACACCCGCCCGCCCACGGCGTCGCGCACGGCGGTGAGCAGGGCGGCGCGCTCGTCGGGATCGAGCGTCGCGGCTTCCCCGGTCGAGCCGGCCACGACCACGCCGCGGACGCCCACGTCCGCCAGCCGGGCGGCGTGGGCAGCTGTCGCCGGCGCGTCAACGCCACCATCCCGGTCGAAAAGCGTCACGAGGGCGACCGCGACGCCCTCGAAGGGTGCGACACGCACGTGCATCCCGGTGACCCTAAACCCGCCGGGCCATGATCGGGTCCATGATCAGCGTCGAGGATTACCTCTACTTCGTGGACGAGGCGCTCGAGGGGATGGTCGCGATAGTGACCGAGCTCGGCGACGAGCTCGCCAACCGCCGCCTGGATGTGCCGGGCGCCAACTCGCCCTACGCCGTCCTGTACCACTGCCTGGGGGTGATGGAGTACTGGGGCGGCGCGCTGGTGGCGGGGCGCAGCATCGAGCGGGACCGGGATGCGGAGTTCCGGTCCGTCGGCCGCGCGGACGAGCTGGTCGGGCGCACCCGGGATGCGCGGCGCCAGCTCGACGCCGACATCGCCGACCTTCAACCGTTCGCTCCAGCACGCGGCACGCCCGAGCCCGAGGACGTCGATCTGCCGCTGGCCCGGACCCAGGGTGGCGCCCTCGTGCACATCTACGAGGAGCTGGCACAGCACCGGGGCCAGATGGAGGTCACCCGCGACGTATTGCGGGCCGCGTGGGCCCGTTCGCCCGGGTCAGCTGGCGGGTGACCACAGCGGCTCGGGCACCTCGAACCCCAGCGGCGTGCCCCACTGGTTGCGGAAGGCGACCTTGTGCGCCTGCCGGCGCGGTGCCACGCGCCAGCGCCCGGTCGGGTACCCGAACGAGACGCAGCAGGCGTTGAGCCATCCCTGGTCTCCGGGGACACCCAGGATCTCCAACGACTCGGGGCCGTGGAAGTGCCCGAGCACGGTCGTGAGCGAGGTCCCAATGCCCTCGGCCCGCGCCGCCAGCATGGCGCTCCACACCGCGGGGTAGATCGAACCCCCGCTGGGGTCGAACTGGACGAAGGCGAACAGGAACAGGGGCACGTCCTCGAAACGGTCGGCGAGGTGCTGGGCCGAGCGAACGACCTTGGCGGTCTGCACGCTGGCAGGGGCGTCGGGCGTGGCCTCGACCGCGGCCAGGCGGTCGGCGTAGACCGTGTCCCACAGCTGGCGGACGCTGTCCCGGTAGAGCGGGCCGAGCTTGGCCTTCAGCTCGGGATCGTCGACGAGCAGGAACCGCCAGAGCTGCGTGTTGCCGCCGCTCGGTGCCCTTATGGCGGCGTCGAGGATGCGAGCCTGTACCTCGTTCGGGATGGGATCGGGCCGCACCCGACGCATGGCCCGGGTGGTGTACAGCGCTTCGTAGACGTCCATACCCAGGGTCTAGTGCCTCAGCGGGCAACGTTGCGCCGCTGGCGGCTGCGGCACTAGCCGGTCTCGGGCCGCGCCGCCGTAGGATGGTCTGTCCGCCCCGCGAGGCGGCCCCGGAAGGAACTCTCTCGTGAAGACCCGCGCCGATCTGCGCAACGTGGCCATCGTGGCCCACGTCGACCACGGCAAGACGACGCTCGTCGACCAGATGCTCTGGCAGTCGGGTGCCTTCCGCGACAACCAGGACGTCGGGGAGCGCGTCCTCGACTCGATGGATCTCGAGCGCGAGAAGGGCATCACGATCCTGGCCAAGAACACCGCCGTGCGCTACGGCGACGTGAAGGTCAACATCGTCGACACGCCGGGGCACGCCGACTTCGGCGGCGAGGTGGAGCGGGGGCTGTCGATGGTCGACGGGGTGCTGTTGCTGGTCGACGCCTCCGAGGGCCCGCTGCCGCAGACCCGGTTCGTGCTGCGCAAGGCGCTGGCGGCGCGGCTGCCCGTGATCCTCGTCATCAACAAGGTCGACCGCCCCGATGCCCGCATCGCCGATGTGGTGCACGAGGTCGAGGAGTTGTTCCTCGACCTCGACGCCGAGGTCGATCAGCTCGGTTTCCCGATCGTCTACTGCGTGGCCCGCCAGGGCAGGGCCTCGCTCGACCGACCCGCCGACGGGGCCGGCCTGCCCGAGGGTGAGGGCCTGAAGCCGCTGCTCGATCTCCTGGTCGAGCACATCCCGGCTCCCACGTACGATCCCGATGCGCCACTGCAGGCGCTGGTCACCAACCTCGATGCTTCGCCCTATGTCGGTCGGCTGGCATTGTGCCGCATCCGCGGCGGCGCTCTGCGCAAGGGTCAGACGGTCGCCTGGTGCCGCACCGACGGCCGCGTCGAGCGGGCCAAGCTCACCGAGCTCTACGTCACCGACGCCCTCGACCGGGTGCCGGCGCCGTCGGCGGGCCCGGGCGAGATCGTGGCCATCGCCGGCATCCCCGACATCACCATCGGCGAGACGCTGGCCGACCCGGAGGATCCCCGGCCGTTGCCGGTCATCACCATCGACGAGCCCAGCCTGTCGATGACCGTCGGCATCAACACCTCGCCGTTGGCCGGACGCGAGGGCACCCAGCTCACGGCGCGCCTGGTCCGCAACCGGCTCGAGCAGGAGCTCGTCGGCAACGTGAGCATCCGCGTTCTGCCGACCGAGCGGCCCGACACCTGGGAGGTGCAGGGCCGGGGAGAGCTGCAGCTGGCCGTGCTCGTCGAGATGATGCGCCGCGAGGGCTTCGAGCTGACGGTCGGCAAGCCCCAGGTGCTGACCCGGGAGATCGACGGCGTGGTGCACGAGCCGGTCGACCGCGTGACGGTGGACGCGCCCGAGGAGTACCTGGGCGTGGTCACCCAGTTGCTGGCCCTGCGCAAGGGGCGCATGGAGCAGATCGTCAACCACGGCACCGGCTGGGTCCGGCTCGAGCACCTGGTGCCGGCCCGGGGTCTGGTGGGCTTCCGGACCGAGCTGATGACGGAGACCCGGGGCACGGCCCTGCTCCACCACGTGTTCGAGCACCTCGAGCCATGGGCCGGGGAGATCCGGCCCCGCCGCAACGGCTCGCTGGTGGCCGACCGTTCGGGGACCACCACCGCATTCTCGCTGCTCAACCTGCAGGACAGGGGCCAGTTGACGGTCGGCCCCGGGGTCGAGGTCTACGAGGGGATGGTCATCGGCGAGAACGCCCGCGCCGATGACATTGACGTCAACCCCACGAGGGAGAAGAAGCTCACCAACATGCGGTCGTCGACGGCCGAGAGCTTCGAGAAGCTGATCCCGCCGAGGTCCCTGTCGCTCGAGCAGGCGCTGGAACACATCGCCGACGACGAGTGCGTCGAGGTGACGCCCCGGTCGGTCCGCGTCCGTAAGGTGACGCTCGACCAGGCCACCCGGGCCCGGGCCGCCAAGCGGGCCAAGAGCACCTGAGACGAGCACGGAGGGTCAACCGGCGCCTCCGTCACGACCGCCGTCCTCGCCGTCGGGTGTCGGATCTGACGGCTCCCGTGCTCGACGCCGATCCAACTCGTCGGCGGCCTCTTCCAACTCGTCGTCGAGGCGGGCGAGCGACCCGACCTCGGTCTCGCCCCGTCGGGCCTCGAGGGCGATCGACGCAACGACCAGGGCCACGGAGGCGATCAGCAGCGGTATGCGGTGGTCTCCGATCCAGCCGACGAGGTCGTCGATCGGCGACTCGAACGTTGCGCCGACCAGCCGGATCAGCCAGAGCCGAGTGATCGTCCCCGCCACGTTGACGGCGAAGAACGCCCGCAGCGGCATGCCCGCCGCCCCCGCGAACAGGCAGATGTAGTTGTTGGGGGCGACGAAGATCAGTGGGTACGCGGCCTTGCCGAACCACTGCTCGATCTGGCGCAGCAGCTGGCCCCAGGTCTTGGTGCGCCGCTCCATCCAGGTGACGGCGGCGTCGCCGTACCAGTAACCGAGCAGGAAGAACAGCGGATCGCTGACCAGCAGCCGCGCGGTGCCGATGCCGTAGTAGGTCCACGGATCGAGCGAGTTGGTGACCAACGCCAGGTTGCGGTTTCGGGCGTTGAGGGCGATGAGCCAGGCCGGATGGGTGTCCACCAGTGTCGGGGCCAGCGCGTCGCCGACGTAGTTCATCACCACCAACGCCACCAGTGGCGCAGCCAGGACTGCCACCTGCCGGCGCGACGGCCGACGTCGAGCAGCCGCGGCGGGGGAGCGTCGGGATGCCTCGGCCATGACCGCCCGAGAGTAGGCGGCTGGTGTCGCCTGGGCGCCCTCCGACCGGAGGTGTCCGTCGCGAGCCAGGGCCTAGGCTCACTGTTCACAACGCACCACGAGGGGGATCGCCCGATGCAAGGGCTGATGCAGGACCTTCCGCTCACGCTGACCCACTTCCACACGCGGGCCGAGCGCCTGTTCTTCGACAAGCAGGTGGTGACCGTCACGGCGGCCGGAAGGCAGCGCCTCACCTACGGGGAGTGGGCCGACCGCACCCGCCGCCTCGGCAGCGTGCTCGACCAGCTCGGGATCAGCGCCGACGGGCGGGTCGCCACCTTCGGCTGGAACACGTCCCGCCACCTCGAGCTGTACTTCGCGGCGCCATGCACCAACCGGGTGCTCCACGCCCTGAACATCCGGCTGTTCCCCGACCAGCTGACCTACGTCGCCAACCACGCGGAGGACGAGGTGGTGTTCGTCGACCGCACGCTGGCCAAGCTGGTCTGGCCGCTGCTCGACAGCTTCAAGACCGTCCGCCATCTGGTGGTCATGGACGACGGCGCCGGCGAGATCCCCGACCCACCCGCCGGCAAGGAGGTCCACGACTACGAGGAGCTGATCGCCGGCGCCGAGCCGGCCGAGTTCCGCGTCGCGGACGAGAACCAGGCGGCGTCGATGTGTTACACGAGTGGCACCACGGGCAACCCCAAGGGCGTCGTGTACTCGCACCGGTCGACGTTCCTGCACACGTATGGGGTGCTCACTTCAGGGGGCCTGGGGCCGGTCGAGGAGGACCGGCTGCTGCCCGTCGTCCCCATGTTCCACGCCAACGCCTGGGGACTGGCCCACGCCGCCGTGGCGTGCGGCGCCGATCTGATCATGCCGGGGCCCGACCTGTCCCCCAAGGGACTGGCCGAGCTCATCGAGTCGGAGCGGGTCACGCTGGCCGCAGGCGTGCCCACCATCTGGATGGGCGTGCTGCCCGAGCTGAAGGGGCGCGACGTGTCCAGCCTGCGCGCCATACCCTGCGGTGGCTCGGCAGTGCCGCGGTCTCTCTCCGAGGCCTACCGCGAGCAGGTCGGGCTGCCCATCATGCAGGCCTGGGGGATGACCGAGACGTCGCCGGTGGCCTCGTCGGGCCACATCAAGTCGACCCTCGCCGCCGCGCTCGACGACGACGGCCGCGCCGCGCTGCGCACCACCGTGGGCCAGCCGCTGTGCGGCCTCGAGGCCCGGATCGTCGATGTCGGCTCCAACGAGGAGCAACCTTGGAACGGCGAGTCGTCGGGCGAGCTCCAGGTGCGAGGGCCCTGGGTCATCGCCAGCTACTACAACGACGCCCGCTCACCCGACTCGTTCACCGAGGACGGCTGGCTCAAGACTGGGGACGTTGCCACCATCGACCGCCACGGCTACATCCAGCTGCGCGACCGCACCAAGGACGTGATCAAGTCGGGCGGCGAATGGATCAGCTCGGTCCAGCTCGAGAACGAGATCATGGCACACCCGAAGGTGGCCGAGGCCGCCGTCATCGGCGTGGCGCACCCGAAGTGGAGCGAGCGGCCGTTGGCGTGCATTGTCTGCAAGCCCGGCGAGACTGTCGCCAAGGAGGAGATCATCGAGTTCCTGACGCCCCGGGTGGCCAAGTGGTGGCTGCCGGACGATGTGGTGTTCATCGACGAGATCCCGAAGACGTCCGTCGGCAAGTTCTCCAAGAAGGAGCTGCGCGACCGATTCGCCGACTACAAGCTGCCGACGGCCTGATCAGCAACGAGCCCGCGGCCTGGGCGCTGCGGCCTTCGTGAGAACGAACGCTGATGACGGACCACGACGACGCTGCGAATCGACGGTGGGCCGCGTCGCTCCGCCGTTGGGCCATACCTGAGGACCTTGTCTCGGCCGCCGCCGAATCGCCCTACTTCTTCAGTCCGGCGGTGTTCAGCGCCGCAGCCGACGCCGCCCTCGACCGTGACGACGACACGCTCTCGGACTCTGTCGCATGTGAGGCATTGCCGGACGGTGGCACCGTGCTCGACGTGGGTGTCGGCGCCGGCGCCGCCAGCCTGCGACTGCCTGCCGGCCACGTGATCGGCGTCGATCCGAACGCCGAGCTGCTGGACGAATTCGTAACGCGTGCGGCACAACGCGGCATGAGGTCAACCGCGATCCAGGGCGGCTGGCCCGACGTGGAGTCGCAGACACCGACCGCCGACGTCGCGGTGTGCCACCACGTCGTCTACAACGTCGACGACGTCGCCGGGTTCGCGGCTGCGTTGACGTCTCACGCGGGACGTCGCGTCGTCGTCGAGCTCACCGCGGTGCACCCGATGACGTGGATGGCTCCCTACTGGCACGCACTGCACAACATCAGCCAACCCGACCGGCCGACCGCGGACGACGCGGTCGCCGTCCTTACCCAACTCGGGTTCGACGTCCGCCAACAGCGCTGGCAACGTCCGGTGCAGATGATCGGCGAGAACGATGCCGACGCCGTCGCCCGGATCGCCCGCCGCTTGTGCTTGTCCGCGGACCGGCACGACGAGCTGGCCCAGCTCCTCGCTCGGACGCCGCCCCCGACGACACGCGACGTCGTGACTCTGTGGTGGGAACGATCGTGAGCGCACCGCAGCCCGGTGAGCAGCCTGACGCCGAGCGAGCGCCAGGCATCAGGGACCGGGCACAGCCACGATCCGGTTGAGGGGCGGCACGGCGATGCCGGTCGGTTCGGCGGCGGCGAAGGCAGCAACGAAGGCGTCGATGTCCTGGGCGCCGCCCAGCGCGTCGGTCCCCTCGTTGAACACCGTGAACCCGTCGCCGCCGGCGGCCAGGAAGTTGTTCATCGTCACCCGGAACGAGTCAGCGGGTGCCACCTCGACGCCGTCGACGAACATGCGCCCGATCTTGCCTTCGCATGTCGCTGCGGACGGGGCCTGCTCGTAGCGGAACGTCGACGAGACCTGCAGGATGCGTTGGTTGGTCGGCGCGGCGCAGCCCACGAATTGCTGCTGCAGCAGGCGCCGGATCATGTCGCCGGTCATGGTCTTGGTCACGAGGCTGTTCCCGAACGGCTGCACGGTGAACGCCTCACCGTAGGTGACCTCACCCGGCGCCTCCCCACCCGACGAGATGTCGGAGACCCGCAGGTCGGCGCGGATGCCTCCGGGGTTCATCAACGCCAGGCGGGCGCCGCCCAGGGCGGCGGGCTGGGTCGCCACGAACTGGGCATCCGCGATCACATCGCCCAGGGCCGACTCCCCGAACGGTGAGCCCGTCCGTGTGAGGTCACCCTGGATTCGCCCGATGACCTGGTTGGCCAGCGGGGCCGATGCGGTGACGTACTGCGCGACGACGGCCTGGACCTGCGGGTCTTCCTTGGTCAGGTCGGGCTGGCGGACCACACCCGGGCCGGGTGTGTTGAGGGCGTTGGCGACGATGACGTTCTCGGCGCTCGCCTGCACCAGGTTCCCGGTCTTGTCGTCGACGGTGAGCGTGATGTCGGTGAGGATGCGCCCGAACGACGAGGCGCTGGTGATGAGCCGCGTGACCCCGCCAACGGTGATGGTGCACCGGTACTCGGCATGCGTGTGCGCCGACACGATGACCTTGATCGACGGGTCGAGCCGGCTGGCGATGTCGGCGATGGCGCTGCCGGCGAGGTTGCCGGCACAGCCGTTCAGCGCCGCGGTCGTCTGGAACCCGCCCTCGTGGATGACGAGGACGGACGTGTCGACGCCCTGACTCTTCAACCGGCCCACGGCCCGGTTCGCCGCGTCGGCCTCGTCCTGGAACGTCAGCCCTGCCACGCCCGTGGGCGTGACGATGGTGGGCGTGGCCTCGAGCACCTCGCCGATGAATCCGACCTTGAACTTCTTGCCGCTGTCGGACTTGAAGCCCTTGGTCCCGAACGCCGGGAACAACGTCTCGCCGGTGGCGTCGATCACCACGTTGGCCGACAGGTACTGGAAGTCGGCACCGGGGTAGACGTTGGTCGTCCCGCCGTTGGGGAGCGCGTAGGGGGCGGCCGTGCAGCCCTCCTCTGGCCGGCATCCGCCGTTCTGGATGCGCAGCAGCTCGTCCTTGCCCTTGTCGAACTCGTGGTTGCCCACCGACGCAAAGTCGACGTTCATCAGGTTGCTGGCGACGGTGACGGGCTCCTCGAAGAACAGCCCATTGGCCAGGGGACTGGCACCGATGTTGTCGCCTGCGAGCACCGTCGCCTGCAGCTTGCCGTAGGTGGCCTGGCGGTCTTTGACCGCCTTGGCCAAGTAGGCGGCACCTCCCGCGAACTCCCCGTAGATGTTGTTCCCTGCGGCCTCGAGGTTGCCGTGCAGGTCGTTGAACGCCAGGAGGTGCACGTCGGTCGTGCGCTGCTTGCTCAGCTCGGCGGCCGACCTGTCGAAGCTCACCACGACCTGGTCGGACAGCGAGCGGGCCCCAGAGATGGTGACGGCCTCGGCCGGTCTGCGGCTCGAGCTCGCCAGCGGTGCGGCAACCACTACGCCGATGGCGATAACCACCAGCACGGCTTGGGCGATCCAGCTTCGCGTCAACTTGCGCGCCATCGTGCCCCTCCCCTGAGATCGATCGGGCTCGACAAGCGTGCCGCATTTCGACGAGCTGTGCTTGAACAAGCGGTGAACGGCCTGCGGGCTGTCGGCGAAGAGCACGGACCACCCCGGGGGACGGCGTGCAGGGTGCTGGCTACGCTCGCCGGGCGATGGTGCGAGCCGTCACCGACCAGAGACTCCCGCCGGGCGCACACACGGCGGAGCACGCCCGCTCGGGTGTTCGCCGTCCCGAGGTCGGCGTGGCCATCGTGGCGGTCGTCGTCGTGGCGGCGGCGCTGTTCCGTCCGCTGCTCCAAGACCTCCTGGACCGTCCGGCGATCGCCAACTGGGCCACCGTGTTCGTGGCCATCACCGTCCAGGCCATGCCCTTCCTCGTCCTGGGCGTGACCATCAGCGCCGTCGTCGCCGCTTTGGTCCCGGCTGGTCTCCTGCCCAGGCTCCTGCCCCGGCGTCCGGCGTTGGCCGTGCCGGCGGCCGCTGCCGCCGGAGTCGCGCTGCCGGGCTGCGAGTGTGGCTCGGTGCCGATCGCCCAGCGGTTGGTCGGTCGCGGCGTACCGGGCGCTGCCGCGCTCGCGTTCCTGCTGTCGGCCCCTGCGATCAACCCGGTGGTGCTGGTGGCAACGGCGGTGGCGTTTCCGGGCCAGCCCGAGGTCGTGCTCGCTCGGTTCCTCGCCAGCCTGACCGCCGCCACCGTCGTGGGCCTGCTGTGGGCGCGCCGCGGTGGTGACGACCTGCTCGACCGCGCCCGCCGGCGCTTCACCGACGACGGTCCGCCGCTCGCGGTGCTGACCACCACCGCCCAGCACGATCTGCTCCACGCCGGTGGGTTCCTCATCGTGGGCGCGGCGACCGCCGCGACCCTGCAGACGGTGGTGCCTCGTTCCATCCTCGACGCAGTGGCCGACGCCGGCCCGCTGTCGTTGCTGGCCCTCGCCGGGTTGGCGGTCGTGATGGCCATCTGCTCCGAAGCCGATGCCTTCGTTGCCGCCAGCCTCACCGAGTTCTCCCTCAGTGCCCGTCTGGCGTTCATGGTGGTGGGCCCGATGGTCGATGTGAAGCTCATCGCGCTGCAGGCGGGCACGTTCGGGCGGCGATTCGCGCTGCGGTTCGCACCGCTGACGCTGGTGGTGGCGATCGCGTCGAGCGCGGTGATCGGGTGGTGGCTGCTGTGACCGCGGCCGGGGGGACGATCAGCATCCTGGCGGGCACTGTGCTCCTGCGCCTGACATTGACCGGCATCTACACCCGCTACGTCCGGCCGGGGATGGGCCCGTGGCTGGTCATCGCCGGCGCCGTCGTGATCGTGCTCGGGGTGGTCACCTTGGTACGGGCGCTCCGGCCGTCCGGCACCGCCGATACGGGAGGACACGGTGCTGGACACCGCGAGGAACACGGCGAGGGCGGTCCGGAAACTCACGGTAGTGGTGTGGGGTGGCTCTTGCTGGCGCCCATCGCTGCCCTCCTGCTCGTCGCACCTCCGACGCTCGGCAGCTTTGGCGTCGACCGGGGCGCGGCGGTCGACGTGCGCTCGGGCGCGCGCGTCTTCGACCCAGTGGACCGAAGCGGTGGTCCGGTGCCGATGGGCCTGCTCGAGTTCAGCCAACGCGCCTTCGACCGCGGTGGCGAGAGCATCGACGGCGCAACGGTCGAGCTGACGGGCTTCGTGGCCGCCGACGACGCGCATGGTGAAGGCTTCCGTCTGGCGCGCTACCAGATCGCCTGCTGCGCAGCCGATGCCGCGCCGGTGGTCGTGCGCGTGGTCGGCATCCACGGCGCCGAGCCGTCGCGCGATCAATG
>Ga0209889_1000521_pt1 | contig 10662 bp, 7 predicted proteins | sample GWRWN1_0_10_FD_187233 | JGI IMG/M metagenome (GOLD analysis project Ga0209889, IMG submission 187233) | Riverbed sediment microbial communities from areas with no vegetation in Columbia River, Washington, USA - GW-RW N1_0_10 (SPAdes)... | ecosystem: Environmental > Aquatic > Freshwater > River >... | reverse complement strand
ACCGAGAGGCCGATGACGAGGAAGTCGAAGACGCTCCAGGGGTCGCGGAAGAAGCGCCACCGGTGGGCGTAGAGCCGCAGTGCTAGCTCGACGATGAAGATCGCCAACATGACACGGTCGAGGGCGTGCAGGAGACCGCCGGCAGCTGCCATGATCGCGTCGGAGGTCTCGAGCCCGAGCGTTAGCGCGTTGACAACGATCACCGCGATGATCGCGCGCTGGAACCGGTTGGACTCGACTAGCTTCTGTACCTGCTCACGCCTGGTCACGACGGGGCTCCTGGGCTGCGGGGGTGATCGAGGGGGACCCTATGCGATCAGGACTTCCTCTCGTGGTGGGCCCGACTGTGACTCACGTCACACAGACGGAATGTCGAACCGAAGAGCGGGGCGCTCGTGACCTGGTCGAGGCGGCAAAGCCGCCGTTAGGAGGAGACTCATGCGCTACGCGATGCTCATCTGCGCCACACCCGACGACTGGGCCGATGACAACCCACTCGCCACTCCGGAGGCAATGCAGGAGGTGCTGGACTGGTTCACGCAGTGGGGCGGCGCTGGCAAGATCGCCGACGGTGGGGTCGACCTCGATTCGCCCGCGAAGGCGCGCACCATCCGAGCCCGGGGAGGCAGGCCCGTGGTGACCGACGGCCCGTACCTCGAACTCAAGGAGGTGGTCGGTGGCCTCGTCCTGCTCCAGGTCGCTGACCTTGACGAGGCGGTCCGGATCGGCTCAACCTGGCCCGGTCTGCGCGCACCCGGCGTCAGTGTCGAGGTCCGCCCGATCATCGAGCACTAGCACTAGCCGGCGAGGTGGACGCCCGGGGTGTCGTCGGCGGCTTGGGTTTCGCCGCCGACGACAATGGCAGACTACCCAACCCCTCCGACAACTTCCGGTTCCCAGCGACGACGTCTACGCCGAGGTCGTCGGCTGACTACGCGAGGCGTACGAGCGGGCACCGTCCTCCGGACACGAGCTGGCAAACCGCGGGGGGCGGCGACCGGGGTCGGCGTCGTGGCGACGACGCCGACATTCCGGTCGCCCGGTTGGCCGGCAGGCCTCGCACCGGGGACGGGTGGCGTGGGCTCTACCGCAACCTGCGGAGCCCCGTCCGGCGAGAGCACGAACACGTTGTCGGCCAGGTCGGATCGGGGGATGTCGGTGTTCAGGGCGATGATGTCGCCCAGCGTGTGCCGGTAGTCGATACCCAGACGCCGCTTGATGAGGCTGAGACCGGGGTCGTTCGCGTAGAAGAACCGGTCGCCGTCGCGCAGGGCCTGGAACTGCCGCTTCCAGATCGCCAACTGGAGTTCGCCAAACTCGACCCCCGGCAGATGCGCCTCGGAGATCATGCCGGTGAAGGCGTCCACCTTGGTGACGGAACGGTAGATCGCCTTGAGCCGCGCGGCCAGCGTGGTACGCCGTACGCCGGTCACCGCCGAGGCCTCCGCCTCGTTGCTGTCCAGGGCGATCGGGTTGCCATCGCCGTCGAAGAGAGCCACGAAGTCCATGCTGTCAGGATCGTTGATCTCGTTGCCGGGCGTGAGCTCGGGATCGACGGGGAACGACTCGGTCGACTCCCCGGTGATGTCGGCGAATGAGAACTTCGGGGCCAGCCCGTATGCGCGGCGGAGCTGGTTGTACGTCGGCATTCCGTGGTCTCGGCCGCGCTCGATGTCGACCGCGCCGAGATCCACCACACCGCGGAAGCATTGAGGTAGATCGGGACCGTCCAGGCACTGCATGTTGCCCGGTACGGGGATCTGGAACAGCACGCTTCTGAGCTGGTTGTCGATCTGCTCGTCGTTCTTGTACTGCGATTCGAGCCCGATCCCCTGCAGCAGGGGCCCGAGTTGAAGCTGGCCGACGAGGTCGGGATTGAAGAAGGCCACGTTGAGCGGGACCACGACTTCGAGTTCCTCGCCGTTCGCGCTGGGTTCAATGTCGATGCCCTGCGCCTCGAAGGACTCCAACTGCTCCGGTGTGTAGCGGTCGGCGTCGGCCTCGAGCTCGATCTCACCGTGGATCATGCTATGTGCACGGTAGCCGACCGTGGCGAACTCGTTGCTCAGGGTCGCGTTCACCCTCGGGTTGTGGCCGCGGTACGGCGACAGCCTGACTCCGAGCGCGGGTAGGAACTCGCGGTAGGTGATGTACTGCTGCTCGGCGATCACCACCCGTCGAGCGATCTGGAATTTCTGCTCGTTGGTCAGCCAGTTCGGCAGCAGGGACACGATCCGGTTGTGCTCACGCGCGAACAGCGTGTGCGTCGCGGTCAGCGCGATGTTCTCATTGGCCCTGACGTCGCCGGCGACCGCCGCGCGGGTTGGCTGCCCAAGCAGGCGCCCATCGACGGCCATCGTCGGCGCGGTGGCCGGATCGCCGCGGCTATCCCGCCGCGGTAGCAACCCGTCCTCAAGCATCAGGTACGGGCTGTTGTTGCGTAGGTTGCCGTCGACCGGACCCTCGCGCATCCACTCCAGACGCTCCGCCGTCCCGCCGTAGACCGCCCAGGCATCGATGTACGAGCTGACGGTGTTGACCTGTTGCCGCCCGTTCTTCACACCCGTCCCCGGGGCGGGCGCCGACCGGGTGAATGGGAGATAGCCGAGGGTGTTGACAAAATCCTCCAGCGGGTCGGCGCTGTCGAATGCCATGTTGGCCGTTTCTCCGGCCTCGTCGCGCAGGCCGATGGTGTGGTCCAGGAACTGGCCCCAGGTGAAACCCCACTGCGTGACGTGATTCTCGGAGAAGAGGTTCTGGTGTGAGTCGTTGAATACACGGTTGCTGATGTACCGGCTGTTCGGACCAGTAACCGGAGCGCTCCTGCCATTGGCATAGTTGGCCCGGGCCACGCGGGAGTATTCATTCCCGACCTTGCCCCAGCCAGGATGGGATCTGTTGTTCCCGCTGCCGTCTTGGCTCTGCACCTTCATGTTGGCCAGCTCACGACGGTCGTTCCACGGCCGTCGGAAGTCGGCGATGGCCGACGGGGCGAGGGCGACGCCGGCCGCGACGATCAATGCGACCAGTATTATCAGGAGCGAGCGTTTGCGCATTTCAATTCACCGTTCCTCCCCTGGTGTCCCAACGGGATGCTGAGGGGTCTGGTTCATATCTGTTTACGCTCTCGCCCCTTAAGTTCGCATAGAGAGACTTCGAAGTTTTCCTTAACTCCGGTTCGTACTGGAATTTCGCGGCGTAATCGGCCACCATTGGCGGCATGTGGGCGATGTTTCGCGCTAACGACTCGGCCGCGACGGGCCTGCGCTTCACCGAGCTCTATGCGGAGGCACTGGACCGCCTAGGCGACCCGAGGCAGCCGATGCGGGTGGGCGCGCTGCGCACATTGGAGGCGGTAGGACAGGATCGCCCGGAGCGCCGTCAGGCCATTGTGGACGTCTTCTGCGCCTACCTGCGGATGCCGGCCGGCGAGGATGGCCCGCTCAGACTTACGGTGGCTCGGATTCTGGCCGACCACCTCCGCCCATCAGCGCCAGGATTCTGGGGTGGGGTGAGCGTCGACCTGACCGCCGCGACGCTGGCGGACTTTGACCTGTCGGGGTGTCGAATCGATGGCGGGCTACGCCTCGACTATGCGGTCCTCCTGGGTCCGGCCACGTTCCGCGACCTGGTCGTCGGTGGGCCGACAAGCTTGCGCGGCACAACCTTCCACGACCACGCGTGGCTTGAGCGGGCCGTATTTTGCGGTCCCGCGCGATTCGACGCGGCGACGTTTCACGCCGACGCCTGGTTCGGTGAGGCAACCTTCGCCGGCCGGACGACCTTCGCGGCGGCGGAATTCGGCGGCCACGCCTGGTTCGGCGGATGCTCGTTCCGCGGACAGGTCGACTTCGGCGAGGCCACGTTCCGCCGCTCGGCCGGCTTCCGCGGCGCCGTTGCCCACTCGAGCGTGGGGCTCCGCGGCACCACCTTCCTCGGCCCGGCCAGGGTCAGCCGCCGCGGCGAGCAGTGGAACATGACTGCTCCCGGCTGGCGCGTCGTGGTTGACCCGGACAACGCGTCGGTCGGTCAGCTGCTGTGGGTCACACACCCTGAGCTCGTCGCCCACCCCGAGCAGACGCCCGCCTGACGTTGGCTGTTATGCCGGCGGTCAGCTTCGCCCGGGGTGGGCTGCGAAGCAACCGACCGGCCAAGATCCGCTCGATCATGAGCTGACCGTCGCGAAAAGGCGCCGATCATGACCTCCAGGTCATGATCGGCGCAGTGGGGAGGCGGGTTAGGCGGCGGCGGTCAGCTGCTTGCGCCACCACTTCTGACCAGACTCGGGCAGGGTGTCGATCGGGTCGTAGTAGGCGTAGCGCTTGGACCGCAGCTCCTCGGTAGAGGAGTCCTCAATGGACGTACGGTAGTTCTTGGTCCAGTACGAGATGCCGTTCTCCCGGTCGTACTCGGTGACCATGTGCACCCAGCGCTTGCCGACGAACGGCACATCGCAGACGATGCGCGGCGTCGCGTAGCCGGGCAGGTAGCCCATCATGTCGTGCTGCAGCGCCTGCGCCTGCCACACCGCCACCCGCCAGTGCTCGGCGTTGGGGATCATGTCGCACATATAGAAGTAGTACGGCAGGATGCCTGCCTCGCCCTGCAGGGCGAAGCACAGATCCAGCAGCTCCGGTGTGGTTGCGTTCACTCCGCGCATCAGGACACCCTGATTGCGCACGTCCCGCACACCCACATCGAGCGCCGTCTTCGCCGCCTGCGCCACCAGTGGGGTGACCGACTGCGCGTGGTTGACGTGCGTATGGATCGCCAGGTTCACCCCGCGCCGCGACGCCGTCTTGGCGACCCGCTCCATCCCCTCGACAACGTCCGGCGCGAGCCAATGCTGCGGCAGCGCGGCCAGCGCCTTCGTCGCCAGCCGGATGTCGCGGATCGTGTCGATGTCGAGCAGTCGCATGAGGTACGACTCGAGGTTGCGCCACGGCACGTTGGCCACATCGCCGCCAGAGACCACCACGTCGCGCACGCCAGGGTGGGCGCGAAGATAGGCGATGTGGGCCTCGTACCGGTCAACCGGCTTCAGAGTGAGCTTGAGCTTGTCGATCTGCGGCGTCGAGTTGCCGACCAGGTCCATCCGCGTGCAGTGCCCGCAGTACTGCGGACACGTCGACAACAGCTCCGCGAGCACCTTGGTCGGGTAGCGGTGGGTGAGCCCCTCGGCCACCCACATGTCGTGCTCGTGCAGCGAGTCCCGGGTCGAGTGCGGGTGCGACGGCCAGTCCGTACGACGATCGGACGCCACCGGGATCATGTAGCGCCGGATCGGATCGGCGTAGAAGGCCTCCGTCCACGATCCCGGCGCCGTATCCGTCGGGAACGGGACCATCGTGTTGAGCATCTGCGGTGGCAGGAGCATCGACATCGTCGCGAACTGTTCCTGATCCGCCGAGAGATCGGCGTAGTAGCGTTCGTCCACCAGGTCGCCGAGCACCGCGCGCAGCTGTTTGATGTTCTTGACACAGTTGACGCGCTGCCACTGTGCCGACTCCCACTGCTCCCGGGTCACGTCGCGCCAGCCCGGCAGCCGGGTCCAGTCGGGCTCGACCAGCTCGCGGCGGCGGTACTCGTACGGCTGCGGTGCCGACTGCGTCACGACGCTCCTCCTCGGGGCGGGGGGGTTCAGGCTAGTGGAAATAATCCTGTAGACACTCTATTCTGCCGGAGAATTTACAGTACGCAAGGAGAGCTCACCGATGATCGCGACCGAGATGCGGCCTATGCCGGAATCCTCACCGGTGGGGCTCCATCGCGTCCTGAGCCCGCAAGGCGTTCTCCCACAAGCGGCCGAGAGACTCGACAACTCCGCGCGGATCGCCGTCGATGAGGTGCGCATCACGGTCGAGCGGCTCAACCTCGACGCGGCCAGCTTTCGCCAGCTGGCCACCAAGCACGCGGGTGATGGCGACGCCGTCCGGGCCGAAGTGGTAGAGATCATTGCCGGACGCGGCAAGATGCAGAACCCCGTCACCGGCTCCGGCGGGATGCTCATCGGCACGGTCGACGAGGTCGGCTCCGAATCGCCGCTGGGTCTCAGGCCTGGCGACCGCGTCGCCACCCTGGTCTCGCTGACCCTTACGCCGCTCGCCATCACCGACGGGCTGGCTCGGTGGGACGGCCGCTCCGAGCAGGTGCCCGCCGAGGGCCACGCCATCCTCTTCGCCCGCTCCATCGCCGCCGTCCTGCCCGACGACCTGGACGCCGAGCTCGCTCTCGCGGTCCTCGATGTCTGCGGCGCACCAGCCCTCACCGACCGCGTCGCCCGGTCATACCCACAGCCGACCGTCGCCGTGATCGGCGGCGCAGGCAAGTCGGGATCACTCTCGCTCGTGGCCGCCCGGCGGGCCGGTGCCCGAACCGTTGGAGTCGTGCCCAACGAGACAGAGCATGCCCGCCTCGAGCAGGCCGGGCTGGCCGATCACGTTGTGCTGGCCGACGCTCGCGACCCGGTCGCGCTCAGCACGGCGGTGACCGAGGCGTTGGGCGGACCGGCCGACATCACGGTCGTCTGCGTCGACGTACCCGGCTGCGAGCACGGCGCCATCCTCGCCACGGCGGACCGAGGCACCGTGATCTTTTTCAGCATGGCTACGTCATTCTCGGCGGCGGCCCTGGGTGCGGAGGGACTGGCGGCCGACGTGACCATGCTTATCGGCAACGGCTACAGCCACGGACATGCCAGTTTCGCGCTCGACCTGCTGCGCGCCGAACCGGCCGTACGGCGGCTCTTCGAACAGCGCCTGGAGACGGCATGACCTCCACGCTCTACCGAGGCGGGCGCGTCTACAGCGCCGCCGATCCCCGCGCCACCGCGCTACTCGTCCGTGACGGGCGGGTGGCCTGGCTGGGCGCGGACGGAGACGCGCCGGGCGCCGACGCGGTGGTCGGGCTCGACGGTGCGCTCGTCACGCCCGCCTTCGTGGACGCCCACGTGCACTCGACCGACACCGGGATCACCCTGGCCGGGCTGAACCTCGGCGCCACCCGTTCGGCGGCCGAGGTGCTCGACGCGGTCGCCTCATTCTCCGCGAACCTGGCGCCGGACGCCGTCGTCCTGGGGCACGGCTGGGACGAGTCGACCTGGACCGCGCAGCAGCCACCCAGCCCCGCCGAGCTGGACCGGGCCGGCGGTGGCCGGATGGTCTACCTGTCGCAGGCATCCATACACTCCGCCATCTGCTCCACCGCGTTGCTCGCGGCGGCGACGCCGGAGGTGGTGGCAACACCTGGGTACGACGAGTCGGGCTGGCTGCGTCGCGCCGCGCACCATGTCGTACGCGGGATCGCGCTCGGATCGATCCGGCCGGCACAGCGGCGCGACGCCCAGGCGACAGCCCTAAGCACCGCCGCCTCGCTCGGCATCGCGGCCGTGCACGAGTGCGGCGGCCCGGGCACCTCCGATGAGTCCGACTTCACCGGACTGCTCGCGCTGGGCGGTGCCGGGCACGGCCGCCCGGAGGTCTACGGGTACTGGGGCGAGCTCATGGGCGCGGCCAAGGCGAAGGAGTTGGGCGCGGTCGGTGCCGGTGGGGACCTGTACGCGGACGGGGCCCTCGGGTCGCGCACCGCCCACCTGCGCGAGCCCTACCGGGACAACGTAGTGAGCGACAGCGCCGAGTCGTCGTGCGGTCACGGCTATGTGACCGCGGAACAGGTCGGCGAGCATCTTGTTGACTGTGTCCGCCACGGCGTGCAGGGCGGCTTCCACGCCATCGGCGACCAGGCCATCACGACCGTGCTCACTGGCTTTCGATCGGCGGCGCAGATGGTTGGGCTCGAGCGGCTTCGGGGCGGCCGCCACCGCATCGAGCATGTCGAGATCGTGGACAAGGCGATCATCGCGGGCCTGGTTGAGTTCGGCATCGTCGCTAGCATGCAGCCGGCGTTCGACCGGCTGTGGGGCGGCGACAACCAGATGTACGCACAACGGCTCGGCCTCGCGCGGTCACTCGAGTCCAACCCGATGGGCGCCATGCACGGCGTCGGCGTCGCGCTCGCGTTCGGCTCGGACTCGCCGGTCACCCCGCTGGATCCGTGGGGGAGCGTGCGCGCCGCCATGTGGCACTACAACCCGGCGTACCGGATGAGTGCCCGCGCGGCCTTCGCGGCGCACACCCGCGGTGGCTGGCGCGCGGTCCACCTCGACGACGAGGGCGTCATCGCACCGGGCGCGCCGGCTACGTTCGCGGTGTGGGAGACGCCGGCCGGAGTCGCACCCAACAGCCTGCCGACCCTCGATCCAGCCTCCGAGCTGCCGCTGTGCCGCCGTACTGTCCTTCGCGGCAGCACAATCTTCGAAAGGAACTAGAGGCCTCGTGACGACCAAGCTCGACCTCGACCCGACGCTGGTACGCCGGGCGCGGGCGCTCGCCGCCCGGGCCGGTCAACCCGTGGTGGACCTGGCCCGAAGCCACACCACCGCCGCCGTGGAACGGGCCGTGCTGCGTCTGGCCGGCATCACCGGGGCCGACCCGGATGGGATCCCGTGGGTGAACCGACTCGTCGACGCGGTCGCCGGCGACGTGGGCCTGGGCTACGGGGTGGCTCTGCCGGTCTGGCATGCTCTGGCCCGCGAGGGGCTCGAAACTGAGAAGCCGGTCGGCGGAGCCGACGTCACCCTGCTGGCACAGAAGGCGGCGGCGGGTTCGATCCGGTTCGTCCTGCCCACGGGCCGCGACGCCACGGCCGCCACGCGGGCGGCTCGCCGGGCCGTGGGCGCCGGGATCAAGCAGATCGACCGCCGACGGACCGAGCGCGAGCGTCTGGTGAAGCGGCTCGGCAATCCGAAGCAGCGCCCCTGGATCTACTTGATCGTGGCCACGGGTGACATCTACGAGGACATCCCGCAGGCGCAGGCCGCGGCGCGGGCCGGCGCCGATGTGATCGCGGTGATCCGATCCACCGGCCAGTCCCTGTTGGACTATGTTCCGGAGGGTGCGACCCGTGAGGGCTTCGCCGGAACATACGCGACGCAGGAGAACTTCCGCCTCATGCGCGCCGCCCTCGATGAGTCCTCAAAGGAGCTCGGCCGGTATGTGCGGCTGACCAACTACGCAAGCGGCCTGTGCATGCCGGAGATCGCGACGCTGGCCGGCCTCGAGCGGCTCGACATGATGCTCAACGACTCCATGTACGGCATCCTGTTCCGCGACATCAACCCGATCCGAACGTTCGTCGACCAGCGCTTCTCCCGGCAGATCCACGCCCGGGCCGGCATCATCATCAACACCGGCGAGGACAACTACCTCACCACCGCCGACGCGGTCGAGGCCGCGCACACGGTCACTGTGTCGCAACTGCTCAACGAATACTTCGCGCACGAGGCGGGGCTAGCGGACTGGCAGCTCGGCATCGGCCACGCCTTCGAGATCAACCCGGACCTGCCGGAGTCGTTCCGGCTCGAGCTCGCGCACGCCCTGCTGGCCCGGGAGCTCTTCCCCGACGCACCGCTGAAGTGGATGCCGCCGACGAAGCACATGACCGGCGATGTGTTCCGGGGCAACCTGCTGGACGGCTTCTTCAACCTGGTCGGCACGATGACCGGCCAGGGCATCCTGCTCGTCGGCATGATGACCGAGGCGGTCGCGACGCCGTGGCTGTCGGACCGCGACATCGCCCTGCAGAACGTGCGCTACGTGCTGAACGCGGCCGGCGGGCTGCACGAGGACTTCGTGCCGGCGCCCGGAGGTTTCATCCAGCGCCGCGCCCACCAGGTGCTGGACGAGGCGATTGACCTGCTGGAGCGGATTGTCGACACTGAGCCCGATGCCCGTCGGCACGCCGGCGGCGGGATGCTGGAGGCGATCGCCGACGGCACCTTCGGGATCATGAAACGCCCAGCCACGGGCGGCAAGGGCCTCGACGGCGTCGCCCGCCACGAGGAGGGCTACTGCAACCCCGCCACCGAAATCCTGGAGAGCGCGACGTGACCGCCACCGAGAAGAAGATCGTCCGGCCGTACGGGGACATGACCAGCGACGGGATGGTGCAGGTGAGCTTCACGCTGCCGGTGCCGTGCGACAAGCGCTCCGAAGGTGCGGCTGTCCAGCTCGCCACGAAGATGGGGATCGACCCGGCCATGGTGGTGCACGCCAAGCAGATGGGGGAGGGCTACACCTTCTTCGTCGTCTACGGTCGGGTCCACCACCTGGTGGACATGTCCCAGGTCGTGGTCGCCGAGCGGGACTTTCCGCTGCTCGGCGCCAAGGAAATCAATACGGCCATCAAACAACGGCTGCGGCGCAAGCTCACCGTCGTCGGCGCGTGCATCGGCACCGACGCCCACACCGTGGGCATCGACGCGATCCTCAACGTGAAGGGGATCGCGGGGGAGAAGGGCCTGGAGTACTACCGCGAGTTTAGGGTGGTCAACCTCGGCGCCCAGGTGAGTGTGCCCGACCTCGTCGAACGGGCCCGGACCGAACGGGCCGACGCCGTTCTGGTGAGCCAGGTGGTCACCCAGCGCGACGCCCACCTGCACAACACCAAGGAGATGTCGGCCGCCTTCCGGGAGGCCTTCCCGGCCGAGCGCCGGCCGCTGCTCGTGGTCGGCGGGCCCCGTTTCGACGAACTCGCGACAGGTGAGCTCGGCGTGGACCGAATCTTCGGTCGCGGCACGACCCCACGCGACGTCGCGAGTTACCT
>Ga0209889_1000520_pt1 | contig 10671 bp, 8 predicted proteins | sample GWRWN1_0_10_FD_187233 | JGI IMG/M metagenome (GOLD analysis project Ga0209889, IMG submission 187233) | Riverbed sediment microbial communities from areas with no vegetation in Columbia River, Washington, USA - GW-RW N1_0_10 (SPAdes)... | ecosystem: Environmental > Aquatic > Freshwater > River >... | reverse complement strand
CGCCCGCTCCAGCACGTAGCCATCCACGAGCCGGCCGGCGAACCGCACCCGGACTCGGCACCCGGCCACGACCTCGTCGGATCGGTCGGTCGGCACCAGATAGTCAAACGGCCGGTCAAGGTGCGCCAGCGACACATCGACGGCCACCCTCGCGACGGGCAACGTCGCCGCGGCCTCCCGCTGCTGTCGCCGCTGCGCTCCGCGTGTCGTCACGCGCCCGTCATACCAGACCCTCCCCGCTCCCTCGTCGATCTAGGGCGTAGCGACGTGGTTAGTGATCAAACCACGTCGCTACGCCCTAGATCGCGGGAATGGAGCGTTAGGCGCCAGCGGCGGACTTCAGGTCGGCCACCCGGTCGGTGCGCTCCCAGGTGAAGTTGGGCAGCTCCCGGCCGAAGTGACCGTACGCCGCCGTCTGCTGGTAGATCGGGCGGAGCAGGTCCAGGTCGCGGATGATCGCGGCCGGACGCAGATCGAAGACCTCCTTGATGGCCTTCTCGATGCGATCCACCGGCAGGACCTCGGTACCGAAGGTCTCCACGAAGAGGCTGACCGGGTGGGCCTTGCCGATGGCGTAGGCGACCTGGGCTTCGCAGCGCTCCGCGAGCCCGGCCGCGACGACGTTCTTCGCCACCCAGCGCATCGCGTACGCGGCCGAGCGGTCCACCTTGGACGGGTCCTTACCGGAGAACGCGCCGCCGCCGTGGCGCGCATACCCGCCGTACGTGTCCACGATGATCTTCCGACCGGTCAGGCCGGCGTCGCCCATGGGCCCGCCGACCTCAAACCGGCCGGTCGGGTTGACCAGCAGCCGGTAGCCGTCCGTCTCCAGGCCGAGCCCCTCGAGTTCGGGCGTGATCACGTGGTCGCGTACGTCCGGCGTCAGGAGGGACTCGAGCGAGATGTCGGGAGCGTGCTGACTCGAGACCACGACGGTGTTCAGCCGAACCGGGCGCAGGCCGTCGTACTCGATGGTGACCTGGGTCTTGCCGTCGGGCCGGAGGTAGGGAATCGTGCCGTCCTTGCGCACCGCGGACAGGCGCCGGGCCAGCCGGTGGGCCAGCGCGATCGGCAGCGGCATCAGCTCGGGCGTCTCGGTGCAGGCGAAGCCGAACATCATGCCCTGGTCGCCGGCGCCCTGCGAATCTAAGGCGTCGACCACGGCGCCACCAGAGCCCGAGCGCTCCTCGATGGCGTGGTCTACGCCCTGGGCGATGTCGGGCGACTGGGAGCCGATGGCGATGTTCACGCCACAGGAGGCGCCGTCGAAGCCCTTCTTCGACGAGTCATACCCGATCGCCAGGATCGTCTCGCGCACGATCGTGTTGATGTCGGCGTACGCGTTGGTGGTCACCTCACCGGCGACGTGCACCTGGCCCGTGGTGATCAGGGTCTCCACAGCGACGCGGCTGCGTGGGTCGGCCGAGAGCAGGGCGTCGAGAACACCGTCACTGATCTGGTCTGCGATCTTGTCCGGGTGGCCCTCCGTGACCGACTCGGAGGTGAAAAGGCGGCGTGCCACGTTGCTCCCTGGGTATGCGATGGGTCGGCTCTTGATAGATGATCTGACGACCGGCGTCCGCTGCGCCACGGTCTGCGCGAGTGTACCGGCGGAAGGCTGGCCTGATACAACGGCCAACCCGCTTCCGCCCCGTCGGCCGCCGTGATCGTCCGGCATAACCTATCGAATCGCCCGGTGACAGTTTCACCGAGCACGGAACAACCCCCCGATCGCGTCGATCATGACCTGGAGGTCATGATCGGCGCGTTCTGGCGACGGACAGCTCATGATCGTGGAGATCTTGGAAAGGACATTCTGTATTGGTACGCGAGGTGGGATCGCGGCGATGTCGGGAGTCCTCGATCGCCTTCGCGCCTAACCGCGCGGGAGGCGGGCGGCGATCACATCCCAGACGGCGTCGGCGACATCCTCCTTGGCGGCCTCGGCGACCTCGGTGGCGGATCCGTCCGCTCCGAGCACGGTGACGGCGTTGGTCTCGTGGCCGAACACCTTGTCCGGGCCGACCTCGTTGACGACGATCAGGTCCGCCTTCTTGTTGGCGAGCTTGGCGCGGCCTTGCGCCACCGCGTCGGCCGTCTCGGCGGCGAAGGCGACGAGTAGCTGACCGTCCCGTTTTCGGTCGCCCAGCTCGGCGGCGATGTCCGGGTTCGTGACCAGGCGCAGCGTCGGGGCGCTGCCGTCCTTCGGCTTCTTGATCTTCGACTCGGCGTACTCGGCCGGCCGAAAGTCGGCGGGCGCCGCCGCCATCACGATGATGTCGGCCGATCCGGCCGCCTCCACCGTGGCTTTGCGCAGCTCCTCGGTGGTGCCGACTCGGACGATCTCGACCCCGGCCGGGTCGGGCAGCGCCACATTGGCCGAAATGAGCGTGACCTGGGCGCCCCGGGCGACGGCGGTACGGGCAAACGCGTACCCCTGCTTGCCCGACGACCGGTTGCCGAGGTAGCGGACCGGGTCGAGCGGCTCGCGGGTGCCCCCGGCGGTGATGACCACGTGCAGGCCGATCAGGTCCCCGCTCTGCTTCCCTCGACGCATCACCCGCCGCACTACGGCGAAGATCTCTTCTGGGTCCGGCAGCCTGCCCTTGCCGGTGTCCACGCCGGTCAACCTCCCGGACGCGGGCTCGATCACGACGACCCCGCGCTCCCGTAGGTTGGCGACATTGGCGACCGTGGCCGGGTGCTCCCACATCTCGGTATGCATAGCCGGTGCCAGAACGACCGGACAGCGCGCGGTCAGCAGCGTGTTGGTAAGCAGGTCATCGGCGAGGCCGTGTGCGGCCTTCGCCAGGAGGTCGGCCGTGGCCGGCGCGACTATGACGATGTCGGCCGACTGCCCGATGGCGACATGGGGCACCTCGTGCGCGTCGTCCCACACATCGGCGGCGACGGGCTGACCCGACAGGGCCGCCCAGGTCGGGGCGCCGACGAACCGCAGCGCAGAGGCGGTGGGCACCACGCGGACCGTGTGGCCGGACTCGGTGAGGAGGCGCAGCAGTTCACACGCCTTGTACGCGGCGATCCCGCCGGCGACGCCGAGCACCACCCGAGCGCCCGCCTTCATTTAGGCCTCGACGGGCTCCGCCGTGAGCAGGTTGCCGTTGATCTCGCGCAGCGCGATCGAGAGCGGCTTCTCCTGCGGGGTCGTTTCGACGAGCGGGCCGACGTACTCCAGCAGGCCCTCGCCGAGTTGGCTGTAGTACGCGTTGATCTGACGGGCTCGCTTTGCGGCGAAGATCACCAGCGCGTACTTCGACGAGGTCTTCTCGAGGAGCTCGTCGATGGGCGGGTTGGTGATGCCCTCAGGATTGGCGATGGTTCCGGACACGGAAGAACCTCGGGGTTTCTGGATAGTGGACTGGCCCGCTTACCGGGTTGTCTGTAAGCCGAGTAATCCTACCAACTCGTACGCGGCCTGCTCCACGTAGTGGTTGATGATCGTCACATCGAAGTCGGGCTGTGCCGCCATCTCCTCGCGCGCGTGCTCCAGCCGATGGTTGATTGTGTCCGGATCATCGGTGCCGCGGCCGATCAGCCGCCGTTCCAGCTCCTCCCAGCTCGGCGGGGCGAGAAAGACCAGCTGCGCGTCCGGCATCGCCTCCCGCACCTGCGTGGCACCCTGCAGATCGATCTTGAGTAGCACCGGCTGGCCCTCGCGCAGACGCGCCTCGACCGGCCCCCTGGGCGTGCCATACAGGTTGCCGGCGAACTCCGCCCACTCCAAGAGCTGTCCACCGTCAGCGAGGCGTTCAAACTCGGTGCGGTCCACGAAGTGGTAGTGCACCCCGTCGACCTCGTACTCCCTTTTCTTTCGAGTCGTCACCGACACCGAGAGCCATACCCACGGCGCGCGCGCCCGGATCAGCTCGATCACGCTGTCCTTGCCGACCCCGGAGGGGCCAGATAGGACCGTCAGTCGAGCGGCGGGGCGCGTCGCGTCGTCGGTGCTCACAGATGTAGTTCTACCGGATTCAGCTGCCCCAGGGCGTTCACTTGTCCCTGAGGTCACTTAGCGCTGGTGGCGAACTCCGCGAGTAGTGCCTTGCGCTGCTGATCGCCAAGGCCCCGCAGTCGGCGGCTCTCCGCGATCTTCAGCCTCTCCATGATCTGCGTCGCCCGTACCTTGCCGATGGTAGGCATCGACTGCAGCACGGCCGACACCTTGAGCTTCCCGACTACGTCGTCGGACTCCGCGCGGTCGAGCACCTTGGCCAGCGTCGTCTTGCCCGCCTTGAGCTGCTCCTTGAGCTCTGCACGGGCCTTGCGAATCTCCGCAGCCTTCTCCAGCGCGGCGGCGCGCTGTTCGGGGCTGAGCGTAGGAAGCGGCACCAGATCTCCTCAGGTCCCTTGTGGTCAACTGGCTACAGCCAGCGCCGGGAAAACTAGTGGTCAGCGCGACGTTTGGCAACGCAAGTGCAACGAAACGCCTTGTGTGGCGTAGGTATCGTTGTCACAAAGCCGGATAGTTCAGCACTTTCCGGCACTCCGCTAGCGACCGTGCCGCGGCCTCACGCAGGCCGACCACGCTGGGTCCGTGGGCCAGGACCTCCCGCGAGTACGAGGGCAGGACGACCCCCTTGAGCCCGGCGAACACGGTGGGCAGGTCAGCCGGGATCGCCCCCTGCGCGCCGAGACCCGGCGCCAACACCGGCCCGTTCAGGCGGCTCAGATCGTGACCAGTGCCGCCGGTCGCCCCGCCCCCGGTCGCCGCGCCGGTCGTCGCGCCAATGACCGCGCCGACCGAGCCCAACGGCCGGGCGCGCTCGTTACGGGCTGCGATGTCGTCGAGCAGCGTCTGGGCGACGGTACGGCCGTCCTGGGTCCGGGCGTGCTGAACCTGCGCACCGTCGGGGTTCGACGTCATCGCCAAAACGAACACCCCGCCACCATAGGCGTCCGCTTCGTCCAGGAAAGGCGAGATTGCGCCGAACCCCAGGTAAGGGCTGACCGTGATCGCGTCCACGTGCAGCGGGCTCGCCGGATTCAGATAGGCCTGGGCGTACGCCTGAGCGGTCGAACCGATATCACCGCGTTTCACGTCGAGGAGTACAAGGGCGCCACGAGCCCGGCACTGTCGGATTGTCGACTCGAGTACGGCGATTCCGGCAGAACCGAACCGTTCGAAAAAGGCGGACTGTGGTTTAAGTACCGGTACCTGGTCGGCGAGCGCGTTGACCACCGTGTTGCAGAACGACCTCAGCCCTTCCAAGGTGAAAGGCAACCCCCACCGGCTCAGCAAGGTCGAGTGCGGGTCGATCCCGACACACAGCGGCCCGCGCTCATCCATCGCCCGCATGAGTCGTGCCCCGAAACTATCCATTCAAACTCGTCCTTTCCAGGCCGGGCTTGCTCGCTTACGTGTGGGATCGTCCGTGACCCACAGCACGGATAACTCCACGCGATCACTCATCATCGGCCCAGCGCCTGGACAATCTGGCGCACCAGGCCGGGGCCGCGGTAAATCAGACCGGTATAGAGCTGCACCAGGCTTGCTCCGGCGTCCACCAGGCGCAACGCGTCATCCGGGTCAAGGATGCCGCCGACCCCGATGATGGGCAGCCGGCCGCCGGTCTCGCGGTCGACGAAGGAGACCACCTCCCGCGCCCTCGCGGTGAGCGGCCGGCCGCTCAGCCCACCTGCCTGTTCGCCGCGCACGATGTCCCGCGGCGCCAGCCCGGTCCGTCCCAGCATCGTGTTGGTCGCGATCACACCGGCGACGCCATGGTCAAGACATGCCTGGAGCGCTCCCGCGATGGCCGCATCGGTCAGATCCGGTCCGATCTTCACCAGAATCGGCCTTGGGGTGTCCGAGCCGGCGAGCCTCGCCGCCTCGGCACGCAGAGCGCCGAGAAGGTCTTCGAGGTGCGCCCGGTCCTGCAGCGACCGCAGGCCCGGCGTGTTTGGCGAGCTGACGTTTATGGCGAAGTAGTCACCGTACGGGTAGAGCGTCCGAAACGACGCGAGGTAGTCGGCCACGGCCTCCTCAAGCGGCGTGACCTTCGACTTTCCCAGGCTGATGCCGAGCGGTACGGGCAACGGGCTCCCGGCGGGGCGAAGCGCGGCCAGTCGCTGCGCCAAGGGCTTGGCACCGGCATTGTTGAAACCCATCCGATTGATGACCGCTTCAGAAGAGCGGAGGCGGAACACCCGAGGTCGCTCGTTTCCCGGCTGCGGGTGCCAGGTAACCGTCCCCACCTCGACAAAGCCGAAGCCGAGCGCCGGCCACGCTGGCAGCGCGGCGCCGTCCTTGTCCATCCCGGCGGCGAGGCCAACGGGGTTGGGGAAACGCACGCCGAAGACCTCACGCGGCTCCGTCAGGGCGATGCGTCGGCGTAGTGCGGCGAGTGCCCACGGATTCCGAGACAGCGCCTGCAGGCGTCGAAGCGTCCACTCATGCGCCGCCTCCGCGTCCCCGCCGCTGAGCCGGAACAGCGCCGGCCGGGCCACCCGCTCATACAGCACGCGGCCCACCCGCCCTCACCCCACACCCACCCGCCCTCGCCACGCTGCCAGCCCTCGTCGATCTAGGGATTAGCGACCTGATCGGAGATCGAGTCACGTCGCTAATCCCTAGATCGACGAGGAGTAGGAGGAGGAGAGAGAGAGGCGAGAGAGAGGGGCGCGCAGGGCGGCGTGGAGTTCCTGCAGCGGCCGCACGGTCATCTCGCCGCGGATGAGGGCCTCGATGCCCATGACGGCCGCGGCGGCGCCGGGCACCGTCGTGATGCACGGGATGTCCGCGCCAACGGCCGCGCTGCGGATCTCGTAGCCGTCCATGCGGGCGCCACTGCCCTGCGGCGTGTTGATGACGAGGGCCACCTCACCGGCGGTGATCATCGACACCGCGTCGCGGCCGTCCGGGCTTTCTTCGAAGTGCTTGTGGACGATCTCGCAGGCCACGCCGTGGCGGCGCAGTACCTCCCCGGTGCCGGCCGTCGCCACGATCTCAAAGCCCAGATCCGCCAGGCGCTTCACTGGGAAGATCATGCCTCGCTTATCGCGGTTGGCGACGGTGACGAAGATCGTGCCGGAGGTAGGCAGCGACCCGTAGGCGGCCGCCTGCGACTTGGCGAACGCGTGCCCGAACGCGGTATCGATGCCCATGACCTCCCCGGTCGACTTCATCTCCGGCCCGAGCAGGCTGTCGACACCCTTACCTTCCGCCGTACGGAACCGCTTAAAGGGCAACACGGCCTCCTTGACGGCGACGGGAGCATTCGGCGGCAACTCACCGCCGTCGCCGGTGGGCGGCAGCAGACCCTCCGCCCGCAACTCCTTGACGGTGGCACCGAGCATGATGCGTCCGGCCGCCTTGGCCAGCGGGACCGCGGTCGCCTTCGACACGAACGGGACGGTCCGCGACGCGCGCGGGTTCGCCTCGAGGACGTAGAGTGCGTCGTCCTTGAGTGCGTACTGGACATTGAGCAGCCCACGCACCCCGATCGCGCGAGCGATCGCCTCGGTGTACGAACGCACCTTCGCCACATCCGCCGATGCGAGCGTGATCGGCGGCAGCGCACAGGCCGAGTCTCCGGAGTGGATGCCGGCCTCCTCGATGTGCTCCATGATGCCGCCGAGGTAGACCTCCCCGGTGGCGTCGACCAGCGCGTCCACGTCGATCTCGATGGCGTCGTCGAGGAACCGGTCCACCAGCACCGGGTGCTCCGGCGAGATGTCGGTGGCGCGGGTGATGTAGGCCCGCAGCGTGGCGTCGTCATACACGATCTCCATGCCGCGACCACCGAGCACATAGGACGGCCGGACGAGCACCGGGAACCCGATGTCATCGGCGATGATCTTCGCCTCGTCGAACGACGTCGCCGTACCATGGGCCGGCGCCAGCAGGCCAGCCTCGGTCAGCAGCTTGCCGAACGCGCCGCGGTCCTCGGCGAGATGGATCGACTCGGGCGATGTGCCGACGATGGGTAGACCCGCCGCCTTGAGCCGGCGCGCCAACCCGAGCGGGGTCTGCCCACCGAGCTGGACGATCACGCCCACGACGCCGGGTCCGCCTGCCCCACGCCCGGACGAGTCCTCGGCGTGGAAGACCTCGAGCACGTCCTCGAACGTGAGCGGCTCGAAGTAGAGCCGGTCCGCGGTGTCGTAATCCGTCGACACCGTCTCCGGGTTGCAGTTGACCATCACCGTTTCGAAGTCGGCGGACCGAAGCGCCATAACCGCGTGCACGCACGAGTAGTCGAATTCGATGCCCTGGCCGATTCGGTTCGGCCCGGAGCCTAGGATCAGCACCTTGGGCCGGTCGGAGGGGGTCACCTCCGTCTCCTCGTCGTAGGAGGAGTAGTGGTACGGCGTCGAGGCGCCGAACTCGGCCGCACACGTGTCGACGGTCTTGTAGATCGGCCGCAGGTCGAGCCGGTGGCGCAGGGCCCGTACCCCGTCCTCGCCGGCGAGTTCCGGCCGCAGGGCCGCGACCTGCCGGTCGGATAGTCCGGCCCGCTTGGCGCGGCGCAGCAGCGCGAGGTCCAGCACGGCCGCGCCCACGATCTCGGCGCGCAGGTCCACCAGTGATGCGATCTGGTCGACGAACCACGGGTCGTAGCCGCCACTGGCTTGGCAGACCGCGGCGACGCTGGCGCCCAGCCGTAGCGCCCGCTCCACGGTGTAGAGCCGACCATCATGTGGCCTGCGCAGAAGGTCCAGAGTGGACTCCAGCGTCGCGCCGGCCGGATCGGGCCGGGTCCAGAATCCAGACTCCGAGGTCTCCATCGAGCGCATGGCCTTGTTCAGCGCCTCGGTGAAGTTACGCCCCAGCGACATCGCCTCGCCGACCGACTTCATTGTCGTGGTCAGCTCCCGATCGGCGCCGGGGAACTTCTCGAACGCGAACCGCGGAATCTTCACTACCACATAGTCCAGCGAGGGCTCGAACGCCGCTGGCGTCTTAAGCGTGATGTCGTTGGGGATCTCGTCTAGGGTGTAGCCGATGGCGAGCTTCGCCGCGATCTTCGCGATCGGGAAACCGGTCGCTTTCGAGGCGAGCGCCGAGGAGCGCGACACTCGCGGATTCATTTCGATCACGACGATGCGTCCATCGGAAGGGCGAACGGCGAACTGGATGTTGCAGCCGCCGGTGTCGACGCCGACCTCGCGCAGGACCGCGATGCCCAGATCACGCATGCGCTGGTATTCGCGGTCGGTAAGCGTCATGGCCGGGGCCACCGTCACCGAGTCTCCGGTGTGCACACCCATCGGGTCGACATTCTCGATGGAGCAGACGACGACCACGTTGTCGTGGCGGTCGCGCATCAGCTCGAGCTCGTACTCCTTCCAGCCGAGCACGCTCTGCTCCACCAGCACCTCACGCACCGGCGAGGCGGCCAGACCGGCGCCGGCGAGCCGCTCCAGGGTCTCCACCGTGTGTGCCATGCCGGAGCCGAGGCCACCCATGGTGAACGAGGGCCGGATGACGACGGGCAGGCCGAGCCCGGCGGCCGTCTCGCGCACCTCGTCCATCGTGTGGCACACCCTCGACTGGGGCACCTCCCCGCCGGCCTGCGCCACGATCTCCTTGAAGCGCTGGCGGTCCTCGCCGCGGCGGATCGCGTCGATGTTCGCGCCGATCAGCTCCACGCCGTACTTGTCGAGCACGCCCGCCTCGTGCAGCGCCACCGCCGTGTTTAGCGCGGTCTGACCGCCGAGGGTAGGCAGCAGGGCGTCGGGCTTCTCCCGGGCGATCACCTTCTCCACAAACTCCGGTGTGATCGGCTCGATGTAGGTCGCGTCGGCGAACTCGGGGTCGGTCATGATGGTCGCCGGGTTCGAGTTGACCAGCGAAACCCGGAGCCCTTCGGCGCGCAGCACCCGGCAGGCCTGGGTGCCGGAGTAGTCGAACTCGCACGCCTGCCCGATCACGATGGGCCCGGACCCGATGACCAGGACGTGGTTCAGGTCGGTCCGCCTAGGCATGCGCTGGAACTCCTTCGACTAACTCAAGGAATCTGTCGAAGAGGTAGTCGGCATCGTGCGGGCCGGCGGCCGCCTCGGGGTGGTACTGGACCGTGAAGGCCGGCACCTCGAGCGCCCGCAGTCCCTCGACGACGTTGTCGTTGAGGCAGAGGTGGCTGACCTCGACCCCGCCGAAGTCCGTGGACACGACGCCGTCCAGCGGAGCGTCGACGGCGAACCCGTGATTGTGCGATGTCACCTCGACCTTCCCCGTGGCCCGGTCGAGCACCGGCTGGTTGATGCCCCGGTGCCCGTACCCCAGCTTGTAGGTCCCGAACCCAAGCGCCCGGCCGAGGATTTGGCTGCCGAAGCAAATGCCGAAGAGCGGGATGCGACGCTGCATCACCTCACGGGCGAGGGCCACGGCGTGGTCGGCCGTGGCCGGGTCGCCCGGCCCGGGCGAGAGGAACACCGCATCGGGCGAGACGGCGAGCAGCTCGTCCAGTGTGGACGATGCCGGCATGATGTGAGTCATCACCCCGCGAGCGGCCAGCCGCCGCGGGACATTGCGCTTGATGCCTAGATCGAGCGCCGCGACCGTGAACCGATGCGAGCCGTCGGCGGAGACGACGTACGGCTGGGGCGTGGTCACCTCGGCCGACAGGTCGGCGCCGAGCATCGGCGGCGAGTGCAGTACCCGTTCGCGCAGCGCAACCGGATCGCTCTCCACACTGGACACACCGA
>Ga0209889_1000518_pt1 | contig 10683 bp, 6 predicted proteins | sample GWRWN1_0_10_FD_187233 | JGI IMG/M metagenome (GOLD analysis project Ga0209889, IMG submission 187233) | Riverbed sediment microbial communities from areas with no vegetation in Columbia River, Washington, USA - GW-RW N1_0_10 (SPAdes)... | ecosystem: Environmental > Aquatic > Freshwater > River >... | reverse complement strand
AAGGGCGTCGCTCACCTGCAGATGATGGGCGTGCGCTATTACATGGCCACCTCCGACAATGCCATCAGCCAGGCCCGATCCAACCCCGAGCTCACCGAGATCGCCGAGTCGGGACCTTGGGCCATCTTCGAGGTGGCGGACAGCGAGGTCATCCAGCCACTGGCGAACCAGCCGGCGGTGGTCACCGGTGTCGACGACACTCAGCACGAGTGGGTGGAGGAACCCCGTGACGAGTCGGGCCGCTTCTTCGGGCCGGCCATCCAATGGTTCACCGACCCCACGTGGTGGGACGTTCCGCTGGCGAGGAGTGGGCCCGACGACTGGCAGCGGGTCGCCGTCGGGGAGCATCCCACGGCCAAGCCGATCGACCCCGTGGAGGTGTCGAACCCGGTCATCGACGACGAGAGCATCTCGTTCGACGTCGATCGGGTGGGCGAGCCGGTGCTCGTGAAGATGTCGTACTTCCCCAACTGGCAGGCGTCGGGTGCCGAAGGCCCGTATCGCGTGGCACCCAACTTCATGGTCGTCATCCCGACCGACACTCACGTCGAGCTGAGCTACGGGCGCACCGGCGTGGAGTGGCTGTCGTACGCGCTGACCGCGCTGGGCCTCGTGGGCCTGGTGCTGCTCGTGCGGGCCGGCGTCTACCGGTTCAGCTCCCCCAAGCGCAGGGCGTCACCAGAATCGCGGCCGTGAGCGGTCGGATCCGACGCTTCTCAGTCGTGGCGCTGGTGCCCACGCTGGTCGACGTCGGGTTGCTGGTGCTGTTTCGACAGGCGTTGGGGTGGATCCTCGTCGTGGCCGACCTCCTGGCCATCGCCGCGGCCAGCACCCTTTCGTACGTGCTCCACCGGCTCGTCACCTTCCGGAGCGACCCGTACGTCCGCTGGGTCGAGGTGCCGGCCGCGTTCGCCGGTGTAGCGAGCCTCGCCGCCCTCGTCGACGTGATAGTGCTGCGCGCCCTGTACGCGGGTACCGGCTTCTCCTCCACGGCGGCGCTGATCGAGGCCAAGGCGGTGGCCCTGGTGATGGCCGGGGCCGTGCGCCTGGTCGGGTACCGCTGGGTATTGGTGGGCGAGCTGACCTCGGCGCGGCGGGTTCGCTGGGCGCGGCCGGAGCCGCCCGGGGACCTCCGCCTGAGCGTCGTGGTGCCCGCCTACGGCGAAGCCGACCGCATCGGCGAAACCGTCCGCCGGTTGAGAGGGGCTCTCGCCGACATCCGGCCGGAGGGCTGTGAGGTGATCGTGGTCGACGACGGCTCGTCGGACGCCACCGCCGACGCCGCCCTGGCTGCGGGGGCCGACCAGGTCGTGGTCCAGCCGCACAATCGCGGCAAGGGAGCGGCGGTGCGCACCGGCGTCATGGCGTCGCGAGGCCGGACCATCGCCTTCACCGACGCCGACCTGGCCTATCCCCCCGACCAGATCCGTCGGGTACTCACCGCGGTCGAGGACGGCTGGGACGTCGCCATCGGCGACCGGCGTCATCCTGAGAGCCGCACCCTGGCGCCCCCGCCCCCGCTCCGCGCGCTGGGCAGCCGGATCATCAACTGGCTCGGCTACGCCGTGCTGCTCGGCAGTTACCGCGACACCCAGGGCGGGCTCAAGGGGTTCCGGTCCGACGTGGCCCGGTTCGTGTTCGGCCGCACGCGGGTCGACGGGTTCGCCTTCGACATCGAGGTGTTGCACCTGGTCGAGCGTCACCAGCTGTCACTCGTGGAGGTGCCGGTGGAGGTCGCCAACACGCGCCGCTCGACGGTGCGGCCCGTCCGGGACGTCGGCCGGCTGCTCGTGGACCTGGCCCGGATCCGCCGCTGGTCGGCCGAGGGCGAGTACGAGGCCCAGGGCGACGCTCCCCGGACCATCGAGTCGACCATCCCGGCGCCCAGTCCGGCGGTCCCGTCGGACTAGCTTGGGGCGCCGCATGGCGGATCTGGACACGATCTTCAAGGCGTACGACGTACGGGGAGTCGTCCCCGACCAGATAGATGCCGCCCTCTGCGGGCAGATCGGCGCCGCGTTCGCCCGCTTCGTGCTCGACCACCCCGATGGGCGCAAGCCGCGGCGTGTCCTCGTCGCCCGCGACATGCGGACGAGCGGGCTCGAGCTGGCCGCCGCCTTCGCCGAGGGAGTGCAGCGCCAGGGGCTCGACGTGGTCGACCTGGGACTGGCCTCGACCGACCTCGTGTATTTCGCCGCCGGCTCGCTCGATGCCCCGGGGGCGATGTTCACGGCGTCCCACAACCCGGCTCAGTACAACGGCATCAAGCTGTGCCTGGCCGGCGCCCGCCCCGTCGGCCAAGACACGGGCCTGGGCGAGATCAAGCGGCTGGTGGCCTCCGGGGTGGGCGCCGCGCCCACCGAGGCCGGCCGAATCGAATCGCTCGATCTGCTGGGCGACTTCGCGCGGCATGTGCGGTCATTCGTCGACGTAGCCGTCCTGTGTCCCTTGAAGGTCGTGGCCGACACCGCCAACGGCATGGGGGGACTGGTGGTCCCCAAGGTGTTCGAGGGTTTGCCCTTCGACCTCGACCTGCTCTACGCGGAGCTCGATGGCTCGTTCCCCCACCATCCGGCCGATCCCATACAGCGCGAGAACCTGCGTGACCTCCAGGCCCGGGTGCGCGCAACCGGCGCCGACGTGGGCCTCGCGTTCGACGGCGACGCCGACCGGGTGTTCCTGGTCGACGACCAGGCCGAGCCGCTGTCGGGATCGACCACCACCTCGATCGTGGCCACCGGCATCCTCGAGGGCGAGCCCGGGGCCACCATCCTGTACAACCTCATCTGCTCGAAGGCAGTGCCCGAGGTCATCCGCGAGCACGGTGGCACGCCGGTGCGGACCCGGGTCGGGCACTCGTTCATCAAGCAGGTCATGGCCGAGACCGGCGCCGCCTTCGGCGGCGAGCACTCGGCCCACTACTACTTCCGGGACAACTTCCGGGCCGACTCCGGGAGCATTGCCGCCCTGGTCGTGCTCGAACGGATCTGCAAGGCCGGTGTCCCCCTGTCCGAACTGCGCCAACCGTTCGACCGCTACGCGGCATCCGGCGAGATCAACACCGCCGTCGATGATCCGGCTGCGGTCATCGACCGGGTCGCCGCCGCCTATGCCGGTGCCACCCAGGACCGCGTCGACGGTCTCACGGTCGACCTCGGAGATTGGTGGTTCAATCTGCGGCCGTCCAATACCGAGCCGTTGCTGCGGCTAAACCTCGAAGCCCTCACCCGCTCCGCCGTCGACAGCCACGTCGCCGAGGTGCGGGCCATGATCACAAAAGGATGACCCGAATGACACTCGACCCCCAGCTCCTCGAGATCCTGGCCTGTCCCGAGGACAAGGGCCCGCTGCTCTACTTCGTCGACGAGGACACGCTCTACAACCCCCGCCTCCAGCGGCGCTACGCCATCCGCGAGGACATCCCGATCATGCTGATCGACGAAGCCGAGACCGTCGACGACGCCGAGCACCAACGGCTGTTGGCCAAGGCCGACGCCGAGGGAATCAAGCCCACCTTCGAGGCGTAGCGGTGGGCTTGCTGGACGACGACGTACTCGACAGCCTCGACATGTTCGGCTTGGCCCGAGCGTTCCCGGAGCAGGTGGCGGCCAGCGTCGACGCGGCCGCGTCGGTCGCGGGATTGCCCGCCGGCGACGAGATCGACAACGTGATGGTGCTGGGCATGGGTGGCAGCGGCATCGCCGGCGACGTGGTGACCGCCATCGGCGGTCCGTTCGTGCCGGTGCCCATGCTCGTGTCCAAGGGTTATGCCCCACCGTCGTTCGTCGGACCGGGCACCCTGTGCTTCGCCGTGTCTTTCTCGGGTGACACCGAGGAGACGATCGAGGCGGCGCAGGCAGCGGCCGCTGCCGGCGCCCGCATGGTGGTGGTCTCGGTGGGCGGGCAGCTGGGCGAGCTGGCGCCTGCCTGGCAGGCGCCCCACATACCGCTCCCCGGCCACATCCCCATGCCCCGGGCCGGGTTGGGGGCGCTGGCGGTCCCCATGCTGCTGGTGCTCGAGCAGGTGGGACTGTTCCCGGGTGCAGCCTCGTGGATCGACGCGGCCGTTGCCCGCCTCCGCGCCCGCCGGGACGCCCTCGTCGCCGGGGACCTGGCGCCGGGGATCGCCCGCACCATCGGTCGCACGGTGCCCCTCGTTTTCGGTGCCGGTCCGTTGGGCTCCGTGGCGGCACAGCGTTGGAAGGTGCAGGTCAACGAGAACGCCAAGGCCCCGGCCTTCGCGGCGACGATCCCCGAGCTGTGCCACAACGAGATCTGCGGCTGGGGCCAGCACGGCGACATGACCCGGCAGGTGTTCACGCTGGTCGAGCTGCGCCACGACGAGGAGCACCCCCAGGAGCAGCGCCGGTTCGAGCTGGTGCGGGAGATCATGGCCGAGGTGGTGCACGACGTCGTCGAGGTGCGAGCCGTGGGCGAGGGCCCACTGGCACAGCTCTTCGACCTCACGCTGGTGGGCGACTTCGTGTCACTGCACATGGCCGCCCGAGAGGGCATCGACCCGGGGCCCGTCCCGGCCCTCGAGGACATGAAGCGGGCGCTCGCGGGCTAGCGCAAAGTCAAGTGGTCGGTCGTCAGACCGGCGTCATCACGGGGCGGCGGGTGGGGTCGGGCTGGAGGATGGGCCGGGCGGCGCCGCCCGCCCGAGGGATCCTCGCCCACCGCCGGGATCACCACGGCGCCACCCGGCTGCTCGCCGGCCCTGTCCGCCACGGGCCGACGAAACCGCCGCCCATTCTCAACCGGGCCGGTCCGACGCCACCTCCCCGTCGTCCGCCTGCCCGACCAGGAACCGCACCAGCTCGTCCGCGTCGCGGAACGGGATGCTGTCGCCCGACCCGATGTGCTCGACCACGCCCCGGAGGCTGTGATCGCCATCGTCGACGTCCGTGCGGACCTCGGTGGCCGCCCGCCACGCCCGCACCACGAACGTCTCCATGATCGGCATCATGCCCGAGCGGCTTCGGGCGACCTTCGACGCTGCTTCAAACGCCGGTCGGGAACGGCGCCGCCTCCACGCCCAGCTCGTCCATGCGGGTGCAATAGGCGCGGTACGAGCGTCGGGCCTCGCCCTGCTGCCCGGCGGCGAGCTGGGACACGACCAGGCCGAGGTGTGCCCCCTCGTCGAAGCCGTCGTGCTCCAAGACTCGCAGGTAGCAGCGCACCGCGGTGGCCGTGTCGCCGGCCGCGGCGGCGTCGTCGGCCAAGGTTCGGGCCACGGCCGTGTACGCCGCCCGGGCCCGCTCGCGGAGCGATACCGCCCAGTCCTCGTAGGGGTCCTCCGGGAAGGCGTCGCCCACGTAGGCGGCTTCCGCCTCGGCCAAGGCGTCGAGCGCCGCCGGCGAGGGCCCGTCCTTGCGATGCGCGAGTGCCCGGCCCGCCAGGTCCAGGAAGCGAAGTGCATCGACCTCGACGTGGTCGACGGCGAGCCCGATCGTGTCGTTGTCTGCCGCCAGGAACCACCCGGCCGGATGCACCTTGGCCGGGTCGAGCACGGCCCGCGCCGTGCTGAGCGTGACCGACAGGCGGCTGGAGGTGCGCTCGGGGGGCTCGTCGGGCCACAGCAGATCCAGCAGCACGCTGCGGTGCACGGGCCGGCCGTTCCGGGAGATGAGCATCTTCACCAGGTCACGGGCCTTGCGGGACTTCCACTCGGCCAGCGGCACCGCGGCGCCGTTGCGAAGCACCGCGAAGCCGCCGAGGCACTGGATCGCCACCGGGGGCGCGGCTCGCGGCGCCGAGCCCAGCTTGGCCGCCTCCTCGACCAGCCGGCGGGCGCCCAGCGGTCGAAGCAGTCGCTCGGCCCGGCGGGCGAACGCCGGTGCGTCGGCGTCGCCGAGCCGAGCCAGGGCCAGCAGCGCGCGTCCCTGGCGCAACGGGCTTCGAAGGTCCTCCGCCAGCGCCAAGGCCTCGAGGAGCAGGGCTCGGGCCCGCGCTCCGTCGGCCCCGACAGCACGGTCGGCGCTGGCGGCGACCGCCGCCTGCAACTCGTACGACTCGGCCATGCCGCCACGGTCCCGGCGGTCTCGCGCCAACCCCAGCGCCTGGGCGGCCACGTCGGCCGCCTCCCGTCGCGCCGCGTCGTCTCCTGCGGCCAGGACCCAGCCGCGGGCGATCAGGGCGTCGACCAGGCCGAGGCCGAATCCCCCATCGACCGCCTCGTCGGCCAAGCGGCGGGCGGTGGCCGGGTCGTCGGGAGCGAGGACCCGGGCGAGGCCGGCGAGTGCCGGGACCAGGCCCTGGACGTCGCCTGACACCCGCGCCACGTCGGCGGCCTCACGCCACGCCATGCGCGCCAGCGCCACCTGGCCCCGCGCCCGGTACACATCGGCCAGCTGGCCCAGCGGGTAGCTGACCATCATCGACCCGAGCCGTTGGAATATCGCCTTGGCCCCCTCGAGGTCGTCGACCGCCAGCTCGAGCTGGCCGAGGTTCCCTCGGGCCTCGCCCCGGTTGCCGAGGGCCATGGCCTTGAACGCTGCGTAGCCACCCAGGTCGGCCAGGCCGATGGCCAGATCGAGCTCGGTGATGGCCTCCTCGTAGAGGCCCTCTTCGTTCAGCCGGGATCCCCGATTGAGCCGGATGCGGATGACCTGGAGCAGATCGCCCGCGCGCTCGGCATGGTCCAGCGCCCGCAGGTAGTGGCTGTCGTTGGCCAGGCGGTCACCGTCGAGCGCGGCGACGAGCGCCTGCGCGGTGTGGGCGGCGGCCAGGGCTCGATCGTCACCGCTGCGGCGGGCGCGGGCCATGGCGTCGCCGGCCAGCGATCGGCACGCGTCGGCGTCTCCCCGCAGCCAGTGCGCCGTTGCGTTCCACGCCACCAGCAGCGCCTCGTCGACGAGCTCGTCGGGCCGACCTGGTAGGTCGCCGCGGCCGTAGATGGCGATAGCGGTGTCGAGGTCGCCCCGAAGGTGGTGGATCAACCCGGTGCGCCACGCCAGTCCCGCGGGCAGCCGATCGGAACCTGCCGCCGCCCCCTCGAAACATGCCAGCGCTCCGTCCCAGTCGCCCACGAGCTGCCGGGCCTCGCCCTCGACCCGGAGGATCTCCCCGGTCCGGTCTTCGGGACCGAGATGTTCGACCGCGGCAAGGATCAGCTCTGCGTCACCATCGGAGAGCAGGCGCGGTCCCCACCGGGCGACGAAGCTCCGCAGCTCCCCAGGGTCGCCGACCAGACCCGGACCGGCGGTCAGCGTGCAGCGCAGGGCGTCGGCCGGTTGCCCGTGCTGCTCGAACCACCGGGCTGCGTCGGCTTGCGTGGCGGCAGCGTCCGCGGTGCCAGACCGGGCGGTGCTGCGACCGATCTCGCCGGCATCCGTGAGAACGCCCCGGATGAGCGCGTTGAGCGTGAGCCATTCATGGCCGGCGCCGGGAGTGGCGACGACCAGCCCCCGCCGGACGAGGCCCGTGAGCGCCGGGCCGGTGCCGGGCGGCCCGACTGCGGCGGCCAGGTCGGGCGTGAAGCGGTCGAGCACCGCGAGCCGGCCGAGCAGCTCGCGGACGTCGGCCGGCTCGGTGGCGAGGACTTCGTCGGCCAGGTACGCGTAGAGGGTGCCGCCCGGGCGGCGCAGTCGCGCGAGCGTGGCCCGGTGCCCATCCGGCGCCCCGTGGACCAACGCCTCGCTGGCCAGCCGTACCGCCGCCGGCCACCCGGACGTGACCCGGTGCACCTCGTCTGCGAGCTGGCCGTCGCTCCCGACGTCGCCGTCCTCGGGGTCGGGCCCAACGGTGGCCCGCACGACCTCGGCGGTCTCCGAGGTCGTGAAGGCCAGGTCCGCGGCGGCCAGGTCGAGGACCTGGCCCTGGCCGCGGAGCCGGGCGAGCGGGAACGGCGGATCACTGCGCGACGCCAGGATCACATGAAGCGTCGCCGGCGCCTGCCGGCACAGCCCGGCCACGAACGCCTCCGACTCGACGGCGCCGTCGATCGCCTCCAGGTCGTCGAGCACCAGCACCAGATCGCGGTGCCCCGCCGAGGCGAGCGCCTCGCAGATCCTCGCCGCGTAGGCATGGGCGCGCCCCGCCTCGTCGGTCCCGGTGTCCGGTCCCCGTGGTGCCCGCACCGCCGTCAACAGGTCGGGCGGTAGACCCGGTACCCGGGCCCTGAGCACATCTGTGACGCGACGGACCAGTCCGCTGAGGGTCCGGTCGCCGGGTCCCAAGCCATGCCACGCCGATGCGGTGCCAGCGGCCCACCGGGTGAGCAGTGTCGTCTTCCCGAAGCCGGGCCCGGCGACGACACAGGTCAGGCGACGCCCGAACGCGCCGTCGAGTCGGCGCTCGAGGCGGGGCCGGGCGATCATCGACGGCTGGTACACGCGACCAGGAAGTTAGTTTGGGGGGATGACCAGCGAGACCCGTGTCGCGTACCGGACCTGTCCACTGTGCGAGGCGGGTTGCGGCCTGGAGATCGCCCTCCACGGCACCAACGGCTCCCAGCGGGTGGGTCGCATCCGCGGCGACCGCGACGACGTGTTCAGCCACGGCTTCATCTGCCCCAAGGGCTCGACGTTGCGCCAGCTCCACGAGGATCCGGACTGGCTCCGCCAGCCGCTGATCAAGCGCGACGGCCGGTTCGAGCCGGTGAGTTGGGACGATGCGTTCGCCGAAGTCGAGCGGCGGCTGCTGCCGATCCTCGAGCAGTATGGCCGCGACGCCGCAGGCATCTATCTCGGCAACCCCAACGCCCACTCGCTGGCCGGGCTGATCTTCCTCCGACCGCTGGTCCGTGCCTTGGGCAGCACCAACGTGTTCTCGGCCAGCACAGTCGACCAGCGGCCCAAGGAGGTTTCTTCGGGTCTCCTGTTCGGCGGGGCGCTCACCGTGCCGGTGCCCGACGTCGACCGCACCGACTTCCTGCTGATGCTGGGCGCCAACCCCTACGCCTCCAACGGCAGCCTGGCCACCGCCCCCGACTGGCCGGGCCGCATCGAGGCGCTGCTCGGTCGGGGCGGGCGGCTGGTGGTGGTCGATCCCCGCCGTAGCCAGACGGCCGAGGTAGCGAGCCAGCACCTCGCCATCCGGCCCGGTGCCGATCCGTTCCTGCTCATGGCGCTGGTCAACGTGCTGGCCACCGACGGCTTGGTCCGTCTCGACCGGCTCGAGTCCTATGTCACCGGCGTCGACGAGGTCGTGCGGCTGGCAGAGCCGTTCACACCGGAGGCGGTGGCGACCGCGACCGGGTTGGATCCCGACGAGATGCGCGGTCTGGCGCACGACTTGGCAGCGGCGCCGTCGGCCTGCGTGTACGGCCGCATCGGCACGACCACGGCCGAGTTCGGCACCCTGACCTCGTGGTTGGTCGATGTGCTCAACGTGCTGACGGGCAACCTCGACCGCCCTGGCGGGGCCATGTTCGCCACCGCAGCAGCCGGCGCCGCCAACACCCGGGGCACCCCCCGGTACGGCCGGGGGGTCAAGCTGCACCGCCGCCGCAGCAGGGTCCGGGGACTGGGGGAGACGATGGGCGAGCTTCCGGTCGCCTGCCTGGCCGAGGAAATCGACACGCCGGGCGAGGGCCAGATCCGCGCCATGGTGACCGTGGGTGGCAACCCGGTGCTCTCCACGCCCAACGCCGGACGGCTCGACGCCGCGCTGGCCGGGCTCGAGTTCATGGTGGCGGTCGACCCCTACGTCAACGAGACCACCCGCCACGCCGACGTGATCCTGCCGGTGCCCACGGCGCTGCAGAGGCCGCACTACGACCTGGCGCTGCTGCAGCTTGCGGTGCGCAACGTGGCGAATTACAGCGCTCCGGTCCTTCCGTTGGACGAAGGCCAGCCCGACGAGTGGCACGTGCTGGCCCGGCTCGCCCTCGTGCTACAGGACTTCGGGGCGGACGCCGACCCGGCCCTGGTGGACGACCTCGTGCTGCGGACCCTGGTCGAGGGCGCCGTCGCCGACGAGACCAGCCCCGTCGCCGGGCGCGAGGTCGACGAGATCATCGCCCTGCTGGGCGAGCGCACGGGCCCGCCCCGCATCGTCGACTTCATGCTGCGCACCGGCCCCTACGGCGACGGCTTCGGCACCAACCCGAGTGGGCTCAACCTGGACGTGCTGCTGGACCAGCCACACGGTGTCGACCTCGGACCGCTCGAGCCGCGGCTCCCCGACGTGCTGCGGACGCCCTCGGGCATGGTGGAGCTCGCCCCCGAACCGCTGGTGGCGGACGTCGAACGCCTGCGGTCAGCCCTGGACCGGCCGGCCGGCGGCATGCGGCTCATCGGTCGGCGCGACCTGCGGTCCAACAACTCCTGGATGCACAACGTGGAGGTGCTGGTGAAGGGTCGCCCCCGGTGCACGCTCCACGTCCATCCCGATGACGCCTCCCGCTTGGGGTTGGTCGACGGTGAGCCCGCCTCGGTCGTGTCCCGGGCGGGCACGGTCACGATTCCGGCCGAGGTGACCGACGCCATCCGCCCCGGCGTGGTCAGCATCCCCCACGGTTGGGGCCACGACTTGCCGGGCGTCGAGCTGTCGGCCGGAACCTACGTGTTCGAGCTGGTCATGCCGGAGACCACGCCGAATATCGTTCGGGTCCTCAGCCGGGACCGCAGCCGCGTCTACCTCACGACGCTCACGGTGCTGGTGAGCCGGCCGCGCACCCTCCAACCCAACCAGTGGGTCACCTTCGGCGAGGCGCCTCGGGGCATGGCCCCCCCGATT
>Ga0209889_1000516_pt1 | contig 10687 bp, 9 predicted proteins | sample GWRWN1_0_10_FD_187233 | JGI IMG/M metagenome (GOLD analysis project Ga0209889, IMG submission 187233) | Riverbed sediment microbial communities from areas with no vegetation in Columbia River, Washington, USA - GW-RW N1_0_10 (SPAdes)... | ecosystem: Environmental > Aquatic > Freshwater > River >... | reverse complement strand
GCGGGCGTTGCCCAAATCGTCGTACCACCCGCCTGCTTTGTGATTACCTGGCCGGTCGTCGCGGAGCCGGCCGCCGAACTACCAATACCGAGCTTGGCCTCAAGCGCAATGACTGCCTGTGAAACAACATCAGTGAGATTTGAGTGGGTAGCGTTTGTGTCACCCGAACCATCGAGATTTTTTCCTGATACATCAGGAAGGTTCGTGATCGTATCAAGACTCGTCGGGTAGTTACTTGTGCCTGCCGGCATATGGCCTCCCTATGGTGCGCCGATTTGCCGTAGCGTGTTAGTAGGGCCGATGTACTTCAACGCGCCGCCCTGCACAAGTAGAAACCCGCCACCGGCATCCGGCCCCGTCGCAGGTAGATTTTCTGTATCGATCTCGCCGATATGGATAATGCCAGTTGTGCCAAAGCCGGCTTTTGTTTGTTCGAGCGCAGTAACGCGGTTGCGTAAACGTACAATCTCGTTGATAAGATCAAAATGTAATGGGGTATGGTGCGGCATTAGGTAGTGACCTCCTCTAGATCGAAGTAGACATTGATTGTCTCCTCGTCGTTCGACCCGACCGTGAGCTGGAAGCCACTGATGCGAATAGTATCATCGAGCTGGTCATATCCATTGTTAATATTAACGCGCGTGATATCTCCAGTTGTGTATGAACCGAGGAACGGGCCAGCGTCCCCACGTATCGTGATACCAGGAACGACTGTTGGCGTCTTGTGGTCATTTACGAACGTGCGCGAGCGCGCATTGAGCGCAGCCTTTGTTTTCGCGTCGCCCCAGCTATTCGTCGTCTGCATGAGGCCATACTTGACCTGTGATGCCCAATCTTGCGCATAGCCAATCAGCGTAGCTTCAGCATCGCCAGGGCCGATGGTCGCGTCATCATTCGAGATCGACATGCCATAGCGCGGTAGGTAGTACGACTGGAAGTGTTGTTTATATTGCAACAGCCCTGGAAGCGTATTACCTTTCTTTGGCTGGTACGGAATGAATACACGTTCGGGCGTGACTTCATAATCGAACCCAGTTGTAACATTGTCGCCGAGATCGTTGATCGCGTCGTAGATGATCTTGCGCTCCCACCAGCGATACGAAGACTTGTACCCAAGCACAGTACCAATATTTGCTGCGAGTCCGCCATATCCAGCCGGCACAGTAATGTTCAGATTGCCATGTGCGCGGTCCTGTGTCCACATGACGAGGAATGTTGCGATGCCTGGCCCGGTGTTCGTCGTATCATTCCAAAGCATTGATTTGTCAACAACACGATGCTTAAAGTAGGAAAGTAACCCTTGCGACTCGACTGTAAGTGCAGAACGATCTGAGTTCGTTGCGATCTGCCAGATTGGGCCAGCATAGATAAGCGCATTCCTACGCCATATCCAAACCTCGTGAACGCCCTCCTCAATGTTCCCGCGCGTCACCTTTGGATGATCGATGGGTACAGAGAACCGAAGGTTCCCCGGCTCGTTGAGCAAGAACTCAAACTGCAAATTAATTCCGGGGATCGTCGCAACGCGCACACCAGTTTTTGTCCTTGTCTCCACCGTATAAAGTCGCGATGTTGCAAATGGCGCCGCTGGCATCGGCGGGGTTGGCGGAGTCGACGGCGTCGTTGTCGCAAGACCATCGAAGGTAAGCGATGAAGCATCAAAACTAACGCCTACCGCATCAAAGCCAGTCGCCATTAGTCACCAATTATGGATAGAGTCCGTGGTCAATCACAACGATGTGGGAGCGCGCATCGGTATCGTTGGGAATACTCATGGTGCCAGAGCCGATCGTGCGTATACCAGTAACTTTAAACGTTTGTGAACCCGAGCCAATCTGGCTCGTACATGCAATGAAGCGCGACTTCTCGCCACCATGACGCGCAGTTGTTGAACCCTCCACATTCCATTCCTGGCGAATTGTGGCGCCAGTCTTGATGCGCAAGATCGCAAGGTCGCCAGCGACAGTCGATGACATTTTCGGCCAGCCGAAGCGAATCTCATAGAGATGGCCCGCCACAAGCGTGACCGCTGATGCTGTAAAAAGATCCGTCTCCGTGGTCGTGAACGTCGGACTGTTCGATGTAAATTCGTCGCGTGTCAAGACACGCTTCTGTCCCGCGGATGATGCGCGGAAATCGAGCAGCAACGCACTATTCGCAATTTGTGAGTCGGTAATCGTGGTATCCGCGGCTGGCACGGTAACGCGCGCGAGCTTGAACGAACTCGCCGGCAGCGCCGGCTCAGAGGGCGAGCCTGATGGTGTGCCAGTGACGATCTCCAATGCCCATACATGCTGCCCCGAACCGTCGTGGGTGTTGTCGTAGATACGGCCGACAACCAAGTCCCAACGTTCCAGCGTTGCGTGCGCAGCGGAGATCGCAAGGTTCGTTGTGCTCGATGCAACACATCGATAAATGCCTTGATTCGATACCGACGTGCCGCGAATATAGCAGGCACCCGCAGCGACGTTCACCGTCATGTTCGGCGTGCCGTTCTGCGAGACGAGTAAATCACCAGTAGAGACGATGCCGCCTAACGCCGTACGAATGCTCGTGCCGGTCGAATCTTCTAGGAAGTCATAGCCAAGCCAGCGACGGTCGAACTGCGCCGCGTAAGTATCTTGATCCATAAAAGCCGGCGGATTCGACACAGCCATGACAAGTCCCTTCGGTAATCAAACCCAAGCGTGACGATACGTGCCTTGCAACGTGCCAGACGACGAGAAGCTCAGCGCCGTAAAACGCAGGGCATTGCTGCCAGCACTCAATTCAATGAATTCCTGGCCCACGAGGATATCAGCGCGATCAGAGCCGTTCAATGTCACCGACTTCGCGCCGCAATCGACAACGAGCTGGTCCCCGGTCGCCAAGTTGATATTGAACTGCATCACAATGTCCGTTGTTTCATTCGTCACAATTGGATTTGAGACTGCGCCATTGATAATAAGTATGGGGAATGTCTCCTTGTTGCCGTTGTTAACAACGGCGGCATCTCCGCCCGTTGAGATCGTGCCATATGCCTTTGGATATGCTTTTGCGTATGACCGGCCGCCGCTCGTGTTGGGGAGGCCCACAGGGCCGAACGATGCAACCGCAGAGCTGTACTTCCGGGGATCTTCCGCGATAAGCTGCACAAGAAACGGGATATAGCCGGTGTTGAATTGCTCATCGATGTCGAGCGGCGCGGCGGTAGGAACGCAATAGATCACGCGCTGGTCGGAACCAGGCATCTTGTAATAGAACGGTTCCGCCGTCTTGCGCGCCTTGAACGTCGCGAGGTACTGATCGATATACGTTTCTGGCGCCGTCGTTGCGTTCGGAAGCTTTAGGTACCCGCTGAGGGCTACTGAGCGCGACCGCGTAAACCCCGCGAAGACGAACTCGCCATCGGCCCCGTCACGGTCCTGCTGAGTGACGCGGACATCAGGGAGGCCGAGGCCCTCGACCTTTTGCACGTCGAAGACGAGCCCGCCACCCATGACTGGGCCGGTATCAGTATATTGATATGTGTAATCCGCAAGCGATGGTGCCGCCATTACAACCGCCTCGCCAATTCCCAACCGAGGAGCTGCGCATTCTGCTGTGGTGCAATCTCCTGCGTATAGATATGCTGCGTGACTTGAACATTCTTCTTGTTATCGTACGTATCGCCGCCGCGAGCAACGACCGTCTCTCCACGTTGGAATCCGTAAGTGCGGCCGGAGCGGCCGATACCGAGAATATCCTCATTGATCCTGCCGCCACGGTCGTAACTAGTCTTCGAGTAAAAGCTCAGCGGTACGTAGGTGAAATCTTCGGCCCAGACAAATCCTGGCGGCACTTTTGGAAGGCCATGCTTCTTAACATAGGCCCACCGCGCTGCATCCGATAGCTTCACGAGCTGTTGAGCTGTCAATAATGGCGATTTTCTCATTGCACTAATACCGCCACCGCTACCACCACTGATTGTTCGACTGGCGTGATCGATGCGTTCCACACCAAGCGCGATGCGCATCAACCACGGCACTATCCAGGACTGTAAGTTCTCACGGAATATTGTCGAGAACTTGCGAAGCGGCACGACGGCTTCTGGACCACGTTCGCCAACACCAATGATTGATGGCTTGTTGAAAATGCCTCCCTCACCGTACCAGCCGTGCGCTTGCCAAAATGCCTTCGCGTTCTCCGCAGTGCCATAGCGGTCGCGGACGTATGCACGGAACATGGCGAGCTGCTCAGAGTAACTCGTCGTGCTTGGCGAGAAGCCAAGCAGTCGGCCGTAATACTGGCGGTTCGAGAGCAAGAGTTGCCCGAGGCCGAACGCGGTGCTCGTCGGATTATCGGCGAAGACGTTGCCACCCGACTCGCGGGCGATAATCCATGCCTCAGCAGCACTTAATCCGCCGCGAGCGAGAATTCCCTTCTCAGATAGTAACCCAAACGCTCCTGAACTTAGATGCTTCTTGTAATACGCGCCAAGTTTGCCCAACAGAGCTGCGTCGTGCATTGCACCCTGGTAGAATCCAATCGTCCAGTTGCGGCCGATCTGATACGCTACTCTTGATGGAGAACCCTCACGGAGTTCGGCCCGCGTTTTGCTAATGACGAGTCTAGCTAGCGCCCGCGCACGATCAGCGGCCTTGTAGCTATAACTGTGAATACCAGCCGCAAGGCCCTCAGCGTAATCTTTGCCGGCCCTACCGCCTTGACGGCCTGCCTCGGTTGCATTCTTCGCGCCTTCGCGCTGGAGTAGTGCGCGTGCAATTGCACCGTACGCGGCATGGCGGTCGCGCCAGTTCTTCTCGCCGGCTTTCAGCTCGCGGTTGGATGCAGCCGCATATGCGGCGACGAATTGTGGCCCCTTCTTGCTGAGACTTTCAATCCAACGCGGGTCAGCACCGCGTTTGAGCAACGCCTGTGTATTCTTGGCCCAATTCATGTAGCCTTGAATCTCTTGACGCTGGTACTTGTTGAGTGTCGCCGCGTTCGTCTTGATCTTGTTCTCGTAGCCCTCTAGATACGGAATGACATCTTGGACTGCTTTAATCTGCGCCTTGAATGCTTTATTGTATGCTTCAGTCGCAACACGGGCTTGCGGCGTGACGATCTTAACTCGACCCGTCTGCGCGACGACGCGCGCTAATCCACGCTCGGCCAGGAAGTTCGCCGATTTCTCAGCGGCGCTCATAGCCCGACCAACTTGTTGCACAGTCGTAGTAGCCGGAGCGGCCTGCACAGTGACCCCGCGCCACGCAGTAGCCTGCGCCTTCAGTGATCGCGATGCGCCCTCGCTCTGCTTCGCGAGGCCAGAATTCAACAGGCCAAGCTTCTCGTACATTGGGCGTACATATTTTACGTGGAGCTGATGCCCAAGCTTCTGCGATTCCTGATTGATCTTATCGGCCTCGGTAGCAAGGCCGATAGCGACGGCCAAGAGGCCAAGCTTCGTTGCAAGTCCCACCGTTGCGGCAGTCGCGCCGCCTGCTGTCACGGTGTACGAAGCTAAACTAGTACGCGCTGTCCCAATCCAGAGCGCTGCCGTCTTGAAGCCCGCATTCATAATCACAATGGCGCCAGAGAGTGCGACAACCATACCAACGGCACCAATCGATACAGAGCCATAGAGGAGCGTATTGGCGATAGCTCGCCTCTGGCTTGGCTCCATCTGGTGCAAGGTAATAAGGAGCTTATTCCCCCGCTCAATCATATCATTAAGTGCAGGCATCACTTCTGCACCGAGCGCATTCTTAAGAATTTTCCAGTTGTTGCTCAAACGTACGGTTTGTGTGGCGGTTGTATCCGCCATCTCGCCGTACGCCTTCTCGAACTCGCCAGCGCTATCGCCCATATCGTTGAGCAAGCCAGCGAGTTCTCGATAACGTGGAATTGCGACGTTGAAGAATCGCATCGCCTGGATCGTGCCACCGGCGCCCTTAAATAGTTCTTGCAGAATTGCGGCACGGCTTGCAGGCGGAAGCTTCATCAGAACGGCGCTCAACTCGCCCATCACCGGCACGATGTTGCGGAACTTCCCCTGCGCGTCAACGATCTCCACACCAGTGTTCTTCGTATCGATGCCAAGCTTCTGAAGCGCCTCAGACGAGAGGCCCGACTTCTTCGCGATCACGTCGCCAAGCTCGCGGAACCGCGCAACGACACGCGGATTGGCGAAGGCGTCCAGCGCGCGACCAGCAGATGCCGAGGCCATCGCTGCCGAGAGGCCGTTCCGCGTGAGGAACGCCAGCATGGCACCGAGCGTCTGGTAGCTCTGGCCGGCGCGCACCGCCGAGGGCACCGAGCGCCCAATCGTGGTTGCGAACTGGCCGAAGGTGCCGACACCCTTGCGCACCAACTGGAACTGGAAATCGAGCACGTCGTTGACTTTCTCCACCGGCACATGAAATGCGTTCATAATACCGATGGTGGCACGCGATGCATCCTGAATCGACACCTGACCGGCGACGGCTTCCTTCGAGAATGCCGTAAGCAGTCTTTGCGACTGCGCCAAATTGACGTTCATCGAGGAGAAGATGTCGTACAGCGCAGGTTGCAATGCCTCTAATGGCACGCCAATGGCACTCGCAACGTTGTTGGAAATCTTCTGCAACTCTTGCGTACTTGTTTTGATCTTATCGGTCTGTGTCAGCGTGAGGGCAGCTTGACGCTGGTATTCGACGGCGCCCATTGCCATACTATGCAATGCCTTGATGCCGGCAGCACCGGCAAGGACCGCAGCGGCACCAGTCGCGATCATTACGCCGCCGATGCGTGCTTGCGCACGATAATGCTCCAGCGCAGCCTGACGGGCCGCCATCTGCTGACGGATTTCGAGCTGCTGCTGACGGTGCGCCACCTGCTGCTGGCGGATATTCAATGCTTGTGCATCGCGGATGAGCTGTAGGCGCTTGATCCGTTCGCGCGCTGCTGCCGCCGCAACGGTATCGCCAGCACGTTCTGCGGCAAACAAGCGTTCGCGCGATTGCAAAATGGCGCGGTCGTACTTCACTCGCATGTCGGCCATGTTGATACCGAGCTGGCGTGAGCGCGTCACAGCCTCGCGTTGCACGCGAGCGAAATCACCGATTGCCGCGTTCGCAACCGAATTGACTACCCGCGAAGCTTGATCCTTCGCTCTGATAACCATAAAGATGTCTCGGACATCGAGACTTATTGGAATTCGCCCCCCATCATATTGAAGGGAGCAACATGGAAAAGAATCAACGGCGCTATAAGACGCATATCGTTTTTAACGTTGATCTTGCTACACGAACGGCTACTTGCGCGGAGTGTGGTGATGTGCCGCTCGCGTTCACACCATCTCGGGAAGGCAATTATCCTGCGTGCGGAGCGCGTACTAGGATTACGCATGGCGGTAAGTACACACGCCGTCAATACCAGCTCTGGAAGCCGGGCATTGAACTGGTTATACGCAGGAATAAAGTTCATACGATCTTATCCTATGACACAATAGCCCTTGTGGGCATCTGCGTGACGTGTGGCAAAATTCCCATCAAGGTATGGGATTCTCCGTCCAAGCGTGCAAAGAGTATCTCGCATGTCATGTGCCTTTACAAGCATGTAACAAGCCATCCAACGCTCATGCTAAGTGTGTCACCAGATGAACTACTCTCTGCGTGGCATACGACCTGCGATATTTGCGCAATCAACTTCTCCGCTACTCAGCCGTACTATGTTGATCATAATCATACAACTGGCAAGTTTAGAGGATATCTTTGCATTAGTTGCAATTTCCTTGTAGGGCGTTTAGAAGCAGCCCAATCAGAACTAGTCAAAAAGGCATTTGAATATATTCGATCCAGAGGTTAGATCACCCCCTTTCTATTGGCCTGGGCCTAACATCGTGCGCTCGTGTTGCACACCTGCTGGTGGCTGCCCGTCTTGCGGTTTCTTCGTCGCTGCTATCTTTGCATCGTAGTCAGCTTTTGCTGCCTCTTCCTCAAAGATGACATGCCATTGCTCGATCAGAATCCAAGGTTGGTCAAACAGACCCCCCGCCTGTGGGAGACACCCCATGACCCGGCAGTCGCGTAGAGTCGCCAAGGCGAGTGCCGTCGAGGAGCTGAGTCGCTTCGGGGTCGTCGCTTCCTTCCAGAAGTAGTCGTGAATCTCCGTCGCGAAATTGACGCCGCTCCTCTGGCGTGAAGCGGTTCATTTCTTTGATATGTGCATCGATCTCGTCGCCGATACGTGGATCGAGCTGGCGAAGATCGTGCGCCGTCGTGAGATTGAGCTGGCGCCCGTGCTCATCAGTGAGGTTGTGACCGACAACACACTTCTGGAAGTCGAAGAGCGACGTGGCGAAGTTCGCCATCTCCCAAGTGACTTTCTCGCCGCCGATCTGAATGCCGTCAGGATTTTCGCGTGGCGTTTCCGTCGTCATCTTGACGACGATATCCTGGCGCTCCATCGATTCGCCATAGCTCATTGTACGAATCTCGACGTAGCCGTCAGGCGGCGCAGATTGTAGTTCAAAGTGCCGGGGCTTCCCGGTCACAGTACCAACAGGCATATTGGCCTCCCTTGCCTATGCCTTGGTGATATGAAATTAGAAGAGCACCTCTTGCGTCTTGCACGCAATCTGGTACGACTTGGATACCCCGAAGTCGAAGACCGCCATCAACTCTTCGTGCGCCCGGATAAGATCGCCCTGGCTACCAGTCGTCACCGTCATCGTGTCACGCACAGCGTTGTAAAGATCGAAGATGATCTGGTTGTTTGTGCCGTTGCTCGCAAGCACTTGCAGCGTCGTGGCCGTCAACGCTTTATAGAGGTTATATTCGGCCTTGTCCTGGAAGTCGCGATCGAAGACCATCCGCGCCGTGCGCGAGCCATACTTGACATATCGTGCGCCACGGAGGCCGCCGGACTGCAAGCGGAACTGTGGCTCAGCCGCGTCATCGACGCTGAACTCAAACGTGTCAACGTCGAAGATTTGGCTCGCCGTAGGAATCTGGAAGCTGTATGTGCCAGCGCCGAACTGCGTTGGCGCCGAGAACGTCGGCACCGGCAAGGTCTGCGTTGCCTCGTCGGACCCGACCATCGAGTTCCGCATCATCAGCATACCGTCAGCGACGTTGAACGAGTATGAACCGACAACGAGGCCAGTAAAACCGAATACAATACCATTCTTCACGATGGTCAGGCTCATTGTGTTCGTTGCCGTGCCATTCGAGTTCGGCACAAACGTGTACGTGAAGTTCGGGCTCGTGCCGGTACGTGTCATCGTCGCGCGTGAGCACTTAAGGAAGTACGGAACGACCTTATCATCAGCCACAATTTCCATGTCGCCAGCCGTATTGACATTGCCTGGCACCGCTGCATAGGCATCGACGTTCTGGCGGATGTCACGTCGGAACACCGTCGCCTGCGTATGATTGATCGTGTCACTGGTGAACGGGAAGAACTTCGTCGGCGCGTAGTACGTGTTCGCATCCGTCGCCGTGTTGATAATTGGGAACGCCCCAGCAGGCGTACCAAGCGTAGTAAGCGTCTGCGGAGACGTACCAGTCGCCGTAAACAGTTCGGTTCCGGATGCGCCACCAGCAGCAGTCACATAGATTCGGTAGCTGGTCGCGCCTGGCACCGTCACCCAAGTGAGCGTCACCGTTGAAGTCGAACCAGTCGTCGTGACTGACTTCTCGTAAGTCACGCCGTTGTCGGCGATACCATGTGACTCGCCATTAGCATTGACGCTGGTAACAAGAAAGCGATACGTTCCAGCGGCAATGGTGCCACCAGAAGCAGCCGTTGTTACCGACGTTAGGGTAGGAGGCGGAAGCACTTCGAGCGCAAGGCCCGCGAATGCGCCACCACCGATTCCAAAGCCCACTTAGTCCTCCTTTGCGCCCGTGGTCTTCTTGCCCACAGGGGCGGGGGACTTTACGGTGGCAGCCTTCGGCGCCTTCTCGGGCTCGTCAGATTCCTCGTGAACATTCACGAACTGACTGCCCTTGAAAGCGTGCCACAGTATCAGTCCCGTATCAGATGCCATCACGGCCTCGTCATCTTTTGGCACGAGGTCAGCCGGGTTCACGCCTACCAATTCTGGATGGAAGGCGTAAAACGTCACCATGTCAGCATCGGTAACTTCGCGAGGGACACCATTTTTGAAGAGCCCCAAACCTGGAAGCTCGACATCCTCGCCCGGCTGAACATTCGACTGGGAAATAGTAACCAATACCTTACGCTCGCCCATATGCTTCTACCCTCCTCTCTACGCTAGTACGCGCGATTGCGCGCTGACGTTGATTCTGACAGTTCGTAGTTTGGCGCCACCACGACGGACGGTGCCGTTCTCAAGCTGGTCGGCGACGAGGTTGAACACGAGGCCGTTGAGCGTCTGCGGCCCCTGTGTCACCGGATCGCGCGCGATGATCTCATCTACAATGCGTTCGGCGCGTTGCATTGCCTCCGTGGCAAGCTTATCTTCGGTGACGATCTTGGCGAAGTAGTAATAGACGATCAGCTCATGCTGCATGGTGTACATCATGCCAGTTTCGTTGAGCTGGCGGCGCGTGCGCAGTGGGGCAACAGCAGCGCTCGGGAATGCATCGACACGCGGCGGTTCGTCCTTATAAATACGCTTCAATTCGAGCGTGCCGGAAGCGGCTTCGAGGAGTTCAATGAGTCCCGCAGCGACATCGCTGAGATGCGGAGTCTGCTGATACATCGTACTCATAGGAACCGC
>Ga0209889_1000515_pt1 | contig 10689 bp, 10 predicted proteins | sample GWRWN1_0_10_FD_187233 | JGI IMG/M metagenome (GOLD analysis project Ga0209889, IMG submission 187233) | Riverbed sediment microbial communities from areas with no vegetation in Columbia River, Washington, USA - GW-RW N1_0_10 (SPAdes)... | ecosystem: Environmental > Aquatic > Freshwater > River >... | reverse complement strand
CCCTCGACCTCGACGGCGACGGCTTCATCATCGCCACCGGTGACTTCTCCGGCCCGGTCGGCCCCGGATTCTGGGACCGGGGGCGTTGACGCCGTGAGCGAGCGTCCGTCGAGGGTGACGGGGAAGCAACGAGAGAGCGAGCGTGGCCCGAGCGGCCCGCTGCGAAGCAGCAAGAGCGGGAAGCAATGACCGAGTCGACCACGCCGCGCCCGACCCGCCGGTCCCCCGAGCGGTTGTACACGCACCGCATCGCCCGCTGGGTCGACTCCCGGTTGGGGGCCGCCAAGTTCGCCCGCACCGCGCTCAACAAGGTGTTCCCCGACAACTGGTCGTTCATGCTCGGGGAGCTCGCCCTCTACTGCTTCGTGGTGCTGGTTCTCACCGGCATCTACCTGACCTTCTTCTTCGACGCCAGCACCAACCAGGTTGTGTACATGGGCAGCTACGAGCCGCTGCGCGGGGTCGAGATGAGCGAGGCCTACCGCTCGGCACTCCAGCTGAGCTTCGACGTGCGGGCCGGGCTGGTGATGCGCCAGATCCACCATTGGGCGGCCCTGCTGTTCCTGGCCGCCATCACAGTGCACCTGGCCCGGGTGTTCTTCACCGGCGCCTTCCGCCGTCCCCGGGAGATCAACTGGATCATCGGCTGCACGCTCCTGCCGCTGGCCATGTTCAACGGCCTGTTCGGCTACTCGCTGCTCGACGACCAGCTCTCGGGGACCGGCCTACGCATCGTCTACGGGATCACCATTTCGATCCCCCTGGTGGGTACCTGGGCGGCGTCGCTCCTGTTCGGGGGTGAGTTCCCCGGTCCGGACATCATCCAGCGGCTGTATGTGATCCACATCCTGCTGATCCCGGCGGGCATCGCCGTCCTGATCGTCGCTCACCTGGCGATACTCGTGCGCCACAAGCACACCCAGTTCCCGGGGCCGGGCCGGCGCGAGGACAACGTCGTCGGCGAGAGGTTCTGGCCCACCTATGCGTCCAAGGCGTTGGGACTGTTCTTCCTGACCTCGGCGGTGCTGGCGTTTCTCGGCGGCGTGTTCCAGATCAATCCCATCTGGGTGTACGGGCCGTTCGACCCCGCCGAGGTGTCGACCGCCAGCCAGCCCGACTGGTACATGGGCTGGCTCGACGGGGCGCTGCGCATCATGCCGGGATGGGAGATCCGCGCCTTCGGCTTCGAGATCCCCAATCCCTTCTTCCCGGGTGTGCTGCTGGCCGGGGTGACGTTCGCCCTGCTCTACGCATGGCCGTTCCTGGAGGCGCGTGTCACCCGCGACTACGCCGAGCACCACCTCCTAGACCGCCCCCGACAGCGCCCCGTCCGCACTGCGCTGGGCACCGCCACGCTCTCGTTCTACGTGATCTGCTTCTTCGGCGGCGCCGCCGACGTGTTGGCGTCGACGTTCGGCCTGTCCGTCAACGCCATCCTGTGGACATTCCGCATCCTGGTGCTGGCGGTGCCTCCGGTCGTCGGCTGGGTGACCTACCGCCTGTGCAAGGAACTGTCCGCACGCGACGGATTGCCAATCGCGTCGCGGGTCACGGTGCGTGAGATCCCGGGGAGGCTGCGGCGCGGACCGGCCGCGGAGACGTAACACCAACTTCACCGTCTCAAAGAGATGCGCGGTCGCTATTCCAGGCGGGTTAAGCGACAATTGTCACTATGAGGGTCCGGCGCTCCCTCGTGGGCCTCGGTGGGGTAATCGTGGCGGTGGGGGCAGGCGCGTGTGGGGGATCCGGCTACCAGTTCGTCCAGAACGGCGATTTGGGCGTCTACGCCAAGCTGCCGGGCGACTGGGAGATCTACGACGAGCACGACCTGTTCCCAGAAGACTCCGACAGTCAGCTGGAGCGCCGCCGCCAAGGCATGTGGGTACGGACCTTCGACGGCAGCGACGATCCCAGCGCCGAGGCGTCGACGAGTCCCGGTGAGGGCGATCCCACGGGCATCGTGCAGGTGCGCGCGCTGACCCCTGGCGAGCGGGAGCAGGTCAACCTCAGCGCGCTGCGGGGCCTGGGCAACCCCCAGGCGGATCCGGTTGCCGCCGCCCGTGCCGACCTGCCGGTGCAGGTGCTCGCCGACGAACCCGTCAAGTTCGACGGTGGCTACCACGGCGTTCACACCGTTTTCGCCGTTACCCCGCAGGGCGGGAACGACCTCGTGGTCACCGACCGCACGGTCCTGCTCGACGCTGCCAGCACCACCATGTTCGTGTTCCAGGTGGCGTGCGCCGAGGACTGCTACCTCGAAACCCACAAGGACGAGATCGCCGACATCGTCGACTCGTGGACCATCCAGGAGGGCGACACATGACGCGTCATCCCGACGGCCAGCAGAGTCCTGCGCCGACCGAAGAGGAGAGGCGGGGGCTGCCCGCACCCGGCTACCACGGCGTCGGGTCGGGACCCGAAGCGGAGACCCGCAAGCCGCTGGCGTGGTGGGACCGCATCAAGTTCCTGTTGCTGTTCTTCTTGCTCTTCTGGTTCTTCGTCTGGTCCGAGCTGTCCGACGACAACCCGTTCAACACCTTCAGCGACGCCTTCGAGAACACCTTGCGCACCAAGTGGCCGCTGTTCGTGGCCATCGGCCTGGAGCTGTTGCGCCAGTTCCACTACCTCCTAGCCGAGCGGTCGCCCCGCTACTACCGGTTCTGGACCGACAAGGTGTTCGGGCGCTGGGAGCGCCGCACGCGCCTGCTCGACGACTGGAACCGCTACCGGATCGCCCGAGCCATCAAGGTGCTGGTGCTGCTAGGCGTGGTCAGCGTGGTCATCGCCGCCATGTACGACGTCTCGCCGGTCACCGCGCTCTTCGAGCTGCCGTCCCGTATCTGGGGGTGGCTCCCCAGGGTGTTCCAGCTGCTGTTCGCCATGGTCTTCCTCATCAGCCAGTTCGCCGCCCTGTTCTGGTTCCTGTCCCGCGGTGGCGTCGACACCTACATGCCCGACGAGATCAAGACCCGCTTCTCCGACGTGTGGGGCCAGGATGCCGTGCTCGCGCGGGTCAAGGAGAACATGGTCTTCCTCGACACCCCCGAGGCCATCGAGGACAAGGGCGGATACGTGCCCGGCGGCCTGCTCCTGTGGGGCCCTCCCGGAACCGGCAAGACGCTCATGGCCGAAGCAGTGGCGGGGGAGACCGGCAAGCCCTTCGTGTTCGTAGATCCCGGTGCCTTCCAGGCGATGTTCATGGGCGTCGGCGTCCTGAAGGTGAAGGGGCTGTACCGCAAGTTGCGCAAGCTCGCGTTGCGCTACGGCGGGGTGATCGTGTTCTTCGACGAGGCCGACTCGCTGGGCAACCGCGGCCAGCTCAACCCGGGTCCGTTCGGGCAACCCGGGGCTGCGCCGGCGCCCGACTCACCCTGGTCGGCCGAGGGGTCCGAACACTTGCGCTGGTTGTCGCCTCAGTCGCAGGCGGCGGTGCTCCAATCCAGCTTGGCGCAGTCGTCGGTCGACGAGCGGCCGCCCCGGGTCGTCGACCGCATCATCATGGGCGGCATGGGCGGTGGGGGCGGCATGGGCACGCTCCAGGCCTTGCTGTCGGAGATGTCGGGGCTAAAGAAGCCCCGCGGCTTTTTCAACCGCATCGTCCGTCGCACGCTGGGCATGCGCCCCAAGCCGCCGCCCAAGTACCGCATCCTCACGATGATGGCGACCAACATGCCGCAGTCGCTCGACGAGGCGCTGCTGCGGCCCGGGCGCCTCGACCGCATATACAAGGTCGGCTACCCCTCGAAGGAGGGCCGGAAGCGAACGTACGAGGGCTATCTGGCCAAGGTCCGCCACGAGCTCACGCCCGACGACATCGACAAGCTGGCCACCATCACGCCCTATGGCACCGGCGCCACGATGAAGGACCTGGTCAACGAGGCCCTCATCTACAGCATCCGCGAGGGCCGCGAGGTCATCACCTGGTCCGACATGATCAAGGCCAAGCACCTCAAGGAGCTGGGCCCGCCCGAGGACGTCGAGTACATCGAGCGCGAGCGCCACGCCATCGCCGTCCACGAGGCCTGCCACGCGGTGGCGGCCTACCGCACGCGCAAGCACCTCATGATCGACCTGGCCACCATCGAGAAGGGCGGCACCTACCTGGGCATGGTGTCGAGCATCAAGCCCGAGGACCAGTTCACGCGCTGGCGCAGCGAGTACGAGTCCGACATCGTCGTGTCCCTGGCCTCCCTGGCCGGCGAGCGCTTGTTCTTCGGCGGCGACTCGTCGTCGGGGGTGTCGGGTGACCTCGAGTCCGCGACCACCGTGGCCACGCTCATGGAGGGCTACTGGGGGATGGGCCGCACCGTCGCCTCCCACGGCGTCACCCACAAGGTGGGGATCGGCGGTGGTGGCCGGCCCGGCGGCCCCGACGACGACCAGCGCGACCTGCTCAAGGGCAACCTCGGGGAACGGGTCGAGACCAACCTGGGCGAGCTGTTGGAGCAGGCCGAGGCCCTGCTGCGCGAGCACCGCTCACAGGTGCTGGTGCTGGCCCACGCACTCGAGACCCACAAGACGATCGCTGGTGAGGACGTGATCGCGGTGCTCGACGGCACCCCCGGCCCGCTCATCGACGGGAGCGCCTACCACGAGCCGGCCTTCCTGGCCGAGCTCGAGGCATATCACGGCGCGGTCGAGGCCGCCCACGATCGGCACGAGAAGGTTTCCATGCCGCTGCCGAAGACCAACGGGCAGACGCCCGAGCCGGAGCCGGTCGACGTCGGATCGAACGGGCCCCTGGGTCCAGTGCGTTCGAATGGACCCCTGGCGCCGGTGCGAGGCCCGTCGTTCATCTGAACTGGATCAGGCTCAGATCTCGATGGCGCGCTGATCCCGGGGATCGGCGCTACGGCCGACGTGCACGACCAGCACCCCGTTATTGGCGGCCTGGGCGCGGTCGGCGGCGTCGGGCGGGACCGGGAGGGTGACGTTGATCGTGGCCCGCGGTGCCACGGTGACCCGGCGGAAACCCCGCAGGGCCCGGAGCGGGCGGGGATCGGACCCCAGCGATTCGTCGAGGTAGAGCTGCACCACCTCGTCGCCGATCCAGGTGCCGGTATTGGTGACCGGGACGGTGACTGTGATGGTGCCGTCCCACGACCGGCGCGCGGTCAGGCGGCCGTGCTCGAAGGTGGTGTACGACAGGCCGAACCCGAACGGGAACGCCGGAGAGCGCTCCGTGGCCTGCATGAGCCGGTAGCCGTGCAGCGGCCCGTAGCGGACGCTGGTGGCACCGGGGTCGAACGGTGGTAGCTGCTCGGCCGACCGGGGCCACGTGCACGGCAGCCGGCCTCCGGGGTTGACGTCGCCGAACAGCACCCGCGCCACGGCGTGGCCGCCCTCCATGCCCGGGTACCACGCCATGAGGATTGCGCCCACCTGCTCCCGCCACGCGTCGGTGACGATGGCGCTGCCACCGATGAGCACCACGATCGTGCGCCGGTTGGCGGCGGCCACGGTCCGGATGAGCCGCTCGTCCTCGGAGCGGAGCGTGAGCCGCTTGCGGTCGCCGCCACGACGCAGGACGTTCTCGCCCTCGTCGCGGTGCGTGTAGCCAGCCACCACCACGGCGGCGTCGACTTTGGAGGCGGCGAAGCCCGCGGCATTCAGATCCTCGCCCGGTTGGTACCGGACGTCGATGATGTGGCGCTCACCCACCGCGTGCAGGCCGTCGAGCATCGTTGCCACCGACGGGGCCCGGACGTGGCTTGATCCCAGATCCCCGGTCGCCGGTAGGGCCGCCAGCCGGCCGAACACTGCCAGTGACTCGACCGAGCCCGGGTCCAGCGGCAGAACCCGCCGCCACTCACCGCGGGCGGGGGCGTCGCCGTTTGTAGCGTTGGCGGGCCCATTGCTGTCCTCGTTGGTGGGCCCGGCGCCGGAACCCATGTCTTCGGCCTCGTCGATCCGGCCCAGCACGCGGTTGCGGAGCAGCACGATCGACCGTTCCGCGACCTCCTGGGCCAGGGCCCGGTGCTCGGCGCCGGCCACCTGCTGGAGCGTGTACCGGCCCTCCTCGTCGCCGAAGCGGAGCTGCTGGCGCAGGATGCGGAGGGCGGCGTCGTCGATGCGCTCGGGCGGCACCCAGCCCGAGCGTGCGAGCCGGGCCAGCCGTCGGAACCGCAGGCGGAACGGCATCTCGAGGTCGAGCCCGGCGTTGACCGCGTCGGCCGAGCGCACGCCGAGGACGAAGTCGCTCATCACGAAGCCGTCGAAGCCCCATTCGCCCTTGAGCACCTCGGTGATCAGGTGGTGGTGATGTCCGCAGTAGCTGCCGTTGACGCGGTTGTAGGCGGTCATCACGGCCGCCACGCCCTCGTCCACGACCCGGCGAAAGTGGGGCAGGTAGATGTCCCGCAGGTCGTCCTCGTCGGCGCGCACGTCGACCCGGAAGCGGCTGTCCTCGATGGAGTTGCAGGCAAAGTGCTTGACGCAGGCCATCACGTGGCGCTGCACCCCCCGCACCAGGGCGGCGCCCATCTCCCCCAGCAGATGCGAGTCCTCGCCGTATGTCTCCTGGGCGCGCCCCCAGGCCGGGTGGCGCAGCAGGTTGACGCACACGCCGGCGAAGAGGTTGGCGCCGAGCGCCCGACACTCGACCCCGATGGCGTCGCCTATGCGCTGCTCGAGGTCGGTGTCGAAGCTGGCACCGCGCGCCATGGGGACCGGGAAGGCGGTGGCGTGGCCCATGACCACACCCCGGGGACCATCGCTGAACCGGATGCCGCCGATGCCCAGCCGGGGGACGGCGCCTGCGACGTATGGCTCCTCGTTGTAGTGGCGGACCAGTCCGATCAGGCCACTGACGGGGGGCGTGTCGCCGGAGAGGAGGTGGAGCTTCTCGTGCAGCGTGAGCTCGTCGAGCAGCTCGCGGGCCCGGGCATCGATCCGGTTGGCATCGGTGGGGCTGTCGGCGGCCGCATCGGCGCCGGCATCGGCCGTTCGACGCGCTCCCGTAGCGATCCCATCCCCAACCACCGGGGCAGGCTATGCCCAATCACCGGGCGGCGGAGCGTGCGAGCATCGGGGGATGAACGACCTCTCGTCCATCGCGCCGGCATTCGTCGACATGGCCCATCGCATCGTGTGGGCGACCGTGGCGACCGTCGACACCCAAGGACGCCCCCGCAGCCGGATCCTCCACCCCTACTGGCAGTGGGATGGTGCGGCGTTGACAGGATGGATTGCGACGTCGCCGACGCCGATCAAACGCGCTCACCTCGAGCACAGCCCGTTCGGCTCGGTCACCTACTGGGCGCCGGGGCACGACACGTGCACGGCCGACTGCCGCGCCACGTGGATCCTCGACGACGCCGGCCGGCGGGAGGTCTGGCGGATGTTCGCCGAGGCACCCGAGCCGGTGAGGTACGACCCCGCGATCGTGCCGCTGTGGGCGGGCGGGCCCACATCGCCGGCGTTCGCGGGGCTGCGGTTGGAGCCGTGGAGGCTCCGGGTTCTTCCGGGTTCAGTGATGCTCGGCCAGGGCGGCGAGGTGCTGTCGTGGGCCGCCGACGCCGGCAGCGCGTGACCCGGTCCGTCGGTCGTTAGGCGGCGGTTGCGGAGCGCTTCCCGTCGCGCAGGCGGCGAAGCGGCGGGAGCCTCGGTGGCGGCTGGCGGCGTGGCGGCAGGCTGGTGAGGAGGTCGCCCGTGGCCTCGGCGACTCGGCGGACCGCCAGCTCGAAGGCCTCCTCGGTCTGCGCCGACGTGGCCTGAACGCCGCTGACCTTGCGGACGTACTGGCGGGCCGCAGCCTCGATCTCCTCGGTGGTGGCTTCGGGCTCGAGCCCTCGCAGGGTGGTGATGTTCCGGCACACGCCGTCGAGCGTAACGGCGAAGGCGTACGTACGTGGTGGGTCAGTGGTGGATCCGTGGTCGCTCCGTGGTCGTTCGGTGGTGGCCACGGATGTCAAAAGTCCTGGTCAGGCGCACGATTGACACAGTCAACGAGGAGGACACCATGAACCACCTGGACACCATCGCCCTGGCCGAGCAGCACAGGGAATCGCTCCTGCACGACGCTCAAATGCTGCGGTCGGTCCACCGCAACCGCTCGGGCCGGCGCCCTTCGGTACGGTCGCTCCTGTCGAGGGCCCGGCATTCGTGAGCCGATTACGACCCGCTGGCACTGGGTAACGTCCGCGTCGCTCGGGGCACACCCCTAATCCTCTGTCCCCAACTTTGGGGGGTGCGTGCAGACTGCGCCGCGATCAAGCGGCATGTCGATGCTGGTGGATCGACCACCTGCGCGAGCCTCGTGGCCCATGCGCGCGCTGGTCTGTGCGGCCGGCGTCATCGGGGTCGGACTGGGCGTGCTCATGGTCCAGCGGTTGCTCGCCGAGCCTGCGGGCGCGGACACCCCGGGGCCGGTCGACGGGGTGTCCGGCACGGTGGACCAGGTCGTCGATCCGGTCACGGCGGCGCTGGCGGGCACCGCCGGCGCCGCCCGCACAGCTCAGGCGGCTTTGCCGCGCCGTCGGCGCCGGTGATGGAGGCCGCTCGTCCTGTAGCCAATGCCATGGCCCCGGTGGTGGATCCCGCCGTCGTGCCCGTGGCGCCGGTGGGCGACGCTGCGACCCCAGTAACCATGCCCGTCGTCGAGGGCGGTGACGCCAGTCGTGGAGTCCGTCGTCGCAGCCGGGATGCCTGTCGGCAAGGCCATTGCACCCGTGCTGGCGCCAGTCGTCGAGACCGTGACGCCAGCCGTGACCCTGGCCGTGGAGGCCGCTGGCCCGTTTGTCGCCTCCCCGAGTGGGGGAGCGGCAGCAGGCAGTGTTCCACCGGGTCCAGCCTCGTCCACGCGCCTGGGCGCCTTCCCGGCTGATCGACGTCTCCGCGTCGATCAGCCAGTTCACCTCACGGACACGGGAAGGACTCTCATGTCACGGCACACATTTGCCGGGCGCGCCCGCCGGCCACTTCAACAGCAGGACCGAGCGGTGAGGGCGACCGACGCGCCGCTCCGGACCGTTCTCGTTGTCGATCCCCAGCGCCTCGTGCGGCAGGCGCTGGTGACGGCCATCGACACCACACCGGGGCTGGCGGCGGTCGACGCCATCGCCTCCGGGGCGCGGGCCCGCGACGGTGTCGACGCCGCCGTCATCGCAGCTCGATCCCTGGGCCACGGGACGAGCTGCCGGTGTGGCACGTCAACGGATCGTCCACATACCGGCTTCTCTCGGTCCGTGAGCGGCAGGTGCTGGGACTGCTGGCGTCGGGATTCCCCCACCTTGGGGAGTGCCGACCGCTCGGAGCGTCGACTACTCATGTGGCATGCCGATCGCTGTCACGTCCGCCAGGTCGCTGGTGTTCGTGTCGGACGAGGTTGTCGGATGGGGCCTCGGCGGCGGTCCCACCACCGTGGACGAGGCCCGGTGCCGCAGGACGCACCGGGGCCTCAACCGCGTTAACAATCGTCGGGCCCGCCGTAGCAGACGACGGCTTGGCGTTCGGCAACGGGCACCGGAAAGGACGTGCCCCGGCTGGTGGCGGGTAGCGTCCCGCCCTGGCCGTTCGTCGCACTCCAGGTGATGGCCCAGTCGATGGACACCGTGGCCGCGTAGGAGCCGCTCGGCTCACCGGCCGAGACATGCTGGTAGACGTGCTTGCAGTCGGTGGACTGGGCATCGTCGTCGCGGGCGGGGTCATAGGCGACGCCGGGACCGTCGCAGGTGACGACCGTTCCGTCGCCCATGTCCCAGCGCACCTGCGTCGGCGTCGCGGTGGCGGTGGCCGACAACCCAGGGACGCTGGCCGTGGCGTCGAGCGTCGCCCAGGACCCGGGCTCCAGCCAGAGCCAGGTGGATAGCCCGACGAGCTGGTCGGTGCCGATGGCGGGGGACAGGACGGGTCTGGGGTACGGGAGCGGCAGCTCCCGGGAGGCCTCGTAGGCGAGATCGGCGGCGAGCACCTGGAGCTCCGCGGCAGTCCACCGGGTCCACCCCTGGAAGACGACCTCGCCGTCGCCGTTCTCGCAGTGGCGGTAGTAGAGGTGCTCGTCGACGAGGGCGGAACCGGGTGGCACCGGCGGCCCCGGCAACACCTTGGTCAGGTCGAGCTGGGTGGACTCGGTGGGCTCGAACCACGTGCAGTTGACGACCCCCGTGGCCCGCCGCCCGGGTTGGGCCGGCCGCTCGAGCTCGCTCATGACGACGACGGTGGGATTGCCGCGAGCGTCCTGTGTGGCGTCGGCGGTTTCACGCGCCGGGTCGTCTGCAGAGCCCGGCACTGCGGCTCCAACGACGAGCCCCACGGACAGACACCCCGCCATAATCAGCTGTCGCATGCCCGGGCCCCAGGCCAGGTTTCGGAAATCTCGGTAAAGGCGACCTTCCAAGCGCCGGTTTCTCGCGCGATTGATCCGATCACCCGCTTCGTAATCACGTCATCGTCCGCAACGTCGCCGGTTTCGACCTCGTACACGATGGAGTCGTCAACCTGGCAATCGACGATCTCTACAGTGCCGTCAGGCTGTAGCTCCGCCGACCGAATGTCGTGGCTGCTCTGGGTGTTAGCTGGCAGCCTGACCGCTTCACCGTTTGCCTGACGCTCCTGCAGGTTTCGCGTCACTACGACCTTGTGCTCGCCAGTAACCAGCGCCTGCAACTCCGGGTGCTGTGGGTCGACGGGCTCAGCCGTAGCTTCTTGGTAGGCCTCGTAGTAGTCAAGGAGCGCCTTCTTCGCAGCCAC
>Ga0209889_1000514_pt1 | contig 10718 bp, 7 predicted proteins | sample GWRWN1_0_10_FD_187233 | JGI IMG/M metagenome (GOLD analysis project Ga0209889, IMG submission 187233) | Riverbed sediment microbial communities from areas with no vegetation in Columbia River, Washington, USA - GW-RW N1_0_10 (SPAdes)... | ecosystem: Environmental > Aquatic > Freshwater > River >... | reverse complement strand
CAATCCGTTCCAGAAAAAAACCCGCGTAGAGGTCAAACGGCGGTCGAAGGGGGAGGAGGTTTACATTCTGTGCCGTAGTGAAGGTCGCCAGGACAAGGATCGAGCGATCCGCGAGGCCCATGAGCAGAAATTGATCGGGGATGTAGTGCGACTGAAGAAGCGCATCGAAAAGGGGCGTTTAAAGAAGACCGAGAAGATCCACCAAGCGATGGGTCGGCTTAAGGAGCGCTATCCACGTGTGGCGCGTTATTACCGGATGGAGTATGACGCAGAGCAAAAGGTCCTTTCCTGCAATGAGGACGCAGAGAAAAAGGCGGTTGCGGAAAAGTTAGATGGCAGCTACGTGCTGAAAACCGATCGCCAGGATCTGACGGCCGATGAGATTTGGCGCACCTATATTCTGCTCACGCGAGTGGAAGACGCGTTTCGAGACATGAAGACACCGCTGATGGAGCGGCCGATTTTCCACCACCTTAAGAACCGAACGCAAACGCACATCTTCCTGTGCGTGTTGGCGTATCACCTGCTCGCGGCTATCGAAAAGCGATTCCTGGACCAGGCAATTCACACCTCGTGGTGGAGCATCCGCCAGCAGCTCAGCACCCATCAAGTCATTACGGTCGTATTGCCAACCACTGACGGCAGGATCTTGAAGATTCGAAAGGGGACCGTCCCGGAACCCGTTCATCGCGAGATCTACACGACGCTCAAGATTCCTCTGGAGGTCATGAAGCCGGTAAAGACCTGGCAGGAAGGAACGGAGTAGTGACGAAAAAAAGTGGAACTACGCGTTAACAAAGCATTTTGGTCAGCACACCGGCGAAGTTAGGTTAACGGAAAGCGAAGAATTGGATTTGACTCCTTCGTCTCATTGGCTTGAGCCGCCTGTCACTGTTGAATCTCATCTCGACGACGGACCCGTGCTGGTTATGGTCGAGTATCGAATTCAAGCGAAGCATGCGCGGGATTTCATTTTCGCCATGGAGGCTGTTCGGCAGCAGCGGCTGCGGGACGGCGCGCTACGTTCCGGACTGTATCGTGACCCCACCGATCTAAGTCGTTACCTCGAGACTTTCGTTGTCGAGTCCTGGGCTGAGCATCTCCGTCTACATGAGCGCGTGACCGTCAGTGATCGGATCGCGGAAGAACGCGCTCGCGCCTTTCACATAGGTCAGGCACCACCGGTGGTTTCGCATTACGTTTACGCTCACACGTCAGACATGCCAAATTGATGAAGCGCCCTACGATGAGAGAACCGTGCTCGAAAATACTAAAAGCGTCTGTGAGTTTCCGGTCTACCTCACTGCAGGCTTTGTTGTTCCTGCTCGTTGCCTGTGGGAGCGTAGGGACGGAGCCGCTTCCCGGCCGTCCATCGCATCATGTTGAAGGCGGTTTTCGCAACACCGATCCGGATTTTCGCCGGCCGTCGAGCTGGACCCGCTGGAGCTTTGTTGTTCGACGCCTCTGGACAAGCTCCATCATGCCGCGGGCATTCGACGCTCCGCGCATCGCCAATGATGGTACAGCGCTTCGAGCCGGCCTGGTCAACCCAAGCGTCACCTGGGTCGGCCACTCAACCCTCTTAGTGCAGTTGGATGGTCTTAATTTGTTAACCGACCCGAATTGGGGCGCGCGGGCGAGCCCATTCTCCTGGGCCGGCCCGGTTCGATTGAGTCTCCCCGGGCTGGCGTTCGAAGACCTGCCACGAATAGACGTAGTGTTAATCTCCCACGACCACTACGATCACCTGGATTTAGGCACGGTTAAACGGCTTGCCGAGGCACACAATCCGCTCTTTCTTGTACCGCTGGGGCTAAAGGCCTGGTTCGGCGACAATGGAATGAGCCGGGTGGAGGAGCTGGACTGGTGGCAGGAGCGCGAATACCGCGGTGTGAGGTTCGTCTGTGTGCCGGCGCAGCACTTCTCCCAGCGAACGCTGTGGGACGGCAACACACGACTCTGGGCGACATGGGCCGTACTGAGTCGGGAACGTCGCCTTTACTTCAGCGGCGACACCGGCTATTTCGCCGGCTTCAAGGAGATTAGCAAACGACTCGGGCCGTTTGACGTGGCGGCCATGGCTATCGGCGCCTATGAGCCGCCTGAGATCATGAAATCAGTGCACCTCACCCCGGAGGAAGCGGTACAGGCCTTCATCGATCTCAATGCGCGCACGATGCTCGGTATCCACTGGGGCACCTTTGATCTGGCGGAAGAGCCGCTGGACGAGCCGCCGGTGCGCATGCTCGCCGAGATCCACCGCCGCGGCATCGGTTCCGACCGTGCCTGGATCTTCAAAGTCGGGGAAACGCGCCGGTGGTAAAATCCCCGGCATGCCGCATGGGGTCTCTGTCAAAATGGAGTTTATGCGTAATAGCTGCAAGCCGCTTTCTTGCCTTGGCTAGTACGACTTTGTGCACGCAACGTATCTTTTTAATCACCATGAAAATCTAGAACTACTCTTCGCACTAAGCCAGAATTCCGGCTTGTGCTGATGGCTCGGCAGTTTCCTTCGTCACAACTCAGGCTGGACGCACTGCGAGATCTGAAAATTTCTTAAATTTCGCCATTTGTGCGCCCCTCCAAGCGTCAATGAAGTTTGGCACACGCTTTGCCATAACGATTCATCGAGAGGGAAGGAAATTGCGGTGAATCATCATGAAGATCGAAATTCCATTCTTGGCGGGTTTGTTTCTTATTGGGACTGACCTTTTGGCCCGTGTAGCGGTGCAAGGCGTCGAGCAGGCGCTTTTCTCGACAGCGATCGAGCACGGCCTAAACCTTATCAAGGCTAGCAGAGCGAGAGGTTGCGCCGAATTAGGTGGTCAAAATCATAGAGCGGGAAAGAATTGATGCCGCATACAACCAACATCAGAGCTGCAAAATCCAATGGAATGGCCTTATCCAATTTTATCGACAATCGACGGCTGAGCTCATTCGATCCGTTCTTCCAGGCGCTTTATCAATTGGCGAATCTCTTCGAATCCTTTTTGCCAAAAGTTTGGGTCGTGGATGTCCACCCCCAACGGATTGAGAAGAGCTTCGGGACTATCGGAGCCGCCAGCCTCCAGAAGGGCAAGATATTTTGGCACGAAGCTCTTGCCTGCTTCACGGTACATGCGATAAAGCGCCAAGACCAATAGCTGGCCGAAGACGTAACTGTAGCAGTAGAATCGGGAATGGATGAAGTGGGGGATATAAGACCAGCCCCAGCGGTAGCCCTCCGGCATTTCGACAGCGTCGCCATAATACTTGTCGTTGGCTTCCATCCAGAGCGTGCCTAGCAGCTCAGGTGTGAGCCGTCTTTTTTTCCGCGCCGCAAAGGCGGCCTCTTCGAAGCGCGTGAGCACGTTCTGGCGAAATACCGTAGCGAAAATATCTTCCAGTTTTCCGGCAAGCAGGGCGATCTGCGCTTGGGGATCGGTCTGGCGCTCCACCAGATAGTCAAAAACCAGCATCTCGCCGAAGACCGAGGCGGTCTCGGCGGTGGTCAGCGGAGTGTCGTAATTAAAGTAGCTTTGCATGCGGCTGAGACAGCCGTGCAGGCCGTGTCCCAATTCGTGGGCCACGGTCATCACGTCGCGCAGGTTGTCGGTGTAGTTGCACAGAATATAAGGATGAAGCAGGGGTGACGGCGAGGCGCAGAAGGCGCCGCCGCGTTTGCCCTTGCGAACTTCCGCGTCGATCCAATGCTTGGCGAAGAATTCCGCAGCACTCTCGCGAAATGCCGGTGTGAAGGCCCCAAAGGCTTCCAAGATAACCTGCTGAGCTTTGGCGTACGGAAAAGGTCTGACCTCCTCGCCCACCGGCGCGTACTGGTCGTACAAAGCGAGGCCGGGAAGGCCAAGCAGTCGGGCTTTGAGCTTGAAGTAGTCGCGGCCGAGGCCGTAGTTCGATTCCGCTACCTGCATCATCGTATCGACCGCGGCGCCGTCGATTTCATTAAACAGATGGCGTTGGACCATGGGGTCCGGGTAATGACGCAGATGGTCCATGGTCAAATGGTCCTGGATTAGAGTGTCGTAAATGAATGTGAGAACCTGACCGTGCTGAGAAAGACCATCGTAGAGAGTGCTCATAGCTCTGCGCCGCAATATGCGGTCCGGCTCGTGCAGCAGAGCCAGAATCTGGCTTAAATTGAGATCCTCTTTCCTGCCATCCTTTTCCAGCGCAAAAGTCAGCGACGAGGTCATCTCTGAAAAAAGCCGGCCGAAGGCGTTGCGGCCGGTATTGTCCTTTTCATTGATAATCTTCTCTTCGGGCTCCGTGAGCGTGTGCGGGCGAAAGCGGCGCAGGCTATGAAGATAATGGCTGTAAGTTCTCAGTGTGGGATCGCCGATCAGTCGGCTGGCGATCGGATCGTCGGCCTTGAGCCATTGGATTTCGAAAAAGAGCAGCAGATTACGAATCTCCGTCGAGCGTTGCTCAACGTCTTGTTCCAAGTTCTGATAGTCGGGATTTGCCGTATCCGCAGCGTAAAGCAGCCCAGCGTAGCTGCCGACACGTCCCAAGGCTTCGTAGATGATTTCCAACTCCTTGAGCGCGTCGAGCAAAGTAGCAGCCGTGAGAGTTTCCGAATGCTCCATCAGGGGGCGAAATCGAGTTGCAAAGGCTTCAGCGCGAGCGTGACAGTCGTTCAGCGTTGCCTCGATCCGCGGGTCGTCATGGGCGGAAAAGAGATCGTTCAGCTCCCAGCGAATGCCTTCAGCGCTACTAGTCGACATGAGTCCTCCAGGTATTCTCTTTGTATAAACCATCTCTCTGGGTACCGAGCAAGGGCTGATGGCTCAGCCGTTGCGACTTATTGGATTCAGCGTGTATGATGCTCGAATTCATTTAGAAAAAATAGCTACGAAGGGAGATCAACCGTGTCAGAACTCAATGATCTTAAGAAGAAGTTGGCCATGTCATCGCGGATGCTGTTTAATTCGGGGCTGGTGGACTACAGCGGGCATATTAGCGCGCGAATTCCCGGATCAGATCACCTTTTGATTCTTCCCCATCCAGTGAGCCGTGCAACGGTCGTGGCGGACGATATGGTCGTTACGGACTTCGAAGGGAAACTAATCGAAGGAAAATATAAGGCACCCTCGGAAGTCTATATGCACGCGCGCGCGTACAAGGCGCGAAACGATATCCAAAGTGTTGCCCATCTTCACAATCACATGGTGGCGGTTCTAACCATGGTGGATAAACCGTTTTATCCGGCTTCATCCAATCCGGGGGCGTTCTTCGGCTCCGGTGCGATGCCTGTTTACATGGACCCCGCCCTGATTCACTCGGTCGAGCAGGGCGATGCGGTGGCTCGGACCCTGGGAAAAGGTGACGCCGTGATGCTGCGCGGCCACGGCTCGATGGTGGTCGGCCAAGCGATCGAGTGGGTATTTGCAGCGTGTGTCGATCTCGAGGAAGCCGCGTCGAGGTTTTACCAAGCATCTTTGCTTGGTCCCGTTCGGGTCTACAACGAGGACGAAACCCAGCGCACTATCAAAGCGCGGCGTAAAGACTCGGTAGTTCAGAAAATCTGGGACCACAACGTCGCCAAGACGAAGTTGGCGGGATTGATGGAAGGAGTGTAAGAGGCAAATCCGGCGAAGTTGAACGTCACGACTGCACTGATCCACCTCTCCGGCCAGACGTTAGTCTTTGCCTAAACGGATGTGTTTGGCGGTCGGTTTCCGTTTACCTTAGTGCTGGCAGGATTTCTGGGGTGAGGCGATTCTCTTAATGCTTAGGTTCCCTTAAGGTTATTCGTATTCTCAGTGATTGTGTGTTGATCGGAGCTGCGCGGGGCGGTTTTTGGTTGCATCGAGGTATGCCCCGTAGTATAGAATGCGGTTCAACTAATCTAGGGAGTAGCGCTTAATATGTATGATGATTTTCTCGCAAGGATTCTTGAGCCGGATATTTTCCTGCCTTCTCAGTTCTACGGCACCGGCGGATTATCGCGCCAGTTGGAGGGGGAAAAGAGACTCATGATTGCGATCCTGAAGGACGCCGTCGAGTGCCTGGATAAGTATAGAGGTGCTCGCAACAGCTTGGGTCGAAGCCTTTATGGGAATGCGCTTGAATGGGTGCAGGACAAGGGCACGGAGTGGCTGTTTTCCTTTACTAACATCTGTGATCTCTTAGGATTTGACCCTGAATATGTCCGTGAAGTGTTATTGAAGCGGGAAAATCAGTACGTCCAGCACGTCAGCGGTAGTGTCTATTCTTTCCCGGCGTTAAGTGAGCAGGAATAGGATTACCGTCTTCTGGCTCGGAGAGCGGCTAGCTCCTCTTTAATGAGCTGACCGCGCGGAGAGTTCTCGCCAAGAACCTTGAGCGCCTTTTCAAAGTCAGCAGCCGCCCGCTGATCGTCGTCTTGGAGCAGCAATGACCGGCCGTGATAGTAATAAGCATCTCCGAGCCGGTTTAATTTTCCATAAACGACGCTTAAACGATACGGCGGTTTATCCCAAAACGGAGAGAGGTTCAGGGCGTTTAAGTAAGCGCCGGCTGCCGCGCGAAGATCATCTTGCTTTTCATAGAGCTCCCCAAGATAAAGATACGTTAGCGATTCTTTCGGGTCTAGTGCCAAGGCTTGATTGAAAGCAGCACGGGCCAAAGCAAATTCCCCGGTTTGCGTGTACAAACGCCCCAGGTCGCGGTCAAGGTCAGGGTTTTCCGGACTCAATCGTCGCGCTTTCTCATAATTCTGCTTTGCCTGCGCCAATTGTCCCGTGAGCTGCTGGGCGACGCCGAGCAAGTGGAGCGACTCGGCACTCTCCGGGTTCTGCCGGACCAGTTTGTCGTACTCGGCTAAGACCGCATCGCTATCACGCCGCTCAATACGTATAATAACCTGGATTTTCTTCAGCAAGTCAGGCTGTTCGACTTTTATTTCAGTTTTTCCCAGCGATCGGATGACCAACTCGGTATTGGCAATACGCTCTTGGGTAATAGGATGGGTCATCATGTAGGCTGGGACATCGATAGGATTCAGCGCCCGCTCCTGGTCAAGTAGCTTGAGAAAACCAACGGATCCTTTGGGGTCATATCCCGCTGCAGCCATGTAGCGCACACCTAAGGTATCGGCTTCCATTTCCAATTGACGGCTGTAGGCGATCTGTCGAGTCGCGGCGATGGCCTGACCCACGGCCCCGGCCGCCTGACCCCCGGACCCCGTACGGGCCAGCAGGAAGGCGCCGAGCAGCCCCAGAAGAGAAATGGCATCGGGTCCAGACTGGCGGGCCATGTGCCGTCCCTTGATGTGGACAATTTCATGGCCGAGAACGCCGGCGACCTCGGAAGTCGTTTTCGCCTTTTCGATGAGGCCGGTGAAGAAAAAAATCGATCCTCCGGGAACCGCAAAGGCATTGAGCTGGTTATCCTGGATGACAAAAAAACGGTAGTCGAAAGGCTGGGCCCCCATGGTTGACAGTATGCGCTGCCCAAGCCGGTCGATATAGCGTTCCACCTCGGGATTGGTGACGAATTTGAGTTGCTTGCGCGCCTCACGCCGAAATTCACGGCTGATCCTGACCTCTTCGTCTTCGCTAGGCCCGCTCATGGAGGGAAGAATGTCTTTCGCAACCTGCGAGCTGGGGCTGCAGCTGCTGACCACCAGCCAAACCACGAGGATCAAACGGCCACTAACACGCCAGGGACCAAAACTGCGGCTCATCTGCGGATTATAGTGAGTGGGCCACGGTCTATCAATAGCGCTAAGCATCTTCAGAGCTCAACCGTTGACGACTGATTATCAAGCCCATATCCTTTAAGGCCACTAAACATCTTGAGGTGAGTTCTATGACGAGCAAGTTCGAGGTTCCGGCGGACAAGCTGGCATGGCGGTGTGATCTATCGTTTCTTCCTTTCAGCTGTACGGCTGACATGACGCCGTTGGAGGATTTTATTGGCCAAGAGCGGGCGATGCGCGCCATACAATTTGGCCTAGGAGTAAACAAACCGGGATTCAATATTTTCGTCGCTGGACTTACTGGGACGGGTAAAACCACCATCATCAAAGCTTTTCTAAAAAAGATTATCGCCGAGCGCGTTCCGGCCAATGCCGATTCTTCCTTCCCCGAGGATTGGTGTTACGTTTACAACTTTAGTGATCCGGATCGGCCTCAAGTGCTCAAGGTCCGCCGCGGGTGGGGTAAGAGACTGAAGGCGGACATGCAGGAACTCATCGAAAACCTCCAGCGCGAGGGCAAGAAGATGTTCGAAAGTGATGAATTTGCGCGCCAGCGTCAAGCGATGATCGAAGAGCTGCAAAAAAAACAGCAGGAGATGATGCAAGGTCTGATGGAAGAGGCGAGCAGGAATGGCTTTACCTTGAGAGTGGCGCCGTCGGGAATGGTGTTGTTCCCCACGAAAGATAGCAAGCCGATGCAGGAGGCCGATTATCTAGCTTTATCAACCAACGAGAAGAAGAAACTAGAGGACAAGCGCGGCGAGATCGAGGAAAAGGTCGAGGCCACTCTTCGCGAGGGAAAAAAGCTGGAGCGTGAAATTACTGAAAAATTGGCGACTGTTGAAACCCAAGCAGGTGAATATTTGGTGCGGCTCCCGCTGGCTGAGCTCAGGGAGAAATATGTCGATCACCCGAAAGTCTCAGCCTACCTGGACGGCGTGCGGGAGCATATTCTGAGGAATTTGAATCGTTTCAAGGGCACTGAGCTTAGCCCCGGTATGGTTCAGATGACGCCTATGCCGCTGGGCGAGCCGTCCACCGATCCTTTTTTACCTTACCGAGTGAATGTGTTCGTGGACAACAGTGAAACGCAGGGGCCACCGATCATCGTAGAAACCAATCCTAGTTATCACAATCTGTTCGGCGTCGTTGAAAAAAAACCAATCGTCGGGGGTTACGTAACCGATTTCACCTTGATCAAAGCCGGCTCCATCAGCCGCGCCAACGGCGGTTATCTGGTGCTCTACGATCGCGATGTCTTGGCCAATGCCGGGGTTTGGGAAGCTCTGCAGAGAGTCATCAAAAACCGCGAGCTCAGGATCGAAGAGCCGGCCGCGTTTTTCGGTTGGGCACCGCCGCAAGGGCTCAGACCGGAGCCTATCCCAACGGATACCAAAGTAATTATAATTGGCGATCCTTATCTTTATCGCAGCCTGGCAACTATGGACCCTGATTTCCGGGAGACGTTCAAGGTCAAGGCCGACTTTGACTTTCAGGTCGACCGATCACAGGAAAATATCGTTGCCTTTGCCTGTATCAGCGACTACTGCAACCGGGAGAAACTCCGACACTTTGATCCCAGCGGAGTGGCGAGAGTCATCGAGCAGTGTGCCAGAGCGGTGGAGGATCAGGACAAGCTTTCGACTCGTTTCAGCGATGTGGCGGACTTATTGATTGAGTCTGATTATTGGGCCGGCAAAGAGAATGCCGAGCTGGTGTCCGCAAAGCATGTCGAGCAAGCCATCGTCGAGAAGACATTTCGGTTGAATCTCATCGAGAAGCGTTTACAGGAGCTGATCGCCGACGGAATTGTGCTAGTGGATGTCGATGGTTCTGTTTTGGGGCAGGTCAACGGCCTGGCGGTTTATCAGATGGGTGATTTCAGCTTTGGTAAGCCATCCCGGATCACCGCCAAGACATTCATGGGCCGGGGCGGGATCGTGAACATTGAGCGGGAGTCAAAACTCAGCGGCAAGGCCCATGACAAAGGCGTACTGATCCTGAGCGGCTACCTCGGCGCCAAGTACGCGCAGGAACGGCCGTTGTCCCTTTCCGCCAGTATCTGCTTCGAACAGTCTTACGAGGGTGTAGACGGCGACAGCGCCTCGTCCACGGAGCTGTACGCTATTCTTTCTAGTCTGTCCGAAATTCCGATTCGGCAGGGGTCTCGCTGTCACCGGCTCAGTCAATCAAAACGGCGAGATCCAGGCGATCGGCGGTATCAACCAGAAGATCGAAGGTTTCTATGATGTTTGCCGGCTCAAGGGGATTACGGACACTCAGGGTGTATTGATGCCGAAGTCCAATTTGCGCCATTTAATGCTGCGGCCTGATGTTGTCGAAGCCGTTAAAGATGGAAAGTTCCATATCTATGCGGTGAACAGCATCGACGAAGGCATAGAAGTTCTCATGGGAGTTCCAGCCGGTGAACGCGACCACGACGGGCATTACCCCGAAGGATCCATTAACCAGCGGGTAGAAAAGAAGTTGCGGCAATTCTCCGAGCAGTTGCGGCAAATTGCCGGGACCGCGAACCCCACAGAGGCGGCGAGCGAAAAATCCGACTAAGCCAAACTTAGCCCTCGATCTCCTTTTGCGATTCGGGTTTTTGGCCCAGGGGCACGGAGAGTTGCAAAGTTTGTCCTTTGCGAAGAATCGTGAGCTTCACGACTCTGCCGGCTTCCAGCCCGCCGATCATCCGCAGGACGTCTCTTGGGCTATCGACTCGGGTATCGTTCACTGAGAGGATGACATCTTGCGAGCGAATGCCACTGCGCTCGGCTGACTGACCCGGCAGGACAGAATTAACCAGCACTCCTTTCACGGGCGAAAGACCAAGACTTTTCGCTTGATCTAGGGAAACTTCGGCCATTTGCAATCCCAGCCAACCCCAAACGAGCTTGTGCCCCGTCATCAGCCGAGGAACTATTCGTTTGATAACGTTAATCGGGGTCGCGAATCCCATGCTGCCGCGCTCCGATGCCATGGTGATCATGCCGATGACGTGACCTTTCGGGTTCAATAATGGGCCGCCGCT
>Ga0209889_1000512_pt1 | contig 10734 bp, 11 predicted proteins | sample GWRWN1_0_10_FD_187233 | JGI IMG/M metagenome (GOLD analysis project Ga0209889, IMG submission 187233) | Riverbed sediment microbial communities from areas with no vegetation in Columbia River, Washington, USA - GW-RW N1_0_10 (SPAdes)... | ecosystem: Environmental > Aquatic > Freshwater > River >... | reverse complement strand
GCACGTCGATATGGTCCGCGGTGAGCAGCGGAGTCGACGAGCCGCCGGGGGTCCAGAAGCGGAGCTGGTGGCCGGGGAGCATTCCGCCGGCGAGTTCGATGAGCTCGCCGAGCGTGATCCCCATGGAACATTCGTACTGCCCGGGATTCACGATCCGTCCGGAGAGGGAGTAGATCATCGGGCCGGACGATTTTTCGGTGCCCATCTTGCGCCACCAGTCCGCGCCACCCAGCACGATGTACGGCACGCTGGCGATCGTGCCCACGTTGTTGACCACCGTGGGGCACGCGTAAAGGCCGTGGGTGGCCGGGAACGGCGGGCGAAGCCGCGGTTGGCCGCGGAAGCCCTCGAGCGAGTCAAGCAGCGCCGTCTCCTCGCCACAGATGTAGGCGCCGGAACCACTGTGGACGACGAGGTCAAGGTCGAAGCCCGAGTCCAGAATGTTCTTGCCGAGGTAGCCGGCCTCATACGCTTCGCTCACCGCGTTGCGCAGCCGCCGAGCGGCGTTGACCGCCTCGCCGCGGACATAGATGTACGCGCGGTGAGCCCGGATCGCGTACGAGGCGATGATCGCGCCCTCCACAAGAGAGTGTGGGTCGTGCGTCATCAGCGGTAGGTCTTTGCACGTGCCCGGCTCGCCCTCGTCGGCATTGACGACGAGGTAGTGCGGCTTGCCATCATTCTGGGGGATGAAACCCCACTTCATCCCGGTGGGGAAGCCAGCACCGCCACGCCCGCGCAGGCCCGAGTCCTTGATGAGCTGGATCAGGTCATCGGGATGCGCGGTGATGGCCTTGCGCAGCGCCCGGTACCCGTCCAGCTGTTCGTAGGCCCTGCGCCGCCACGCGTCCGGCGACGGCCAGCGCTTGGTGAGCACCGGCGTCAGCTTCGCGAGCACCGCCTTTGACGGAGGTGCCACGGGCCCGCTCATCTGGTCTCCTTCGGCTTCACGATCGGGGGGTCCGGATCGAAGTCCGGCAGGGTGACTCCGTGCTCCTCGGCCAGGCGGTTGCCGCGCAGAGTCGGGTCGCCGGCGACGCCGTCGGCGATTGCCCCTTCGCGGTCGTCGGGGAATCCCGCCAGCTGCAACGACATCTCCTTGAGGGTGCAGAGGCGGGCACCGCGCGTTGGCGCGGGCCGGATGCCCTCCTGCAGTTGGGTCACGACGCCGAGCGAGGTCTCCACATCGACCTTGTCGAAGAATTCGTAGTTGACCGTCATGACCGGCCCGTAGTCGCACGCGGCGAGACACTCAGCGTGTTCGAGGGTGATCTTTCCGTCGGCTGTGGTCTCATCATGGCCGGCATCGAGGTACTCGGACAGCATCTCAAACACGCGACCACCGCCGAGCACGTCGCACATCGTGTTCGTGCAGACGCTCACGAGCCAATCACCGGTCGGCCGCCGCTTGTACATCGTGTAGAAGGTGGCCACCGCCCCGACCTCGGCCCGGGTGAGACCGAGTGTCTCTGCGCAGAAGCCGATGCCGTCCGGCGAGACATAGCCCTCCTCCGACTGGACAAGGTGGAGCATCGGCAGCAGCGCCGACCTCGACTTGCCGTCCGGGAATCGCGCGATGATCTCCTTCGCCCGGACCAGGGTCTCCTCACCGAAGCCCATTAGCGATCACACCCACCCATGACGGGATCCAGCGAGGCGCCACCGGCGATGACGTCGGCGATAAGTGCACCCTCGGCCATGGCTGGGAGCGCCTGGAGATTGATGAAGCTCGGCTCCCGATAGTGCACCCGATAGGGACGGGTACCGCCATCGGAGATCGCGTGGACGCCGAGTTCGCCGCGCGGCCCCTCGATGGCGACATACACCTGACCGGGCGGGACCCGGAAGCCCTCGGTCACGAGCTTGAAATGGTGAATCAGCGACTCCATCGACTGCCCCATGATCTTCGCCACGTACTCCAGCGAGTTGCCGAGGCCGTCGACGCCGATGGCAAGCTGAGCCGGCCAGGCGATCTTCTTGTCCGCAATCATGATGGGTCCGGGCTCCAACCGATCGAGGCACTGCTCGATGAGCTTCAGGGACTCGCGCATCTCGGCCAGACGGACCTCATAACGAGCCCAGACGTCGGCCGTCGTCGCGGTCGGAACCTCGAACTCGTACGTCTCGTAACCGCAGTAGGGCATCTGCTTGCGAAGATCCCAACCGAGCCCCGCCGAGCGGAGCACGGGGCCGGTGACGCCTAGTGCGAGGCAGGCGGTGACATCGAGCATGGCCACGCCCTTGGTGCGCTCGATCCAGATCGGCTGACCGGACAGCAGGCCCTCATAGTCCTTGAGCTTGCTGGGCATCAGCGTGAGGAAGTCCCGGATCTTGGCGATGGCCTCTGGCGGCACGTCCTGGGAGACCCCGCCGGGCCGCACGTATCCCATGTTCATCCGCAGGCCGGTGACCATCTCGAAGATCTCGAGGATGTACTCCCGTTCGCGGAAGCCATACAACATCATCGAGATTGCGCCCAGCTCCAAACCGGTGGTGCCGAGCCACACGAGATGGGAGGCGATCCGGTTGAGCTCCATCATGAGCACGCGGATCGTCGTCGCCCGGTCGGGGATCTGCTCCTCGATCCCGAGCAGCTTCTCCACCGCCAGGCTGTACGCCGTCTCGTTGAAGATGGGGGCGAGGTAGTCCATCCGGGTGACGAACGTCGTGCCCTGCACCCAGTTGCGAAACTCGAGGTTCTTCTCGATCCCGGTGTGCAGGTAGCCAACCACGAGCCGACACTCCTTGACCGTCTCGCCCTCGAGCTCAAGGATCAGCCGGAGCACGCCGTGCGTGGACGGATGCTGCGGGCCCATGTTGACGACGATGCGCTCGTCGTGGAGCGGATCCGTGCCGCCGACGATCGTGTCCCAGTCCCCGCCGGTTACGGTGAAGACCTTGCCCTCAGTGGTCTCGCGCTCGGTGGCGTAGCTAGCACTCATGCCCGTCCTCCCTTCGGTCCGGGCGGGCACGAGGCACAGCATTGCTCAGCCTGCCGGTTCGCTCGCCGACGCTCGCTCACTGGTAGGACCTCCTGAGGTCGGGCGGCGGGATCTCCGCGCCCTTGTACTCGACCGGAATGCCACCCAGCGGATAGTCCTTGCGCTGCGGATGGCCCTCCCAGTCGTCCGGCATGAGGATGCGGGTGAGGTTGGGGTGCCCATCGAAGATGACGCCGAACATGTCGTATGTCTCGCGCTCCTGCCAATCGGCGGTCGGGTAGATGCTCGTGACGCTGGGCAGGTAGGGACTCTCGGCCGAGACCGCGGCCTCCAGCCGGATCCTGCGGCGATACGTCATCGAGGTCAGGTGGTAGGCGATGTGCAGGCGCCGCTCATCGGCGCCGAGATAGTCCACGCCGGACACGGACGAACAGAGTTCGAAGCGGAGCGCGTGGTCGTCGCGCATCACCCGGCACACCTCGGCGACCTTCTCCGGCTTGATGTGTAGGGTCAGTTCGCCCCGGTCGACGACGACTTTCTCGATGGCACCGTCCAGCCCGGGGTAAGCCTCTTCGAGGGCGTCGAACACGTCGTCGAAGTAGCTTCCGTACGGGCGAGGGGTGCCCACCACGATGACGTGGCGCCGGACCAGGCCGCCGAAGCCGGATGTGTCGCCGGAATCCTGGATGCCGAACATGCCCTGCCCGGACGGGCTGGCCGGCGGGAGTTCCGCGGGAGCACCGCTCGTGGCGCCGACAGGTGGAGCGCTGACCGGGACGCTGCCGGGCTCCTCCGCGGGAGTCTTCGCTACCACCGTCCACCGCCCTGCAGGTGCCGGCCGTCCTTCATCCAGTTCTCTATGCGTAGCTGCTCCTCCCGACCTTCGCGTACCGCCATCTCCCACTCCTTGCGACGCTCGGAGTCCGAACGGTACGACGACGGCATCGCGCCGGGAGCCACGACCGGCACGTCGCCGCGCGCCGTGCGGGCCTCGAGCATCTTGCGGCCATTCGCGCCTAGCGGCTCGTGCAGGATCTTCTCGCGCAGCTTGAGGATGGCGTCGATGAGCATCTCCGGCCTCGGTGGACAGCCAGGCAGGTACATGTCGACCGGAACAATGTGGTCCACGCCCTGCACGATGGCGTAGTTGTTGAACATCCCACCGCTCGAGGCGCACACTCCCATCGAGAGCACCCATTTGGGATCGGCCATCTGGTCGTAGATCTGGCGCAGCACCGGGGCCATCTTCTGGCTGACCCGGCCGGCCACGATCATCAGATCGGCCTGCCGGGGCGACGCCCGGAAGACCTCCATCCCCCATCGACCGAGGTCGTAGTGGGGGGCGCCGGCCGCCATCATTTCGATCGCGCAGCAGGCGAGACCGAAGGTGGCACCCCAGGTCGACGACTTGCGGGCCCAATTGATGACCCTCTCGACCGTGGTGAGCAGGACTCCGCTCGGGAGCTTCTCTTCGATTCCCATTGGCCCTCAGTCCCAGTCCAGTCCACCGCGACGCCAGACATATGCGTACGCGATGAAGACGGTGCCGATGAACAGGAGCATCTCGACGAATCCGAATAGGCCCAGATCAGCGAACGTCACGGCCCACGGGTACAGAAAAATGATCTCGATATCGAAGATGATGAAGAGCATGGCGGTCAGGTAGAACTTGACCGGGAAGCGGCCCCCTCCGACGGGCTCCGGGGACGGCTCAATGCCGCACTCGTACGCCTCAAGCTTCGCGCGGTTGTAGCGCTTTGGGCCGACGATCTGCGAGATGCCCACCGAGAACAGCGTGAACGCCGTCGCTAGGGCAAACAGCGCAAGAATGGGTACGTAAGCGGAGAGCGACATGATCTCTGCCTGCCTCGTCCTTCCGATCGATCGGGTGACTCCACGGAAACCAGTTCACACTATTTCTTACGGTACGGGCGCCGATGGCCGAGGGTGGCGGGCTCGCGAGTTCAAAGCCACCTCAAACCGCCGGAACCACTCGGGTCATCGCATTTATCACGCGGTCCATGGCGTCCCCGCCGCGCTGATCGGTGAGGTTCGCAAGTAGCTTCAGCACGAACCGCATGAGCGTCGGGTGGGGCATGCCGTGCTTGGTCGCGAATCTCATGATCTCAGGTCGACCGATGAGCTTCACGAACCACCCGCCCAGTCGGTAGTACCCGCCGTAGCGGGCCTTCAACTCAACGGGGTAGAACTGCAGCGTGCGTTCGCGGCGAGCGGCGTCCTTCTCCGCTAACGCCTGCACGGCGACCTCGGCGGCGAGGGCGCCCGACTCCATCGCGTACGCGATCCCCTCGCCGTTGAAGGGATTGACCATGCCACCGGAGTCGCCGACGAGCAGCACGCCGCGGGTGTAGTGCGGCACCCGGTTGAAGCCCATCGGCAGGGCCGCGCCCATGATCGGGCCGTCCGCGTTCGCCTCGTCGTTCATCTCCCAATCGGGCGGGGTCGCGCCCATCCAGTCGACGAGCATCTCCTTGTAGTTGCTCTTACCGAAGTCGACCGAGGAGTTCAGCACGCCGAGACCGACATTGACGCGACCGTCGCCCATACCGAAGATCCAGCCATAACCGGGCAGCAGCTTCTGGGTGTCGTTCTTGCCGCGCAGCTCAAGCCACGACTCCAGATACTCGTCGTTATGCCGGGGGCTTTTGTAGTAGCGGCGGACGGCGACCCCGATCGGACGATCCGCCCGCTTGACCATACCCATGGCGAGCGGGAACCGGCCCGACACGCCGTCCGCGGCGACGACCAGCGGGGCCCGGTAGGTCCTGGGTTCCTTGTCCGGCCCACACATGGTCTCGACGCCGACGACCCGGCCGGTCGCGTCGTACACCGGGCCGGTGACCGTGGTGCCGGTCTGCAGCACCGCGCCCTGTTCGGTGGCCCGTCGGACGAGTATCTCGTCAAAATCGAGCCTCGTGCGGGTAAGCCCAAAGTTGGGAAAGCTCGACAGATCGGGCCAGTCGAGCTCGAGCCGAACCCCGCCGCCGATGACGCGAAGTCCGCGGTTGCGGGTCCAACCCTGGCCCTCGGTGTCGACGCCCATCGCCACCAACTGCTTCACCGCACGCGGCGTAAGCCCGTCGCCGCATACCTTCTCCCGAGGAAACTCCGCCTTCTCTAGGACGAGCACGTTGACGCCGTGGCGAGCCAGGTGGAATGCCGTCGCGGAACCCCCGGGGCCCCCGCCAACGACGATGACGTCTGCGTCGGTGCGTTTGCTTGCGTCGGTGCGTGTGCTTGCGTCGGTATCGGTGCTTGCGCGGCCCATGCGGCACCTCCTTGGCTGAATTGAACGCTCGTGAAACTCTTCACAAGCGCACCGGAAGGCAGTCTAGAACCGTTTGCGGGACCCTCGTTTCTTAGGTGACCCTTAGTCGCTAGTCCTTCGCAACAACGAAGATCGGAGTTAGTGTGCCTGCCGCGGCGGTTTCCTGTGCATCTGCGACCGTGACTGCGATCTTCACGCCGCCGAGGCGCTCAGCCGGGCAAGCATCGTCCGAATTGTGGCGATGACGTACTCCGGCCGCTCGGTCAAGTCACGCCAGGTGAAGTGCAGGACGGTCCAACCAGTCGCCACCAGCCTGTTCGGGAAGCCTGGCTGAACCCAGCAAGATCGCGCTCGCATCATCCACAGGCTGCACCCGGCGCGCGCCCGACCGCGCCGGTCTATCCACATGTGGTCAGGGGCGGGTGGCGCGGTGGAGGGCCACGATGCCGCCGGTGAGGTTCTGCCAGCCGACGTGACTCCAACCCGAGCGCGACACCACCGCTGCCAGCGCGGCCTGGTGCGGCCAGGCGCGGATCGACTCCGCGAGATACACGTACGCGTCGGGGTTCGACGAAACCCGCCGGGCCACCGCTGGCAAGGCCCGCATCAGGTAACCCAGATAGACGCGACGAAACGCCGAGTTGATGGGGGCGCTGAACTCGCACACCACGAGGCGGCCGCCCCGCCTGGTTACCCGGGCCATCTCCACGAGCGCCGCCGTCGTGTCCACAATATTGCGCAGACCAAAGGAGATCGTCACCGCATCGAACGAGGCGTCCCCGAATGGCAGGGTCAGCCCGTCACCGGCGAGCAGCGGCACGGATGGCCGGGCGCGGTGTCCGACCTGCAGCATGCCGAGCGAGATATCCACGCCGACCACGTTGGCGCCGGAGCGGGCGAGTTCCTCGGTGGACACTCCCGTCCCCGCGGCGAGATCGAGACAGCGTTCGCCGGGTCGCAGGTCCAGCGCGGCCCTGGTCGCGCGCCGCCAGGTCCGGTCCCGGCCGAATGAGAGGATCGTGTTCGTCCGGTCGTAGCGCGAAGCCACGCCGTCGAACATCGCGGCGACCTCGCGCGGCTCCTTGTCCATGGACGCCCGGCTCACGCGTCCACCAGCGGCAGCGAGCGCCCCGTACCTCCGCCCGGAATCGCTATGGATGAGAAGTGCGACTGCACGCGCTCGTCGGTTGGGTCGTCGGCCGGGGTCCAGTGCACCCGCAGGTGCCGGTAGAGGGTGTCGCGCTGGGCCGGGATGCGCCCCGCGGAGCGGATCAGCCACACGAGGTCGTGCAGGTTCGAGCGGTGCCGCGCGCCGGCCGAAGAGATCACGTTCTCCTCGAGCATGATCGATCCCAGGTCGTCGACGCCCATGTGCAGCGACAACTGACCAACGTCCTTGCCGGTGGTGAGCCACGACGACTGCAGATGCGCGACGTTGTCAAAGAAAAGACGGGCGACCGCGATCAGCCGCAAGTACTCCAGCGACGTCGCCTGCGTACGGCCCTTAAGGTGGTTATTCTCCGGTTGGTACGTCCACGGGATGAACGCACGGAAGCCGCCGGTGCGGTCCTGGACATCGCGGATCATCCGCAGGTGCTCGATGCGCTCCGCGTTGGTCTCGCCCGTGCCCATCATCATGGTCGCGGTCGACTCCACCCCGAGACCATGGGCGACCTCCATGACCTCAAGCCAGCGCTCGCCCGACTCCTTCAGCGGTGCGATGGCCTGGCGTGGTCGCAGCGGCAGCATCTCCGCACCCGCCCCGGCGATCGAGTCGAGGCCCGCCGCCTTGATGCGGCGGACGGCCTCCTCGATCGTCACTCCGGACACCTTGGTCATATGCAGGATCTCGCTGGGCCCGATCGAGTGGATCACCAGAGCCGGGTACGCGGCCTTGACCGACCCGAACAGCGACTCGTAGTACTCCACCCCGTACTCGGGATGGTGGCCACCCTGGAGCATCACCTGGGTCGCGCCGAGCTCGATCGCCTCGCCACAGCGGCGCAAGATCTCCTCAGTCGAGTGTGACCAGCCCTCTTCGTGCTTGGGCGCCCGGTAGAAGGCACAGAACTTACACGCCGTCACGCACACGTTGGTGTAGTTGATGTTGCGGTCGATGAGATATGTGACGATGCCATCTGGATAGCGGCGCCGCCGTACCGCGTCCGCCGCCTCGCCGAGAGGATGCAGCAGGGCGTCGGTGTAGAGCAGCAGTGCCTCCTCGGCCGAGATCCGGCCACCGTCCGCCGCGCGCTGCAGAATGCCGTCGATGTCAGGCGTCACGAGTCGAGGGTACGTGGTGTCCGTGTCGCTCCACGAAGCGCTGTCGCTCCACGAAGCGCTGTCGCTCCACGAAGCGCTGTCGCACCGCGAAGCGCAGCCGCTGACCCGCGCTGTCGCCCCGAACCGCTACCGGGATTTGGGCGCCCGCCGCCGCGAGCCCTATTACTGGCATGTTCACGTACACGCTTTCGTGCTGGCCAGCCCGCACGGCGTACGTCTCGTGCCAGATCCCGACGTCGCCATCGGTGCCCACCCGACGGTTGAATCGGCGCCAGGCCTCGTGGTGCGGCAGCGACGCATCGCGGGCGAAGCGCTCAAGATCAGCGAAGCTGCGCCAGTACTGGACGAGCAGCGGTCCGTTCGGGCCGAACCAGGTGGTGAATCCCAGCAGCCCGAGATCCTTGCGCCGCGACAGCACCCGGAGCATCGGGCCCATCGCCCGGGCGACCGGCAGCCACTTATGCAGCTTCCACGGCTTATTGATGCGCATGCCGATCAGAAAGACCACGAAGTCACCCTCGAGGTCAGCGCTCATCCTAGCGGGTGTCACTGTCGCCATCACGAACTCCTCTCCGCGCGGATAGCGGCGCTATCCACTAACCGATAGTGCTACTATCCACTTCTGGGACCGAAGGCGCAAGAGGTGACGGACGTGCGGATCGCCGAGCTGAGCCGACACAGCGGGACGAGCATCCCGTCGATCAAGTTCTACCTACGCGAGCGCCTCCTGACGGCCGGGACGGCGACCGGCCGTAACCAGGCGGAGTACGGCGACGGCCACCTCTACCGCCTACGCCTGATCCGGGCACTGATCGACGTCGGCGGGCTCACGGTCGCGGCTGCCCGCGACGTGCTGGCCGCGGTCGATACTCCCGAACTCCCGCCGCATTTCCTGCTCGGGGCGGCGCACGGCGCGCTGAACCGGCCGAGGCGCCGCGATGCGGACGACCCGTCCTGGCGGTCCGCCCGGGATGAGGTGGTGGCTTTGGTCCGCGCACGCGGCTGGCACGTCGACGACGACTGCCCCGACTTCGACCACGCCGCCGACGCGGTGGCCGCTTTCCGCGCCCTCGGCCAGGACGATCTGCTCGAGTGCATGGAGACGTACGCAGACGCAGCCGAGCTCGTCGCGGCCCGGGAGGTCGACACCGTGATCGCTCGCGGCGAACCCGCACGGATGGTCGAGGGCGTCGTCACCGGCACGATTCTGGGTGAAGCGGTGCTCAACGCGCTACGACGCCTGGCCCAGCAGGACGCCTCCGCCCGCCGCCTGGTGGACACGGGCGACCTGGCATGAGCTGGAGCGCGCGGTCTTCTCGTTGGCGGCGCTGCCCGTACTCCCGCTCTGGCTACTTATGATCTTCGTACCCCAGTGGGGATGGACCGTCCGGATCGTGTCGCAGCCGTGGGCGTACGCCCTTGGCGATCCTGTACACCGTGCTCCTCATACGGCGGGTGTGGGAGCTCGTAGAGATCATCGTGGTCAACCCGCGGCTGGAAACGGTGGCGCCGGTGCTGGCGCTCATACTCCTCTTCGGTCCGCTGGGCATCCTGCTCTACCTGATCGTGCGGTCCGCGACGAGAAAACGCGCCCCGGACATGCCCGGTTAGGCTGCCGGGCATGGCTGACATGAGCTATCGGCGACTCGGCGGCTCCGGTCTCGCAGTCTCCGTCGTGGGCATAGGGTGCAATAACTTCGGCCGCAAGGTTGACGCCGCCGCCACCTGCGCGGTGGTGGACGCGGCGATCGACTGCGGCATCAACCTGTTCGACACGGCCGACGTCTACGGCGACCCGCACGGAACCTCGGAGGAGCTTCTCGGCGCGGCCTTGAAGGCCAACGGCAGGCGCGACCATGTGGTTGTCGCCACCAAGTTTGGAGCGGACATGGAGGGCGCCAACGGGCCCGACTGGGGCGCGCGGGGGAGCCGCCGCTACGTGATGCGGGCCGTCGAGGCGTCGCTACAAAGGCTCGGCACCGACCACATCGACCTCTACCAGATGCACGTCCCCGACCCGGACACACCAATCGAGGAGACCCTGTCGATCCTCGACGATCTGGTACGCGCGGGCAAGCTGCGCTACGTCGGCTCGTCCAACTTCCTAGGGTGGCAGGTCGCCGATGCCGCGTGGGTCGCTCGCACCGGACACCTCACCCCCTTCGTGAGCGCCCAGAACGAGTACTCGCTGCTGAGGCGCTCGGCGGAGCACGACCTCGT
>Ga0209889_1000511_pt1 | contig 10737 bp, 9 predicted proteins | sample GWRWN1_0_10_FD_187233 | JGI IMG/M metagenome (GOLD analysis project Ga0209889, IMG submission 187233) | Riverbed sediment microbial communities from areas with no vegetation in Columbia River, Washington, USA - GW-RW N1_0_10 (SPAdes)... | ecosystem: Environmental > Aquatic > Freshwater > River >... | reverse complement strand
TCCTCGGTGTCTACTCGCCGCTGTCGATCGCGGCGATGCCGCCAGTGTCGCTGGTTGGTTTGAGTTGGGCCATGCTCACAGCGGCAGGCCGGCCTCCAGGTGCGCCAAGCCGTCGTCGATGCGCGCGAAGATGTCGACGGTTGGGTCCTCGGCGGCGGCGAACAGGGAGGCCAGGAGCACCCCCAGCACCGCGCCGGCGAAGGTTCGCACGGCCAGCTCGTCCGGGCGGCGCCCGACCCGTTCGGCGACCGCCTCGGCGACGAGCTGGATCGTCGCGCCGAGCCCGTCGAGCGCACCGGCGCGCAGCTCGGGCTCGGACACGACCAGCGCCTGGCGTTCCCGCTCCAGCTCCATCTCCTCGGCGGGCATCCCGGCGAACACCTCCCGCATCGCGCCCCGCAGGGCGGCGACCGGGCTCAGCTCGGCGGGCTGGGCCTGGAACGCCGCCACCAGCAGCGGGTCGTAGTCGTCCTGGAGGACCACGTCCTCCTTGGTCGGGAAGTAGCGGAAGAAGGTGCTTGGCGAGACCTCGGCCGCCTCGGCGATCTGCTCCACGGTGGTCGCCTGGTAGCCCTGCTCGTGGAACAGGCGCAGCGCGTGCTCGCGGATCGCGGCCTTGGTCTTGGCCTTTTTCCGCTCGCGCAGCCCGACCGCCGGCCGGTCATCCTCTGGCAACGAGCTCATCCTCAGATCCTGCTCGCTCGGCGGCCGTGGGGGCAACTGGCTCCGCCCGCCTCGGCAGGAAGGCCAGCGCGAGCACCACGCCCACCACCGCCAACCCGGCGCAGACCCACAGCAGCAGGTCCATGCCGTGCACGAAGGCGGCGCGCACCGAGTCGAGCAGCGGCGCGGAGCCGAGCTGCTGCGCGACCGCGACGCCGGCGGCGACGCTGTCGCGCACCGCGTCGGCGGCCCGCGGCGGCAGGCCGGTCAGGTCCAGCCGGGCGTGGTAGCCGGCGTTGAGGATCGAGCCGAGGACCGCGACGCCGATGGTGGCGCCGACCTGGCGCACCGCCATGATCAGCGCGGAGCCCGCGCCGCTGCGCTCCTTGGACAGGGCGCTCAGGGCGGCGTCCATCGCGGTGGGCATCGCCAGGCCCAGTCCGGCGCCGAGCACGGCGACCCAGGTGAGCGTGAGCCCGTCGCCGGAGTGCGGGCCGGTGGTCGCCCCCGTGCCGAGCCCGACCGCCATCACCGCGAACCCCAGCGCGACGGTCGCCTTGGCGCCGATCCGGCGGACGAGCCGGTCGGCGATGGCCGCGCCCACCATCAGCCCGCCGATCAGCGGCAGCAGCCGCAGCCCGGCGCCCATGGCGTCGGTGCCGCGGACCGCCTGGAAGTACTGCGGCACCGCGAACAGCAGCCCGAACAGGGCGAACGTCACCACGGTGGCCAGCACCGTGCCCCAGGTGAAGCTGGCCGAGCCGAACAGCGTCAGGTCGACCAGCGGCTGGCCAGCCGGGCGGCTGGCGACCCGGCGCTCCCAGCCCACGAACGCCGCCAGCACCAGCGCTCCGGCCAGCATCGCGGCCAGCGCGACGCCGTCGCCCCAGCCCCGCTGCCCGGCCTCGATGGCGCCGTAGGTCAAGGCGGCCAGGCCGAGGCTGGACATGACGATGCCGGCGAGGTCCAGCCGGCGACGCTGCAGGCTCCGGGACTCCGGGAGCAGCACGGCCACGGCCAGCAGCGCCAGCGCGATCACCGGGCCGTTGATCAGGAACACCGAGCCCCACCAGTAGTGGGTCAGCAGCCAGCCGCCAAGGACCGGGCCGATCGGGAACGCCACGAAGGTGGCGCCCACGGTGATCGTGATGGCCCGCTGCCGCTCCTGCTCGGAGAACAGCACGGGCAGCACCGACAGCGACAGCGGGATGATGAAGGCCGCGCCGAGCCCGAGGACCGCGCGGGCGGCGATCAGCTCGCCCGCCGAGGAGGCGTACGCACAGGCCAGCGAGGCGGCCCCGAACACCAGCAGGGCGCCGAGCAGCAGCTTCTTGCGGCCGAAGCGGTCGCCGAGCAGGCCCGCCGGCAGCACCAGCGCCGCCAGGACCAGGCTGTAGGCGTCCACGATCCACTGGAGCTGCGCGCTGGAGGCGTGCAGGTCGGTGGCGAGGGTCGGCAGCGCGAGGTTGAGCACCGTCAGGTCCAGGCCGACCACGAGCACGCTGAGGGAGAGGGCGCCGAGCGCCCACCACCTGCGTCTCTCGGAGGTCTTCATGGCAGCTACATCCTTTCGATAGTTACCCTTGTAAGAGAGTGGACTCCAAAAGATAGTGACTGTCAAGTTCTGGTCGGCGCGGCCGCGCGTGGGACACTGCCCGCATGACCGATCGGTTGCTGGGCTTCGCGGGCGTATGCGTGCTGCTGACCTTCGTGCCCGGGGTCGACACCGCGATGGTGACCCGCAGCGCGCTCGCCCGCGGGACCCGGGCCGGCGTCCACACCGCGCTCGGCGCGGCGTCGGGGCTGTTCGTCCACGCCGCCGCCGTGGCGCTGGGCGTGTCGGCGCTGCTCGCCCGTTCCGCGGCCGGGTTCGAGGTGCTCAGGCTCTGCGGCGCCTGCTACCTGGTGGTGCTCGGCGTGCTGACGCTCCGCGGGGCCGGGCGGGGCCGCGACCCGGACCCCGCGGAGCCCGGGCGGCTGCGGCTCGGCCCGTTCGCGCAGGGGCTGCTCACCAACCTGACCAACCCGAAGGCGGCGCTGCTGTTCCTGACGCTGCTGCCGCAGTTCCTGTCGTCGTCGCCCTCCGGCCGGGCGCTGCCGCTGGCGCTGGCGCTGGCGACGATCCCGGCGACGTGCAGCTTCACCGGGCTGAGCCTGTACGCGCTCGGGCTGGGCCGGCTGCGGCCGCTACTCCAGCGACCCCGGGTCCGGCGCGTGCAGGAGCGCATCGTCGGCGGGGTGCTCGTCGGTCTCGGCGCCCGCCTGGCCGCGGAACGCGCCTAGCCCTCGCCGAGCCCAGAGCGCGCGGCAGCGGTCGTTCCCTCGGGACCGATCCATTCGCCGACTGACCTGGCTGGCGTAATCCGGGGTCGCACCCGGGGCCTGCGGCCGCGGAGATGACGGGCGCTCGGCGCAGCCTGGGGGATACCCGGTGGACCGGAGGCCCCGCCGAGACGAGCCCGAACAGCCACGCTAGCGGGACGAGCAGAACCGCCGCAACCGGTTGAACCGGACGGAACGACTATTCGCGGTGGAGGCGGATGCGGGCGCCGGTGCTGCGGATGTTGAACACGTAGCGGTCGGCCCGCCCGACGTCGCCGGTGCGCCAGACCCCGCCCTCGCGGACCAGGCCCTCCTGGCGGAAGTTGTCGACGCTGAAGCCGTCGACCCGGATCTCGCAGGCGGCCGCCCTCGGCAGGTGGACGTCGATGAAGCCGGTGGAGATCCGCAGGTCGACGGGGATCCGGGCGACCGGCTGGCCGAGCCGCACGGCCAGCCGCGAGACGCCGGCCTCGACGCTGACGCCGCGCAGGTCGAGCTGGCGCAGGTCCAGGTCGGCGGTGACGGCGCCGGCGTCGACCTCCACCCGCCACGGCAGCCCGGTGGTGAGCCTGACCGACCAGTTGTTGCCGCGGTTGCGGGCGAGCAGCCCGCGCCGGACGGGGCCGCGCAGGTCGAGCACGGCCTCCTTCGCCTCGGTGATGGTGACCTGCTCGCTCGGCTGGCCAGGGCCGCGCAGGTCGGCCGTGTACAGCCCGGGCGCCTCCGGCTCGATCCGGAGCTCGCCGCCGCCGAGGCTGGCCCGCAGCAGCGCCTTGGTCGCCCCGGCCGGGACGTCCGCGCTCCGCTGGGCCTCCACCGCCGGCTCCGGCGAGGACAGCGACAGGGTGACTGGGCCGATCACGGCGACCAGCAGCAGCAGGGCGCCGACCGCCCGCAGCGAGCCCCGGCCCACCCCGCGCCCCACCCGCTCCAGCCCGAGCCCGACCAGCGCCAGGGGCACGGCGAGCAGCACGGTCTGCACGATCGAGGTGACCCGGGTCGCGAGCGCCACCACGGTGACGGCCAGGCCGATGGCCAGCGCCACCAGGCCGGTCCAGTAGGAGCCCGGCCGGTTGGGCGGAGGGCGGTAGCCGCCCGGCGACTCGACCATCAGGTCGTCGACCGGGAGCGTCGGCTCCACGGCCGTCCGGCCGCCACCTGGCCTGTCGGGGCCCCGGAAGTCGCTGGTCACCTCGTTCCTCCCGCTCGACGTCCGAGGAGTATCCGCCCTCGGCGGCTCGCCAGGGAAATCCGAGCTCAATCGACCATCCCCGTAAGCCGTTCGATCAGGCCGGCCGCGGTCCGGCGGGCCTCCGCCAGGCGGCCGAGCCGATCCCTGAGCTCGTCGCGGGCCTCCCCCTCGGCCAGCCTGCCGAGGTTGTAGGAGACCGTGGAGATGCCGCCCTCCAGGCCCGCCCGCAGCAGGTGGGCGGCGACGAGCTGGTCGCTGACCGTCCGGACCAGCCCCATCGACGCCAGCTCCGCGGCCAGCGCCAGCCCCTCGGCGGCCAGCTCGGCGGTGACCAGCGGGACGTCGGTGGCGTCCGCCCTGGCCGACTCGGCGGCCCGCTCGGCGCCGGGGTCGCCGGCGGTCGCGCGGGCCGCGCGGACCGTCGCCACCATCCGCTCGAACACGCCGGCGTCGGCCCGCTCCTGCTCCACCAGGGCGGCACGGAGCCGCTCGGCCTCGCCGGCCAGCCAGCGGAGGCGGTCGCGATGCTCCGGGTCGGCCTTGCGGCCGCCGATGCGGGCCGCCATCGCGATCAGGGCGCACCCGAGGGCGGCGGCCACCGCGGAGGCGCTGCCACCGCCGGGGGTGACGGTGGGGGCGGCGTAGGCATCCAGCCACGGGTGCTCGCCGAGACGGGGCATTGGGGTCACCTGGCCACCTCCGCTTGGGCGCCGGACCGGGCGCGCAGCACCCGCGCGAGACGCTCCTCCAGCAACCGGTCGGGCGTGAACCCGTCCAGCCGCAGCTCGGCCGGGTCGGTGCCGGCCAGGGCGGCCGCCGGGACCAGGCCGACGACCTCCGAGCGGACCACCTGGGCGCCGGCCCGCCCGGCCAGGCCGGCCACGGCCGCGTACGCGACCGCCGGCGGCGTCACCCGGAAGTCGAGCAGGTTCATGGAGACCTGGACGAGCCCGCGCCCTTCCAGGGCGACGCCCATGGCGCGGACCGCCGGCAGGCCGCCGTCCCGCTCGCGCACCGCCCTGGCGATCCGTCTGGCCAGCTCGAGGTCGGCGCCGGCCAGGTCGACGTTGTAGGCGACCAGGACCTCCCTGGCGCCGACGGCGGTCGCCCCGGCGGTCGGGTGCGGCGCGGGGCCGCCGAGGTCGGGCGGCAGGGCACCCGCGGCCGGCGCCTGCCCGGCGGCGCGCAGGGCCTCGAAGCCGCGGCCGCGGACGGCGGGGAGGGCGGCGCGCTCCGGGCCGCAGGCGGCGGCGCCGTAGAGGTAGACCGGGACGCCCGCGTCCTCGGCGATCCGCCGCCCCGCGCGCAGCGCCAGCGCCGCGCAGTCCAGGTCGGGGTCGGCCGCGCCCCGCAGCACGGTGGCCCGGCCGAGCGGGACGAACGGCAGCACGTCCAGCGCGCCCATGCGCGGGTGGACGCCCCGGTGGCGTGTCAGGTCGATCAGGCGGGCGCAGGCGACGGCGCCGGCCACCGCCGCCTCGACCAGCGCCGGCCCCGGGCCCGCCAGGGTCAGGACGGAGCGGTTGTGGTCGGCGTCGGAGGAGCGGTCGAGCACAAGCACGTCGGTGCCGGCGAAGGCGGCGACGATCTCGTCGACCACCTCGGGCCGGCGGCCCTCCGAGACGTTCGGCACGCACTCGACCAGCCGGTCGGCGTCCATCACACCGCCTCCCCCCCGACCCCCCTGAGCCCGCCGGTCGGGGCGCCGTCGCCGGCGATCACCGAGCCCCGCTTGACGACCACGGCGGCGAGGTTGACCCCGAGGTGGTAGACGAGGTCCAGGTAGCTGCGGCCGGCCAGCACCACCAGGTCGCAGGCGGCGCCAGGGGCGAGCAGCCCGACCTGGCCGGCCAGGCCGACCGCTCTGGCGGCGCCGCCGGTCGCGGCCAGCACCGCCTCCTCCGGGGTGAGGCCGCCGTGCACGCACGCCAGCGCCACCACGAGCTGCATCGACTCGCAGTAGCAGGTACCGGGGTTGCAGTCGGTCCCGAGCGCGAGGGTGACGCCGGCGTCGCGGAGCACCTCGACGGGCGCCGCCCGGCCGGTGCCGAGCAGGAAGCTCGTGCCGGGCAGCAGCACCGCGACGGTGCCGGCGGCGGCCAGCGCCTTCGCCTCCCGCTCGTCGCAGAACAGCAGGTGGTCGGCTGAGACGCAGCCGAGCTCGGCGGCGAGCGCGGCCCCGCCGGTCGAGCCGAGCTCGTTGGCGTGGAGCTTGAGCCCGAGGCCGTGGCGGCGTCCCGCCGCCAGCACCCGGCGGGACTCCTCGACGGTGAGCGCGCCCCGGTCGCAGAAGGCGTCCACGAACCGCGCCAGCGGCGCGCACACCGGCAGCATCTCGCGCTCCAGCAGCTCCAGGTACCCGTCCCGGTCGGCGGCGTGCTCGGCCGGGACGAGGTGGGCGCCGAGGAAGGTCGGGACCACGTCGACCGGGAAGCGCGCGGCCAGCGAGGCGAGCACCTCGAGCGAGCGGCGCTCGTCGTCGACGGTGAGGCCGTACCCGGACTTGGCCTCCAGCGTGGTGGTGCCGTGCCTGGCCGCCTCCACCAGCCGCCCCGCCGCGGCCGCCTCCAGCTCGGCGTCGGAGGCCGCCCTGGTCTCGCGGACGGTGCGGTTGATGCCGCCCCCGGCGGCCAGCGCCTCCTCGTAGCCGACCCCGCGCAGGCGCGCGGCGAACTCGTCGGCGCGGTCGCCGGCGAACACCAGGTGGGTGTGGGCGTCGACGAACCCGGGGAGCACGGCGCGGCCGCCGGCGTCCAGCCGGGTGGCGTCGGCGGCCACCTCCAGGTCGGGCAGGCCGCCCTCGGGACCGGCGTACACCACGGTCCCGGCGGAGGCCGCCACCGCCCCGTGCTCGACGAGCCCCAGCGGCCCCTCCCCCAGCCCCGGGTCGCAGGTGACGAGCTGCCCGGCCCCGGTCAGCAGGAAGTCCACGCTCACGAGGTCGCTCCAGGCAGGTCCAGGCCCCGCTCGCGGGCGACCCCGAGCGCCACGTCGTAGCCGGCGTCGGCGTGGCGCATCACGCCGGTGCCCGGGTCGTTGGTGAGGACCAGCTCGACCCGCTTGGCGCCCTCGTCGGTGCCGTCGGCGACCACCACCACGCCGGCGTGGATGGAGCGGCCGATCCCCACCCCGCCGCCGTGGTGGACGCTCACCCAGGAGGCGCCGGAGGCGGTGTTGAGCAGGGCGTTCAGGATCGGCCAGTCGGCGATCGCGTCGGAGCCGTCGGCCATCGCCTCGGTCTCCCGGTAGGGGCTCGCCACCGACCCGGCATCCAGGTGGTCGCGGCCGATCGCCACCGGGGCCCGCAGCTCGCCGCTGCGGACCAGCTCGTTGAAGGCGAGCCCCGCCTGGTGGCGCTCGCCGTAGCCGAGCCAGCAGATCCGTGCCGGCAGCCCCTGGAACCGGACCCGCTCGGCGGCCATGCGCAGCCAGCGTCGCAGGTGCTCGTCGCCGGGGAACAGGTCCATGACGGCACGGTCGGTGCGGGCGATGTCGGCCGGGTCGCCGGACAGGGCCGCCCAGCGGAACGGCCCCTTGCCCTCGCAGAACAGCGGCCGGATGTAGGCGGGCACGAACCCCGGGTAGGCGAAGGCGTCGGCGAACCCGGCCGTCCTGGCCTCGCCGCGGAGGTTGTTGCCGTAGTCGAACACCTCCGCGCCGGCCCGCTGGAAGCCGACCATCGCCTCGCAGTGCCGCGCGATCGACTCGCGGGCCTGCTTGACGTAGCCGGCCGGGTCGTCGGCCCTGGCCTTGGGCGCGTCGCCCGGGTCGACGCCGCTCGGCACGTAGCCGCCGAGCGGGTCGTGCGCGGAGGTCTGGTCGGTGACCACGTCCGGCCGGAAGCCCGCGGCGAGCAGCTCGGGGAAGACCTCGGCGGCGTTGCCGACCAGCCCGATCGAGACCGCCCGGCCGTCCGCGGCGGCCGTCCCGGCCCGCTCGACGGCGTCCCCGAGATCGGCGGCCCGCTCGTCCAGGTAGCCGGTGTCCAGGCGGCGGGCCAGCCGCTCCGGGTCGACCTCGACGCAGAGGGCGACCCCCTCGTTCATGGTGACGGCCAGCGGCTGCGCCCCGCCCATGCCGCCGAGCCCCGCGGTGAGGACCACCTTGCCGCGGAGGCTCTCCCAGCCGTTGGCGGCGGCCAACGCCGCGAACGTCTCGTAGGTGCCCTGCAGGATGCCCTGGGTGCCGATGTAGATCCAGGAGCCGGCGGTCATCTGCCCGTACATCGTCAGGCCGGCGGCCTCCAGCTCGCGGAACTGCTCCCAGGTCGCCCACTCGGGCACCAGCAGGGAGTTGGCGAGCAGCACCCGGGGCGCGAACGAGTGGGTGCGGAACACCCCGACCGGCTTGCCGGACTGGACCAGCAGCGTCTCGTCGTCCCGCAGCCGGCGCAGGGTGGCGACGATCCGGTCGAACGCCGCCCAGTTGCGCGCCGCCCGCCCGGTGCCGCCGTACACCACCAGGTCGTCGGGGCGCTCGGCCACCTCCGGGTCGAGGTTGTTGCAGAGCATGCGCAGGGCGGCCTCCTGCTGCCAGCCGCGGCAGGACAGCTCGCTCCCGCGGGGGGCGCGGACGAGGCGGGCACCTTCCATCGCGAACCAGCTCCTTCCTGGTCGGCCCTAGCCCAGCGGCCCGACGACCCCCTCGGCGGCGGCGACCAGCGCCCCGGAGGCCACCTGCCGCTCGACCGCGGCCAGGTCGGGGGCAAGATAGCGGTCGGCGTCCAGGGTCGGCACCTCCTCCCGCAGCCGGGCGTGGGCGGCCGCCACCGGCGCCCCCGGGCGCAGCGGCGCACGCAGGTCGATCGCCTGGGCGGCGCAGACGGCCTCGATGGCCAGGGCGCTGCGGACGTTGGCGAGCACCCGGCGCAGCTTCAGCCCGGCGGTCCAGCCCATCGAGACGTGGTCCTCCTGGTTGCCGGAGGTCGGGATCGAGTCCACCGAGGCGGGATGGGCGAGCACCTTGCAGTCGGCGACCAGCGCCGCCGCCGTGTACTGGGTGAGCATCAGCCCCGAGTTCAGGCCGGGGTCGCGGGCCAGGAACGGTGGCAGGTCGTGGTTGAGGGCCGGGTCCAGCAGCCGGTCGACGCGGCGCTCGGAGATGTCGGCCAGCTCGGCCAGGGCGATGGCGAGGAAGTCGAGCACGAAGGCGAGCGGCTCCCCGTGGAAGTTGCCGACCGAGATCACCTCGTCGGTGTCGGCGAACACCACCGGGTTGTCGGTCACCGAGCCGAGCTCGCGCTCGACCACCTGGCGGGCGAAGGCGATCACGTCGCGGCAGGCGCCGTGCACCTGGGGTGCGCAGCGCAGCGAGTAGGCGTCCTGGATGGCGTGGTCGGAGTGGCGGTGGCTGGCCAGGATCGGCGAGCCGGCGAGCAGCCCGCGGAGGTTGGCGGCGCTGGCGGCCTGGCCGGGGTGGGGCCGCAGCTCGTGCAGGCGAGCCTGGAAGGGACGGTCGGTGCCGAGCAGCCCCTCGATCGACATGGCGCACGCCAGGTCGGCCATGGCCGCCAGCGCCTCGGCGTCGGCCACCGCCAGGCAGGCCAGCGCGAGCATCCCCTCGGTGCCGTTGACCAGCGACAGGCCCTCCTTGAAGGAGAGCCGCAGCGGCGCCAGCCCCGCCAGGTGGAGGCCCTCGGCGGCGGGCAGCCGCCGGCCGTCGACCTGGACCTCGCCCTCCCCGAGCAGCGGCAGGGCCAGGTGGGCGAGCTGGGCGAGGTCGCCAGAGGCACCCACCGAGCCGTGCTCGGGGATCACCGGGGTCACCCCGGCCGCCAGCAGGGCGAGCAGCGCCTCCACGACCACCGGGCGGACCCCGGAGTGCCCCTGGGTCAGGGTGCGGGCACGCAGGAGCTGCATGCCCCTGACCACCTCGACGTCGAGGGGGTCGCCGGTGCCGGTGGCGTGCGACAGCACGATGCGGCGCTGCAGCTCCTCCAGGTCGCCGGGGTCGACGGCGGTGTTGGCCAGCAGCCCGAAGCCGGTCGAGACGCCGTAGACGCGGCGGCCCTCCGCGACCGCCCGCTCGACCACGTCGCGGGCGCCCGCCATCCGCTTGCGGCCCTCCTCCGCCAGCTCGACCGGGACGCGCCCGCGGGCGACCGCGACCACGTCGGAGACGCGCAGCGGGCCGCCCGTCAGCAGCACCCGGGCTGGGCCGGTACCTTCCCGCCGTGTCATGCCCGCATCGTAGGAGCGCCTCGCCGCCGCGTCACGCGCCCGGATCCGTGATTGCGAAGTTCACAAACGGGGAATCCGAGCACGCGAAGTCCGCGTTGTTGCCTATGTAGGCGAAGATACTGCACGTAGCCACCCGCAGATACGAGATCGGTATGCGGAAGTTGCCGGCGAAGGGGTGCAAGATCTTCTGAGTTGGGCCATGCTGGTGGTGCGTCCCGGGCTAGCGACCGGGGGAGGCAAGGAGACGACATGGGCACCGACGACACTGGCACCACCACCCCCACCTTGCAGCGTGAGATGTGCGACAAGTGCGGGTCGCGCATGGAGCTGGAGAGCTCCGCCTACGGCTTCGAGCGCTGGAAGTGCCCAAAGTGCCAGCAG